>OLPF01000846.1_pt1 | contig 28773 bp, 29 predicted proteins | sample 1673121 | NCBI WGS metagenome assembly OLPF01 (sample SAMEA3136756, study PRJEB25190) | human gut metagenome
AGCGGCCTGACCATACAGAACGACTCCATGAAAGACGAGGAATTTTATAACTTCCTCCTATCTGCTTTTAAGTGCATGGCGGAGCATCTGGAGAAAGGCGGCGTAGCTTATGTGTTCCATGCGGACACTGAGGGCTTGAACTTCCGAAAGGCGTTCATTGACGCCGGGTTCCATCTGGCTGGCGTGTGTATCTGGGTGAAGAACTCCCTGGTGCTGGGACGCTCGGATTACCAGTGGCAGCATGAGCCTGTGCTGTATGGCTTCCTGAAAAACGGTAAGCATCCGTGGTACGCCGATAGAAAGCAGACTACTATCTGGAATTACGATAAACCAAAGCGCAGCGCTAATCATCCTACCTCAAAGCCGCTTGATCTTCTCGTCTATTCGATTTGCAACTCTTCGCAGGAAAACAGTATTGTGCTTGACACATTTGGCGGCAGTGGTTCGACCATGATGGCCTGTGAGCAGACGAATCGAATCTGTTATATGATGGAACTCGATCCAAAGTATGCGTCTGTGATTTTGCGAAGGTATGTGGAGGACACCGGTGATGAAGAAAATGTATATGTGATGCGTGGCGGTGAGAGGATTCCCTACTCTGCACTAGCAAAGGAAGTGGAGCTTGCAAATGGAAAATAAAAAACTTACTCTTGGCAGTTTGTTTGATGGATCAGGAGGCTTACTTTCGGGAATTATTCCTGTGTGGGCAAGCTACACAATAAATGTAGAATTAATATGGCAAAAGATCGTGTAGTAATGGTATTGATACATCCTCCCCAAAGAGCTAATATGTGTATGCCGAAAGGGAAAATAAAGTTCAAAAAGGAGATTTGATTATGTGGTCAAACGGTACAATTGGAATTAAAAATAATCTGGGGAATTATGTAACGATAAAATACTGGTGTAAACATTTTGAAGAACCGGGCAAATTCGGAATAGAAAATGGAAGAATTTCTAAGCTAACGTTACAACAAGGTAATAAAGAGGTTTATAACTACGATAGAGGATTAGATATAGAACCTCAGACAGAGGAAGCAGAGCAGGCGCTTGCGATTTTAATGCACGAATACAACTAAAAATTTTAGGAGCAGAGCCAAAAAGGCTCTGTGCCTTATGACGCAGCCGATAAAGGCTGTTTTTTATGCTGATTTTTAGAAGGATGAGGAGGTGGGAAGTATTCAAAAACTGAAAAAATATAAGCCAACAAAATTTATGGCAAGAGGTTCATATTACGATAAAGACGCTGCGGACTATGCAGTAGGTTTTATCGAATGTTTGTGCCACACCAAGGGAACATGGTCAGGAAAACCGTTTGAATTAATTGATTGGCAGGAACAGATCATTAGAGATATTTTTGGAACTTTAAAGTCAAATGGGTACCGACAATTTAATACAGCGTATGTGGAGATACCAAAGAAGATGGGTAAGAGCGAACTTGCAGCGGCAGTCGCTCTTTTGCTTTGTTGTGGAGATGGAGAAGAACGCGCCGAGGTTTATGGCTGTGCCGCTGACAGGCAGCAAGCATCGATAGTTTTTGAGGTAGCTGCAGATATGGTGCGGATGTGCCCGGCCTTGGCTAAAAGAATCAAGCTCTTGACTTCGCAAAAACGTATTATTTATAAGCCGACTGGCAGTTTTTATCAGGTATTATCAGCAGAAGCGTATTCAAAGCATGGATTTAATATTCATGGAGTGGTGTTTGATGAACTTCACACGCAGCCAAACAGAAAGCTCTTTGATGTCATGACAAAAGGTTCAGGTGATGCTAGGATGCAGCCGCTGTATTTTCTCATCACGACTGCGGGGACAGACACGCACTCAATTTGCTATGAGACGCACCAGAAAGCAAAGGATATCCTTGAAGGCAGAAAAATTGATCCGACGTTTTATCCTGTGATTTACGGAGCAGAAGAATCGGACGACTGGACAGATCCGAAAGTCTGGAAGAAAGCCAATCCGTCACTTGGCATTACCGTTGGTATCGACAAAGTCAAGGCGGCTTGTGAATCTGCAAAGCAGAATCCTGCTGAGGAAAATAGTTTTAGGCAGCTGCGACTTAATCAATGGGTAAAACAGGCAGTAAGGTGGATGCCGATGGATAAGTGGAACGCGTGTAGCTTTAATGTGAATGAAGAAGAGCTGCGTGGCAGAGTTTGCTATGGTGGTTTAGATTTATCTTCAACAACGGATATTACCGCGTTTGTGCTGATATTTCCGCCATTAGATGAAGAAGATAAGTATCACATTCTTCCCTATTTTTGGTTACCGGAAGACAATCTTACAATCAGAGTAAATCGTGACCATGTACCTTACGATGTGTGGCAGAGGCAGGGATATCTTAAAACTACCGAAGGCAATGTAGTCCACTATGGATTTATTGAAAAATTTATCGAGGAGCTTGGAAAGAAGTACAACATACGAGAAATAGCGTTTGACCGCTGGGGAGCTGTGCAGATGGTTCAGAACCTTGAAGGCATGGGATTTACAGTAGTTCCGTTCGGTCAAGGATTTAAAGATATGTCTCCTCCATCAAAAGAGCTGATGAAATTAACTCTGGAGCAAAAACTCGCGCATGGAGGGCATCCGGTGTTGGCTTGGATGATGGATAATATTTATATACGCACGGATCCGGCTGGCAACATAAAGCCTGATAAAGAGAAATCTACCGAAAAAATAGATGGAGCAGTAGCGTTAATAATGGCTTTAGACCGAGCGATAGGCAATCAAGGCAAAGACTTTTATTCTGTCTATAATGAAAGAGGTTTACTCATTCTTTAATTGAGCAAGGCGGCAAAATAAAATATTAGTTTGTTTTTAATGTCAACAGAAATGTTGGCATTTTGTTATTTTAAAAAATTTTTTTGGAGGTTTTATTTATGAACAACTTAAAAGTATTTAAAAATCAAGAGTTTGGTGAAGTCAGGACAGTCACAATAAATGATGTGCCGTATTTTGTAGGGAAAGATGTTGCTGAAATTCTCGGGTATGTTAACACTAAGGATGCTCTTGCAAGCCATGTAGACATTGACGATAAGACTATAATTCAAAGGTCGGAAAATGCTACCTTAGGCATTCCAAACAGGGGACTTACTGTTATCAACGAGAGTGGTCTCTATAGTTTGATTTTATCAAGCAAACTGCCAAGTGCGAAAAAATTTAAACGTTGGGTGACGAGCGAGGTTTTACCGTCGATCCGCAAACATGGAATGTATGCAATTGATGATTTAATTGCCGATCCGGATTTAGGTATTGCTGCTCTTAACGCATTAAAAGCAGAACGAGAGAAAAATAAAAAGCTCAAGCAGTCAGTAGCAGTGCAGACTCAGCAAATTTCAGAGCTGACGCCGAAAGCGAGCTATTATGATGTTGTGCTTAATTGTAAAGATTTGGTTTCAATGTCAACAATATCTAAGGATTACGGCTGGAGCGACGCGGAGCCCGCGCAGGCAAGTCGCGTAACGAAGTTGGAGCTTAGTTATAGCACTTTTTTGCTCGCGGCTTAATCTTATGCGTATAAAAAGGCTATACAAACACGAAAACTCATACTTACTTTGATAATGACGGCCAACATACAAAAGTTCACACATATTGGACACAGAAGGGACGGTTATTTATTTACGAATTATTGAAGGAAGACGGGATATATCCAAATATTGAAAAGTTTGCAGGGTAAAAAATAAAGTGTTATGGAGATTTTACAGATATGAAAATTTTTAAACATATTTTTAGATCACGAGATAAACCACAAAACTATCTGTCAGGAAGTAGCTACAATGTGCTTTTTGGCAGGACAACAAGTGGCAAAAATGTGGATGAACGCTCTGCGATGCAAGTCACAACGGTATATGCGTGCGTTAGGATTCTGGCAGAAGCCGTGGCAGGACTGCCATTGCACACATATCGTTATTTATCAGGCGGAGCAAAAGAAAAAGCACTAGACCATCCTCTTTATTATCTTTTGCATGATGAGCCAAATCCAGAGATGACGTCATTTGTGTTTCGCGAAACACTGATGAGTCATCTTTTGTTATGGGGCAATGCCTATGCACAGATTATCCGCAACGGCAAAGGACAAATTACGGCGCTGTACCCTTTAATGCCCAACCGAATGACTGTCGATAGGACTTCAAACGGCAAGATTTACTACACATACTTGGTAAATGACAGCGATAATCCTACTCTTAAAGCGCAGGGACAGGTGTATTTGAGAAAAGAAGATATATTTCATATCCCGGGTCTCGGGTATGACGGGTTGGTCGGATATTCTCCCATCTCGATGGCAAAAAATGCGATAGGAATGGCGTTAGCAACGGAGGAATACGGTGCAAAATTCTTTGAAAACGGAGCATCACCAAGTGGAGTTTTGGAGCATCCAGGGACGATAAAAGATCCCGAAAGACTGCGGGAAAGCTGGAATTCCCTGTTTAAAGGCAGTGGGAATTCGCATAAGGTTGCAGTTTTAGAAGAGGGTCTTTCTTTCAAACCAATTGCAATTTCACCGAATGAAGCGCAGTTTTTGGAGACAAGAAAATTTCAAATAGATGAAATTGCAAGGATATTCAGAGTACCGCCACACATGGTGGGAGACCTTGAAAAGTCTAGCTTTTCAAATATTGAACAGCAAAGTTTAGAGTTTTTAAAATACACTCTTGATCCGTGGGTCACAAGATGGGAGCAATCCATACATCGGTCTTTGTTTTTAGAAAGTGAAAAGAGAGATTATTTTGTGAAATTCAATGTTGATGGACTCCTTCGAGGGGACTATCAAAGCCGCATGAATGGCTATGCAGTTGGAATTCAAAATGGATTTATGTCACCTAACGATATACGAAGTCTTGAAAATATGGATTTGATTCCAGATGAATTAGGTGGCAACTTGTACTTAATTAACGGTGCAATGACAAAACTTCAGGATGCAGGAGGATTTATGCGCTCTGAGCCCCCAAAAACTGAGATGAAGGAGGATGACAGCGATGAGTGAAATGATGAGCAATCCAAAGAACAAAACGAGGAAATTTTGGAATTTTACAGAAGATGAACAACAAGGCAGAGTATTGAGGCTTGAGGGCGCTATAGCCGAAGAAAGCTGGATTGATGACGAGATCACGCCAAAGCAATTTAAATCTGAACTAATGTCCGGGAATGGCGATATTACTGTGTTTATCAATAGTCCGGGCGGCGATGTGTTCGCAGCGGCGCAGATTTATAATATGCTGATGGAGTATAACGGCAGCGTAACCGTAAAAATAGACGGAATCGCAGCTTCGGCAGCCTCAGTGGTAGCCATGGCAGGAACTAAAGTTCTAGTGTCTCCCGTAAGCCAAATCATAATCCATAACCCCATGACAGCGGCGTTTGGCGATACACAGGAGATGCAAAAAGCGATCTCAATGCTTGGTGAAATCAAAGAGTCAATCATCAATGCCTATGAGATAAAAACAGGTCTTTCACGAGCAAGGATATCTCGCTTGATGGACGAAGAAAGCTGGATGAACGCTAAAAAGGCAGTAGAACTTGGGTTTGCTGATGACATTTTATACACAGATAATAATTCTGAATGTGAAGTATCAGACGGTTTAATTTTTGGCAGAGCATTGATTGCAAAGGCGATAATTAATAAAATTTCTAAAAAAGAACCAAAAATAACATTAGAGTCGCTTAAAAGGCGGCTTTCTTTGTTAAATCATTAAATTTTAAAGGGAGAACGAGTTATGAACAAAATACTTGAACTACGTGAAAAACGTACAAAAGCATGGGAAACAGCAAAGAATTTTCTAGACAGCAGACGAAGTGAAAATGGGTTTGTTTCAGATGAGGATAATGCTACATACGAAAAAATGGAGGCTGAGGTAATAAATCTCGGAAAAGAAATCGATAGACTGGAAAGACAAGCGGTGCTTGACTTAGAGCTATCTAAAGCGGTTAACGCGCCTCTTTTGGAAAAGCCGCATATTTCAGAAAAAGAATTAAAAACAGGCAGAGCCAGCAATGAATATAAAAATGCGTTCTGGCAAGTGATGAGAAATAAAGCCGGGTTTGAAGTCAAAAATGCACTCCAAGTTGGAACTGACACGGAAGGAGGATACCTTGTTCCGGACGAGTTCGAACATACGTTGATAGAAGCGCTTGAGGAAGAAAATATTTTCAGAAGTCTTGCAAAAACAATTCAAACATCCAGCGGAGACCGTAAAATCCCGATTGTAGCAACAAAAGGTACGGCGTCTTGGGTCGATGAAGAGGGCACAATTCCTGAAAGCGATGATAGTTTTAGCCAAGTTTCAATCGGTGCATATAAGCTTGCAACGATGATAAAAGTCAGCGAAGAGCTTTTAAATGACAGTGTGTTTAACCTTGAAAGCTATATCGCCACGGAATTTGGCAGACGCATCGGCAACAAAGAGGAAGAAGCCTTTTTTATAGGCAATGGAACCGGTAAACCGACCGGAATCTTAGATGCAACAGGCGGCGGTCAGCTTGGAAAAACCACTTCAGGAGCAACGTCGATTTCATTTGATGAAATCATGGATTTATTTTACAGTTTAAAGTCTCCGTACCGTAAAAATGCTACGTTTCTTATGAATGACTCCACAGTTAAAGCTATCAGAAAATTGAAAGATGGCAGTGGGCAGTATATATGGCAGCCATCAATGACAGCGGGAACGCCTGATACGATCCTCAACCGTCCTGTTTTAACATCGGCATATATGCCTGAAATTGCATCCGGCAACAAAACAGTGGTGTTTGGTGACTTTAAATATTACTGGATAGCTGACCGTCAAGGCAGGAGTTTCAAGCGTTTAAACGAACTGTTTGCAGTGACCGGACAGGTTGGCTTTGTTGCAACTCAGCGTGTAGATGGGAAACTCATATTGCCTGAAGCTGTAAAATATCTGCAACAAAAAGCCTGAGTTAATTAACAGTTTTATGAAATGAAAGGAGATTTGAATGATGAACGACCTTAAGATTTTTGAATGTGAAGAATTTGGACCGGTAAGAACCTTAGATGATGGTAAAGAGATTCTATTTTGTGGCAGAGATGTTGCTAAATCATTGGGATATTCAAAACCACAAAATGCAATCTCGGCACACTGTAAGGGTGCCCTAAAACGGGGCATCCTTACAAATGGTGGGTGGCAAGATATGATTTTTTTAAAGGAGGGAGATGTATATAGGCTCATTGTAAAAAGTAAACTCCTGACAGCTGAGCGGTTTGAAAGATGGGTATTTGATGAAGTACTGCCGTCAATCAGGAGGCATGGAGCCTATGCAAAAGAAGAGCTTCTTGATAATCCGGATTTGTTTATAGAGGTTTTAAAAGAGCTAAAAAATGAAAGAGTCAACAATCAAAAACTGAAATTTGAAAACTTAAAGCAAAAACAGATCATTGGTGAATTAAAGCCTAAATCTGACTATACTGATAAAATTTTAAGGTCAACAAGTCTTCTGAGTATCAACCAGATTGCGAAAGATTATGGGATGTCGGCAATACAGATGAATCGAATTTTGCATAATCTCGGAATTCAATATAAACAGGGAGAACAGTGGCTTTTATATTCGAAATATCACGATAAAGGATATACGCATTCAGAGACATTTGTAGTAAAGCGTTCAGATGGAACAACTGAAATCAAGATGATTACAAAATGGACACAAAAAGGAAGGCTGTTTTTATATCAGAAACTCAAAAGCGAAGGGTTTATTCCCAACATTGAAAAATTGTCAGCTGAGATTTAGGAAGGGGCGAGTTTATGTCGTACAATACAAAGAATTACACCGAACAAGGTGGAGAAAAAACAGTGATTGGAGGGACTTTGGAAATAAAAGATGGTGCCAACATATCAGGTTTTCCTATATGTGAAAGTCAAAGTGAAAGCACAGCATCGACGATTGCAGAACTAAAATCAGATTTTAATGCGTTAATTTTAAAATTAAAACAAGCCGGTCTAATGAAGCAAGACAGTACTTAAGCGGGAGCGTAGACTTATATGAATGATTTGCTCGATAAGGTTAAAGCAAATTTAATTCTTTTTCATGACAAAGATGATGAACTCTTAAGGGATTACATTAATGCTGCCATATGTTATGCAGAAAGCTATCAGAAAATGAGGAGAGGTTATTATTTAGAAAATTCCATGTCGCAGACGACAAAACAGGCTGTTATAATGCTGGCAACGCACTTTTACGAGAGCCGTGACGGAAGCACAGCCGGCTTTTGGGGCGATAATGTGCAAGCATCAGAGCAAGTTTGGAGTACGGCTAAGAGGCTTTTGCAACTTGATAAGGACTGGCAGGTGTAAGCTTATGTCGTTTGGAAAAATGAATAGCTTTATAGATATAATTTCTTCTGAAAATGTTACTGACTCGGAAGGATTTTCTAAAAAAGAAGAGACAGTTTTAGCGAGCATCAGAGCATATAAAGAAGAGCGGCATGGAAATAAAATGTGGGCGAATATGGCGGCATTTTCAGAGGCTACAGTATTGTTTAGATTTAGAAAAATACCGAATTTAAATATTACAACGAAAATGGATATTTCTTGCAGTGATGGCAGATACAGCATATTATCGGTAGAAAATATTAAAGATCGATGCATATACATTGAAGTTTTAGCAAAGAAAATAGAATCGTCTTGTTAGACTATCTGGAAAAAGGAGGGTGCTTCGACATGGGCAAATGCGAGATTAAAATGCCGGAAAAGTTTTTATTAAAGGTATCAAAGCTGGGGAAAGAAACAGATGAAATAGTTTCTAAAACTTTGAAAGTCGGCGGAGAAATCATGTTTAAAAGCGTTAAATCACATCTGAAAACGGTTATTGGCAAAGATTTAAAGCGCAAGAAAAGGTCAACAGGTGAACTGATTAGTTCGTTGGGAGTGTCTCCAGATGATGTAGATAATAAGGGGCTACACAATGTGAAGATAGGGTTTAATGAACCGAGAAGAAATCAGTATGCGGCGAAAGGTAAACGCAGTTACTATACAATAACTAACGCTATGATAGCAAATGTGATCGAGTTTGGAAAATCAGGTCAAAATCCAAAACCATTTTTGAAACCTGCAAAGAATAAATCTAGAAAAGCGTGTATTATGGCGATGGAAACAAAACTTAAAGAGGAGATAAATAGATTGTGAAAGGTAGCATATTATTTGATCTAAAAGAGGTCCTTTCAACGTTAAATATTCCGCTTGAAACTGGCACATTCAAAGATCCAGCGCCTGATGAGTATCTAGTTTTAACACCGATTACTGATGGCTTCGATGTTTTTGCAGACAATTTACCCGGTTACGAAGTTTCTGAAGTGCGAATATCATTATTTACAAAGTCAAATTACATTAAAAGAAAAAATCAGATTACGAAGCTTTTGCTTCTATCTAGTTTTACTATTACAGGCAGATGGTATGTTGAATACGAGCAGGATACAGGGTATCATCACTATGCCATTGATGTGGCAAAGGAATATAAATTTTAGGAGGAGATAGACTTGGCAACAATAGGCCTTGATTCGCTGTTTTATGCGAAAATAACTGAAGACACGGAAGGTAATGAAACTTACGATACGCCAAAAGTATTAGCAAAAGCAATGACAGCAGAACTAACGATAGACCCTGCAGAAGCAACACTTTTTGCAGATGATGGGGTCTGCGAAGTGGTTAAGGAATTTAAAAGCGGTACGCTGACCCTTGGAATTGATGATATAGGCGCAGCAGTAGCTGGAGATTTAATAGGTGTAAAAGTTGATAATAACGGCGTACTTGTTTCATCGGTAGAGGACAGTGCAGAACCTGTAGCAGTAGGATTTAGGGCAAAAAAAGCAAACGGTAAATACAGATATTTCTGGCTATATCGGGTCAAATTTGGCATTCCGGGAACGAGTTTACAGACAAAAGGAGACAGCATAACGTTTTCAACACCGACCATTGAGGGAACTGTCATGCGGAGAAATAAAGAGAATGCAGGAGGGAATCATCCATGGAAAATTGAGGTGACAGAGGGCGAAACTGGTGTTACTCCGGATACAATTTCAGGATGGTTTTCAGAAGTTTATGAACCTGATTTTGAGTCTATAAATCCGAAGGAGTAGATATGTGGCTATGGATATAAATGAAAGAAGTGCATCAATTACAGTTAATGGTGAAAATTATGAACTTATTTTAACGACAAAAGCAACAAAAGAACTTGCAGCGAGGTATGGAGGTCTTGAAAATTTAGGGGATAAGCTGATGAAATCTGAAAAATTTGAGGAAATCATCGGAGAGATTGTATGGATAATAGTACTCCTAGCCAATCAGGGGATCATGGTACATAACATTAAAAACCCGAAAAGTAAAAAAGAACTTTTAACAGAAGAAATGCTGGAACTGTTAACATCACCGTTAGATTTAGCGGAATTTAAAGATGCGATAATGCAGGCGATGACAAAAGGAACTAAACGAAATGTCGAGAGTGAAGAAACAGCAGTAAAAAACGAGGGGACCGAGTAAGAGATGAAGAATTTTTTACTCGGCTTCTTTATTTTGGAACAGTACACCTTAATCGCAGCGAGGGAGAGATTTGGCTTATGCCAATAGGTTTGTTGCTTGATTTGATAGAATGTCATAAACAGTATTATGGTCTTGCGAACCCTCGCAGGGAGCTATCTATCGACGATGTGATTCCGTTTGGCATTTAATCAATTTTGTGAGAAAGGCGAGTTAATTCATTTATGGGATATGATAATTTTGGTTTGAAGATAGGCGTAGAAGGTGAACGGGAATTTAAAAATTCTATAAGAGAAATTAATTCTTTATTCAAAATCCTAAAAAGCGAAATGAATTTGGTAACATCGGCCTTTAAAGGAAATGCAAGTTCAATGGATAGCTTGACATCCAAAAGCAGTATTTTAAAAAGAGAAATAGAATCGCAAAAAGAAAAAATTACGATTTTAAAAAGTGCTCTTGATAATGCCTCAAAATCATTTGGTGAAAGCGATAAAAGAACGCAAGCTTGGGTAACCAAACTAAATTATGCTGAGGCGGAACTAAACAACATGGAGCATGAGCTAAAAGATGTCAATTCTCGATTAGAAAAATCAAAAACACCGCTTGACAAGCTAAATACTGAGCTTTCGGAACAAGGTACAAAGTTGAAAGAACTACAGACAGAATATAAAAATATCGTGCTCAGTCAAGGCAAAAATAGTTCAGAGGCTAAAAGTTTAGCCTCTGAAATTAAGAGCTTAAATAATGACATAAGAGAAAACAAAGAAAAATTAAATGCCGCGGAAAAAGCTACAAGTCAACTTGGCGATGAGATGAACGACGCCAAAAATCAAGCATCCAAGTTAAGTGAGGGCTTTACAGTTATGAAAGGCATAATTGCAAACCTTGCAACGGACGCGATAAAGAGGCTGGGTAGAGATATTGTGGGTGCGGTAAAGTCCGTAGTATCAAGCGGAATTGAATTTGAAAGCGCATTTGCAGGTGTTCGCAAGACCGTCAACGCAACGGATGAGGAATTTGAACAATTTGAAACAGGATTGCGTTCCATGTCAACACAGATGCCAATGACAGCATCGGAACTTTCAGCGATTGCCGAAGCTGCGGGACAACTTGGTATCAAAAACGAAAATCTTCTCTCTTTTACAGAAACCATGGCAAATCTCGGCGTTGCAACAAACATGAGCTCAGATGAGGCCGCAACGGCCCTTGCTCGGCTTGCAAATATCACTGGAATGAACCAGCAAAATTTTGATAGACTTGGCTCCTCAATAGTTGCACTTGGAAACAACTTTGCAACTACGGAGTCTGAGGTTACGCAGATGGCTCTAAATATCTCAGCTGCAGGTTCACAAGTTGGAATGACTGAAGCCGACATTCTAGGTATTGCAGCAGCATTATCATCACTCGGACTTGAGGCTCAGGGCGGTGGCACGGCGATTTCTCGTGCGATAATAATGATGGCTACTGCTTGCGAAACCGGCAGCTCGGATCTTGAATATTTTGCAAAAGCTGCGGGAATGTCAACGGCGGAGTTTCAGAAGTATTTTGCAGAAGATGCGACCGGTGCTTTAACAAAATTTATTTCTGGACTTGGAAATTTACAGGATGAAAGTGCCTTAAAATTTCTTGATGATATGGGAATTAGCGAAACAAGGCTTCGAGATGCACTTCTTAGAGCCTCAAACGCAAACGATTTATTTACAAATGCGATAAGAATTTCTAATGAGGCTTGGAGTGAAAATTCAGCTCTCACAAATGAAGCTCAGCAGCGCTATGCAACCACCGAAAGCAAAGTGCAAATTCTTAAAAATACATTTTCAGAAATGGGATTAACTCTTTACGATAAAGTCCAGGAACCACTTCAGAATGCAGCGTCAAGACTAACTGAATTTTTTCAAAAGGCCAGTGAATCCGGTGCTTTAAAGGATGCTCTAGATAAATTATCAGAAAGTGCTGGGGTTTTAATTGAAGGTATCAGCGAAATGGTCGTGAATTTGTTGCCACCTTTAATGAACCTGATTTCATGGTTTATTGACAATTTGGGACTTGTGACGATCGCACTCGGTGGCATTGTATCGGGGCTGATGGCAGTTAAAGCTGTGAAATTTGCGGGCGAAATCGGTGATGCAATCTCACAGATGAAAAATTTCGGAGGAAAAATTCTAGAAGTCGCTTCAAATCTAGATTTCATGCGAATTAAAGAAGTGGCTTTGTCGGCCGCACAGGGCGCGGTTACAGCAGCACAGTGGCTCATGAACATCGCAATGAACGCAAATCCGATAGGTTTAATCATCGCCGCGATTGGTGCTCTTGTAGCAGCTTTTGTGCTTCTATGGAATAATTGCGAAGGCTTTCGCAACTTCTGGATTGGACTCTGGGAAGGTTTAGTTTCCACTTGCAATGCTGCTTGGGAGTGGATTTCTAAATTTTTTACAGATTGGCTTCCAAATGCCTTTAACTTTGTGGTTGATTGGGTAAAAACGAATTGGCAAGGTCTTTTGCTATTGCTTGTAAATCCGATTGCAGGGGCATTTAAACTGATTTACGATAACTGTGACGGGTTAAGGAATTTTATCAATAATTTTGTAAATTCCGTAAAAGAACTTTTCACAAGCGGCTGGAATGCTATTGTGTCATTTTTTACACAGACAATTCCTCAATTTATTTCAAATGTGGGACAATGGTTCAGCGAAATGCCCGGCAAAATCTGGGACGGAATTGTAGGGGCAATTGGAGTTGTTTCAAACTGGGGAAACCAGTTAATCTCATCCGGAGCAAGTGCGGCCAAAGGCTTAGTTTCAAGCATCTGGAGCACAGTCTGTGAGCTACCTGAGAAAATGTTTGATATTGGCAAAAATCTTGTGCAAGGGCTTTGGAATGGCATAAATAACGCGAAAGATTGGGTACTTAACAAGATTAGAGGTTTTGGAGAAAGTATTTTAAAAGGAATTAAAAGCTTTTTTGGAATCGCATCACCGTCAAAGTTGTTTGAAGAGCAAGTTGGTAAAAACCTTGCTCTTGGCGTTGGAGAGGGATTTACAGTTTCAATGGAAGATGTTTCAAAACAGATGCAAAAAGCATTACCGACAGATTTTAGTACCGATTTAAATGTGGCTGTAAATGCCGCAAATTCTACGGTTGACACATTGACTACAAGATCAAACCGAGGAACTTCAAGAAATTTGATTGATAGTTTTAATTCTGCAATTGAAAATACAAACAGAAATGTAGCAGATAAACTTGATTCTATTTTATACTTTTTGCAGGATTACATACCGGAGCTAAAAAACCGTCAAATGTACCTTGACACTGGCGTTTTGGTCGGAGAACTTACTCCTTCAATTGATAGAAAACTAGCAAAAATTGAAAATAATCGGGAGCGTGGACGATGATAAAAGGGGTAAAATTTAATTCTATAAATGAAAATATATCAAAGCACAGCTATAAAGATTTTGGCCTAGTTTTAACCGAGCAAAACATAGGTGTTCCAACGGCTAAGACATATACTGTTGATATTGAAGGCAGAAACGGCACTTTAGATTTATCTGAAAGTTTCGGGGAGATCAAATTCGGAAATCGAACGGTAAAGTTGACATTTGAATTAATTGAAGAAATAGAAAGCTGGCAAAAACGTGTAAAGGCGGTTGCTGGCTTTTTACATGGCCAGAGAATGAAGATAACAATATGGTCAGATACCGACTTTTATTATGTTGGCAGATGCTTTATTGATGAGTACAATTCGAGTGAAAGACTTGGAACGATCGTAGTTTCCTGTGATTGTGAGCCGTATAAGTATAGACAAAGTGTAACACAGGTCACTTTAACATCGGGAAAAAACACCGTCATAAACGGTAGAATGACGGTGTTTGCTGACCTTTTTAATGATTCTGAAATTACTATTGGTAATAAGGCATACGGCGCAGGAACACACCTTCGAGCGATAAAGCTGGTTTATGGGAAAAACATTTTAAATTCTAACGGCACTGCAACGTTGAAATTTCAAGAAGGTGAATTGTAATGCAATATCAAGTATTTTGTGGCAGCGGAACGACATTCTCAGACTATTGCCTCTACGATTCAGACCTTGATGAGTTTCAAATTGAAAACCCGATTTTAAGCAGTGAGATTAATTCTGTAGATGAATTTAAATTTACGATTTATCCCACTCATCCGTACTTTGAAAATATTTCAAAATTAAGCTCGATTGTCACGGTTTATCGTGATGATAAGCTGATTTTTAAAGGTCGAGTTATCACTTGTGAATACGGTTTTCATAACGAAAAAAGTGTCACTTGCGAAGGGGTTCTTGCGTTTTTGCTAGATACTTTCATTAGGCCATTTGACTTTCCAAATAATGAGCAATTTGAAGATTTGAACTACAAAGAAGAAAACGTCATTGAATATTTTTTAAACTGGGTTTTAAAATGCCATAACGAACAGGCTAAGAATTTTCAAAAAATTAAGCTCGGAACAGTCACGGTCACTGATCCAAATAACTATATAGCCAGATCCAGTATCGAATATTTAAGCTGCTTTGAGGTTATAAAAAGCCGAATTCTTGACACACATGGCGGGTATTTGGCAATTCGTATTGAGAATGGTGAAAATATCCTTGACTACGTTGAAGATTTCACAAATAATGGCAAAAAGTCAGGCAATAAACTAGTTTGCACTCAGAAGATAGAATTTGGAGAAAATCTTATCGATTTAGCTCAAGAGTCAGATGCCTCAAATGTTAAGACGGGAATAATTCCACTCGGCGCAAGGCTTGAAGATGATGAAGGAACGCAAACCGATAAATATTTAACAATTGAAGATTTACCGGACGAAGTGTTATCCGATGGCATTATAAAAAGCGGTGATTATATCATTAATACTTCTTTATCAGAAAAATATGGTGCTATTTACGAGACGGTAAAGTGGGATGATGTGAAAATAGCAGAAAACCTACAAAAAAAGGCTCTTTCTTACATTGCAGATAGCGTGAAGATTAGAAATTCCATCACAATTAAGGCAATAGATTTAAGACTAACAGATGAGCAAATTGGAGCATTTACAATGGGACAGTATGTCAGATGTTTCAGCTCACCGCATGGAATTGATGATTTATACCTTTTGCAAAAACTTGAGATAGATATGAAAAACCCCCAGAATACCACAATACAGCTCGATTACAGCACACTATCATTTACAGATAAAGTTGTTGAAAATAAAAAGCACACAGATAACATCGTGACGAGAATTGACCGAGTTGAGCGTGGTTATATCAACAACGGGAGCGTTAGAGACATCGCAAACGAAACCGTTGAAAACAGCTCAGCCTTTGAGCAAAATAGCAAAGCGATTATGTCTCAAGTGGCAGAGCTTTACACGAAAGTTACTGATTTTGAGACATATAAAAGCGATATATCGACTCAGTTTACGCAGACAAATCAGGATTTTACATATCAGTTTAATACCTTGATTGAAACGATAAATAATTTGGATTCCAATTCATCATCGCAATTTAATAACATCATACGTTACATCAGATTTGTTGATGGAAATATCATTTTGGGCGAAGTCAACAACGATTTGATGCTGAAAATCAGTAATGATAAAATTTCCTTTTTGCAAAATGGAATAGAAGTAGCTTACATGACCGACAACAAGCTTTATATCACGGACGGCGAACTTTTAAATTCACTGCAACTTGGTAAGTTTTCATTTTACCCTCGAACTAGTGGGAACTTAAGCTTTAAAAAAGTTAAGTAACAAATAAAAAAACAAAAGGGGGCAATTCTGTGGCAACTTCGGGGACTTTTTCAACGAGCAATACGCATGTAAAGTACAATATTACAATAAATCAAAATTGGCAAAGCATTGAAGGCAATTACTCAAATGTTACGGTATCAGTGAGATATTGGCGAGACAACGTGGGGTACGTGCGTCCAGATAGGACGTTGTTAAAAGTAAGATAAGGGCTTACACCACAAGATAACGTGGGAATCAATCTGCCTAACCGAAAGGCGAAAGCTGACACGGGAACACAGCATGGCAGAAAAGCGGTAAGTTACCTAAAGGTAAAAGGGTACTACTGAACTGCGATGATAAGCAAATATAAGGATAAATCTGTATTTGGTGAATGTGAGTTTCGAGTTTCTGTTACGTTCAGATGGAGGAAATTTACCTGACACCTCCAATACAAGTACCATAAATTACAGTAGCCGATTTATGGGTTATCAAAAAACTTGTATGACATGCCGGAGAACCGGTGATAAAGAAACGAAAGCATATCCGACAATTTGCAACCTATTAACAACGTTAACTGGAGATTACCTAAGGCAGAACGCCAAGAAAATGGCTATGTATAATGCTTTTAAAGTGATAAATTTCAAGTTCGAGAGAACAAGAAAGATGATACTGAAAATCTGCTAAGGTAACGGAGCTCTCATAGTAGTCTGAGATGGGTAAGGACCATTACATGGCGAAGGGGAGCAGTCATTACATACTAAAATCAAAAATTGATTAGGGAGGAAAACCTCAAATGATACCAACGATAGAGATTTTAGAGAGAATTTCACAAAACTCTAAAAAGAATAAAGATGAAATATTTACAAAACTTTACCGATACATGCTAAGACCAGACATCTATTACATAGCATATCAAAAATTATATAAAAACAAGGGCGCCGGCACAAAAGGCGTCGATAATGATACAGCCGACGGGTTCAGCGAAGAAATAATCCAAAAAATTATCAAAAGTTTAAAAGATGAAACGTATCAGCCAAAACCTGTGAGACGGACATATGTAAGTAAAACGAACGGAAAAGTCCGTCCACTTGGAATACCAACATTTACAGATAAGTTGATACAGGAAGTCTTAAGAATGATTTTGGAATCGATATATGAACCGATATTTCTAAATGAATCCCATGGATTCAGACCAAATCGGAGCTGCCACACTGCACTTAGGCAAATTAAATACGGATTTGTGGCGGTACGTTGGTTTATCGAGGGTGACATTAAAGGATGTTTTGACAACATTAATCACGCCGCACTTACGAAATTGATAAATAAAAAAATCAAAGACGCCAGACTCCTAAAGCTCATATACAAATTTTTGAAAGCAGGCTATCTTGAAGACTGGAAATATAACAAAACCTATAGCGGCACACCACAAGGTGGGATTATCTCTCCAATCCTAGCAAACATATATTTGCACGAATTAGACCTGTTTATCGAAAAGAAGGCAAAAGAATTCAATAAACCTTCGGAACAGTATAGAACAGACGAGTATATGAAAAAGCAATCAGAAATAGCGAGCATTCGTTATTATCTAGAGAAAGCTGAAGGTGAAGAGCGCAAAAGATTAATAAAAGATATGAAGAAGTGCAAACTTGAGCTTTTAAAAACCCCGATGAAATTGCAAACAGATAAAAAAATAAGGTACATAAGATATGCAGATGATTTTTTGATAGGTGTAAATGGAAGCAAAGAAGACTGTGAGAAAATAAAAAAAGAACTGACCCTATTCTTGAGAGAAAACCTAAAGCTAGAGCTCAGTCAAGAGAAAACTTTGATTACTCACAGTGGTAAAGAAGTCAGATTTTTGGGATATAACGTCAAAATCAGAAGAAATCAAGAAATCTTCAAAGTCAAAGGCCCAACAAAAAATTATACTAAGCGCAAACTAAATAATATGGTGGAGCTTGGTATTCCTTTAGACGAGAAGATAATGAAATTTCTATTTGAAAAAGGCATTATTAAACAAAAAGATGGAAAAATTTCATCAAAGCGCAGACAAAACTTTATTACACTTTCAGATTTAGAAATAGTTAGTGCATTCAATGCAGAAATAAGAGGGATTTGTAACTACTACAACCTTGCTGTGAATTTTCATAAGCTCAGTTATTTCGCATACTTGATGGAATACAGTTGCTTAAAAACTTTGGCATCTAAACACGACACAAGTGTAGCTAAGATCCGAAAAAAGTATCAAATGGGAAGTGGAGGATGGGCGATTCCTTACGATATCAAAAGTGGAAAGAAATTTCTTTACTTTATAAGGTATCAAGATTGCAAAGAAACTAAAAACCCAGAAGATTTGGTACAGAATAAGGCAATCCAACATCAAACTGAAAGGTCTAGCTTAGAAAATAGATTAAAATCCAAAATTTGTGAGCTTTGCGGAAATGAAAACGCTGACTTTTATGAAATTCATCATATTAATAAACTTAAAAATCTGAAAGGTAAAAGTTTATGGGAAAGGACAATGCTTGCAAAGAAACGCAAAACATTAGTACTTTGCCGAGACTGTCATAAAAATATTCATAGGTGAGTTTTTAGAAATTGAGTAATGATGGCGAGCCGTGTACTTCGAGAGGAGTAAGCACGGTTCTGAGAGGGGACTATACAAACCTACTGCAGAAATACAGCAAGGCGGTATTTTCCTACTCTACACGTCGTATGGAAGTGGAACGTGCAGCTGTAGAATCAACGGAACTGTCTATTCTGCAACGGTCAGCTCGAGTCAAAAAATTACCAATGCGGGTATAGATTTATTTAGCAAAACGCTTGATATTTATCATAACGCAGATGGTTCAAAGTACCTTGAAGCATCAGCTTGGATTAGCATGAATACACCCCTATCTTCAAGTGAGCAAGGGTTTGGCGTGTGGCTTTCTACAATTCCCAGAGCAAGTAGTATTTCGGGGATTAATGGAAACACCTTTGGAAGCCCGGTAACAGTGAGCATAAGCAGAGCTTCTGATTCATTTTATCATACTGTAATTTATGAACGTCCTGATGGGAACCAAATTACAGTCGGCACGTCAATCGGCACTAGCTGTACGTTTACGCCACATATCAATGATTGCAACTATGTAACAAATTCCATTGCGGGTACAGCTAAAATTATTGTACACACATATTCTGGAGGAACATATATCGGAACGGCTTCAAGTGCATTTACCATCTACGTGCCATCGAGTGTGGTGCCCACCATAAGCTCGGTTGTTTTGACAGAGGAAATATCTGAAATAGAGTCTCAGTTTAATGGATATATTCAAGGCAAATCAAAAATTTCAGGAACTGTTTCTGCAAGCGGAGCCTATGGAAGCACGATAAAAGCTTATTCTATATCAGAGACCGTTTCATTTAGCGTTATTCCTTACTTTTCGCCTACGATTAACTCATTCACTGTATCGAGATGCGATTCTGATGGAACGCCAAATGATGAGGGGGATTGTGCAAGGTGCATTATGTCAGCAGACGTGTCAAATGCGGAAGACAAAAATACGAAATCGTTTAAGATAATGTATAAGAAATTGGCAGCTGCAACATGGGATACACTGACTTTAAGCAATGAGCAATATTCTTTAAATACGACTAAAATCATTGAAAATATAGATACGGAATCCGAGTACAATTTTAAAGCTGTGGCAACTGATTATTTTAGCTCAGTTGAGTATTCGCATAACCTCTCAACGGCCTACACACTCATGGACTTTAATAGGACAGGAAAAGGAATGGCTATTGGAAAAGTATCAACGCAAGATGCATTTGAAGTCAACATGGATGCGCATTTTAAGGGTGAATTTACCATAAACGGAAAGAGCATTTTGGACTTAATTTATCCTGTGGGTTCAATTTATATGAGTGTAAACAGTACGAATCCAGGCGAGATATTTGATGGAACCTGGGCGAAAGTACCGATTACAGATTCTTATCAGCAGGAACTTACATTAAATTCGGGTGACGATAGGCATATTACATGTTACATGTGGAAAAGAAACGCATGATTGTATTGTGAGAATAGAAACGGAGGGTAACATTTGACAACAAAATTTATAACGCTTAACGTTTGGGATACTGACCCAGTTAGAGTAAAAGTCAACCAAGGCGAAGTTAATTCAAGATTTTTAAGAGCACAATTTATAGACAAAAATCAGCCGCTTGATTTGGAAGGAAAAACAGTTTTTTTCTATGCTAAAAAACCGGACGGGAACTTAATTTTCAATACTTGCGAAATCATTGATGAAAAAGATGGAACTGTAAATTTAGCAGTTACTTCACAAATGTCCATTGTGGCGGGAAAAATGAAAGATTGCGAGTTTCAGGTGATAGACGCAGATCTTTCAAAATTAAAAATAAAGGGATTAATTTTTGAAATTGAACCTTGTCCAGACTATGATTCTGCGGTCGAAAGTACATCGGAATTTTCAGTGCTTGACAAATCGATAAAAGAAGTGCAGAGTCTTCTCGATGAATTTTCAGATGAGAACTTTTTGGAAAAAATTAAATCTGTAGACGGAGCAGGAAGTGGGATAGACGCTGACTTGCTTGATGGGAAGCACGGAAGTGAATATGCGACCATAGAACAATTTAATAGCACCGTACCGCAATCCCGCACGATAAATTCAAAGCCTTTGAGCTCAGATATAGAGCTAACTCACGATGATGTAGGAGCAGCTAAGACCAAGCACTCGCACGCTGCAAGTGATATAACAAGTGGAATGTTGAGCATTGAAAATGGCGGAACCGGGGCAGCTAGCGTTACAGGCGCACAGTCTGCTTTAAAAATTTTTACTGATGTTTCTCAGTTAAACGTAGATTATCCTTGCACGACAGGAGACATTGTAAACGCCATGCCATCGGGCTCAATAGGCTTTTTTAACGTGGAGGCTTCTTCATCTACTGTTACCGACGTTGCGTCAGAATTTTCATTTTTAGAAATATATAAAGCTACGCCCAACAGGGTGAGAGTATTGCTAAACAGCTCATCGGATGACAGCTCAAGTGGCGAAGCAACGTTTAACATAGGTCAATATAATGCTCAAACTCACTCTATTGAGTCATGGAAAAGAATTCAAACTTCAGCTTTTGCAACTCCTATAAATTGTGGAGGCACTGGTGCAACTACAGAAGCACAGGCTCTAGAAAATTTAGGTGCAACCCCAAAAACTAGAACAATAAATTCAAAGGCTTTAATTTCTGATATAGAATTAAGTTGTGCTGACGTTGGAGCTGCGGCAGAAAACCATGTGCATGACTTTAATTCTATATCGGAAAAACCAACGACCATTGAGGGATACGGAATTACAGATGCAGTACCGCAGTCTCGCATGATAAATTCAAGGGCATTAAATACGGATATAGAACTAAGTTGTACTGATATAGGAGCCGCACCATATGAGGCAAAAAGTAGCACTGATTTTAATGAAATGCAAACGCCAGGGCTTTACACAATGCGGTCAAGCACGGCAAATGCACCAACTGAAGGCTCTTATCACAGCCTGATTGTCAATAAATCGGATAATGGTAACTATGTCCAGCAAATTGCTATAAAAGAATCAAGTTACGAAGTATATGTGCGGTATTTAAACGGCTCAAATTGGAGCGCATGGAAACAAATTTCAATGGCGGATCATGTACAATCAATCGATAAAGGAGGTACAGGTGCAACAACTGCATCAACGGCGCTTTCAAACTTACATGGTGTGGAAATGACAACCTCCGCGGTTACGTATTACATAAATCCGAGCGGCTCAGATAGCAACAGCGGCGAAAGTGCGTCTTCACCGTTTAAAACACTTGCATATGCGCTAAGTAAGTTGCCTAAATTTTTAAAACACGATGTCACGATAAATGTCGCACAAGGTACGTACAGCGAAAGCGAGGTTTTAATCACAGGATTTGTAGGAGAAGGTTCGCTTTCTATCGTTGGAACTTATGAAGCAAATGCTGTAGGTGCTGAAAATTACATGTTCCCGAACGGAATAAAGATAAACAAAAATCAAGGTCGGGTTGAACTTCACGGAATCGGTTCGAGTGACGGGTTTCGGGTTTTGAATAGCCCAGATGTGGTATTTTATTACTGCCATGCGTATTCACAAAGCTTGGTGGCAGGTAAAACAGGATTTTTTTCCACGCATTCAAAAGTATTTACAGTTTATTGCAGAGTGACAAATTTTCAAAACGGTTTTCACAGTTATCAAGGCGGAGATTTAACCGCGATGTTCGGAGTTTGCACAAATTGCAGCTATCCTTGGTGCAGTGGTGAGGGCGCGGTTTTGTACGCTTATGGGGGTTCATCATCGGGTTTCATATCTGCACACAATTACAGCAGTGCAGGTGTCATAGTAGGAACATACGGCGGAACAATTGGGATTTAAGGAGGATTTTTTATGTATTTAATAGTAGAAGACATTGAAAGAATTCCTGCATCGAAAATCGAGAAGGGCGAGGATTACATAAAAGTTTACGATGAAAGTGACAATGTAAGCCGAGTTTTTCAAGGAATCCCGGACTTCAGCAAATTCTCTGTTGAGGGTGGAGAATTTACGCTCGCAGAACCTGATTTGGGAATTAACGGGGAGGTGCTTTACAGCAATTCTTCCGGAACCTCAGGAACTGTAACGTTATCAGATTCAGCAGCTAACTATGATTATTTTGTCATATATTTTCGCAATTATAATGATCGATTTAGCAGTATAAAAATATATTCGCCAAACGAAAAAACCACTGCGCTTGAATTAAATGACCATAATTCGTCGCAAGGATGGTTTTCAAGAGGATGCATAGCAACAATAAGCGGTTCTACTATCGTTTTGAGTAATCAAAATCAGGCGTATATTTCCGGTTCTGTTGCTTGGAGTGTACTCGATGGAGCTATAAAAATTACAAGAGTTGAAGGCTTGTCAATATGAAAAGGAGGACTTTAAATTGGCATTATTAAAGGAAATCGAACTAGAAAACGGAGTGAAAGTCAGTTATCATCGGATAACCAGTGTAAATGCAATAACTAATAATAATTCTATTATAGAAGTTTCGTCATACACAAGTGAGGCAAAAAGAAATGAAGAAAAGAACGCAGAAAAAGGCGAAGACATCAATGTTTTTATTCACACAAAGTTTATATATACGGAATATAACAAGAATTTGAATGTTGATTCGGCGTATGCGTACATAAAAAGTTTACCGATATTTGAAGATGCTATTGACGTTTGAGACTTTTGCGAAAAAATTATTGCAAGCTTAAATTATATGGTAAAGGACAGCATTTAGTTGTCCTTTTTGTCGTTTTTGAAATATGAAAATTAGGAGTGTGTAAAATGGATTATTTTGAATTAATGTGTATCAGTATAGTAGTGGGAATTGGCTGCTACCTTGGGGTGGTAGGTATTTCTTCGATTACTGAGCTGATTATGTTTGGAATTAAACAGATAAGTAAAAAGCAAAAACGAGATCGTAAGTAAGTGTATTTTAAGGGAGAGTTTTCATGACGGATAAGCAGTTTGATTCTGAAATGGACTATCAGATACAAAGAAGTATAATAAATAAAATGCTAAAAGAGAAAATAATTACGGAACAAGATTACAAAAAAATTAATGCAAAATTATATAAAAAATATGGGCCTATTTTCGGATCTCTATACTGCTGAGTGGGTGGTACCCACGAGTAATTCACACATGAAAATCTTCAACAAAGTATAGTATTTATGTCCGCAATATTTCTCTTTATGAGTAGCTTAAAATGGCTTGATGCTGTGCTTAATTAGAGTTAATATGTATACAATATGTTAACAGAGACGAGGTGAGAAGCATGGAGCGAATAGTTAGGAAATTGGATAAAAAAATACTAGCTTTTTCTCAAAGAAAACGCGTGGCGGCATATGCGAGAGTATCGAGCGGTAAAGGTGCGATGCTCCATTCGTTATCTGAGCAGGTTAGCTACTACAGTAAGAAGATTCAAAATAATCCTCAGTGGGAATACATTGGTGTTTATGCCGATGAAGCAGTGACTGGAACTAAAGGTTCAAGACCGGAATTTCAAAGAATGATTAGGGACTGCAAGACTGGAAAAATCGATTTAATTTTGACGAAATCGGTTTCAAGGTTTGCAAGGAATACAGTAACAATGCTGGAAATAGTGAGAGAACTTAAATTGATAGGAATTGACGTTTATTTTGAAAAAGAGAATGTTCATAGTATGTCAGGGGATGGCGAGCTGATGCTCACCATCCTTTCTTCATTTGCGCAGGAAGAAAGTTTATCTGTAAGTGAAAATTGCAAGTGGAGAATCAGAGATAAGTTTAAACAAGGAATCCCAACAAATAATGCGATTTTAGGTTACAAAATAGTCGATGGAACGTTTGAGATTATTCCAGATGAAGCAAAAGTCGTAAAAATGATTTTTGAAGATTATTTAAGCGGGATGGGCAGAAATGCCATTATGAAGAAGTTGATTAGGTTAAATATTCCAACAAAAATGGACAAGAGATTTAATTTAAATGGATCTTACAATTTAAATGAAGGTGCAGATTTAAGGCATAGCAAGCTACTGAGTAGAGAAGCTCAGAATCAAGCTCCTTGCTGGCAAGAGTGCATGATATATACGATTCTTCGAAATGAGAAATATACAGGTGACTTACTGTTGCAAAAAAGCTATATTATGGATCATATAACTAAGAAAAAACTTATCAATAAAGGCCAACTACCACAATTCTACATTGAAAATAATCATGAGGCGATTATCGACAAAGAAACGTTTAAAAAGGTTCAAATTGAGATAGAAAAACGAGAAAAAAATAAGGGGAATCCTAAGGAAACTTACCCATTTACAGGGAAAATAATCTGCGGACAGTGTGGTAAACATTATCGAAGAAAGATCAGCAATGCTGGCACGAAATATGCAAAACCGGTGTGGATTTGCAGTGCATTTAATAGTTATGGGAAATCCGCTTGTGCATCGAAGCAAATCCCGGAAGATGTGTTGCAACAACTCATACCATCGAATTTTGAAGAAATACGAGTGACTGAACGAAATAAAGTAGTAATTGTCTTGCAGGATGGTTCTAAGATAGAAAAAACATGGCAGTATAAGTCACGCAGTGAATCTTGGACTGAGGAAATGAGAAAAAAAGCCAGCGAAAGGAGACAGAAACTTGAATACAGCAAGAACTGTGACGGTAATTCCGGCAACGCTTAATTTGTTTACAAGTACGCCCAAAATGTCACAAAACAAACGTAAAGTGGCGGCATATGCAAGAGTTTCAACAGACAATGAAGAACAACTTTCAAGTTACGCAGCGCAGGTTGATTATTACACTAGATACATAAAATCGAAGACAGAGTGGGATTTTGTGGATATCTATACAGATGAAGGAATCACAGCAACAAATACGAAAAAACGAGATGGATTTAAACGTATGGTGAAGGATGCATTGGATGGAAAGATTGATTTAATCGTGACGAAATCAGTATCGAGGTTTGCAAGAAATACCGTGGATACGTTGACGACAGTTAGAAAGCTCAAGGAAAAAGGTATAGAGGTTTATTTTGAAAAAGAGAATATTTATACCTTAGATTCTAAAGGCGAACTTTTGATCACTATTATGAGTTCGCTAGCGCAAGAAGAATCGAGATCGATCAGTGAAAATACAACATGGGGTCAGAGAAAACGCTTTTCAGACGGTAAAGTCAGCCTTCCGTATAAGAAATTTTTAGGCTACGAAAGGGGAGAAGATGGTATTCCTCAGATTGTAGAAAAAGAAGCAAAAATCGTACGCTTAATCTACAGGTTATTTCTTGAAGGCAGGACCACGACCGGGATTGCAACTCATTTGACTCGGTTGAAAGTACCGACTCCGGCGGGCAAAGAAAAATGGACTACAAGCACAATTAAAAGCATTTTAACAAATGAAAAATATAAAGGTGACGCTTTGCTTCAAAAATCCTACACGGTGGATTTTTTGACTAAGAAAAAGAAGAAAAATGAGGGAGAAGTTCCACAATATTACGTGGAGAATAGTCATGAAGCAATAATCTCACCTGAGGTTTTTGATATGGTACAATATGAATTTGAAAAGCGCAAAGGCCGGGTGCAAAGCGGTGCGAATTGTTTTTCAAGTAAGATCGTTTGTGGTGACTGTGGTCGTTTTTACGGGTCTAAGATATGGCATTCTAACGATAAATATCGGAAAATTATTTGGCGGTGCAATGCCAAATTTAAAAACAAAGAAAAATGTAGAACTCCACACGTGACTGAGCAGCAGATAAAAGAGGCTTTTGTGAAAACGGTTAATTCTATGATTGAAAATAAAGAACAGGTTATCAAAGACTGTAAAGAGCTGATTTTAGAACTTACAGACACAACTTTAATTGAAGAAAAGGAAATAAAACTGCAAGGTGAACGCAGTGTATTATATAATTCGATGAAGGAATTAATAGAGCGAAATTCACGTTCTAAAATTGACCAGATTAAGTACAATGAACGATATGAAGAACTAAGAGGTAGATACGATAAAGTAACTGAACAGTTATCAAAAATCGAAGATTTAAAATTTGAAATGAAAGCAAAAGAACATAAAATTAATGAGTTTATAAAAAACTTAAAACAAAGTACAAAAATCATAACCGACTTTGACGAGAAGTTGTGGTATACACTGATTGGAAAGGTAATAATAAATCGCGATGGAAACATAAAATTTGAATTTAAGAATGGAAAAATAATTTGAGTAAATGAAGCCAGCCAATAGCAAAGAGAAGACATATGCTATTGGCTGGCTTTTTAATTTTTATTTTAGAAATAGCTTGACTTATTTCTCATTTAGAGTTGTTATGTAACAAGGGAAATCAAAAAGAAAAAATTTCTGTTTTGAAAAATGCACTTGCACAGTCTAGTGAAAAATACGACGAGAACGACAAGAAAGCTAGCAACTGGAAAATTTAATTAAAGGAAAGTAGAAACTGAACTGTCAAGAATGGAAAGCAGTTTAAAAGATGCAAATACTTAAAGTGGAAAAATCAAAAACACCGCCTGAAAAGTTAAATAACTGAGCTTTCGGAACAAGGTGCAAAGTTGAAAGAACTACAGACAAATATAAAGGACGTTGTGGTTGAATAAGGCAAAATAGCAACCGAAGCAAAAAGCCTGGCAACTTAGATAAAATGCTTAAACAGCGATGTAAAGGATAATTAAAGATAATCTAAGTGGGGGCTTTACAGTTATGAAAGGCGTAATTACGAAATCTTGCAATAAAAAATTTATGTTCATTTTTGTGTGATGACAAAGAAAGAACGGAAAAACGTTTTGAGAGGATTTAGTTTCCTCTTGAACTTTACTAAACGACTAACGTGCCGCTGGAGTGAACTAGTGTTTTTCGCGTGAATTTATTTTAAAATCTGAAAAAATTTGTGCAACTTGTTCTGAGAAGCTAACTTTTTTTACCAGATGGGTTTCCAAGCATCTTTAATTTTGTAGTTGTTTGGGTAAAAACAAATTGTGAATTGTTTATTAAGTACTAAATTTGAAAATAATTAAAAATAATTTATCGATATTGACAAAAATAATTTTTTAAGATAAAATAATAAATATATTTTTTATCTTAGTGGGTTGTTATTGTGTTTAAAAATGACATAAAGGATTTTTATAAGGTAGCAGTGGAACGAAAAGAGTTTAATTCAGACTTTTGGAACGAAGTGAAAGAAATTTCAACAGAAAGTGAACTTAAAGCTTTTATCAAAGAAAAAGTTCAACCTGTCGCGAAAAAAATGGGTTATGATTTTTCTACAAGAGATTTATTAAATTATGAAAAACAAATGGCAAGAAGGATTACCGAGCAGCAATTAGAAACAGTTAATGGTGGTATTAGCGCGAAGAGTTTGGCATGGGGTGGTGTATTTTCACTCATGGTGCTGGGGGCAGGAGTTGTGGGTACGACAAACTCTGCAAGTGCTGAACTTACTACAAAAGAAGTTGCAAAGTCCACTGAGATAATGAAAGCAGAAATAGGTAAAAGAGTTGAAATCCCGAAAACTTTGGCTATTCAAGATGGAAAAGAAATGGAAGAAGCAAAAGAAGATAAAGAAACTTCTCAAACAGATAATGTAGACGAAAGCGTTAATAAAAAAGATGTTAAAATACAAGCTACTAAAAGTTGGTATGGAAACTGGTTATACTTAACCACGGATTCTAATTCCACTGAAGTTTTAAACCTCACACGTTCTATGTTAGAAAGTTTTTTGAAAGAAGCCGGATTTAGTGGCGTATCTGAAATTCAGGCAATACAGGCTAGAAATGCTAAAGGAGAAATATTAGATGTAAAATTAGATAAAGATTTAGAAAAGTTGTTTTCAGAAAGTAAAGAAATTCCGGGAAAACTGTGGGGGACTTGGGGTAAAGCGAACGTTAAAAAAGATATTCTTGCTGTAGATCCTGAGCAAATAGTAGCAGAGACGCTTAGTTTAGGCGCTGAGCAGTCGACAGTAGGCACTTCCGACTTAGGAACCGTGCAAGCGGCGTCAGATATTTCTGA
>OLPF01000851.1_pt1 | contig 28721 bp, 27 predicted proteins | sample 1673121 | NCBI WGS metagenome assembly OLPF01 (sample SAMEA3136756, study PRJEB25190) | human gut metagenome
ATACGCCACACCGACGAAATGCGTAGCATTTTGGAGGTTAGCTCTGAACAGTTATCTTTATTTTAAATCACCAAGGAGACAAGAACAAATATCAATGTTCGACAAAGTTCGACAATTCGACGTTAAAAATCGACAAAAATAGTCAGAAAGTCGAGCGGTTTTAGGTGGATTTTAACTGTACAAATATTGACAAAGACCTTAGAAAAGGGTTATCATTTTGTTATGAATGTAGGGGATAAGCTGATACGGAGATGGCGGAATACCGTGCGTTATAGATTGTATGAAGAGATCAGAGGAGTGTGGCGCGTATGAAAGACAATTTGCCGATGTTGGAGGTAAAGGCCCTGGGCGGCTTTTCGATGAGATATGGAGAGAAAACGATTTCGATTGGCAGTGGGAAATCGACAAAGGCAGTGAAGCTTTTGCAGATTCTGGTATGCAGCGAGGGACGTACTGTTTCCAGAGAACGATTGTTGGATATGTTGTATGGGAATGAAGATATCACGGATGCTGCGAATAATCTGCGCGTGACTACATTTCGCCTGAAGAAGATGCTGGTGACGGCGGGGCTTCCTCAGTATGATTATATACAGATCAAGAGCGGCATGTATTCCTTTGCTGCACCGATGGAAGTGGTGCTGGATGCAGACGGGTTTGTGTCACTGTGCGACCAGGCAGATGAGACAGAGAATGCCGAAGAGAAGATCGATCTGCTGAAGAAGGCCTGTCAGTTATACGGCGGGGATTATCTTCCGGATTTTATCTGTGACGGTGTGGTCCTGGCGAAGAATTCTAATTACAAAGAGAAATATACAAATGCATTGAATACATTGTGCGAATTACTGATGGACAGAGGCGAATATGAGACAGCCATTGAAGTCTGTGAACCGGCCTGCAGAATGTATCCCTTCGATGAGTGGCAGGCTATTCAGATCGACTGCCTCATGCGCATGAAGAAATACGATGAGGCTCTGAAGGAGTATGAGAATACGGCCAAGATGTTTGTGGATGAGTTGGGAGTGTATCCGTCAGAACGAATGATGAAGCTTTTTGAGCAGATGAACGGGCGGATGAACTTCAAGACCCAGTCGCTGCCGGAGATGGAGAAGCGTCTTAAGGAGACGGACAAGGGCAGCGGGGCTTATTTCTGCAGCCTTCCGGGGTTCCGTGATACATACCGCTTACTGGCCAGAATCGTAGAGCGCAACGGTCAGTCCGTTTATCTGATGCTCTGCAGTATTACCAACGGCAAAGGGCAGCCGATGAAGAATGAGGAACGGCTGGATATGATGGGCAAGGAGCTGCAGGACACATTGGCGCATTGCCTGAGAAGAGGTGATTCTTATACACGGTACAGTAAGTCACAGTATTTGCTGCTCCTGGTGGGAACCAACAGAGAGAACTGCAGTCTGATTTTTGAGAGAATCCAGAAGTATTTCTCAAGAGAGCATAAGACCTGGAGTAAGTATCTGGAGTATGCGGTATCATCCGTGGCAGACAGCGGATTTAATAGTGAAGATAATGAGAATAAATGGAAATGGGGCAAAACATGGGACAAATAGTAAGACAGCAGAATTTCCAGCGTTCTCCCAATCTGATTAGTATTTGCGTGGATGAGATTCGGAATGGTGAATTGTCAGGGCGTCTGTATCATTGCTACAGCGAAGAAGCCTGTCCTTTCTCAAATGTGGCTCATCTGATCGAGCTGGCAGAGAATCTATTTGACCAGATTAAGTTTCCGCAGGCATCGACACAGATGCGGACATTTACAGATAAGAGCCGGAAGACGGTACAGCCGCCTGAGAAGAAGAAATCAGCAGAAGAGCTTGAGAAGGAGCGCGGCAAAAAGGGGACGATGTTGCTGTACGTGCAGTATCGTCAGCGGTCAACCTGGCAGGGCGTGGTCAAATGGGTAGAAGGCGATCAAGAGTGGAAATTCTTCAGTGAATTGGAACTTTTTAAGATTATTAATCAGGCGATACAGTAATAAAGCCAACAGAACGAATGTAATAACAGACATTGATAAGCAGAGGGTTTACTAAATCTTCTTCGACATGACAAAACGACAAAGAGGCGGACATCCGGATCGATTAAAGGATGCGCCTCTTTTTGTGTTCAGAAGGGGAAATAGGGCAATCTTCCGGATGTAAAAAAGATAGATAGAATTAGGATGATTTCAGGAATATTATGTCATGCACCCGCATATAATGGTTGAGATGACGGATCGGCCGAACATTATACAAAATATAATCGTCACAATGTCGAATAATGAAATAATCATTGAAATGTGTCGGGAAAATGCATTAAGGGAAAATTAAAAAAACTGCAAAAAATGTAGTTTTGTAATGGTTGGCGTAATGGGTGATTCGCTATAATAAAACTACAATAACGGAGTAATCCAGAAAGGACGATGAAGGTACTGTCATGAAAGGAAGAGCGAAGAAAGCAGATACATTTCTGGTCAAGATTATGGATCATGAGCATGCAACATGGCAAGGGAAAGTGACATGGATTGAAGGACAACGTGAACAGTACTTCAGAAGTGCACTGGAACTCATCAAACTGATAGATGACGCTGTTGAGAAAGAGCAGGAAATGGAAGGAGGAAATGATGTTGAGTAAGTTTAATAATAAGAAGCATAGACGATTGACAGCTTTGTTGCTGTGTGTAGCATTGATGCTTGGCAGTGTAACCTCTGTTTCCGCAGATATCTCTGCAGCAGATTCAGAGACAGAAGTTCAGAATTATGCAGAAGAGCCGACGACAGAAGCGGTTTCCTATGGGGCACCGGAGGCTCAGACAGAAGTTCAGGAAGGGACACCTGTTGCAGAGGAGACAGAAGCACCTGCAACAGATACTCAGCAGACAGAGGCCCATACCGAAGCGGCAACGGAAGCACATACAGAGACGGCAGCTGAGACACAGGCGGCTGAGACAACAGCTGAGCAGCAGGTTCAGAAAGAAGCTTCAGAAGAGACAAAGGTATCTGAAGAAGTTCAGCTGACACAGGATATGAAGAATGCAGAAGGCAAGACAATCTGCAAGGTTATTGCTGATCTTCCGGAAGGTGCGTTCAATGCGGATGCATCTGAGATTACTATGGAAGTGAAAGCTGTTTCATCAGAAGATGAAGAAGCAGTTGTTAAGCTGATTAAGAATGCATTAACAGAGAACACCTCTCTTGGCAACTTTGTGATGTATCATGTGTCATTTAAAGTGAACGGACAGGATGCTGAACCACAGAAGGCTGTTTCAGTTACTTTTAAGGATACAGAGCTGGATGTTCAGGATGTGAAGAATGCAACAGTTTTCTATTACAATCCAGCTAACTCAGATGCGGGCAATAAGGATGCAGAGTTGGTTCCAATCATCCAGAGAGATGAACTGATTAAGGATTTACAGAAGGAAGAACAGGAAATCCCAGATAATTTCGATGAGATTTACGATACATCAGAGATTACATTAACAGATAAAGGTGCTGCTGATGAAATTCAGATGGACGCCTGGAAGAATCGTATTTATGGCTGTTATGTAACAGAGACAACAGCAGGTGATACCGAAGCTGATGAGACAGCAGCAGAAGAACCGAAAACAGCGATTAATGCAATTGCAGCAGTTGCAGAAGATTCAGCGAATAATGGTAATGTTACCCTGACAGAGTCTTATGGTAAATTGACAGCCAGTTATACAGGTAGCATGAGTGCTTCTGATTATAAATATGTATGGTATAGAAGCGTAAACGGCGGTAGTGCTGAAGTTCAGAAACCGGTTCAATATCAAGATGTGAACACAGGAGCCGATCTTGGCCAGGATATCAGCACAGATGGCACCGAACTTTATATTGCATTAAACGGCGGTGCGCTTGGATGTAATAACAACAAGAGTGTTTCCTACCATGTAAAAGTGTTTAAAACTGCTGATGTAGATAGTGATGGCACACCGAAGTCAGAAGCCAACGCATTAGCAACAAGTCAGTCTGTGAGTGTTACATCTTATTACGAACTCCAGAATGGTAGTTTTGAGAAGCCTGTAATTGCACAGAATTGGTATCAGATTGCAAATGATAGATATAAAAAGTATGATGGTGTATGGCAGACAACGGGCAGCGATGGAGCAATAGAAGTTATTAATACTGATTATTCGATGGATAGTGCCTATCGATGGAATGGTAAAGCAACAGCTGCTGAAGGTAAACAATTCGCAGAATTAAACTGTGAAGCAGAAGGTTCTTTGTATCAGGATGTGTTGACGACACCGGGAGAAACTTTGAACTATCAGTTGGCACATAGAGCAAGGGGATTAAAGCAAAGCTCAAAGTCAGAAGAAGATACAATGTATGTTGTGATCATGCCTACTCAGACGGCAATTGAGAAGAATGTGACAACACAGTCTAAGGTACAGGATGTTATTGCAAATCAGAAAAATTATCCTGGTGCCATGGTTGTTAAATATACAGATAATGATCAGGCATGGACAACTCATCAGGGAAGTTACACTGTTACTGCATCAGGACAGTATTCGACAAGATTCTTCTTTGTTGCTGGAGAAACAGCAACTAACAATGCTAAAGAGGGAAATTTCCTGGATGATGTGAAGTTTACAAGGAGCAAATTAACACCAGTTGAAGGTACAGCGAATGTAACTGTTGAGAAATCTATTGTTGGCCTGGAGTATGTAACTGCATTTAATCTTGGACAGACTTTGACATTTGAGATTGGCAGCAAGACAGTTAAGGGCAGTGATATGAACTGGACATGGAGTAATGATGGTAATACACTGACAGGTTCTACGATTGTGACACTTAAACGGAGTGAATGTGGAACAAATTTGAGAGTAGAAGAAACTGCGACAGGTTCGCTTGATGTGGCTAATTACACAAGATCAAGTTCAGTGACTGTTGACAGAACAACAACAAACGGAACATCAGGGACTCTTTCAATCAGTAGAGGAGATTCTAAGAATGTTGCTTTCAGAAATATCTACACAACTAACGGTGGTGGTTCAGACAATGAACCGGAAGGAACGCTTTCTCATGAGAAATATATCAAGAGAAATGAAGATGGTACATATGACATCACATTAAATGCATCCGGTACAATCGGTTCCAAGACAAATCCGGCAAAACTGGATATTGTATTGATTGTAGATACATCAGGCAGTATGAAGAATGATGGCAAATTGCAAACCACAAAGGATGCGGTCAAAGCATTAGTGGATGTATTTAATGCAGAAGATAAGAAAGATTCAGTAGATGTTCGATATAAGCTGGTGACATTTTCAACTTATGCATCTGTTGAAACCCAGCAGTGGGTTGACGGCGATAAACTTTATAATGATTATGTAAAGTGGCTTAGCGCTGATGGTGGTACTAATTATGACCAAGGATTCCAAAAAGGTAAAACAGCGATTGACAGCGCCAGAGCAGAGGCTAAGAAAGTGGTTATCTTCCTGACAGATGGTCAGCCAACATATTATGGAACAAAACCTTCTGGGTGCGGCCAAGATACAAGCACAAATGTTATGACTAATGCTATAAATTCGGCGGGCAAAATTACATGTACTGATTTCTATGCAGTGGGTATTGGATTACCGAAGAGGGTTGAAGTATATCAGTCTGATGAGCATTATTATGATCATTTTTATACAGACAATTTGGATTCGAATTATAAGAATCTTACTGGACAGGGTGTTCTTGATAAAATCAAAGACAGTGTTCATGCAGCCAATAAAGAGGCTTGGAATCTTACCAAAGAAAATGGCCAGTATTCTCAGCTGACAGATAAATTCAAGCAAATCGCAGGTGAGACATTAAGAGCAGCTTGTACAGATGTTGTGATCACAGATCAGTTGAGTGATTATGTAGATGTTACAGATAATAGTAAACTGAGAGTGAAAGTTGCTGTCAGGGATGCCGATGGTATTTATAAAGATAAGTATTCAAATGATTTTACATTAGCCGATGGTGGTGATGTAACTGTTGATGGTAAGAAAATTGCGACAGTAAGTTATGATAATTCTACGAAAACTGCAAAATTAGATTTTGAAGACAGTTACAAGCTGGAAGATAACTATTATTATTATCTGTCCATTACGAATGTTATTCCAAATGCAACAGCATTTGAGACATACAAGGATAATGACTACAGTTATGGCACTACTGTTGGTGATGATAAGACCGATGAAGGTGGTAGCGGCCATTATGCAACCAATAAGCGTGAAGATGCAACAGCAGGAACAATTACATCTTCCGGTCAGCCGGGTTTTGCATCTAATGCAACAGCAACGATATCTTACAAGAGTAAAGAGTCAGGACCAACACATAATGAAAAATATGCTAATCCGGTTGTTCAGGTACAGACAATACCTGTAAAGAAAGAGTGGTCGGAAGAACCTGCTGATGGTACAGAAGTTCTTGTTCAGTTAGTAGACCAGGATGATGAAGCTGTTGACGGTAAGATTTTGAAGCTGAATAAAGCCAATGAGTGGCAGGATAGTCTGGTAGTAGAAAAAGCAGCTAAGTATGATAACTATAGTTACAGAGAGTTAGTAGCTGATGAAAAGGGTTCAATTACCTATCAGAATCAGAAATATTCAATGGCTTCTGTTGGCTCAGACATTGTCATTAATCATACGAGTTACAAAGTTACCTATTCATATGAAGATGATACACGAGTCATTACGAATACAAAGAATGATCAGTCAATGAAGATTGTGAAGCAAAATAATTCAGGTATCAATCTTGAAGGTGCGACATTTACTTTGAAGGATGCTCAGAATCAGTCAACAGAATATACATCTGATGCAAATGGTATCGTCTTTAATAACAATATTAATTACGGTACATACACTTTAAAAGAAATTAAAGCACCGAATGGATATGCATTATTAAATGCCGATATTACAATTACTGTGGATCAGAATGGTGTTACAGTATCTGGAAGTGAAAAAGCTTCTGTTAGTCAGGAAGAAGACGGTACTTATACAATCATTGTAAAAAACGATATGTTGTATAGTCTTCCATCAACCGGTGGTTCCGGTATTTACTGGTTCTCAATCTGTGGTATGCTGCTCATGATGGCAGCGGCTTGGATTATTTATAAAAACAAGTGCAGGGAGGTGCTGGTGAAATAGAGGGATGAACTTTAAAACCAGCAGTCCCTGGACTGCCAGGATAAAACCAACGTAACATGTCAATCAAATAATATCTAAGAGAGAAAAGGAGAATATTATGAAGAAATTAAAGAAATTATTTGCAGTGATGTTATCACTTATCATGGTATTAGCAATGGGCATCACAAGTTTTGCAGCAAAGGTAACAAATGAGTATGCAGATAAGATTACGATTACTAATCTGGCTGCAGATGTAGAGACAACATTAAATGTATATAATATCATTTATCTTGATCAGGATAATGCCGGTAATCAGACATGGAAGGTTGTTGGTTGGGCAAAGGACTATATATCAGAAGATACAACCAATGGAAAATTTACAATAACAGATGCAGACGGTCTTAAAAATGCAGCTGATGCTCAGTCAAGCGCAGATTATACAGCGACGGAAACTGGAACAAGTCATGAGTTTACTGGTCTTCCAATTGGTGCTTATGTAATCCGTGCCTTTGATACGAAGGGTACATATGATTTGATGGTTGCTAATACATATGACAAAGATGGTCAGACTTATATGGCTAGCAAATCAGCAAATGTTACAGCCAAAATGGGAGAATACAAAGTAACGAAAGAGGCTAGCGACAAGTTTGTACACAGAGGTCAGACAGTAGACTTCACAGTTACAACTCAGATGGCACCAAAGAAAAATAGCACAGATAAAACATTAACAACATTTAAAGTAATCGATACATCTACAGGTTTAAAAGCAGATAGTTTTAAACTTACGAAAGTGACGATTGCAGGAGAAACAAAAAATATTGATGCAATAAATGCTGTTGCAGTTGCCAACGAGGATGGAACAGTAACATATACTGTAGATTTAAGTGACTTTATTGAAGATACAGCATCTGGTTCAACTATTACTGTAAATTACAGTGCAGTTGTTGAAAATGACCATACATACAACAACAGTGCTACAGCATCAGCAGAAACAGTTGGTTATACACCAGCTAGAGTAGATGGTTTTGAAGGTAGTGTAACACTGAAGAAAGTTGATAAAAAAGGCAATGTACTGAATGGCGCAGAATTCCAGTTATTAAAAGTGACTCCTGCTACAGAAGAAGGCGCTGAAGTAACAAAAACACCTGTTTCTGTTGTAAAAGTAAGCGATGGTGTGTACAAAGTAGCACTTGATGGAGAAGAAGGTGCAACAACAACGCTCGTTGCAACAAATGGTACATTAAAGGTGACAGGTCTTGATGAAGGCAATTATGAATTCAAAGAGACAAAGGCACCTACAGGTTATTCAGTAAATAGTGAAAATAAAGCATTTACTATTACAGCAAATGAAGAAAAAGAAGTAACTGAAGATGCTGGTGAATTTGTGAATACAAAGCTTTCCGCTCTTCCAGCAACTGGTGGTATCGGTACAACTATCTTCACAATCGTTGGTTGTGGTATCATGATCGCAGCAGCAGGTTTATTCTTCGCTAGCCGCAGAAAAGAAAACAGATAAGTCATAAATAAGTCTTTTGGTGAATTCCGGGGCGTTACCCGCCCCGGAATTTATCAGATTAAAGGCATTTTTTCAGAAACCTTTTAACCCATCTCTTTAGGAGAGACAGATACGTATACAACAATAAGGAGAACCCGGATGAAGAAGAAAACGTACAAAATTTTAATAGTCATTATATTTTTAGCCGGTTTGTCCTTGCTGCTGTATCCATTTGTAGCGAATCAGTGGAACAACTACAGACAGAAACAGCTGATCAGTGATTATGATTCTATTGTTTCTGCTGAAGATGCCGCAGGTGAGATTGATTACGCAGCAGAGCTTGAAAAAGCAAGGGCATACAATGAAGCATTATTACCGAGCATCTTGCCTGACTCCTTTGCCATTGCAGAGGCGACGGAAGGGGAAGACAAAGCCTATATGGATTGTCTGAACATTGCAGGTGACGGTATTATGGGTATCGTGGAGATTCCGAAGATTGATATCAAGCTTCCAATCTACCATACCACCAGGGAAGATGTCTTGCAGGTGGCAGCCGGACATCTGGAAGGGAGTTCCCTTCCGGTAGGCGGAGCCAGCACCCATGCAGTTATTTCAGCTCACAGAGGCCTGCCGAGTGCATCCCTTTTCACAGATCTTGACAAACTGGAAGAGGGCGACCATTTCCTGATCCATGTTTTAAATGAGACGTTGTGTTACGAAGTGGATAAGATTTCAGTGGTCAAACCGGAGGAAACTTCCGGGTTGGCAGTGGAAGAAGGCAAAGATCTGGTGACACTGCTCACCTGTACACCGTATGGTGTCAATACGGAGCGATTGCTCGTCAGAGGACACCGTGTGGAATATGTGGAGCAGGAAGTCGAAGCAGAGAAGACGCTTTTCAGCGGTATCAGTATACACACCAATTATTTGTTGTGGGTAATCTTAGGATTACTTGTGACGGCAGCATTTATTGTGGTATTATATAAGAAAGAACAGAAGTTAAAGAAGCGCCGTGCCGAACAGGCGACAGACGGGCAGGAGGCACCGGTAGTCCAAGACAGGACAGTGACCGGGGATGCCGATACGGAGACTGAGAAGAAGGAGTAGAAGCTCATGAAGAAGAAGATTTCCGTCATCCTGTTTGGGCTATTGTTTCTGGTGGGATTTGGCATTCTGATCTATCCGACGGTATCCAATCAATGGAACACTTACAGACAGAGTCAGCTGATCAGCAACTATCAGAGTGTCGTGCAGGATATGACACCTGAGGACTTTACACAAGAGTGGGAAAGGGCCGAAGCCTTCAATGCGACAATCACCCAGAACAACCTATACAGTGATGTGTTTGGCGAGAGTACAACAGATTTACAGAGTACGGAATACTGGAAGGTATTGAATGAAGCCGGAGACGGCATCATGGGTTATCTTTCTATTCCGAAGATCAATATTAAACTGGCGATATACCACGGGACAGCCGATGATGTGCTGCAGACAGGTGTGGGACACTTAAACGGTACGAAGCTGCCGATTGGCGGTGAGAGCACCCACTGCGTGGTAGCTGCTCACAGAGGACTTCCCAGTGCCAAGCTATTTACCGATATTGACCAGTTGAGAAATGGTGATAAGTTTTATATCCATGTGTTAGATCAGGTTCTGGCTTACGAAGTGGATCAGATTCTGCCGATGGTGGATAAGGATGATCATGAGACACTGGAGAATGCATTGAAGATTGAGGAAGGCAAAGATCAGGTCACATTATTTACCTGTACACCGTATGGTGTCAATTCTCACAGACTCCTTGTCAGGGGAACGAGAGTGGCTTACAACGGTGAGGAGGACAAGGAGGCAACGATTTCCGAGTCCATGGTCGAATCGATTAAGAATTACTATATGATCTATACAATTCTTGGTCTGGCCGTTACCTTACTGGTGATCCTGCTTTTGAGATATTTATCAAAAAAGAAGAAAAATAAACAACCTAAAGAGTAATCTGGATTTGAAGAGGGAGGTTATGAAGCGATGATGAAAAAGAGTATAAAAAAGAGCTGCGCATTATTGATCGCATGTGCCCTTACATTATCAGCATTTGCGGTTCTGCCGAAAGCAAATGCGGCGAATATGGTGGACACCGGCAAAAAGGATTGCTCCATAGATTTTAAGACCGGCGGTGATGACAAGGTCAGTGCAGATCTGGGTACAACAACGGTGGATGTGAAGCTGTATAGGGTGGCGGATATCAGTGAAGTCGGAGACTACACCGCATCCGGAGATTTTGCACAGCTGGATGTTTCCGCGCTGGATGCATCCGATAGTACATCCGCAGATGAATGGCTGAAGCGGGCCACAGAGGCGGCCGGTATGGTGACAGACAGTACGAAGCCGACAGCAGAGGTTTCGCTGACAGATGGTGAGGGAAAGGCTGAGGAACTGGCCACAGGACTTTATCTGGTGCTGGCGGATAAGGCACAGACAACGAATTATGAGTACACATTTACACCGTATCTGATTTCCCTGCCGAATAATTATTATTATCAGACAGGTGATGATGAATGGGTATACGAATTGTCAGAAGTAGTTCTCAAGCCGGAACAGACACCGAGATATGGTTCTCTGGTGATCGACAAGACGGTGAGAGATTTCAATGCCACATCCGGTGCTCAGGCAACATTTGTTTTCCAGATTGATATTACGACCCTGGAGGGTAAGACAGAGAGCAGAGTTGAAGCGATGACCATGGGGGCCGGTGAGGAATCACAGCAGCTGACCATTGATCAGATTCCGGCAGGTGCATCAGTCAGAGTCAGAGAGACCTACAGCGGCGCAAGCTACACACAGGTTTCCGATGATCCGGATGATGTGACGATTTTTGCAGATGAAGCGGTCCGCGTTTCATTTGAGAATGCACACGATGGCCGTCCAAACGGCGGTTACGGCGTGAAGAATAATTTCAAACTTGATGAGAACAAACAGTATCAGTACACTGGCGATAATGTCAGCACAGACTAGGAAGGGGGAACGATAAATGAAAAAGCAATTGAAGAAGCCGTTTTTGATGATGGCAGTGACAGCGCTTGTTCTTGTGGGTACCCTGAAGGTGGGCGGTGCGATGGCTTATTTCACTACCTATTCAACTGCCAGCGGTTCTGTTCAGATGAATATGGGATTTACACAGACAATCCCGCATGAAGAAGTGGACAGCAGAGGCAAACATGTTTCAGTTGAGAATACAGGCGATTATGATTGTTTTGTCCGTGTGAGAGCGTTTGCGCCATCTGATATCACGCTGAGTTATCAGCCGGAGGATTCAGGATGGACAGACGGCGGCGATGGTTTCTGGTATTACGATCAGATCCTTCCGGCAGGTGAGACAACAGCAACGAAGCTGAATGTCAGCTACACGTTCCCGGCAACAGACAGTGAGGATGCACCGGCAGAATTCAATGTCATTGTTGTGGAAGAGTGTACACCGGTGCTTTACAAAGCAGACGGAACCGCTTATGCAGACTGGAACAATGTGATCACAGCAGATACAGCAGAATAGAAGGAGGGCTATCATGAAGAAGAATAAGATTTTATTTCCGAAAAAAGTTGCCCTGCTTCTGGGAGCAGCGGCAGTACTTTTGCTTGGCAGTACAGTGGGCAGCACAAGAGCGGCGCTGACTTACTACAGTGAGAACTATTCCGCACAGATGAATCTGAAGCATATCGGTGTTTCTCTGGTGGAGAACGGCCAGGTTGTCAGCAGCAGAGATTATGTTTCCGGCAATGAGTGGAGCGGCAATACAGAGGGCAAGCTTCTGGCCAATATGCTTGGTGAGAATGAGAAGTTTACACCGGGCAAACAGTATGATGAAGCCATCAGCGTGACCAACAGCGGCGATATTGATACATTTGTCAGAGTCATTATCACAAAGAGCTGGAAGGACAAAGAGGGCAGGAAGAATGCAGAGCTTTCACCGGATCTCATTGAACTGAATGTTCCGGAGAACAGCGGATGGGTGGTTGCCGAGGATCAGTCCACACCGGAACGTATGGTGCTTTATTACACAAAGGCACTGGCACCGGGAGAGACCACACCGGGACTTTCCGATACGATCCGTATCGATGAGTCCGTGGCACAGCAGGTGAACAAGGTGACAGATGGTTCCACCGTTACTTATCAGTACAAATACGACGGTTATTCATTCAATCTGGATGCAGAAGTTGATGCGGTTCAGACGCACAATGCCAAAGCGGCTATCAAGAGTGCCTGGGGCGTGGATGTCAGCGTATCCGATGATGAATCCAGCATTGGTTTTTAATAGGAGGTACAGAGTATGAAGAAGAAGATTTTGTGCCTCATGATGGCAGCGATTCTGGCAGTTGGGGCACCCCTTACAGCATTTGCCAGAGATTATCAGGGCGCTGACGGATGGCAGGCAACATTTGACGGCAGCAAGCTGAACAGTAATTTCAAGGATGAAGATGTGACGGATTCTATGTCTGAGATCCAGCCGGGTGATAGCATTACACTGCATGTTCAGCTGACGAATCAGGACAGCAGCAATACAGACTGGTATATGACCAATGAAGTCCTTCAGACATTGGAGGATGCACAGGATTCCGCATCAGGCGCGGCTTATGAGTATCGTCTGACCTATGTGGACAGCAAGAACAAAGAAACAGTTTTATATGACAGCAGCACAGTGGGCGGCGAAGGCAGTTCCGCAGCCGGTGAAGGTCTGAAACAGGCGGATACCTCACTGGATGAATATTTCTATCTTGGCAGACTGGCCAAGGGTGAAAGCGGTACTGTTTACCTGAAAGTCGGCGTGGAAGGCGAGACAGGTAATAACGGCTACCAGCAGACACTGGCGAAGCTTCGTATGACTTTCGCAGTTGAGAAGGTCAAAGAGGGCCAGACCATTAAGAAGAACACAGTGATCGAGAAGAAGGTGCCTCAGAAGAACAATCTGACAACCTCCAGAAAAGCCGTTAAGACCGGTGATACATCCAATTTGCTGATGTATTCGGTGATCGGTCTTGTAGGCGGTCTGATCTTCCTGATCGCAGGCATTATCCTTTTGAACAATTCAAGAAAAACAAGACAGCACAGGGAAGGAGAGAACTAAGATGAAAAAATATAAAAAATTATTTGTATCTCTTCTTGCAGCAGCAGTGCTGACGGTTGGTTCTGCATTCAGCGTTATGGCAGCAGATACATATACCTACAAGGTAACGGTATATGCGGGCAATAAAGGCACGATTGACGGACAGGAACAGAAAGAGATCACAGGTCTTTCCCTTGGTTCACAGGTTATCCTGGACATCAACAGCGTCAAGGTAACGGATGACAAGTATTATGTTAAAGGCTTCCGTCTCAGCGGACGTGACAATGAAGAAGCCCTTGCCACACCGACGATCGAGGTGGACGGCGATGTGGATTACGTTGTTGCATACGGCATCAAAGGCGATATGGTGGCTTACACAGTGAACTATCAGGATGCCAATGGCAAGACCCTTGCCGACAGCCAGACATTTTATGGCAATGCCGGTGATAAGCCGGTGGTTGCTTATAAGTATATTGAGAATTATATCCCTCAGGCCCTTGCATTGACCAAGACTTTGAGTGATAATGAAAGCGAGAATGTATTTACATTCACCTATACGCCTGGTGAGACAGATCGTATTGTTGAGACAACAACAACTGTGACAACCATTGTTCCGGGTCCAACAACGACGACAACGACAACAGGAACCACCGGTACAGGTACAACAGGAACCGGCACGACGGGAACGGGTGCAACCGGCACGACGGGAACGGGTACAACCGGTACGACAGGTACAGGAACCGGTACAGCTGCGAATGGTACAAATGCAGCGAACAATGCGGCAGGCGACAATACGGCCAATGGTGCCAATACCAATGCAGGCGGTACGACAGACAATCAGAATAACGGTCAGGATGCCGATAATCAGGATAACCAGACGACAGATATTCCGGATAATCAGGTACCGGAGACACTGGTAGACCTGGATGACGAGGAAACACCAAAGTCCAATATTGATGCAGAAGACGGCAGCAATACATTGCCGATGGTAGGCGGTGCAGCCATTGGTATTCTTTCTGTAGCAGCGTTGGCAGCATTGTTTGTTTATCTGAAGAAACGTTCAAGATAGACATTATTGAAAGACAAGTAACAGCAGGCAGTACTGTTTGGAATAGAACAGTGCTGCCTGCTGACAAAGGAGAATTTGATTTTGGCTAGACGCAACAGGCAGAAGAAAAGCCCGGTGGCTGCAGTATGCAGCGTACTGGGCACTCTTTTATTAATCATCATTGTGGCGGCATATCTTCCAATTACGATTCCGAGAGCTTTCGGCTATGAGATTTACACAGTGATCAGCGGCAGTATGGAACCGGCGATACCGACGGGCAGTCTGGTGTATGTGAAGTATATCCAGCCGGAAGAGATCCAGACAGAGGATGTTATTGCTTTCTATGGAACGGATGCGGATGGTTCTATTGTCACTCATCGTGTGGTATCCAACAGTGCGGCTATGGGTAATTTTATTACGAAGGGCGATGCCAACAGTGATAATGACATGAATCCAATCCCATATGCGAATTACATAGGAAAGGTGCAGTTGTCTGTGCCGAAGCTGGGAGGCATCTTCCAGACGATCACCGGTACAAACGGCAAGATTGCAGCGGTTTCCATGATCGGATTGGCCATCGTGCTGGAGATACTGGCGGCGGTGCTGCAGGGTAAGAGAGAAAAAGAGGAATAATAAGGGGCTGGACGCTGGTAGATTTAGCGTTCAGCCTTTTTTAGCAGAAAAAATTGACAAAAAGTCCGAAATTACACCCGTTGCCTAATTCAGAAGAGGTATGTATAATTGGAGATAAGAATAGAACATTGCTGACTGGTGGTATATGCATTAAAGAGTACTTGAATCTGAAACAGTACCATTGCCACATCAGGATCTCTTAGAAAAGTATAGTAATCTCGGTAGCAATTATTACACTGTAGATTATGCCGAACTGGAAGATGGATCCTGGAGAATTATTGAAATTTACTTTCGAAGGGAGTGATTATATGGCGATACCAACAAGTATTAAAACTCTCTTGTCCGGAGATGTAGTTGAATGGGCGAGAATTGAATTTAAGGAAACCTGGGATGCAGCGGCATCTTTGAAATCTATATGTGCATTTGCAAATGATCTTGACAACTGGGGCGGTGGATATATTGTTATCGGTGTACAGGAAGATAATGGCAGACCTGTTTTTCCACTAAAAGGAGTTCAGAAAGATAAGCTGGATTCTTATCAGAAGAATATATTTGCAAAATGTAAACTCCTTAGACCGGCTTATACACCGATTATTGGTATTGAAACATATCAAGACAAGCATTTTATTGTTATATGGTGTCCTGGTGGAGATAACAGACCGTATTCATCACCAAAGACAATGGAAAAAGATAATAAAGAGAGAATACATTATATTCGTAAAGCTTCTAATACTGTAGAACCTTCAGATGATGAAGAAAAAGATTTATTCAATCTGGCAAATAGAGTTCCATTTGATGATAGAGTGAATCATCAGGCAGAATTAGAAGATTTGAATATTACGTTAATTCAGAATTACCTTAAAGAGATAGGTAGTTCGCTGTATGAAAAATCAAAATTGGGAGATTTCACTGAATTATGTAGTGACATGAATATTATCAGTACACTTCCAGAGTATGTAAAACCCAAAAACGTAGGATTAATGTTCTTTTGCATGGAACCAGATAAATTTTTCCCGTGCACACAGATTGATATTGTACAATTCCCGGATGGGTTAGGCGGAGACAATATTATCGAAAATACTTTTAAAGGACCAATCCATCAACAGCTAAGAGAGGCATTACAGTTTATAAAAAATTCTATCGTAACGAAAAAAATTGTAAAGAGTGCGGACAAAGCAGAGGCAGATTGGGTGTATAACTATCCGTATGCTGCTTTAGAAGAGGCTCTTGCCAATGCTGTTTATCATCGAGGCTACGATATCAGAGAGCCGATAGAGGTAAGAGTTGAAAAGGATATGATTGAAATCGTAAGTTTTCCGGGACCAGATCGATCAGTGACGCAAGAAGGACTAAAACGATATAAGGTTTCTAATCGTAGATATAGAAATCGTCGTATTGGAGATATCCTTAAGGAGTTGCATTTGACAGAGGGTAGAAATACTGGATTTGGCAAGATACTGAGAGCCCTTGAAGTGAATGGGTCTCCGAAACCAGAGTTTGAAACAGATGAGGATCATAGCTATTTTATTTCAAGATTATTTGTTCACGAAGCGTTTTTGAAAGATGAAGACTCAGAGCGTAATCAGAAGGGAGCCGAAAAGGAGCCGAAAAGGAGCCAAAAAAAGGAGCCGAAAAAAGGAGCCGAAAGAAAGCTGGATATATTGCAGAAGTTGGAAGAAAATCCAGAAATAACTCAGGTTAAACTTATGGAAGAGTTTGATTTATCGAGAAAGCAGATTCAGAAGATTATAAAGGATTTGCGCGAGGAAGGACTAGTCGAAAGACAGGGATCCAATAGGAACGGAAGATGGGTTGTAAAGAAATAATAGGTAACATTCTATCTGAATCAAGTCCGATTAGTCAGTACAAATAAAGAAATTACGTTGAGGTGAATAAAAAACACAAACGCAAAAATCGAAGCTGATACCAGAGAATTTTAAAGGTTCGTTACCGTCGATTGATGAAATCGAGAGTGAATTACAGAAAGCTGTAAAAAAGTGATTTGAAAGAATTTAGAATATTTAGGCCGGACTTAAAGCAGATACTTTTAGTCCGGCCCTTTTATATTATGCTGCGGAAGGGAATTCTATTTTATAGCCTTTTTTTCAGCATTTCCGGATTGGATGCGTAGGTCAGCGCAGTTTCCTTTGTAATGATGCCCTGTTTACAGAGGTTCATCAGACTCATATCCATGGAGATCATATCATCTTTGGCCGATGTGGCGATGAGACCGTCGATCTGGTGGACTTTGTTGTCGCGGATCATATTGCGGATGGCTGGTGTGACGCTCATAATCTCGAAGGCAGGTACCATTTGTCCGTCTACCGTCGGCACAAGCTGCTGTGAGATGACGGCATTTAAGACCATGGACAGCTGAACGGCGATCTGATGCTGCTGGTTTGGCGGAAAGACATCGATGATTCGGTCGATGGTATTGGCTGCTCCGATGGTGTGCAGCGTGGAGAAAAGGAGATGACCGGTCTCGGCGGCTGTCATGGCAACGCTGATGGTTTCATAGTCACGCATTTCGCCCAGTAGGATAATATTCGGGCTCTGGCGCAGGGAGGCCTTCAGAGCGGTGACATAATTGTCCGTATCAATCTTGATCTCTCGCTGACTGACAATGCTCTTGTTGTGACGGTGCAGGTATTCCAACGGGTCTTCCAGGGTAATAATATGCGTATTCCGTGTGTTGTTGATGCGGTCAATCAGGCAGGCAAGGGTAGTGGACTTGCCGCTGCCGGCGGAGCCGGTGACAAGAATCATGCCCTTGGTGTGATCGGCAAACTGCATAACAGCTTCAGGAATGCCAAGTTCCTGTGGATTCGGCAGCTGGAATGTGATGACACGGATAACGGCTGACAGAGCGCCGCGCTGTTTGTAGGCACTGACACGAAAACGGGAAACTCCGGGTATGGCAAATGAGAAATCATCATCACCATGAACCAGCAGATTCATCATATCACGGTCTCCGGCCATGCCATAGATCTCATTTAATAATGCTTCAGTTTCTTTCGGGAAGAGTTTTTCTTCCTGTGTCTGAATGATATTGCCGTTTTTTCTGCATGAAACAGGAAGTCCGGCTACGATAAAAATATCCGAAACATCTTCTCTGACGGCCTGTTCAAGTATTTCTCTGGCGTTCATAAAAATCTCCTTTGGTTTTTGCTAAATCTTATTTCATTAAATTCAAAGTCTGATCGCCCTTCCACTCACCGGAAGACTGAACCTGCCACTGTGAAATGCGGTAGTAAGCCTCTCCTTTGGCAGGCGCTGCGGTCAGTGTCAGCGTGACACAGAGGTTCTGTTTGTCATCGATGGCGACAGCATAAGAAATGGTTGGTTCACTCTGTGTAAAATCCATGGAGAGCTGCAGCTGTTCGCGGCTATCGAGTGCTGTCAATTGGGTCTCGATTTCAGTGAAGACAGCAGCAGTGTCGCTGCTTGTCGAGTCAGGCTGGCTGCTGTCGTTATTTATCGAATTCTTGCTGGTGCCGACGGCTGACAGCTGCCAGGCATCGGCCAGGACGGCATCAATCTCATCCAGGGTGCTTTCTGCCGTATTGCAGGCCGCATAGTAGTTCATTTTGTGATGAGCCAGTTTCTCTGCAAAGTCGGCATCACTTTTGGCGCTGGTCAGTGTCAGGATGGCAAAGGTCACCAGACAAAGGATCAGGAAGATGACAAGGAGAGAAGAGGCGCCGATATTAAAAAAAGGTGCTGGGGCTTTTTCTGACTGTTTTCTCATGATTCGGCCCTCCTTTGTCGGTGCTTAGTGACATCCAGTGTGTAGATATTCCGGTTGTCAGCGACGGTATCCATGGAAATATGGGCCTTCAGAAGGGTATCTTCCGGTTCATAATGGACGGTCAGGACATAAACGGCATCTGCTTTTTCACAGGATGCATAGCTGCTGTCATAGTAGGCGGCGGCATCCTGCAACGAATCGTCGGGCATCTGTGTGGACGGATCAGATGCTGTATCATCGGATGAAGCCGCTGTATCTGAATGCAGAGTGCCGGCTGAAATCTGTTCGGCCATACTGCTGACTTCATTGACGGCAAAATTCAGATCCCTGGCATCCTGGCTCATCAGATGGGCTTTGGTAAAAATCTGGATGCAGAGGGCACTTGCAACGGAAAAAAACAGAACGGCAAGTATAAGTTCCAGAAGAAACAGACTGGATGTATTATTGTGACGTTGATATTTCATATGAATCCTATTCCTTTCCCGTGACAGGTGCTATGACTCACTGTGGATGCTGATATAGGACGCAACGGTGTGTCCCTGCGCATCGATACATGTCAAATGCAGGAGATCCGATTGAGACATCTCCATATCCAATGACTGCAGCGGCAGAATGACTTTGCCTGAGCCGACATCGACATCTGCACTGCTTTTGGTGTACAATTCCATCAGATTTCCCTCACTGACATAAATATAAGTGACATATTCCGTGTCGTTGTAATGCTGCTTCAGAATCAGTGCCTGATGACCGTCAAAACTGCCGATAGATACGGCACCTTCGGTATCGTTCTGGTGAATTTTCTCAGTAATATAGGAAAGAGAAGTGTTGGCGTTAAAGTTCAAAGCCGAGTTCTTAGTGGTTGTACGGTAAACATTCGTGGCCAGCAGAAGCACTGTCAGAGCTGATACCGTGAAAACAAAATACAGGGAGATGGGAAATAAAATATCAATGATATGATGCTTCCTGGATTGAAATCTCATTTGCCTGCCCCCTTTTCAATGATGGTCACATCCGGATAAATATTGGCACCGACGGTCTGATAATCTACGAAAAAGAGGTCTTCGTCATAGGTCAGACCATAATGCGCTTTCAGGTCTTCCAGACTTTCGGGATAGGTGCCTTCCGTTGCATAGCAGTAGACAATGCTGCGGTTTAATGCCCGCTCCAGGCTTTCTTTCTGATGACGGCGGGTGCTGTCCGAAAATGAATCAATGCCGAAGATAAAAAGCAGAAGAATGACCAGAAAAACACAAATGGACAGAAAAACCCGGCGGTTTTTCCGGCTTTTCTTTTGATTTTGAAATCGTACCATAAGTGGGCCTCCTGACTTAGATGCTGGACATGATTCCGACGAGCGGAAGCATAACGGACAGTAAAATGAAACCGACAACAAGTGAGAGCGCAATGACAAGGGTTGGCTCTAAGATGGATAATGTATTGCTCATACGGTTATCCAGATCCTCCTGATAGAGTTCGGCAATATCGGACATCACCTGATCCAGTGAGCCGGTTTTGAAGCCGATGGAAGCCATACGGGCATAGACGCCGGTGAAAATACCTGTCTGATGGAGTGCAGCTGTAAAATCTGTACCGTTTTCCAGTAATTGTTCGCATTCGGTCAGCTCTTTCTGAAAGGCTTCATCATCATTTAATTCGCGGACAAGGCTCAGACATTCTTCGGGAGCCATGCCACTTTTGAGAGTCAGCGCCATGCCGCTGGCAAACCGGCATGATGCAATATCATGATGCATGCGTCGGATAGCAGGAATATGGCTGCCGAGCCCTTTTAAGAAAGCGGCACCTTTGGCGGTGTGGTTGTAGGCAAAAAAGCCGATGACGATGACTGCAAGAACCGCAATGAATACAACGGAATAGCGGTTGATGGTATTGCCGAGGTCCATCAGAACTTTGGAAAATCCGGACATTTCCGAACCGAGCTGAATGAAGACCTGGTTGAAGATCGGCATGACTTTGATGATCAATACGAGGATAACAACGATCATCATGCTGATAATGATCATTGGATAAGTGACAGCGCTCCGGATTGTTCGGGCAATGGTATCTTCACGGGCATAGTGGTCGCCGAGGGCGGCCATGACATCGTCCAGTGTTCCGGTTTCTTCACCGATCCGGACCATACGTGTCATATAAGCCGGAAAAAGCTGTGTCTGTTCCAATGCTTCGTTCAATGAGCCTGTTTCCTGAAGATTCTCTGAGAGTGCGTTGAGAATGGCTTTCTCTTCCTCTGAAGATGCATCCTCCAGCATGATAGAAATCCCTTCCAGAGCAGAGATACCGGAACGCAGGATCAGAGATAACTGGCTGCTGAAAGAAGAAAGTTCCGGATTGGAAAGTGGTTTTAATTGTGGTGATTTGTTCATGATCATTCCCTCCATAAATGCAGGATATTGTATAGATCCACAGATTGACAGGAAAACTGTGAATGCAGGATTAATAAGAGTATTTCACAGTGTATTTGCTGCCGTCTCCGATATATTTGGCAACGGCTTTGGAACTGTTGTTGGCGGCCAGAGTCGGATCCATGAGTACCCAGTCTTTGCCGTCAAATTCGATAATATTGTCCACCCATCCGGATTCCTTGAGGTAAACACTGATCCAGGCATGATAGGCTTCACCGGAATAACCGACTTCCAGTTTTGTCGGAATGGACTGGGAGCGCAGCAATGCGGCCATCAGAGAGGCATAGTCGAAGCAGATGCCTTTCTTTTCTTCCAGTATCGTGTCAATATCCGGCACATAGTCGGTGGGTGTATTCTCGGCTTTATCGTTGTCATAGGAAATATTCCGGATCACATAGTAATAGCTGTTCTGCACGTAGTCCAGATCATCGGCAGACTGGTCGGATAATTCTCTGCCCAGGGCGACGACCTGGGAATCACCGGTGAACCAGACATATTGATTCGGATAGAGAAATGGCTTGAATTCATCGCTGAGGCTGACGGAGAGATCCTTGGAAAAGGCAAGGGCGTAACTGTTGTCAACTACCCATTCATAGACTTTGAGGGTGTAATCGCCATTACCGCCGGTTAGCGGAAAAGTGTTGTAATCGCTGCCTTTGATGGTGTATGTATAGACGGTACCGTCGGGAATGGTGATCTGGGCCTTGGCTTTCTCGGAGCGGCCTGTGTAGCGGATCATCACATACCCATCGGAAATGTTGGAGGCGTCAATGGAAACACTGTCATCACCATAGCATGTCTCACCGGATGCGGTGGGAACAAGGGAGGCATAGGCATCGGCACGTTTTTGGCCGGAACTGTCTGCATCTGAGCCGGAGCCGTCTGCCTTCGATGAGGTGCCGCCTGAACAGCCGGTCAGAAGGCAGGAACTGCCAAACAGCAATATCAATAGCAGGAAGAACAGGGATGCACAGTATGTGTGCTTTGATCGATTGTGCATGCGTGAACCTCCTTCGGATGATTTTTCTTAAAAACTGTTATCAGTATACCATATATTTAATATGAAAACACCTCTGTTTTTTCATGGTATTTTGCGGAAAGCTGTGGTAGAATAAAGGTAATTGCGTATTATCATCTATTTTAAAATCAATTCGGAGGAATTTTATATGCAGAAGTTAACAACAATCAGAGAGATTTTCAGAAATCGCGACAATTATCTCGGTCAGACAGTCGAAATCGGCGGCTGGGTGCGTAACATCAGAGATTCCAAGACATTTGGTTTCCTTGTTGTGAATGACGGTACTTATTTTGAACCTTTACAGGTTGTTTTCCATGATGCTATGGCGAATTTCAGCGACATCTGCCATCTGAACGTAGGTGCAGCTGTGATTGTTAAGGGCCAGCTGGTGGCTACACCGAAGGCGAAGCAGCCATTTGAGATCCAGGCTGAGACAGTTGAGATTGAAGGTGCTTCCACACCGGATTATCCGCTGCAGCCGAAGAGACATACATTTGAATATCTTCGTACACTGACACATTTAAGGGCGAGAACCAATACATTTGAAGCTGTGTTCAGAGTGCGTTCTCTTATTGCTTATGCGATCCATCAGTTTTTCCAGGAGAGAGATTTTGTATACGTGCATACACCGCTGATCACAGGCAGTGACTGCGAAGGTGCCGGCGAGATGTTCCAGGTGACAACGATGGACCTGAACAACGTACCGAAGAATGAAGAGGGCAAGGTTGATTTTTCAGAGGATTTCTTCGGCAAACCAACGAACCTGACTGTCAGCGGTCAGTTGAACGGCGAGACATTTGCTATGGCATTCCGCAACATTTACACATTCGGACCAACATTCCGTGCTGAGAATTCCAACACAACCCGCCATGCGGCTGAGTTCTGGATGATTGAGCCGGAAATCGCTTTTGCTGATCTTCAGGATGATATGGAACTGGCAGAGAGCATGATGAAGTATGTTATCGGCTATGTATTGGAGCATGCACCTGAGGAAATGAAGTTCTTCAATCAGTTTGTGGACAAGGGCCTTCTTGAAAGACTGGAGCATGTGAGAACTTCTGATTTCGGCCGTGTGACTTACACAGAGGCCATTGAACTGCTGGAGAAGCACAATGATGAATTTGATTACAAAGTCAGCTGGGGCTGCGACCTTCAGACAGAGCATGAGCGTTATCTGACAGAGAAGATCTTCAAACGCCCTGTATTTGTGACAGACTATCCGAAGGATATCAAGGCATTCTATATGAAACAGAATCCGGACGGCAAGACAGTTGCTGCTATGGATATGCTGGTGCCTGGTATCGGCGAGATCATCGGCGGCAGTGAGCGTGAGAATGATTACGACAAGCTGCTGACACGTATGAAAGAACTGGGCCTGAAGGAGGAAGATTACAGCTTCTATCTTGACCTGAGAAAATACGGTTCAACACGTCATGCAGGTTTTGGCCTCGGTTTCGAGAGATGCGTGATGTACCTGACAGGTATGGGCAATATCAGAGACGTTATCCCATTCCCACGTACAGTCAACAACTGTGAATTGTAATTTTTAGTTCTTTAAAACAGGAGAAATGCTATGGGCGAAATGTTGAATGACCTGATTTTTAGTGTGAATATCATTCTGCCTGTTTTTATTGTTGTTGCGATTGGTTATTTTATGCGGCGGAGAGGAACCGTCGATGAGCATTTCGTCGGTTCTATTTCCAATGTTGTGTTTTATTATGCACTTCCGGCCCGGATGTTTCTGGACGTGGCCGGAAGTGATTTTACTGAGCTGATGAATCCCCGATTTATCCTTGTGACAGTCGGTGGAACCATCGGCGTTTTTCTTTTGGCGTGGCTGGTGATCAGCCATTGTATTCATGACGGAAGGAAGGTTGCAGCAGCAGTACACAGTGCATACAGAGGCAATTATATTTATATCGGATTGCCGATCATCGAGAATATTCTTCAGACAGATCACGTGGCCTGTTCTGTGCTTGTGCTGACATTTATCATGCCGGTTTACAATATTCTGGGTGTTCTGATCCTTTCTATATATAGCGGCGATATGTCAGGCATGAAGCCGGGGAAGCTGCTTTTAAATATTTTAAAAAATCCGATGATCCTGGCGGTTATTTTTGGTGTACTCTATGCCATGACCGGGCTTCCGCTGCCTTATGCGGCTGAGAAATCCCTGACTTATCTCGGGGCCATCTCAACACCGATGGCACTGCTGATGATCGGAGCCAGAATGGTGGATAATTCGGTCAAGGGAGAAGGAAAAGCCATCCGTCTGGCACTATTGTTCAAGTTGATCCTTGGGCCGGTTGTGATGACACTGTTGGCGATTTTCCTGGGCATGCCGACGGAAGAAATCGTGACGGTGTTCGTTCTGTTTGCAGTGCCGACGGCCATGAATGTGTTTATTATGACCAAGAGCATGGGCGGCGACGATGGCCTGGCGGCCAATGCCATACTGGCCTCAGTACCGTGTTCCGTTATTGTTATGACGATTGGTATTTATCTGATGCGGATAACGGGGATTGTATAACGGATGAAAAATATTAAAGTGATTTGGCGGTGAGACAGACAGCGGTAATCTTTCTGGCAACATTATGAATGAACCAGGCGCCGGCAGCCATCGCAAGAATGTACAGGAGAATGCCTATCGGACGGCCGAGTATCCGATCGATATCGCCAAAGAGCAGCTGGGTGGACATTTCCCATGGGGAGATATAGAACAGGTTGGCGGCGCTGAAGCGATGCAGGATGCCATTCAGAACTTCGGCTGCCAGACAGAAAAAGGCAAAAAGTGGCAGTGTCCGAAGGAAGCCTCTGGTTGTAAGATCGGCTTCGTGACTGAAAATAATGACGAATCCGACAAAAATCAACATCAGATGCCAAAGGATGCCATGCAGTGTCAGCATCCAGTACGGATGAAAAATACCGGAAGGGTCGATAAAGGTGGCAACAGCCCCCATCATATTGAAATCAAGCAAAAAGGTACAGAGAATTCTGTGCCTTTTTTCGTTATGTATCATGATCAACAGGGGACACAGATACATGGGGAGACTGCAAAGTTGAAATGGAAAAATCCACCAGTCATAAACGTGGCCATTGACAACATAAAAATTCATCAGCTGTTTATATAATTCGCCGATCAGAAGAATTACACCGGAAATCAGCATGATTCGGTCAAATTTCTGTTGATGAATACGAGTGTTTGTATTTGGATGATCTTTAGAGGAGAAAAGCCATGCAGCCCAAATAGCCACAGCGCTTCCGCCAAAGGCTGCGAGCAAATGAAAAGGCCCGTAAAGAACCGGCGGTGTCATCGGCCAGGCTGTCAGTCGGAGAAGACATTCCAAAAAAGACATATAAATTCCTTCTTTCGGGATAGTTAGGTACCTCAATAAATAAAATATTCATTATGAATAAAATTTTATCTGTACATATACACATTTAGTATATCATAATTCAGACAATGTATTCTTCTTGTGAAAATACTTTTTAATATTTTGGGACTGTACTCAAAAAAGTTTTCATAAGTATTTCCTCTGGGAACACTAGGGGATTTTTTTATATTTGTGAAAGAATTGTGTTGAATTCTGAAATAAAGTATGGTATCTTTTTTGTTATACATATAAAAAACTGTAAAAAGACATACTTATAACGCATTGGCGCATCGAAGTGCGAAAGTAATTTGGCGTACAAAGGCGTTTTAAGGTGTACAGTCACATTATGCAAAAGAAGACATTGACACGATGTGAATAGATGATGCAGTTTGATGGATAAATGGAAGGTATGTGATCAGACCATGAATCAGAGTGAGAAAATATTAGAGATCAAAGATTTATGCGTGGAATTTAAGACTGTGGAAGGCACGGTCAAAGCCATTAATCATTTGAATTATACATTACATAAAGGTGAAAAGCTCGGCATTGTCGGCGAGAGCGGAAGCGGTAAGAGTGTTTCTTCTCTTGGTATTATGCAGCTGATCCCGAATCCTCCAGGTGAGATTGTCGGCGGAGAGATTCTTTATAAGGGACAGGATCTTGTGAAGAAATCAGAGAAAGATATGCAGAAAATCCGGGGGAATGAGATCTCCATGATCTTTCAGGAGCCAATGACTTCCCTGAATCCGATCATCAAGTGCGGAAGGCAGATTGCAGAGTCGCTTCGTCTCCACCGCGGAATGAATAAGAAGGAGGCCATGGAAGAGGCCATTCGTATGATGCAGGCAGTGGGGATTGCCAACCCGGAAGTGAGGGCCCATGAGTACCCGCACCAGATGTCCGGTGGTATGAGACAGCGTGTTATGATCGCCATGGCGCTGGCTTGCCAACCGCAGATTTTGATCGCCGATGAACCGACAACGGCCCTTGATGTGACGATTCAGGCACAGATCCTGGATCTGATCAGAGGTTTGAATGAGCAGATGAATACATCAGTTCTCTTCATTACCCATGACTTAGGTGTTGTCAGTGAGTTGTGTGATACGGTCATTGTTATGTATACCGGACGAATTGTTGAAAAAGCCCCTGTTCGAGAGCTTTTCAGTGATCCGAAGCATCCTTATACAGTCGGCCTGATGAGTGCGATTCCGAGAATTACAAAGGATCGTCCGCCCCTTGAGACCATCGAGGGTGTTGTGCCGAATCCGACAGAGCGGATTTCGGGATGCAGTTTCTGGCCGAGATGTCCGCATGCGACAGAACAGTGCAAGCATGGCGAGCCGCCGGTTGTACAGCTGTCGGAAGAACGTCAGGTAAGATGCTGGCTGTATGCGGATGCAGCCGAGAAGAAGGAGGGTTAGCTGATGGCAGCAAATGACAAAGAAGTGCTGGTGAAAGCCGACCATGTCAAAGTTTATTTTAAAGGCAAGAAAAGGGGTCAGACAGTCAAAGCCGTTGATGATGTATCCTTTGAGATCATGAAAGGTGAGACCTTTGGTGTTGTCGGCGAGAGCGGATGCGGTAAGAGTACCCTTGGCAGGACACTGATCAGACTCCAGCAGCCGACAGATGGTCATATTTATTTAAACGGGACAGATATTGCAGGTTTGAAAGGTGCACAGTTAAAGGAAATGCGCAAGGAAGCCCAGATTATTTTCCAGGATCCTTCGGCCTGTCTCAATCCAAGAAGAACCATCAAGCAGATTTTGATGGAGCCTTTTGAAATTCACAACCTCAAAGGCAAGATTGATGTGGATGCGAAGATCATGGAACTGCTGCAGCTGGTGGGGCTGGACAGTTATCATCTGAGCCGATATCCGCATGAGCTTTCCGGTGGACAGAAACAGCGTATCGGTATTGCCAGGGCGCTGGCACTGGAACCCCAGATTATTATCTGTGATGAAGCGGTATCCGCACTGGATGTTTCTGTTCAGGCACAGGTATTGAATCTTTTGATGGATCTGCAGAAAGAAATGGGCATGGCATATATTTTCATTTCTCATGATTTAAGTGTCATCAAACATATTTCTGACCGAATCATGGTAATGTATCTTGGTCATGTGGTGGAACTGGCAGATAAAGATGATCTTTATAAGAGAACAATGCATCCGTATACGACAGCACTGTTATCGGCTATTCCGGTACCGGATCGTAAACATAAAAAAGAAAAAATCGTTCTGGAGGGAGATTTGCCAAGCCCGGCGAATCCACCATCAGGTTGTGTATTCCACACCAGATGTTATAAAGCTCAGGAAATCTGTAAGACGCAGGTACCTGAACTTCGTGATTGTGGAAATGGTCATTGCTGTGCATGCCATTTTCCGGAAAATCAACCAGAATAAAATAGTGTTCCAATAAAATTATTATATACGGGGGAAGAGAAAAATGAAAATTACAGGAATCAAAGTTCGTCAAGTGGAAGTACCATTAATTGAGCCTTTCCGCATTTCTTTGGGAGTGATTACTCATTCTCGTAGTGCTATCGTATCTGTAGAGACAGATGAAGGTCTCGTTGGATATGGTGAAGGTGCTCCGGCTATCCTGATTTCAGGAGAGAGCTTATCCGGTACAAACGATGTCATTAAGGCAATGGAGAGAGAACTCATTGGTGTAGATCCTACTGATCTGGAAAAAGTATACTGGATCATGGATCGTACTGCAGCACATTCCGGAAGTGCAAAGAATGCTATTGATATGGCTTGCTATGATCTCCTTGGCAAGAAA
>OLPF01000854.1_pt1 | contig 28626 bp, 18 predicted proteins | sample 1673121 | NCBI WGS metagenome assembly OLPF01 (sample SAMEA3136756, study PRJEB25190) | human gut metagenome
ATCGGATTCCCGGCTCATGTGTTTTCTAAAATGCATACGAATAGCTGATGCGCTGGCTTTATCCTTTGATGCCCGTAGAGGCAATGCCTTCCACCAGGGACTTTTGGAATACCAGGAAAATAATGGTGGCCGGTACAATGGACAAGGTGGACATAGCCAGGGTAGAGCCGATATCCGACCCGGAGGACGGGTCGTTAAACAGCTGCAAGGCCAGGGAAACGGGGCGCATGCTTGCCCGATTCACATACAGCAGGGCAGATAGGTAATCGTCCCAGCGCCAGATAAAAGAGAAGATGGCAGAGGTTACCAGCGCAGGGACAATCAGCGGCAGAATGATGCGGAAGAAAATCCCGTAGTAGGAGCAACCGTCAATCTTCGCCGCCTCATCCAGCGTTTTGGGAATACCGCCGATGAAATTCATAATCAGGTACACGAAAAAGCCCTGAATGGCAAAAAAGTAGGGGAGAATCATGGGGTAATAGGTTCCTACCCAGTTCAGATGGCGGTACCACATGAATTGCGGAATCATCAGGATCTGCGCGGGCAGCATCATGGTGGAGAGCACCAGCACAAAGAAGAGCCCACGAAGTTTGAACTTCAGCCGTTGCAGCGCATAGGCCACAAAGGCCGAAGACATCAGCGTGCCAAAGGTGGAAGACAGGGCGATGATAAACGAATTCAGGAAAAACGTACCGAAGGTATACCCCATGAAACCTTTCCAGCCCTGGATATAATTCTCCAGCGTCCAGGTGGAAGGAATCAGCGTTGCGGCAGTGGGCAGCACCGTTTCCGTGGGCTTGAAGGAGGAAAGCACCATCCACAGCAGTGGATAAATCATAATCAACGCGCCCAAAAACACGATGATATGATAGATGACTTCCTTATAATGCTTTTGTCCTACCATATATTCGCGCCTTCTTTCATCAATCGTCGTAAACCCATTTGCTTCGGCTCCAGAATAGCAGGGCCGTTACCACCGACACAATGATCAGCATAATCCAGGCCAGGGCGGAAGCGTAACCCATCTGGCTTTTCCCCACCGCGGGAAAGGCCTTGTTATACTGATAAACTGTGTAAAACAGCGTGGATTTTCTGGGGTCGCCGTTGGTAATAAGTTTGCACTGAGTGAAAGCCAGGAAGGAATTGATGGTCTGCTGTACCAGATTGAAGAAAATGGTGGGTGTTAGCAGCGGAAGCGTCACCTTCCAGAATTGCTGCCGGCCGTTGGCGCCGTCCACATGGGAAGCTTCGTAGAGTTCCCGCGGAATCTGCTTCAGGGCTGCGAGGAAAATGAGCATGGACGAGCCAAATTGCCACACGGTGAGGATAATCAATACCCAGATGGCCGGCCCTTCGCTAAACCAGTTATAACCGTTCAGGAAAGGCAGTATCTGCCCCAGCACCGCATTGATGGTGCCGTTGGCCTCAAACAACCGCCGCCACAGGATGGCTACAGCCACGGAACCGCCGATAATGGACGGCAGATAATACGTAGCCCTGTAAATCGGTATGACCTTGCTTTCATGGTTCAGGATCAGGGCAACAATCAGCGCAAAAATAACTTTCAACGGTGTACCGATGAGCGCATAATAGCATGTAACGGTTAAGGATTTGGTAAAGGTGGAGTCATCCGTGAGAATCTTGATGTAATTATTCAGACCTATCCATTCTGGAGCATTTTGAATATCATACTTGCAGAAGGAGTAAAACAGGGACAACGCCATGGGGATGACCATGAACATAAGAAAGCCAATGATAAACGGCAGGCTGAAGATATAGCCTGCGGTGTTTTCCTGATTGATCCATGAGGTAAGACCTTTCCTTTTGCGGCTTGATAGGGCTGTCATGGCAGGTACGCCTCCTTGCTGAATGTTCGGGTGGATAGAGAAGAGGGGGGCGATGAACGCCCCCCTCCGATGATCCGGCGCTGTCAGGGACGGCAAAGCGCCTTGCATGCGGAAAGCTTAATAGCTCTCTGCAATTTCATTGATACCATCCACCAATGTTTCAGCTGCTTCAGCCGCGGTGATGGAGGTGCCCTTGAGCAGGCATTCTTCAGCCATCAGCTGGATGTACTCCGTCTGCGCGGTGCCAGCATAGCTGGGCAGAGGCGGGAAGATGGGGCTGGAGTTTGTTTCCACAAAGGACAGATATTCCACCGCAATGCCGTAGGTGGGGTCTACTTCGTTCACCGCATCGGCAATGGCAGCGGCCACTTCGCTGTTGGCGGGTACGCCGCGCTCGGCGCGCAGGATTTCGTTGCCCTTCACGTCGTTAATCAGGTAGTTCAGGATGGCCACTGCCAGGTCGGGATTCTCCGCATCCGTGGTTACAGAGAAGAACTGGCCGGGCTTGAGGTAGTTGGAAGCGACGGGGTCCAGGGAAGGCCAGGTGGTGATACCCAGCTCAATGCCGTCGGCGGTTGCGGCGGTCTGATACGCGGCAATCTGATTGGAGAAGGCCAATGCGCACCAGCAGCGCACATCGTTGGTGGCACCATAGACCAGGGGATACTGGGCCAGGTCAGCGGTGTTTACGCCAGCCAGCTTGTCCGTGTCAAACATCCAGCCTTCGGCAACGCCGTCGATGAGCCGCTGATAGTAGCCGGTCATTTCTTCAGCGTTGGGCAGCAACCCGTTGGCATCCCACAGGGCGGTGTAACCCAGGCTGCGGGCATAGTAGGTCAGCGGGTTCTCGGAGTTGCCATCGCCGTAAATAACGCCCACACCGGTCTCCTCGAAGATCTTGCGGGAAATCTCCACAAACTGATCCCAGGTGATGTTATCGGGCACTTCAATGCCCAGGGAATCCGTCAGGGTTTTGTTGTAGAGCATGGCGGGGGCATTTACACCGGCGCAGATGGCGTACAGGCCATCGCCGACCTTACCGGTGTCGATGATGTTCTGCGGAACTTTGGACAGGTCCAGCGCGCCGCTCTCCACGTAGGGGGTCAGATCCAGCAGATCGCCGGCTTCCACCCACTGCTCGATGTAGGCGTAGTCCTGCTGCATCAGGTCGGGCAGGTCATTGTTGGCCGCATAGGTGCTCATGAGCGCCCAATAGTTATTCCAGCTTTGCGTGTTCAGGTTAAAGGTGATGTTCGGATAGTTCTCCGTGAAGTAATCGGTTGCAGCCTTGGTCACTTCGTCACGAACCTGATTGCCCCACCAGCCAAAACCAATTTCCACTTCTCCCGCGGTGGCAGGGTCATATGTGCCTACGGCAAGCCCTTCGCCCATGGCGGTTCCAGCGAGGGTCAGGGTAAGCATCAAGGATAGTACGACAAGCAGAAGTTTTTTCATTTGGTCAACCTCCTTAATTATTGAAATGTAAACGACATAAAACTTGTTGCTATTGTACCATGCAAAAAATTTTATGTCAATAGGTTGCTGCGTCTTAGGCGGATAAAAAGCCCAAATACTGTAAAAAAACAAAGGCCCGCATGTGAGCAGCTGCCTACTCAGGTGGCGTAAAAACACACAAAAAAAGCTCCTCCCCAAAGGGGAGGAGCCGCGGAGCAATGGACTTACTTGCCCATCTTTTCCAGGATCGCTGCGTGAGCCGCAGCCAGGCGGGCAATCGGCACACGGAAGGGAGAGCAGCTCACGTAGTTCAGGCCAACCTTGTGGCAGAACATAATGGTGCTCGGGTCGCCGCCGTGCTCGCCGCAGATGCCCAGCTTGATGTTGGGACGGGTCTGACGGCCCAGCTTGGCAGCCATCTCCACCAGCTTGCCCACGCCGTCGGTGTCCAGACGGGCGAAGGGATCGCTCTCAAAGATCTTGTTGTCGTAGTAGGCGCCCAGGAACTTGCCGGCGTCGTCACGAGAGAAGCCGAAGGTCATCTGGGTCAGGTCGTTGGTACCGAAGGAGAAGAACTCCGCTTCCTCGGCGATTTCGTCGGCGGTCACAGCCGCGCGCGGAATCTCGATCATGGTGCCCACATGATATTCGAGGGTCATGCCCTGCTCTTCGAAGATCTTCTTGGCGGTGTCGTCCACGATCTTCTTCACAAAGGCCAGTTCCTTCTTGGAGCCAACCAGGGGAATCATGATCTCGGGAACGATGTCATAGCCGCATTCCTTCTTCACGTTGATGGCAGCCTGCAGCACGGCGCGGGTCTGCATCTCGGCGATTTCGGGGTAAGTCACGGCCAGACGGCAGCCACGGTGACCCATCATGGGGTTGGACTCGTGGAGGGCGGCAATCTTGTGGATGACCTCGTCCTTGGTCATGCCCAGATTTTTGGCCAGCTCTTCGATTTCCTCGGTCATGTCCAGGTGGGGCACAAACTCATGCAGCGGCGGATCCAGGTAGCGGACGGTCATGGGACGGCCTTCCAGGGCCTTGTACATGGCCTCGAAGTCACCCTGCTGCATGGGCAGAATCTTTGCCAGCGCCTTTTCACGCTGCTCCTTGGTGTCGGCCAGGATCATCTCGCGCATGGCGGAAATACGGCTGGCCTCAAAGAACATGTGCTCGGTACGGCAAAGGCCAATGCCCTCTGCGCCGAAGGCAACCGCCTGCTTGGTATCGCGGGGCGTATCGGCATTGGTGCGGACCATCAGCTTGCGCGCCTTGTCGGCCCAGCCCATGAAGCGGGCGAAATCGCCGGAGATGGAGGCTTCCACGGTGGGGATCAGGCCATCGTACACATTGCCGGTGGAGCCGTCCACGGAGATGCAATCACCCTCGTGATAGACCTTGCCAGCGATGGTGACGGTGTTGTCTTCCTCATTGAACTTCAGGTCGCCGCAGCCAACTACGGCCGCGCGGCCCATGCCACGGGCAACCACCGCAGCGTGAGAGGTCATGCCGCCGAAAGCGGTCAGGATGGCCTGGGAGTAATCCATGCCCTCGATGTCTTCCGGGGTGGTCTCACGGCGCACCAGGATGACCTTCTCCTTGTTCTTGCCGTGCTCGGCAGCGGCATCGGCGGTGAAGTAGATGGCACCGGCACCGGCTCCGGGAGAGGCGGGCAGACCCTTGGCGATGACGGGCGCCTTCTTCAGGGCAGCAGCGTCAAAGTTGGGGTGCAGCAGGCTGTCCAGCTGCTTGGGCTCCACCTTCAGCACGGCTTCCTCTTCGGAAAGCACGCCTTCGTCCACCAGATCCACGGCGATCTTCAGCGCGGCCTGAGCGGTGCGCTTGCCGTTACGGGTCTGGAGCATGAACAGCTTGCCGCGCTCGATGGTGTACTCCATATCCTGCATGTCGCGGTAGTGATCTTCCAGGGTCTTGGCGATGCTCACGAACTGGTCGTACACTTCGGGCATCTGCTCATGCAGCTGGGAGATGGGTTGGGGGGTACGGATACCGGCCACCACGTCTTCGCCCTGAGCGTTGAGCAGGTACTCACCGTAGAGCTTCTTCTCACCGGTGGAGGGGTTGCGGGTGAAGGCAACGCCGGTACCGGAGGTCTCGCCCATGTTGCCGAACACCATGGACTGCACGTTCACGGCAGTGCCCCAGTCGCCGGGAATGTCGTTCATGCGGCGGTAGTAGATGGCGCGGGGGTTGTCCCAGGAACGGAACACGGCCTTGATGGCCTCCATGAGCTGCTCCTTGGGGTTCTGGGGGAAGTCCACGCCCTTTTCGGCCTTGTAGATGGCCTTGAAGCGCTCCACAACTTCCTTCAGGTCCTCGGCGGTCAGGTCACGGTCAAACTTCACACCGCGCTTTTCCTTGAACTCGTCCAGCACGTCCTCGAACTTGCGCTTTTCGATTTCCATAACCACGTCGGAGAACATGGCGATGAAGCGGCGATAGGCGTCATAGGCAAAGTGCTCGTTGCTGGTCAGCTTGGCCAGGCCTTTGACGGAGATGTCGTTCAAGCCCAGGTTCAGGATGGTGTCCATCATGCCGGGCATGGAGGCGCGGGCACCGGAACGGACGGAAACCAGCCAGGGATCGTTCTCATCGCCAAACTTCTTGCCGACGATTTCTTCGGTCTTGGCCAGCGCGTCGTAAATTTGCTTTTCAATGTCGGGGGCAATCACTTTGCCATCGGCATAGTAGCGGGTGCAGGCTTCCGTGGAAATGGTGAAGCCCTGGGGCACCGGCAGACCAATGCGGGTCATCTCAGCCAGGTTGGCACCCTTGCCGCCAAGCAATTCGCGCATGTCGGCGTTGCCTTCCGTGAAGAGATAGACGTACTTCTTCTCCATGGGAAATTCCTCCTCGTTGGTTTTTGCACAGAGATGATACCTCTGTGTGGAACAGTCTGAGGAGACACAGCGTTTGCAGCTCAGACAATCCCTCACATATCCCTGAAATTATACTATTATTTTCCCGTTTTGGCAAGATGCTAACCGGATGAAAAGGAAGTTTTCAAAAAATTTCCGCGGCGCTCCGGGTTGCATTATAAGAGCACTTTTTCTCCAGTTTTGAAGGATTTTGGTCAAAAATAGCGAAAGTATATTTTCCACTTTCTTTGAGGAAGGCGCATCCATGAGTAACAAGGAAAATGTTTTACGTCAGCTGGACACGCTGGGCATACCTTATGTGTGCTATGATCACCCGGCGGCATATACCATGCAGGATTGCTATGAGCTGCCCTTCGTAACGCCGGAACTTCTTTTTTGCAAAAACCTGCTTCTTTGTAACCGGCAGCAAACCTCGTTTTATCTACTGGTGATTTCGCCGGAACGAACGTTTCGTACCGCGGAGGTAAGTCATGAACTGGGCGTTTCCCGCTTGAGCTTTGCGCCGGAAGACGCGCTTCCACGCCTGCTGGGCCTGGAAAAAGGCGCGGTAAGCCCCCTGGGACTGTGGTTTGACCGGGAGAAGCAGGTAAAGCTCATACTGGAGCGTGGCCTGCGACGGCCGGGAAAAATCGCCTTCCACCCCTGCGATAATCGCGCCACGGTGGTGTTTGACCAGGAGATATTCTGGCAACGCGTGGTGCCAGGCTTGGCCCATGAGTATACATTCGTATTATAAAAATACACATCGATGTAATCTTTACATCTCTATAACTTTAGGGAATTGCAGGATGCAGTATTGACAACACTGAAAAGCAATAGTATAATTTTGCATAACAATTCATTTTTTATTGATATCATTTCATGCCACGAGGAGGGCGAACACGCATGCTTGCCGCAGCGATTTTGAATGCGTTGCCGGAAGAAGAGGAGACCCTGGAGGACTCTCTGCGGCGGTACTTGTCCGAGCATACACTTCGTATGGAGGTGCATGCCTATGCCCATGCCAAAGATTTTTGGGAGGCTAGGCAGCAGCGGTATTTCGAGCTTATATTGCTTATGGTGCGCCAGGGGGAAGAAGAAGGCATTCAGCTTGCCAGAAAATTGCGGGAAAGGGATAAGGAAACACTGCTGATCTTTGTCAGCCCGGATACACAATGGGCCGTGGAGAGCTATCGTGTGCGTGCCCATGATTATTTGCTGTGGCCGTTTCAGTATACGCAGTTTGAGGGCATGATGAACCTTTGCGCGCAGACGTTGCGCCGCCGCCGTCCATTTATCGAGATCAAGGAAGGCAGGCTGTCCACCCGTGTGCTATTGGAGGATATTTACTATACGGACTACCGTAATCACTATATTCAGCTGCATCTGCGCGACCGCGTGATACGGACCTATATGGCCTTTCCGGCCTTTTCGGAGCTGATGTCCTCCCATCCGCGCTTTTTGTGCTGCTATCGGAATGTGCTGGTGAATATGGATCATGTGGTGGCCGTGGATGAGCATGATTTCCTGCTGGAGGATGGTAGCCGGGTGCCTGTATCCCGAAATGGGCGGCGGTTGATTTTGCAGCGCTATCAGGATTACCAGTTTGAAAAACAGGAACGCCGGGGCTGCGTGGGCTGAAAAAGGCACACCCATCAATAACGGGTGTGCCCCAAATGCCGAAAAAGTGGCAAAACCACTTTTTCGGGGAAGCAAATGCGGACGGCCGCCGGTTGGCTGAATGGCTTCCTTAAGTGACGGCAGCCACTTTTTTGTACGCTGTAAGATTCAATCAAATAACGGTTTGCACGGGGCGGTGAGAATGGCCAAGGGCCTATCCCATGCCGCCCCGTGCTGTTTGTGCGCCGGCTGGGAAATGGCTATGAGACACAGGGGGAAAGGCTCACGGCCCCTGATCGCGCTGCCGTCCGTAAAACAGGCGCTGCGCCTTATCCTTGTAACGGGTGGTGATGCTGTACTCGTAGTATTCTTCCCGTTCGCCGTTCCCATGGATGCGAACCTGCGGATGAAAGCTGTATTTTCGCGGATCGGCCAGCACCTTCAAATCCACCGCCAGGGCCTGGGCCATGGGGTAGAGCTTGTCCTGTGGCACGGGATGAAAACCGTGCTGTTCAAAGCGGTAGGTGAGCATGCGCCCCGCGGGACGGTAAAGCTGAATATACAACCCGTCGCTGTACAGGCTGATCTGCTCCACATGAAGCTTTTCACAGCGCAGCAGCAGGGGATATACGTGTGCGTACAGCCTGCTTTCGCGCACTTGACGCACGGCGTCCCGCTGCTGCCGCTGCGTGTGACGCATGCGTTGCAAGGTAAAGGCCAGCGCCGCAATCACCACCAGCGCCAAGGGAAGCACCCAGGAATCCATGGCCGTCCCTCCTTACTTCGCGGACGCGTCCTCGCCGCGCGCCAATTCTTCCCGATGGGCAATCAGACGGTTCACCGCGTTGAGGTAGCTTAAACAGCTGGCTTCCAATATATCGGTGGAGACGCCGCGCCCCAGCATGGTATCTTCCCCATGCCGGACCCGGACGGTAACCTCGCCCAGGGCGTCCTGGCCCTCGGTAACGGCTTTCAGGTTGTAGCTTTCCAGGGAGCAGGGCATGCCGGTGATGGCGTCCACGGCGTTGAAGCAGGCTTCCACGGGGCCATCCCCGCACGCGGCGCGGGTTTTTGTTTCCCCGTCCTTTTCCAGGGTAACCGTAGCGGTGGAGGTCATTTTATTGCCGGAGAATATCTGGAAGGAGAACAGCTGCATCCCGGCATCCCGATGCAGGCGTTGCTCCCGCAGCAGGGCCATGACGTCCTTATCGGTAATTTCCCGCTTGCGGTCCGCCAGCTCCTTGAAGCGCAGGAACGCTGCCTGAAGCGCCTCGCCGCTGAGCTCATATCCCAGCTGCCGGGCGCGATCCGCCAGGGCATGGCTTCCGCTGAGCTTGCCCAGGCTCAGGCTGCCCTGGGGAATTCCCAGATCCTCGGGGTGCATCACTTCATAGGTGGCACGGTTGCTCAGCACACCATGCTGGTGGATGCCGCTCTGATGCTGGAAGGCGTTGGCGCCTACCACCGGCTTGTTGGGGGCGGGCTCCATGCCGCTCAGCCCCACAATCATCCGGGAAGCGCGATGAATGTGCTGGGTGACGATACGTGTATCGCATTGGTAGAACTGCTGCCGGGTGCGCAGGTTCATGACAATCTCTTCCAGCGGCGCATTGCCGGCGCGCTCGCCCAGGCCGTTCAGGGTGCACTCCACCTGACGGGCCCCTGCGCGGATACCCTCCAGGGAATTGGCCACGGCCAGCCCCAGATCGTTGTGGCAGTGAACGGAAAGGATGACTTGATCCGCTCCGGGGACATGCTCCCGCACGTCGCGGATCAGGTCCCCGTACTCTGCCACGGCGGCGTAGCCCACCGTGTCCGGCAAATTGATGGTGGTGGCGCCGGCCTGGATGGCGCCCTCCACCACCCGGTAAATAAACTCCCGGTCGCTGCGGGTGGCATCCTCCAGGGAAAATTCCACATCCTCGCACAGGTTCCGCGCCTGCTTCACCGAGCGCACGGCGGAGGCGTAAACGTCCTCCGGGGTCATGTGCAGCTTGTATTCCATATGGATGGGGCTGGTGGCAATAAACACATGGATGCGCTTTTGCGCAGCACTGGCCAGCGCCTGTGCCGCGGCGTCGATGTCCCCGGGCACGCAACGGGCCAGGGAGCAGATCACGCTGCCGCGCACCGTATCGGAGATGGCGGAAATGGCCTTGAAGTCTCCCTTGGAGGAGGCGGCAAACCCAGCCTCGATCACGTCTACGCCCAGATCTTCCAGGGCGCGGGCAATCTCCACCTTTTCCTTCAGCTGAAAGGATACGCCAGGCGTTTGCTCGCCGTCCCGCAGCGTTGTATCCAGAATTTTTACCTGCTCCAAGGTGTGAACCCCCTTCTTTGTGTAAAAAGCCCCTGCGCCCGATACAACCGGACGCAGGGGCGAAATATTTTTCGCGGTACCACCCTGCTTGCGGAGATATGCCATCCCCGCCTCATGCGCCAAACAGGCGCGGCCCTAACGCGGCCAACGGGTACGCCTGAGAAACGTTCAGCGCACCGGCTCGGGAGTGAGGTATACGCGTCCACCACGTCGCGGCTTGCACCAACCGCCGCGTCTCTTGCAGCGCTCCGGGACGCCTTTGCTCCGTCACAGCCTTTCCCTGCCATGATAGCAGGGAAGGCGGAATTTGTCAATCCGCGCCGGCAGGAAAAAACTGCCGCTTATTCCCAGCCCACCAGCCCTTTGCTCTCCAGGTAGGCCTGCTGAATATCCATATAATCGTCGATGAGGGAAGCAACTTTTACGGCCTGCTCAGGCGTCAGGGTATTGGCATCCACCAATGCTTCCACCATATACTCGAAGGCTTCGTCGTCCTCATAGTAGCAGTCGCCGGCATTGCCATCCGCGTCCAGTACGCCGTTTTCGTGCATGTACTTCATGTCGGCGTCAATGGCCTGGGCAATGAGCCCGTCAATCTGGTCGCGCAGTTCGGGGTGAGCGTTTCGGTTAATCCGGCTGAGGATAAAGGCCAGGGCCTCCTCGCGGTCGTATCCCTTCATCATAGCGGCAGCCTCCTTTTGTATGGGTTCTCAGGCGTTCAGCGCCCGGAACTGGTCGATGGTTTCCTGGAAAATCTTCAGCGCGTTGCGTACTGGTTCGGGGCTGGTCATGTCCACGCCGGCCAGCTTCAGCGCCTCCAGGGGCGGCACGCTGGAACCGGCGCTGAGGAAGCGGCGGTAGTCCTGCACGGCGCTTTCGCCCTCCTGCATGATCCGCTGGCTCAGCGCCATGGCCGCGCAAAAGCCCGTGGCATAGACGAACACATAGAACGCGCGATAGAAATGGGGAATGCGCATCCATTCATTTTCCACCAGGCGATCCACCACCGCGCCGCCGCCGTAGTATTTCTGATTCAGGTCGTAGTAGGCAGCGTTCAGCGCGTCTTTGGTGAGCGGCTCGCCCTTGGCGGCCATGTCATGGCTGATGCGCTCAAACTCGGCAAACATGGTCTGACGGTACACCGTGGTGCGGAACTTCTCCAGCAGGTCCACCAGCAGATAGGCCTGGGCCTTGGGATCGGTGAACTTCTTTTGCAGGCTGCGGAGCATCAGCGCCTCGTTGCAGGTGGAGGCTACCTCCGCCACAAACAGGCTGTAATCCGCCTTGGGATAAGGCTGATGGGTGTTGCTGAAATAGGAGTGCATGGCATGGCCCAATTCATGGGCGATGGTCATGGCGCTGGTGAGGTTATTGTTGTGATTCAGCAGCACATAGGGATGCACCCGCACCAGGTCGCCGCAGGAGAAAGCGCCGCTGGACTTGTTCTCGTTGGGGTAAACGTCAATCCAGCCGCCGGAATAGGCTTCCTTGAGCTTGGCCACGTAATCCTCCCCCAAGGGAGCCAGCCCCTCCAGCACCAGCTGGTATGCCTCCGGATAGGGCAGATCCATGTCGAAATTATCCACCAAAGGCGCATACATGTCGTACATATGCAGCTCGCTGAGCCCCATACGCTCCCGGCGCAGCTTCAGGTAATCCGTCAGGGACGGCAGGGACTCATGCACTGCGGCAATCAGGTTGTCATACACGCTCAGGGGTATTTCATAGGGGAACAGGCTGGCCTCCACGGCGGAGGGCATATGCCGGGCATCGGCGTTGAACTGGTCCTTTTTCACGCTGGCGCCATAAATGGCGGCAATGGTGGCGCCGAAACGGCCGTAGGTGGACATGATGCCTTCCCAGCCCTGGCGGCGCACATCCTGATTGCGGTCGTGCAGATAGGCGCTCAGGTTGCTCTCGCGCAGGGGAGAGGTGGTGCCATCGGGCATGTGCACATCCGGGAAGGTCATGTCCACATTGGAAAGCATGCTGAAAATGTTGTCCGGGGCCTGCTGAAGCTCGCCCATCATGGCCAGGAGCTTTTCCTGTTCGGGGGAAAGAATGTGGGGCTTTTCCCGGATCAGATTGCGGATGTACTCGGAATAGTCGGCCATGTCGGGCGCCGTTTGCAGCGCCTCCAGTTCCGCAGCGGGCAGGGTGAGCAGCTCCGGCTGCAAAAAGGCGCTTTGCGACTCCAGCTGCACGGCCAGGCTCATGGCCTTGCTCTTGAGGCCCTGGGCCACGGTGTCGCTGTTATCGGTCTCCTGACGCAAAAAGGCGTATTCGTAGATTTCCGCGAACCTTTCGTAGAGGGCGAAAAACGCGCGGATGGTCCCCTTGGGGTCCTCCGCCACATGGCCCTGCCGGGCGGCAAAGGCCTTGATGGTCTCCAGCGCAGCGGCGCGGGCCTCCTCCCAGGCTTGGTCGCTGGGGAAAATATGGGTCAAATCCCATTTCCATTGGGCGTCGATCTCACAACGTTTTTTGATCTGCTCAGCCATAGCGCATCTCCTTATCTATCCGCCAGCAGGCGGTATAACACAGTCATATATGCATACGACGCGCGGGCGGAAAATCCTGCCGCCGTTGCGATTCCTTACTAAATCTGGTATCATAGCATGCTGGAGAGGGTGGAATATCATGCATGTAGTGGCACGGGCGAAAATCAACTGGACCCTGGATATCGTAGGCAAGCGGGAGGACGGCTACCACCTGATGGATATGCTCATGCAGCCGGTGGAGCTGGCGGACGAGCTGACCCTGGAAAAGACGGAAAATGGTTTGACGCTTACGGTGAGCGGTTATCCCCGGGTGAAGGCCGGGCCGGACAACCTGGCGCTGCGTGCCGCGCAAGCGCTGCAGGCGCAAACGGGCTACCGGGGCGGGGCAAGCATCCACCTGCACAAACGCATTCCCGTGGGAGCCGGGCTAGGGGGTGGAAGCGCTGACGCAGCCGGGGTGTTGGCGGGCCTTAACCGGCTATGGGAAACGGGCTTGACCCAGCAGGAACTGGAAGCGCTGGGCCTTCGCCTGGGGGCCGACGTACCCTTTTGCCTGCGGGGCGGGTTGCAGCGGGCGCAAGGCGTGGGGGAGAAACTTACGCCCATGGCTTGCGGCGGGCTGTTCTGGCTGGTGATTTTGCAACCCTGCCCTAGCCTGAGCACACGGGAGGTATTTGGCCGCTTCCGTCTGGATGCCAGGGAGAACCGGCCGGATACCCAGGCTGCCGCCGCGGCCCTGGCAGCGGGGGACTGGCGCGGGTTATGCCGCAGCCTGGGGAACGTGCTCCAGGGGGTTAGCGCGGAACTGCGGCCGGAGATTGGTGAGGGCATTGCCGCCCTGCGGGCGCATGGCGCGGCGGGCGCGTGGATGACCGGCAGCGGATCGGCGGTGTTCGGCCTGTTTACCCGCGCGCAGGTTGCCCGGGAGGCGCAGCAGGAGCTGCACCAGCGCTGGCGCAGCTGCTTTATGACCCACACCTGTCAGGAAAGCGTGCTGCTGGACTAAGCACTATGAATAGGAGGAAGTGACATGGCCATGATGGGGAATCCGTACGATCAGGAAAATTTCTTTCAGCAATATGCGCAAATGCCCCGGAGCCAGTGTGGCGGCGCGAATTCCAAAACAAAAATGGCGCGAATTCCAAAACAACTGAATATGCAGCAAATATACAAAAAGCGGACCTGGAAGAAGCACTCCAGGCCCGCTATCTTATGTGCTCAGTTCAATTCCCAGCCGTTGCGCTGCAGCTTTAGCGATCGTCATGTGTGCCTCGATACCCACTGCATCAAAGCCTTCTTCTGCCGCAGCTGCAAGCGTAGTTCCACTTCCGGCAAACGGATCCAGAATTCTACCGCCAGGCACACATATCTGCACGACCTGACGCATGACATCCAGCGGCTTCTGGGTTTGATGAATGCGCTCAGAGCCCTGAACATTTGCAGCACGAAAAACGCCTGGTAAACAGCCAACACCTCGGTCCACCGGCATGCTGCCGTTGGAACCCCATACTACAAATTCCGCTTGCTGCCGAAAGCGTCCCCGCTGGGGTCTCGAGGACAGTTTATCCCATACTGCAACGCCACGCAGGCTCCATCCCGCCCACTGCACGGCATCAGTCAATAGCGGCAGGTTACGCCAGTCAATGAAAATCGCAAGGGCCGCTCCAGGAACGCATTTATCCCTTGCCTTCTCCAGAACTTGCCGCATCATGTGCATCCAGGAGCGCTGGTCCATGCTGTCTCCGACAAAGTCAGGAAATGGACACCGATGCTTCGTGTTCGTATACTTTTGAGCTGTTCCTTGCTGCTTCTCAGACAGCGTAGCGCCTGAAGCATAAGGCGGGTCGGTTATTACCGCTTGAAATATCCCTAAATCTCTTTGCATCACATCCAGTGCATTTCCGCTGAATAGTTGATTCATTTCTTTCTCCTTTTTGTATTAGAACATGTGTTCTCTTTTTCTTGTTCAAAAAAACCCCGGAGTATCCCCCGGAGTTTTCCCTTTTAATTCGCGCTGTTTTGCTGTGTATTCTCTGCTTCTACGGCATGGAGCACTTGATAATGAAACATCTGATTCACCGCCGCTTCCACGGTGGCAAGTACTTCTTGACTGTCCACGTCATAGCCGTGCTCGCGGAGGATGCTTGTTACATAGGCAAGTTTTTCCTGGCCCCGATTCGCTCCGTACAGCTGTTCTGCGGCAAAGACCAGCGTGCTAGCTAACGCAGAAAGGTTTGCCTGCTGCTGCTCGGTAGTGCGGGCCTTGATCCAGGGCACCAGGCGATAGGTCACTAGCGCCGCCAGCAACGTGATCACCGCCTGCACTACCGGCGTCAGATTGATGGACGTGGCAGCTGCATCTTCCGCCATGGCAAACCCGGGAATCGTCATACACCCCAACAGTATCCAACAGAGTACAAAAAAAACGGTATATTTCCGCATATCAGTACCTCCCATATTTCTTTTTTAGCCTAAGCAAATGCATCACCGGATATCCACGACAATCACCCCCCTTGCAACAGGCTGCCCAGCGCGTCATACACCGCCTGCAGCGCCGCCCGCTGAATGGTAATCAATTCCCCACCAGTGCTTCCGGATGAACTCCCCGACGTTGGTGGTTCCTGCACATCCATCTCCAGGTATTCCACCATCATGTAGCCAGTGCGATCCTGGTACCGCACTTTTGCCCATTTCCCGTCAACGGATGCCACCTGTACCGTCGCCCCCACCGGAACTTTATAATACAGCCCGTCCGTTTTGCTAGGCGTGCTTCTCATCTTTACATCATCGCCGCTGTCCGCCACCACCGTGGCCGTCTGCACCATGTTTTCCACCACCTCCGCGCCGTCATAGTCCACCTTCTCCAGCCGCCCCCGGTACGTCCACCGGCCCAGCTTGGCATCCCGCACAATGCCCGGCCCGGTGCAGTGGGTAATCTCCAGCGGCTCCACCGCCGTCACCACGCCCACGTGGTAATAGTCCCGCTGATCCGGGTCATTTTTGTACCGCTCCGGCAGCGCATACCCCACTTCTCCCGGCATCCGGGCCTTATACACCGCGTCGCCCAGATTCAGCTCCCCGGCGTCCATCACCGGCAGCAGCTCGCGCATCTCGTAGCGGGCCGCATAATTGCTCCCGTGTATCCCCGTCCAGCTGCCCCCTGCCCGGCGGATGGCCCCGATAATCAGCCCGATGCAATCACAGGCACCGTTTGACCCGTCCTTGCCCTCCTGATAGACAATGTCTGTCGCTGCAATCTCCTCCACCTTCTCCAGAAATCTTTCCCGCGTTATGCCCAACCGTTCCACCTCCTGCCCTCAGGGTAGCAAAAAAGGCGGGGCCGCAAAACCCCGCCTTCTTTCAGTCCTTCCACCCGTTGATGGTTTTCTGGGAGAATCCCATGCTTACCAGGTTCTTTTCCAGGTCTGCATATTCTCCGCTGTCGTATGCGTCCATGAACGCGTCCTTGGCCCAGTTGTACAGCTTGTCCCATAGCCTGTCCCCGTCCTCCGCCTGGTTCAGGTATTTCAATACCTGCCGCGCCGTGTTCAGGTCTCCGCTTTCCACGCTGTTTTCATAGATACTGTGCGCTTTGTTCACGGCCTTTTGCGGTACTTCCTCCGCCGTTAATCCCGCGCCGGTGTTCAGCATCAGTCCCGCCAGCTGTCGCGCCGTGGATGTATTTCCTTCGGCCAGGGCCATCACATAGGCTTCTCCGTATGCATTCCATACTTTGTCCCGTATCTGTTTCTGGTTCATCCCCGCTTCCATCTGCCGGGTGATCTGCGTTTTCAGCCTGGTCACGTCCCGGGCCTCCACCGCTGCGTCCCAGTCCGCTTTCAGGCTGTCTACCCGCCACTCCTTGAAGCTGTCCTCCGTGTAGCCCACGGCCAACCCCTTGAGCATGGTTGCAATGCTCTGGGCCTGGGTCTTGTTCCCCGCGTTCCATGCCTCCGTATAGCTTGCCTTGTAGTCCTGGGTCAGCTTGCTCCGCAGGTCGCTGTCCGTGTACCCCTCCTTTTTCATGGCGGCAATTACCGTCCGCACCTGCCCGGCGTCCCCGCTCTCGATGGCTTCCCGGTAGTCCGCGTTCATTTCATCCCGCGGCCACTTGGCAATGCTCTCCTCTGTGTAGCCCACATCCAATCCCAGCAGCAGGTCGCTGATTTTCTTCATGGCCGCTGTGTCTCCCTTTTCCCACGCCGCCACATATTCCTTTCGGTAGGCCTCCGTCAACCCCGAACGTATGGTGCTTTCTTCCTTCGATTCTTTCAGCCGCCCCAGCAGATAGTCCGCTTCCGCCTGGTCCCCCCGCTGGATGGCTTCCAGCAAATCCTTGGTGCTGAACAGGTCCGCGTCATCGTCCGTCAGCTCGTCCAGCAGCATCTCCCAGGTCTGCGCCTCCGGCTCCTCGGTTGCCTTCTTCCTGCTGTCCAGTACGCTGTCCACCATGCTCACCGCGGCCTTTTGTCCAATGCCCAGGCGCACCAACGCCAGCACATGCTTTTCATACTCGCTGTACTTTCCCTGTTCGTAGGCGTCCGCCGCCTTGGTCACCAGCTCCTCGCTGCCCCGCAGCCTGCTCTTGAATCCGCTGGCAATTCCGTCCACCGTCGCGCCCGTTTCCAGCATCGCCGTCGCTACTTGCTGGAACTCCTCGCCAGTCCCGCCAGCATACCAGGCATCCAGCAGCAGGTCATAGAATACCGCCGGGCTTGCCCGCCTGCTGTCGCTCTCCTGCTTGGCGTAGACATAGTTCTTCGTGGCCGCCTGCAACCGCGTGGCAAAGGGCTTACTCTTGTCCCATGCCGTCCCCGCCAGGGTATCCCGCTGCAACGTCTTGACCAGCGTGGTAAACAGCGCCTTGCCGTCCCGGTAAGCGTTCCCAAGGCCCAGCCCCGTGGCGTTGCTCACCACCTGCAATCCCCGGTACCACGCCATTTCATAGTCGCCCTTGCCCAGCGCCTGCCACATCCGCGTAATGGAATCCAGCAGCGCGCTGTCCATGCTGCTGCTGTTGTACGTCTCCCCTGTGATGAAGCTCCCCAGCCAGTTGCCCACCAGGGGCAGCAGACCTGTGGCGTTGTCCAGCAGGTTGGGCAGGAAGGCTTCCAGGTACTTTTGACCGAACCCACGCACGCCCACGGTCACCGTCTTGCCGTTTTCGTCCTTCTCCTTCTTCTCGTCGTCGTCGTCCCGCATCGCCGATATAAGGGACTTGGCCGCCGCCGCCGCAACGGAGGACAGCACCACCGACGCGCTGGTGCGTATCATCTGGTTCCTCGCCCGCTTGATGGCCGCCTTGTTCCCGCTCCGCTTGGCTTCCTTCACGTCCCAGCCTGCCCGCCATAGCATGTTGTATTGCTTGAACGGCTCCGACATGAACGATGTCCACAGCCTCGCCAGCCCCTTTTCCGTGGCCAGCTCCGTGCGCTGGAAAATGCTGTCCACCACCTGCGTCTGGTCGATCACCTCCGTGAACCGCTCCCCGCAGCGCCGGAAGTATGCCTCCGTCCCGCGCGTCAGCCCCGATTTCGCCGCCACTTCCCGCTTCACCGCTTCCCAGATCATCGTGAAGGCCAGCTCGTCGCCCTTCTGGGAAAGGTATCCCAGGGCGTCGTCCAGCTTGCCCATGGCCGTCTGCCGCGCCCGGTCATACGTTCCCCGGGTCATGTTCGTGTCAAAGTAACCCCAGCTTTTTTGCGTGGCAATGGGCGCCCAGTCCATGATCTCCGCATAGCTCTTTTTCATTTTTGCCGCCGACAGCGCCCCCGCTCCCATACCCTTTACCAGGTACTTGGCGTCGATCAGCGCGTAGGCCCGCAAAACCGCCGTCGCCTGCTGGCTGGCCACGGACAGGTTGCCGCCCACCGCCGCGCCCTTTGCGCCGCCCACCAGCTTGTTCACCAGCGCGCTGCCCATCTCGGACTTGGCGTTCCCGTTCAGCCGGCGCAGGTAGGAAAGGATATAGTCCGGCACCTGGTTCCCGTACCGCTCCTGCATCACGCTTCTCACCGTGTCGTTGTCCGTTTTGTAGTTCATCAGCCGCGTCATGTCCTCAATGGGCAGCACAAAGGCGTTGTAGTCGCTCATCTGCTCCATGTGCGCCGCCCACATCTCCACAAAGTTCTGCACCTCCAACGGGTTGGACGCCTGCTGCGCCAGGGGCTTGGTAAAGCTCCCCAGCTTCAGCCGGTTCTCCTGCTGGCTGGCCGGGTCCGTGCGCAGGTAGTTCCGCGCCACCTTGAAGGGCACATAGTAGCTTTCCTTGAACTTCTCCACCCCGTACAGCTCCCGCGTCACCTGGTTGCCCCATTCCGCCGTGTCCCTGGACAGGAATTGCACCATGTGATCCACAAAAGCCTTCTGCTTCTCCGTCAGCTTGCCCGCTATGGCCTCCAGGTCCTCCACCGTCAGCTGCCTTGCTCCCGTGGCTTCTCCCGGGTGGCTGTTCTTCTGGAATACGATTCCGCCACCCAGTAGATGGTTGGTGCCCACCAGCTTCTCACGCTTGGCCGCCGCGTAGATGTACATGGCCTCTTGAATGCGGAATTTCTGCTTCTTCCCGTCGTGCAGCGTCACTTCCACGCCGTTTTCCAGCTGCTTGCGCTCACTCTGGTTGATAATCTCCTGCACGCCGTATTCCTTCAGCGCCGCTTCCATGTACGCCTGCCCCTGGGCCACGTGCCGGGTGTGCGTGTTCTCCGCGTCCCGCAGCGCCTTCCAGATGGGCTCCATCTCCGTGCCTTCAAAAATGTGGAATACCGTCCCCGGGGACAGCAGCGCACGGTTCGTTACGTTCAGCACCGTTTCTGCCGCTTTGCCCCGCTGCTTGTGCGCTTTTCTTTGCAGCATCCGCGCCACCAGCCCGTCCCCGGCTTCCTGCAAGCTATCCTGACGCTTCTGCATGAATAGCCTGTCCTCGTTAATGATCATCGCCGCATAGCTGCGCAGAATGTCCCGCAGCTCGATGGTCTCCTCCTGGGACAGCCGGTTCAGCTGCTTTCCGTCCGCGCTCTGGGCCAGGCGCTGCATGGCCTCCGCCACGTCCCCATTGTAGAACGCCGCCAGCGCCGGTATGCCCGTGTCCGGCACCGCGCTCCCGTTGGCGTCCCGCTTGGGCAGCACCGCTTCGTACTCCTGCCGTGCCCGCTCCAGCATCTCCCGCTTGATGGTCACCCCCTTGCCTTCGTTGTAGTCCAGCGCCTTCAGCAGCGCCGTCACCGCGTCCCGCATCTGATAGGGCACAAAGCTCCCCGGCTTGGGGCTGTTCAGCTTTTTCAGTATGCGCCCCTTCTGCCGGATGACCTCCGCCCGGGCCTTGCGCTGCTCCGCCAGCTCTTCCCGTTTTGCCGACCATGCTTTTATGCTCTCCTGAGCATTCTCGTTCGCCTCGATCATGACGCGCTTATTCGTCTCATACGCCGTTCTGATGATGTTCGCGGTTTCTTCCTGCGCTTTGTAGACCTTTTCACCAGCCTCCCGCCGCGCTTCCCGCAGCTCCGCCCGCGTTTTCTCCAGCTCCCGCGCGGTTTCCTGCGTCCTCGCCTCCGCGCCCTTTACCGTGGGCGCCTCCAGGTATTTCTGGTACATCTCCGCCGTCACGTACTGGGTCATTTCTTCCAGGTTCATTGCATAGGGGTTGCTGACCTCCCTGCGCACCGCTTCCAGGGCCGCCATCACCTGCTGCACCTTGTCCCCTTCGCTGGCGTCCTGGTCAAACATACCCGGCCACTGCTGATGCATCTCTTCCCAGGCCGCGTCCAGGCTCAGGGCGTTTCGGTCATTCCTCGCCGCAATGTTCCACCGTCCAAAGGCCGCCTTTCGGAATTCCTTTTCCGAGCCGTACAGCTTCGCCGCTTCCGCCCATTGCGCATCCGTCAGCCGGAACCGCCCCTTGCGCAGGTAGCCGCGCAGATCTGCGTACTCGTCGTACATGGTGCTGTCGATGTTCTCGCTCTTGTCCAGCATGTCCCGGGCGATGGCCGCCATGGCCTCCATGGCGCTCTTGCCCTCCGTGTCCGTCCGCGCGTTGGCCATGGCGTCAAAGGCTTTTTGCAGGTTCGCGCCCAGGTCGTTCACCCGCACCTTGCTCTGGTACTGCGCTTTCATCTCCCGCGCCAGCGCCCACACCGCCTTGCGGTCTACCGCCGCTTTCCCGTTTGCCCCGTCCCGCATGGCCCGCAGCTGCGCGTTCAACGATCCCACCAGCTTCTGCAGCCGTTCGTTCTCCTCCACCACCCGCTGCATCTCCGTCATGTCGGTGTCCACATTTTTCAAAGAAAAGTTTTTGTTTGTATTGCTATTTTCCTCAACTTGGGGTATACTATTTGTAGCAGAGCTGATGGGCGCTGGGTTGATCCCTTTCTGGGAACCCCGGTTAGCCGGTGTAGGCTCTGCTTTTTCGTTAAAGACAAACGTAGAGCCATCCGGCATCAAGATGCGGTGAGTTTTGTATGCAATCCTAGCTTCACGCTTCACCACAACCGCCATGTATCCCATTACACCGTTGATGGTCACAGGAGCAGCAAACGTCTCTGTACCAAATCCACGCCCTTTGTGATTTGCATGACCGCTAATATTTTTCCCACGCTTCAATACTCGCGGAAGTGCAGAAAAGGCAGCGATTTCACCAGGTTTTTGCATATAGTTCAAACTCTTATTGATTCGCTCTTTTCCAAATTCAATCGTTCCAAAGCCCTGCCGTTCCACCTGGAATCCGGTTGACTGCAAGAGATTTACAATCCAGTTTTTTCGCGCTTTGGCTGTTTGTAAGTTGGAGATGTCCACGTTAATAACTGCCACCGGCTCCATGTCCGCAAGCTCCGAGCTGTGTGCCCGTAGCTGTTCCTTGATGCTTCTCTCTTCATCGGCTTCATTCTGTAGTTGTTCCGCACTTGATTCTTTGGCGTTTTCGTTCTGCTGCTCTGTCTTCTTCTTGCCTGGCTTTCTATTCTTCTTACTGTACCAGGTTTCCCCGGTTTCCTTTCTCTCCGTCCGTCCCCGTTCCCGCTTCCCGGCCTCCTCCATGAGCCGGTTGTACTCCTGTATAATGCTTTCGCCCCAGTCCGCCTCATGCTCCAGCATGGCCCGGGCTTCCGGGTTTTTTCCCGCGATCTTTTTCGCCAGTGCCTTCACCTCGGCCACAAACCGGTTGATGAACGCCATCACCTGATCCATGGCCTGCTTGAAGGCATTTTTATTTTCCGCGTTTTCATAGGCACGGGAAACAAACGCCCCCAGCGCCTCCGGCGTGGCAATGGCGTCATACAGCGCGTCCGCCGTCAATTCCTCCAGGGCTTCCTCCCGGCTCAGCTCCTGGCCTTCGGCGGCCTTGTACTGCTCCTGCTTCTCCGCTACCCGGGTCTCCAGGTCGTATCCTTCCGTGCTCCGCAATAGCGTCAGCACCGCATCCTGCAAGCCCTGGGCTTCCTGCCCCATATGCTCCCGGATGTAGTGCCACCCTTCGTGGGTCGCCACCCGCGTCAAATATCCTTCCTCCGCGTCCAATGCCACCACCATGCCCTCGGAGGTTGTGTATACGCCGTTGGCGCCTCCGTCCCCAATGCTGTCCACCACCGTGTAATGCACCCCGTGGGCCTTGGCATAATCGTCCAGCAGCGATAGCATCACCGCCTGGGCTTTTGTGGGCCGGGTGGTTTTCGCCGCATACACCACCCCCGTGTACCCTTCCGTGTACGTCCGCGGCAGCTGCCCCAGCTGCTCCTGCACCGTCTTGCCCAGGCTCTCCGGTATCTCCAGCCGCGCATTCTGCGCCGCTGTGGCCTCCTGCCCCGCCTGGTAGGCGATGCGGTACACCCCGTCCTCCAGCATGGTCCCAAAGCCCACCTTGCGTTCATATTCCGTCATGGCCCGGCTGTTCTGCCCCGCCTGGTACGCGCTCTGAAAGGCCTGCCCGTATATCTCTAGGGGCAGGGATGTATTTTCATACCCCGCCAGGAACCGCCGCGCCGTCTGCGTGTCCTCAAACATGGCCGCCCGGTTGTAGGCCGCTTGCGTGTCCGTGTCCGCAAACCGCACCTGATCCAGCCGGATTTCTCCCTTGCCCTTGCCCGCAATTTCGATTTCAACCCAGGCCGCGCCGTCCCGGATGCCCTGGAACCCCGTTACCTTCACCGGTACATCCTCGTACCCCGCCGCCGTCGCTTCCGCCGCAAAGGGCGTATGCTTCACGCCCTTTGCGTCCTCCGCCTGCTGCATCTGCTCCACCGCTGCCCGCACTGCCTGTTCGCTGGCCGCGTCGCTCCGCAGCCCGGAAATCCGTTCCGCCGCCGCCTGGGCCGTGTCCGCGTCCACGCCCGCCTCCGTCAGCGCTGTGCGCGCGCTTCTGGCCTTAATCATGCCCGCGCTTGTGGAAACGCCCGCACCCAGAGAACCGGACAGCCCGCCCACCAGCATGCCCTGCAACGTCTCCACCACAAACTCCATGTCCGTTTCCACCGTGGCCTGCGTCACGCTCATGCCGGCGGCGATCTTCTGTTTAATGCTCTCCGCCCGTTGGCTGCTGTCCCCGTTCAGGTAGTTGTCCAGCGCCTGATCCACCACGTTCCCCGGCAGCTCCTCCAGGGCCTCCGGCACAAAGCCTTTGATCATATTCGCCAGGATGGTCCGATAGCCGCCCTTCTTTCCCAGGGAAAACGCCGCTGTCAGGCGATCCATGCCCAGCTTTTCCGTGATGTATTCCGTTACGCCCGCCGCCAGTCCCTGCACCAGCGCCCGGCTGTTGTCCCTGCCCAGCAACAGCTCCTGCTGCGTCTTGCCCGACGTCGCCGATAGCGCCATGAGTGCGCTGCCACCCGTTGCACCGCCCGCCGCCATGGAAAGTGCACTGTCCAGCAATGTTGTTACCACGTCATACGCCAGGTTCGCAATGGCCCCGCCCAGCCCTTCCCCGAAGGCCTCCCGCTGTCCTGCCTTGACCGTCTCCCGCACGGTGCTCTTGAAGCGTGTTGGCGCAAATGCCGAATCATAGGGGCTTGTTTCCCGCCCCAGCATGGTGTCCACGCCCGTCTTGACCGCTCCCAGTCCTTCCACCAGCGTCATGGGGAATGTCGCCGCCGTGGTCGTAAACGCCCCCACCGGATGCTCTGCCATGGTCTGCCACACACCTTGTTGCATCTCAGCTTGACGTTTGAGCAGTCTGGGCTCCAGGCTCTTGAAATACGCGTCCGCCGCCTCCGCGCCTTTGGTATTGTGCAAATAGTTGTAGGTCTGCCGCTCCATATCCGTCATGCGCAGCGCGTTCAGCTCCTGCCCGGACAGCCCCGCAATGGCGTCTGCCACGCCGCTCCGTACAGGCATCACGCTTTGCCCCACGCCCCTTGCCCGCAGCTTGGCAAGTTCTTCTTCCGTGGCGTTCACCACATGGTAAACGCTCCCTTTTTTGCCCGCTCCCGCGCCCGGTTGTACGTTCATGAAAAAATCGTCCTCGAAGCGCAGCATGGCATACTCGGCTTCCGCAATGGCGGCTTTCACCGCTTCCAGTTCCTCCTGGGCGTTTTGCAGCGGCGTGGCTTTCAGCGCCAGGTTGTCCCCGATGCTGTCCCCGGCCCCCGCCTGTTGCATGGCCGCAATGTCCTTTTCCAGCGCATATTGCTGGTTGTATAGCTCTGTCAATAGCTTGCTGGCTTCCTGCTTGGCAATGGGGGCCTGTATCGTTCCCGCGTACTGGGTCAGCGCTTCAATCTGGGTCAACTGTCCCTCGTTGACCCGCTGCCGCTCCTGCGCGGCGTAGCTGTACCCGCTTTCCAGTACCCCCGCTTCCTCCAGGGTCTTGATGGTCTCCTTGTCCCGCTCATAGGCCCCGTATTGTTCCGACCATACTTTATAGTCGTAGACGTCCTGCCCTGTCAGCTCCTCGCCGCTCTCCACCCGGGCTTTCAGATCCTGATACGCCTTGTTTTCCTCCGGCGCAATCACCCCGCCCAGGGCGATCTCCTCATCCATCAGCTCCACATTGCGCTTTGCCTCCAGATAGGCTTCCAGGTCCTTGGAGCCTCCCAGGGCATACTTGTCCACCGTCTCCGCCACTTCACCCGGCAGCGCTACCCCGCGGTCCCGCATCACCTTTTCCTCGTTGTCAATCAGTCGATTGACCTCCGCCAGGCCTTCCGCGTCGCCCTTGGCTTCCAGCGCGTCCCGCTGCGGATACAGCTCTTCCAGCCGTTTTCTGGCATTGTCAACAAAGGCCTGGTCCTCCTCGCTCAGCTGCGGCAGTTCCTTGTCCCTGGCCTGCTCCATGGGCGCAATGGAGTTCGCATTCTGCGCCGCCATAAACAGTGCGCGCCCTGCCCGGCTTGGCACGCGAGTGTTCTCGATCTCCTCCAGCGCCTTTTGCGTGGCCTGCGCCTGCGTGGTGTTCGCCTTCCACAGCTGCCCAATGTCCGAAAGCACCGGATTGCTTTTGACCTGTTCCTCCGTGGGCTTTGCAGCATATTTTTCAAAATAGCTCTGGTACTGCTTCAGGGCCTCCCGTTGCTGACTTTGCCATTGATACTGTTCCCGGGTCTCCCGGGAGCTTTGCGGCGTGCCGTACCTCCGCCGGTATTCCTCTTTCTGCTCGCGCTTGGTAAAGTTCCTGCGCATGGCTTCCGTCTGCGCCGAAGAAGCCGGCCTGCTCTGGGCGGAGCGGTTCAGCGCCTCCCGCAGCCTGGCCTGGTTTCTCGCCTTCTGCTCCTCCCGGCTCATGGAAAGGATTTCCTTTGCCCGCTCCTGGGCCGTCTGTCCCTTGGTTCCCGCAGAGCTTTGCACCGGCAGGTATTTCTTGCCGGTCTCCTTCTTTTCTTCTTCCTGTTTCTCCTTCGGCCTTGCCATACGCCTTTCCCTCCGTTAAATGTTGTTGTAGCGGTCCGACCATTGCAGGTACTGCTCCAGGGCCGTCAGGTATTCCTGATTGTACTGGTTCAGCGCCCGGTCATAGTCCTGGTTGTACTGGCTCAGCGCGTCCTGATACCTGCCGTATTCCACGCTCTGCCCCTGGCGCAGGGCGTTCAGCTTGTCGTAGTAATCGCCCACCTGATCCCGGTACCGGTTGTAGTCGCTGCTTTCCTGGTTTTGATAGTTTCCCAGCAGGTTTTGCAGCCGGTTGCCCTCCGCCTCATACCGCGCCAGGGCATTGCTCTGCAGGTTCAGCAGCTGGTCGTTCAGCCCGCCCAGGTACTGCTGGTACGCCTGATTCCCCGCCGTGGACGCATAGGAGGAGCCATACCCCCCCGTCAGCGCCGCCGCCTGCCCCATGGTGTCCTGCATGGCCAGCCGCCCGCCCTGCACGTATTGGTTCTTGTATGCCTGATACAGCGGATCGCTGCCCACGTCATAGTTGAAGCTGCCCCGCCCCGCTACCTGATCCAATAGCGCGTCAATCTGCTGCTGGTATTTGCTGTTGTATACAGGCGTCCCCGCCTGCTCCATGGCCGCAATCCTGTCCGCGTAGCTGTCCGTATAGGTGGGCTTTTCCATGCTGGGCTTTTGCAAACTGTTCAGGTTGCTCTGCCACTTGTCCATCTGCTCCTTGTAGGCCGGGTTCGCCACTGGCGCCGCGCTGGACGAGCCGCCGCCCCCGCCGCCGCTTTTCTTTTTTTCTTTCGGCTCCTCCACCGGCGTGGATGTTCCGCCAGCGGATTTTCCCGGCTGATAGGCAATCTGCTGAAATTTGTTGTTCGCTTGTACCGGCATCAATACTCACTCCCATATCCCACGTATTTGCTCCAGTTCACCAGCCGCGCATGGCCCACCCCCGTCAGGCGAATCTCCATCCGATCGCACCGCCTGGGGTAAATGGGTAGGGTGCAGCGCCGCTGATCGCCGCCGCTCAGCTCCTGTACCTTCTCCCATGCCCCGCCGTCCCGGCGCAGGGCCACCTCCGCCCTCGCCCCCGGGTCCAGCTCCAGGTACAGCTGTATTTTCCCAATGTACTTGTGATCCGGCAGCTCCCGCAAAATCTCCCCCGTGCGCAGCTCCCAGCTCACTTCCTCATCCGTCTCCTCCTGGGCATACACCGTGTAGTCACTGCCCACCATAAAGAAATCCTTGTTGTATTCCCCGGGCAGCAGCGCATACAGCTCCCCGTCCGCCCGGAGCATGAACGTCTCCGTCAGGCAGCTGGCAAAGCCCAGGGCGTGGGTGCCGTCCTCCCGCATCCATACCCCCGCCGCCGTGTCATAGGCCATGAGCTGCCATGTCCCTTCCTGATCCTCCATGGACAGGTACAGCCTGTTCCCGCATACCCCCGCCACCGCGTTTTTGTAGCTCTCCGTCCCCAGCGCCGCGGATATGCCCGCCACCTCGCTGTCCGCGTATACGCATACGTCAAACACGCTCTTGTAGTACAGGTATTCGTTCACCCGTACCGCGCTTTTGTGGCATCCCTGCTGCACCCCCCGCAGGTTGTCCACGTATACCGTGAAGTTGGATGGCTGTGTGCCGTATACCCGGTGCAGACAGTTTTCCTTGAAGAAAATCACCGCGCTGCCGCTCACCGCCGCCCCCGTGAAGGGCCCCGGCGTGCCCACCGTCACCGCATAGCTGTCCGTGGCTACGCCCTGGTACGCCCGCCAGTTGGTGGGGTCGCCCAGCTTGCAGCAGTAGATTTCATGGTCCGCCGAGGAGCAGCCCCAGAGCCGGTTGTCCTTCTCCACCACAAAGTCCATCTCCGGGCAGGTCCGCTCCACCCGCACCTCCCCGGCCTGGGTCAGCGCCTTTTGCAAAATGCCCGTAAACAGGATGTAGTCCGGCCCCGCGTCCGTGAGTATCCAGTCCCCGTTCAGCCCGGCTTCCTCCAGCCCGCTCACCGTCACCCCGTCCAGGGCCTTCAGCCCCTGGCCCAGCCCCGTGGCGCTCACCAGCACATAGGTGGTGGCCTCCGCAACCCATAGCCCCTGGGCCTCGCTCCAGGTTTTCATCACCGGCGCATCCCCGCTGGTGTCCAGCCACAGCTGCCCGTTTTCGGGATTCTCCGGCGCCGTGCCGCCCTCCGTGTACTCCCCGTAGGGCGTGCCGTCCCCCTTGGCCAGGGTCACCGATACCGTGCCGCTGCTCACGTTCTTCTGCTCCATGTCCGTGAAGGATAAGGTGGTGGTGTCAAAGAGCTTCTTGTCCGGGAAAATGGCAATCTTCGCCCCCATGGGTACCAGCGTCTTTTCGCTGTCCTCCACGTCCCCGTAGTAAAAGCCGTTGTAGTAGAATTTCACCCCGTCCACAAAGCAGAGCCTGTCCGTGGCACATAGCCCGTTGGGCTTGTTGAGCGTCGCCACATGGACGCGCTTTTGCCTGCGCGCCACCGCCGGATACTCCCTGGTGTCCATGTTCTGCATCCAGGCCCATTCCCCGTCCCCGATCCCCTGGGACAGGTTCAGCCCCCGAAAGTCCGTGGTAATGCTCCTGTTCCTGCCGCGCTGCTGTAAATACGGCGCTTCCCGCATGCCCCTTCCCTCCTTATGCCAGGGGATCGTTGCTATCCCTAGGCGGATCGTATATTGGGAAAATGTTTCGCAATCTGCTTCCCTGCAAGGGCATGTGCTCCCGGTTGTAGGCCTGCCGCGCCTCCAGCATGCCCTGGTTGTACAGCGCCGCGTCGTTGTTGTAGCGGTCAATCTCCCCCAGCCGCTGATCCGTCTGCATGTACAGAAAATGGATGTACACCTCGTCGTAGGGCGGCGCGATCAGCAGCGCCACGCTCTTGTCCCCGTCCGTGGTGTAGGGCGCAAAGGTCGTTTCCTCCGCTCCCTCATGGGTCAGTACCATTTCACGGTACCATTGCCCGTCCACCTGGCTGAGCCACCGGAGCTTCTCTTCCTCCGTGCTCTCCCCGGGGCGTTCTCTGTCGATTCGCTCCAATACCTCCGCCAGTGTCATGGCGCCCGCTCCTTTCTACGCAAAGGGGCCGCCGCCCTTGCAGCGGCGGCCCCCAGACTGTCAAAAAACTCCTAGGAGGTGTCGGAGGGGCCGCAGCCCCTCTGACTTTCATTCGTGTAAGCCGGCTT
>OLPF01000857.1_pt1 | contig 28545 bp, 20 predicted proteins | sample 1673121 | NCBI WGS metagenome assembly OLPF01 (sample SAMEA3136756, study PRJEB25190) | human gut metagenome
GCAGTCATGATGTAATTTTCGGTGGTGTAATCCACCCTTTATAAATTACATCATGAAAGGAGTGAAATGACACTTTCCCTATCTTTGATCGAGCTTGCGTTTTTACCCGCTACCTTTCCACGAAAACGTGCATTTCACGTTCAAAATCTTACATTTCGTGACAAAAAAGTTAGAACCCGAATCCTAATGCTATACTAATTATGAAAGGAGGAAGAAATAATAAACAAGATTTTAGTATCTGTAGCCAATTGGCTTTGTTCCTATGGTAAGGCAAATACTGGTATAGCCAATATCCGCAGTTCCTACGAAGCTTCCGTACCCAAGTCGCTTCCGTAAGAGAGCGTTCGCATGTTGCCTAATCATGAAAAAACATAGCGAAGAAAAAATAGAGCAAAGATAGGGCAAAAGGCCCTCACGGCCTGTTAAATAACTTTGAGGAGGTGTCGGAGGGGCCACAGTCCCCCCGACTTCCTTTCGTTTAAGCCAGTTTTACGGGGTGTTGACAAATTCGGATGACCTCTGGTTGATTGAATTTGCTTCCTGGAAAGTGACTTCTGCTACTTTTCACACACGCAGAGGAGAACCATAAGCGCTTCTTCCCCTGCAGTAATGAGTTCGCAAGGAGGGAAAGTCCATGAAAAAATTCGGAGCGCTTATTGTGTGCATATGCTTCTGCGTTGCAGCCGTAGCTGCCGCCGAAGGGGTGTGGGTCGATGAGACATGGCGGGAGGTAAAGCGCCAGGTGGATTGCGATGGCTTGCCGCTTGTGATCGATGCTCGGGTGCTGCAGGTGGCGGAAGACGCCATGGGGCAGGAATATCACACGCAAGCCCTGAGCAATGCATGGATGGAGGAAAAAATGAAGGCGGTTGATTGGTCACAGTTGGGCTGCGATACCAGCAGCGGCAGCTGGCGTCAGCCTACCAATGATTGGCCAGAGTATAAGTACATCAACGGAGAGCGTATATTTCCTACCTTTGGTGTCCTGGCTGGAAATAGATTTCTCTTTCAAAAGTGCGATTGTGAATATGCCTATTGGCTATCGGGCACCTATCCAGAGCAGGTGGACCTGTCGCCCATCGGCACGCTGACGGAAGTGGAAATCAGAAAATGGGCGGAGAAGATTGCTGCCATCTGTGGGAATCAACTGGGTGAACCCACCGCAGTATTTCGTGGAGATCAGGTGGAGGACATTCGAGCCAGCATGGAAAGGCGTCTTGAGCAGGAAGGCCTTCGATATGCCCTCGACCCGGCTGATGCAGAAGAATACCTATTCATGGATGTTCTGTTTCCGGTTTATTTTCAAGGATTACGACTCTATTCGGGAAAATACCAGGGTACGGAGGAAGGATTGGAAATCGTTAACTTGAATATGCGCATCATGGTTACAAGGGACCATGGAATCATTCAGGCGGATAGCGTTCTTTTTGATCCTGCTACCTTCCTGCCATCAACGGAGCCTCAAAGGATATTAAGCGCTGAAGAAGCGCTGAAACGCATCTGTGATCATTATGCAAGCATGTACCTGCCTGGCGTGAAGCAGGTTACCATTCATCAGCTGGCGCTGGAGTATGTCGCCATTACGGGCGATATGAGCGGAAGCAGCGGATATACTGTGTATCCCACCTGGGTGGCGAAATATACGCTCGAAGGCGAAAGCGGGGAAGCCATCACCACCACGCAGGGGGTACACGCCCTTACAGGCGAAATGCTGTTCTAAGGGGGAGAAAACATTATGCGCTACATGAAGGCGGAGCTCAAGCGAAGTATTTGCAATGGACAGGTCTTTCTGGCCATGCTGCTTTGCTTGGGTATCTATGCATTCGGGGAAGGATATCAGGGCTGGGTCAACATTGTGCTTTATCCGGGTACCACGTGGATTCATAACCATAATGGTTTCATGATGGAGTTTAATCCTTTTCGTTCGCTGTTGCCTCTGCCGGCTGTATTCGCTGCCGGGAATCTGCTCATCGAGGATTGGGAACATCGCGGCTTTTTCTTCCAAACCACGCGGTGTTCCTTTCGGCAGTTCTGTCAAGTGAAATTTTTCGTACCTTGTCTGATGGGCGGTCTTGTACTGGCCTTGGGTCTTGTTTGCTATTTGGGATTCATGGCGTGTTTTGTGCCCGCTTATGACGAATCCACTTACTATGAGCCTTTTATAGAACCTCTGCTTTTGCAAGAGCAATGGGGGCTGTACTTTCTGTATTTTTCCAGCCTGCAGTTTCTATTGGGAGCGATGTGCGCTGGTATGGGGTGTGTTACCGCAATCCTGACTCCCCGGCGCGGCATGGTCTACCTGATGCCCATGCTGCTCCTTGCCATGCTGGAAATCGTTACAAACATCACCCTGGTGGGCTTAAGCGGCGCGCAATCCTCCATCGTGTTTCGGTTGGAGAAGCAAACGCCGCTGCATGTTTATGGTGTCATTGCAGGTATCCTGCTTGGTGTGACGCTCATCGCCTATGGCGTATTTTGCGTGCTGCTCAAAAGGAGGGTGTATCAATGGCAATGAAGCGCGTTGGGCACCTTTGCCTCCTGCAAATCAAGGAACTGCTGCGCAATCCGACTTTCTATGCGTACCTGTGCCTGTTTTTTGTGTACTACCACTATTTGGCCGACGGCGCCGTGCGCTTGCAGCAGGAAAGCGGTCTGTGGGTCAATGCATGGGGATACGCCGCGGGCGTCTTTTCAAACTATCAGTCGACGCTGGCTTTGGGTCTGGGAGCGGTGATGCTGTTTTCAGATCTTCCCCTTGTTCGGGAATACGCGCTGTTTGAGGCTACCCGTTGCTCCCGAAACACGTGGATTGGGGGACGCATCCTGTATGTTGGGATGGTAAGCGTTCTCTATGCTTCCCTGCTGCTGCTGCTGTGCGCCTTTACGAGCCGAGGAAGGCTGATGGAAACGTCGGATTGGGGGAAGCTGCTGAATACGCTGGCCAATGGCTATGGATTTGGCGGATATCACGTCCCAGTATCGCTGTCACTGGAGGTGACACAAAATCTGACGCCTTTGGCTGCATTTGGCCTCACCGTGCTAATGAGCGCTCTGGCCACAGCAGCTATGGGGCTTATGATGTTGTGCCTTTCCCTAATCGTGGGGCGGATTGGGGCGATTGCCGCTGGATGCATGGTAGCAGTACTGGACTTTGTGATCTATCAAAAGCTACCCTTTTGGTGCTACTGGCTTTCGCCGCTGTCCTTTACGCGCCTGAGCATTGTGTACTGCCCGAAGATGCCCTATTACCCCACCTGGCAGCAGGCGCTTGTGCTGCTGCTGGTATGCAATGCGCTGTGCATACTGCTGGCCTTTGGGTTAGCCCACTGCAACAGGGCCTTTGCCAAGGGCATATGCAAAGAGCAATATTAAGAAAGGATGATTGGATGTTCGCTGTGGAAGTGCAGGGGCTGTACAAGCAGTTTGGCCCACAGACGGTTTTGCAGGATGTATCCTTTCAGCTGGAATCCGGAAAGATTCACGGGTTGGTTGGCGATAACGGTTCTGGGAAATCCGTGCTGCTCAAGTGCCTGTGCGGTATTCTGCCATGGGAGCGCGGGGTGATTCGCATCCAGGGGAAGGAAATGCACCCCGGAAAGGGAACGCCGCCGCTGCTGGGGCTGGTCATCGAACATCCGGGCTTCATTGGTTCCATGTCCGGATGGCGCAATTTGAAATACCTTGCCGGCATTCGCGGCATCGCGGGGGATGCGCAAATCAAAGCGTCGTTGGAGCAGGTAGGCTTGCTCCACGAGGCGAAAAAACCTGTGAAAAAATATTCCCTGGGTATGCGGCAAAAGCTGGCCATCGCACAGGCGCTCATGGAGGCTCCCGACATTTATTTGATGGACGAGCCTTTCAATGGATTGGACAAAACATCCACCGCCGCCATACAAAAGCTGTTCATGGAACTGCGCGCCCAGGGAAAAACGTTCCTGCTGGTCAGCCACCATCCCTCAGACATCAGCTCCCTTTGTGATGATGTGTATGCAATGGAAAACGGCGGTATATCCCGCAAAGAATAAGTAAGGAGGATGCTGCGCTATGAAAAAAATATTCGCCTTAAGTTTAACCTTGTTTCTGCTGTATTGCTGCTCCTGTGCGCAGGCGACGGAATTAACTATTTTGGGCCCGGAGGCCTTCTGGGAGGTGGGCTTTTCCCAGGCGCATCCAGAATTGAAGCTCAACCACAGTGCCTCAGAAGCAACGGGTCAGGCTTATCTGACGTTATTGATGACAAGCGAGGACTACGATGTTTTCAGCCTGCCGGTGGGACCGGTCTATATGTCGCTGCTGGAAAAAGGGTATCTGCTGCCTTTGTCGGGTACAGTGGAAAACCATGCCTTTGCAGACAGCCTACAGGTTGGTTTCCAGGCGGTATTGGTGAAGGATGGGGCGCTTTATGGTGCGCCGATCCCATCGGAGGAATCCTTGGTCGAGTGCGTATCTCTTGGGGTATGGACATGGAATCAGGCAGCCTGGGAAGAAGAAGGGCTGGGCGAATTACCTGCTACTTATGAAGAACTGCTGGAGCAGATGATCTACTGGGAGCAGCACTGCGAGGATAGCCCCTATCGATTGATAGAAGCAGATTTAGGAGCAGGAGGTTTTTCCACGGCAGTGTTCCAAGCCTATGTACTGCAATATGAAACAGCAGATGGAACCATCGACTTTGACACGCCCGTTTTCCGCCAAGCAATGACCCTTTTGAAAACCTATGGAGAAATGTATCAGCCCTTGGATGCACGGCAAGCTTTGATTGTCCCTTACGGTGGGTATATGACTGAAATGGGCGATAACGTATGGATATCCCCACCGGCCTTTGAGCCAGGACAAACAGCGCCCATCCCAGCAAATCTACAGGTCTACGCCATCAATGCACGAACCAAACATCCCCAGGAGGCAGAAGCCTATGTACAGGCTGCCATCCAAGCGTTGAACGAGCCCTCATTGCTGATACTCACCACGCAGGCGGCCCAGGAAATCCGCTCGGGAAAGCAAGTAGTCCTGACCCAGGCCCAGGCACAGCGAGTGCAAGAACTGTCAGAGCAAGCCCAAGTAAACACCCGCTCCCAATTTTTAGCAGGAGATCATTACTACGACATGGAAGCGATGATCCAGCAGTATCTGCATGGAACACTTCCGCTGGATCAGTTGATCTACCAACTGAATCAACGCGCCCAAATGGCTGCGGATGAAAACTAAACATTGCTGATTCGCATTGGAGGATATAAAAATTTAAAAACCGTCTTTCTTATTCTAATTGCCTTAATGATACGCGCTATTTCCGTGAGTGCGCTCGCATATGGTAATGGAAGCTATGACATCTATGCCGATAGTACGACAGACGATATGGATGGATGTCCTGGAACAAATCACCGCAATACTGGCTTTAATTGGAGTATTCTCATTGCATGCGGGAACGTTACGTTCTCACATCGTTTAGTCGCACTGCGATGTCGAGCCGCTTACGGCCACGGATACCGCAATCATCTACCGTGCCTTTGGGAACTAAAATGATTGGGGCCCCAAGGGCGTATATATACGTCTGCCAGATGTGCGATGGACCATTGCAGGAACACGTAACTTTCCTCATGGAACGCAAACATTAAAAAATAATAACTTTGATGGACAGAACTGCGTGCATTTCTTAAGAACCATGAGTCAAGCGGAACGCAACGATCCCAAGGACGGTGTTAAGAATCAAAAATGCATTCGGGAGGTATGGGAAAAGATGACAGGTTAGGAAATTGGCGAGGATATTAAATAGCAGCATAATAGTAAACTACGAGGTGAACATTCATGATGAAGAAAATAATCAGCATACTGGTCAAAACAGTTGGGTTTGTCAGGGCGCAGGATTATTGAACGGTTAACGCAACTCCCTCCAGAAGGTGTGAAAAATGAGTAATAGAAAGAAAATACTATATGCAGTACTGAGCATCTGCCTGCTGTTCATCTCTGTCGCACAAGCAGCTTCCACAGAGCTTGTGCGCAACGGCAATCAGGTATCCGGAGAAGTAAGTGTCAACGGCTGGACCTTCCCGGTGGACGCGTGCCTGACAACGGCTTCCGGCCTGGGCGGGAACATCCTTTGCACGCCCATGACGTTTGAACGTGCCGCGTGGGAACAGGCGCTGGAAGCATGTTTCCCTGGCAGCGGCAGAGCACTGGCAGAACAATTATGTGTGGAAAACGGCATGGTTTCCGCTTCTCTGCGGTATGTGGACGGGCTTACCATGTACCCGGCCCTGTTGCCCGCTTCCCAGCAGACCATGGATTCCGCCCTGGAAGGCGCTTTGACAGCCAGCTTGGCCTTTTGCCAGGCGGTGGGATTGCAGGTGGATGCTCAACCTTTATCCTGCGCATGGATACTGAACAACGATCAGGGCATTCGCATGACCCTACAGCCGGAGGAAGCGGCGTCCTATGGGCAGGAATTACTCATGGAAGTGTGGCTGCCGCTTTGTGCCGATAGCAGCGTACTGATTCCCCATGTACAGGTTCCACGCTACCACGGCACCATCAACTTCAGCGGCTCCGACGAGCTGCTGACCCAAACCCCGGGCGCACGATTCCTCTTTGACGCGCAGGGGGCATTGCTGTGCTTCCAGGCTTCCCTGATGGAACTTTCCGTGACGCAGACGGCGGCGGAGGGCATGGACTGGCAGGACGCATTGGATGCTTTCCTCACGGAATATACCGAAAATCCTCAGGTGCAGATGCTCCTGGCAACGGCCCCCTACACCATTACCTCCATTCGCAGCGCATGGGATCTGACGGAAAAGAACACCGGCAGTCGCGGATGGATGATTACCCTATTCTCGCGGGTGCCCCGGGAAGATTCGCCCACAGGCTGGCGGGACCGGTACTATACGGCGTTTGTTTACGGAGGAAGCACATGAAACGTTGGATTTGTCTGCTGTTGATTCTTGTATGCCTGCCCGTGAGCGGTGCGCTGGGAAAAGAAACCCTGCGGGTTGTGGATTTGAACGTTTACCCGGAAGCTGTAAAACTGTTTTCCTCCCGGTATCCGGATGTGCAGCTGGAAGGGGCGGATACCCTGTTTGACTCCCAGGAAACCTTCATCACCCATTTGATGATCCAGGACAGCACCATTGATATCTATGCCATTACCGTAAGCATGGGACTCAAAAAGCTGAAGGAAAAAAGCTATTTACCCGTCATCGCGTCACCCCTGCTGGAAGAAGAGATCGCGGGGTGGTATCCCGCCATCCAGGCGTGCTTAACGACCTCCCAGGGAGTGGTCGCCGTACCCTATGACCTGACGACCAATGAATGGGGCGTGGATCCAGACCTGTGGGCGCAGCTGTTTCCGGGAAAAAGTCTGGATACCTGGATGGACTATTTGCAGCTGGCCGCTGCCTGGCAGGAAAACGAAGCATGGCAGGAGGAATATACCCTGACCATGAGCGGACTAACCCAGATGGATGTGGCGAGGAGGCTGGTACGTTCCTACATTACCTACTATGAAACGGACGAAGCCCCCTTATCCTTTGACCAGCCAGCGCTTCTGGAATGCCTGGAAGCCCTGCGGACGCTCCCGGAAGATCAGGACGCCACAGAGGACAGTGAAGCATGGAATGAGCAGCTGAATCGGCCGACGGTGATTCAGGAAACCATGGAGAATATTGGAAGCGCCGCAGGCATGGGGGACAGCTTTGTGGCGATTCCAGAGCCCCGCTTCACCCAGGAGGACGCCCCTGTTCTCCAGGGAGAGATGCGCATGTATGTGATCAACCCCTATTCGGAGCACTATGATCTGGCAGTCCGCTTTCTGGAAACGGTTGTGGAAGCCATGCCGCAGCAGATGAAAATTCGTTTTTCTCCGGCTGTGGAAGTGCCCATTGAAAACCCGTACTGGGCCAAGCGACAGGCGGAAATAGTGGAAGAAATGAGCGCGCTGGAACAGTTGCCCGAACTTACGGAAGCGGCACAAATCAGGCTGGACAGGCTGCGCTGGGCGTATCAGAATGAAAGCGACCGTTATCTGGTCACCCAGGCGGAAAAGGAACGCTATCAGGAATTGACCCCGTATCTTCGGTTCCATCTAAGTTCAAATTTCTTGGGATTCCAGAACGGAAGCAACGTGGACGCCTTACTGGCCTATGTGGAACGGTATCTGTCTGGATATCTTTCTCTGGACGCGTGCATTCAGGAGATGAACCGTGTTTCCGCGCAGATTTATTATGAGCAGTAAGCAATTTGCCACAAACGTTTCCACGATAATCCTTACAGGAGCATGGATCCAGGGTGTCGAAAAGTGGTGGAATCACTTTTTCGCCACCCTGAGGGGCTGTTTTTAGTTGCAGCCCCTTTTTATCTTTAAATTTAACAATTGAAGTTCTATCTGCACCTCCGCCCCTTGCAGTGTTTCAGGATGGGAATCATCTGCTTCTGCTTGCTTCTGTCCTTGTTTTCCTTTTCCACTTCAAGAAGCTTTCAAAGCACTATGAATCTGAAATTTTTCACCCTTCTTCACCATACCGCCTGTGCCTGCTTATAGGTAAGGTATTTGCCAGGCCTTACGATCAGCAATTGATTCAACAGTGAATAGGGCTTTCCGGTGGCACGGGAATATGCACCGGTGCGAACGCCTGTCCATGGCTTATTCCAGGGGACGTGCCCCTTTTCAAGCTTAGCAATAATGCGGTTGGTCACAAGCTGGCATATGTTTATGGTCATACTGTACCTCTTGTAGTATGTGCGAATCTTATTTGCTATGGTTGTGCATTACTGGTTTATGCTGTATAATAAAAATATGGTTGATGTGCGTTTCCGCAAAGAATGAGATGAAAAAGAAAATTGTATGCTTTGCTGTACGGATAATGCTGGTAATCTCGATGCTCACAACTGCATATGCAGCAACCTCGATTCCAAAGCCAATTTGGTGTCTTAGTTGTGGAACTACCAACATAGTTAAGGTGGGCACGATGTGGACAACATCAAATCTGCCCCCAATCTATTATGAAGTTTGGTAGTGCGTTAATGGACATCAATTCAAGAACTGGCCAGATGACTATGTTATTGATTCTATTGATGATCTAATATATATTGCCGAATAAGTTTGCCTCTCGCATGCCAACCATACATTTTGATTTAGAAGATAGTAAAATGAGAAGCTGCCGAAAACGCGTAATAATTGCTTTAGCTGCAATATGTATGTTCAGTGGACTTACCTTAGCATCTGAGCAGATCCTCCAGACCGGAAAGACAACCAACACTGTTTCTATTCAACCTACGGATGCTGTTTTATTCGAACTTCCGACAGGGGCAGAGACGTGTGCTTATGACTATTGTGTTCATACAGTTGGTGAAACGCTACGATACCCCATGGATGATTATTCCTGTTGCTATATTGACATTACCGTGAATTTGAAGATATGTAGGTTGTGTGTAGCGCAAGGCTATGATTTAGACTACAAGATGGTTCCGCATGTCGACTCCAATGGTATATGTGAGGAGTGTGGGAAATTTCCCTTTACACCTGCAGTCGCAATGCCTCTCACATAATGCTGTGGAGTGAACACTCATTCCAGTGAAGCTGCCTTCGTTTAGGAGAGTGGTTTTGAGGTAACCATCAGACCCCGCAGCCTTACACAACCATAGCCGCCCAATCATCCCCTGGTTAGAAGAAATGAAGTCGTGGTTCTCGGCGGTGTGAGTGCTGGGAACCTCGACTTTTCTGTATCGGGGGATTATTGAGCCTGCAAATAAATAGTCAACCCCCTCAAGGCTGGAAATTTGCAGACTAAGGAAACCTCAATATGATAATGACAAACAGACCACTCGGGAGGTGGTCGACTGTAGGGAGTAGCACAGCCATCACGCTGCGTCAAGGACAAGCGGCTGTGCCGTGCCTTCGGCATCCTTGACCCATCATGCTGTCTGTGCTGCCCGGCGGCCAAGGGGTTGCAAGGCAACCCGTGTCAAACAGGATTGACCTCGTCGACATTGGGCTGTTCCCAGAGGCCTTTCTCTTTGAGACAGTCGCGGACTTTGCCGTAGTAGATGCGAAGGAATTTGGTCATACCAGCGGTCATGTACACATAGTACGGCTTGCCCTCGGAGCGCTTCTTGTCCAGAAATTGGTAGACCGGATCATCTGGAGGCTGGAGCTGCAGCAGGATCGTCATAATGACGAATAGCGTCCTGCGAAGGTAGGGGGAGCCGCGCTTGCTGCTGGGCTTGCTATCGGAGACTTTGTCGCCTGAGTCATCCTTGATCGGATCGGTACCGGCGAAGCCTGCCAACGACTTCTGATGCGCAAAACGCCGAAGGTCGCCGATCTCAGCTATCAGCTGCGGTCCCATGGATTTTCCCACGCCGGTCATGGCCATGACGGTTTCGTATTCCGGAAGCTGGGAAGCCAGGCGATCCATCTCGGCACGGTATGTTTCCACTGTGCGGGAAACAGCGTTGAGCTGGGCAACCGCTTCCCTGACCATGAGCTTGCAGGTATCGGACTTGGGCACCAGCGGAAATCTTTGCCGGGCATCCTCGTGGATTTCAACAGCCTTGGCTTCAGAGAAATTGTAGCCGTGGCGCTTGCACCATTTCTGATACCGCTCCACAAAAGCCTTCCGGCTGACTCTGGCCACACAGTCCACATGCCAGAAGGTGTCTACGAAGTCCACCCATTTCTGGCTGCCGTCCGGCCGAACCGGACTGTCAAAGTACCTGTTCGCGCCGGGGTAGCTCTGCTCCAGCAGAGCGATCAGATTGTTGTTCAGCGCGGTCTTGGTTTTGGAGGACAGTTGGAACTGCCGGTGAAGGGTCTTGAGGTCGTAACGAATCGTATCCATGGGAGTATAGTGCGGCAGGATCTCCCATTTGTCAATGGCAAACTGAGCGATCTTCAGGGCATCCGCTTTGTCAGTCTTCACCTTCCGGACGCTGATTCCCTCTTGATAACCCTTGATGGCCAGGGGATTTACCGCGGAGACGAAAAAGCCTGCCCGGTACATACTCATGGCAAATGATTCGTAGTATCGTCCGGTATGCTCCATGACGATCCTATCCTCACCATCCAGTGCATGCAGCCTTGCCGCCAGCTCGGCAAAGCCATCCGCGGTATGCGGAACCTCGTGCGGTTGCACAACCACTGACCTCCTGGCACCGAGCACAGCGACCATACTTCTGCCGTTGGAAACATCGACCCCTACTGCGAACATGTGGAATCCTCCCGATGTGTTGCTTCAATGGCTTTCAGCTTTTCCCATCGCCGATTCTAACTGTTCGCTTACTCGAGTGACCTCTATGGGTTCTCAACCTGCACAAATCGAACGTTGCACAATGGGGAGGCTGGCTGGCTGACTCAATAGCGAGCGCGATGCTCTTGCGGTTACCCGCCAGGCCATTGCCTTCCCATTATACAACTTGGGCAATGAGATGTCCCTCGCCTGTGACTGGCTGCCACGAACACGGGGCATTCATATAGTAACAGCGGGTACTTTCTTTCTTTGGCTGCCCACACAGCTGTGCAGCCGTAAGCTGCTTTATGCAGCCTACGGCTGCTATTTACAATGTGAGCAAAGTATTTTCATTCCAGATAAACGCGTCTCCCCTTGCAACTTAAAGCGGAGAATAATAATAGATATTCTTTATATTGGTTCGGAATTCACGTGCGCCCTGGAGTGGCCAACCGGTATCTCCGTAGATTCCACAGGCTACCAAATACACGTCCTTTCCAATCGTTTGCAGCCACAGCCGGTTAAGCTGTCGATATTCGGTAGGTAACGGCTCATCCCATTCGAAAATGATCTCTCCCGTATGATCGTAAAAGACAATATGCGTGCTGGCCCCTGCGCTGCTGTTTGCTCCCGTGGCTACATAGCCTTCCGGTACCTTGGCAATGGTCTCATACAGGAAGCCCAATTCATGGTAATCCTCCTCCCGTTGCCACAGGAGCTTGCCCTCTGGGGTATAGCACGCGATGAGCGCCGTGGGAAAACCAGTGCCATCCGCATTTTCATACGTACCGCCCACTACCACGATATTCCCTTCATCCGATACGACTGCATCCTGGTAACGGGCGGATGGTTGCGGCATGGTCAGGCTCCACTGTGTTTGTCCCACCGCATTCAAAACAGCCAGGTAAGGATGAAACGCTCCCTGCGCATCAAATTGACTGCCGAAAATGGCATAGCCTTCAGGTAAAGCCGCTACGCCGGAGACCGTACAGGGTTCTTCCAAGCAGCAGCTCCAAAGAAGCTCTCCCTCCGGCGACAACAACGACAGCTCGAAAATATACTGCATGGCGCCATTTTCCAGCCAGCCCTCTCGCGGAGTTACAAGCAGCAGGTCATTTCCAAGGGAATACATTGTCATAACGTCTTCTGGCAATTCCATTTGGGAGATCAACTGGCCCTGACGAATGCGCAACAGGCAATCCCGCTCCATTACCCCTTGGGTAATGCGCTGGCAAACCTGAATATCCCCGTTTGGTAACTGACTGACATTATAAAAGTAACTTTTGGTACCGGGGGCGCCGCTGATATATTGCCAGAGCAGGTTGCCTTGCCCATCAATACAATATAAGCGGGCTTCAATTGTATCATCTGTGGGCGATGCGTTGCCGTCACGCCCTGCAAGCACGATCGTTCCTTCGTCCGTATAGGCCATCGGACTGCGTGTTAAGTCCAAATTCCATACCTGTCCAGATAGGGAAGCACTGATACTCTCCGCATGCGCAATACTGGCCAGGATAAGCATACAAATCAATCCACATGCAAACCACTTTTTTTTCATAGCGTCATCTCCCTTGACAAAATGCATATTTCTCACAGTTTGCCTACTTGAATCACAAATACCTAGGTATTGACCGTATTCTTAGTTTATCCGATACATCAGCGTTTTCCAGGTGACTGGTTCCATTACGACCGGGCGCTTGGCTCCAGAAGCAAACAAGAAAATGCCTTGATTAGAGGCGCATAAACCGCATGTATACACAGATTCTGCACTGGTGGCAAAGCTTACACTATTCACCAGATTATTTGAGATTTTTGATAACATTTATTTGAGCGAGTGCTTTTGCTTAACCACAATTCTAGCGTACCCGTCTAAAGATAGATAATCTAGTTCTCCTTAGCAATGGATTCAGACAAGTGGGCATAAGTATCCAGCAGCTCCTCCATGGATATTTGCTGGGCAGCATACCGTTCCTCAGCCGCTAGTCCTCCTGCATCATCAACCAGGTTGAACGTGTTGTCCTTCTGCACAACAAGGGAAGGTACAGCGGCCCGGTAGGCGGATATTGTGCTTTCTGAAATACGCCAGCGAGATGACTCCATCTCTCTGAGCGCTGCCTGCACGTCTTCCAGTGCATCCGCCAGCGCCTGCCGTTGCTGTGCCGAACCCTCACTTGTCTCCAAGGCGGTTTGCAGGCGAAGCTGCTCGTTCAGGTAGAATTCCCGCTCCTGGGTATAATCCGCATTTTCCACCGGCTGCGCCCGGGAAGGCCACAGCAGCATGGCCATTTCGGGTTCCACATTCTGCAGCATATACTCCAGGAAATCAACTGCTTCTTGGTAATGCTGGGATAGGGGGTTAATGATCGCCACATCCAGCACCACGTCAAATGTCGGCGTCATGTGGGGATAAGGCGTCACCGGCAGCATTTTCCAGTCGTCGTCCGCTGGGCTTGTGAGAAAGTAGCGCAGACTTTTTCGTGAAAAGAGCGCAGGCGCGTCATCATCCGGCTGACTGCGGGTATGAATCCACTGTACAACCCGGTCGAGCTTCATCATCAGGGCGGTAAACGCCGGGTCCGACAGGTCCACCGTGCCGTCGGCCTGGCTGGCATGGTTAATATAGCCGTACACCGTCAGCCCATAGAGCAGGCTGCGATCCTGATGCAGATCCTGGAGCCAGAAGTCATCCAGCATGCCTGCTTCGATCCATGACAAAATACAGTCCAGCAATTCATCCGTGCTGGACGGAAGTTCGCTGATGGATACGCCCAAGGCATCAAAGGCTGCCTGGGAGCATCCCAGGGTACTGAAGCTATCAAAGATCACACGATAAGGAACAGCCCTTAGCTTTCCGTCAACCGTGACTGCGTCGGCAAAGCCATTGGTCATGTCTTGGACTTGACGGACAAGCTCCGCCTCACCGGACAGGTCGGCGCAGAAGCCCTTCTCCAGCATTGCCCGGTAACCGGTATAATTTGTTCGAATGAAGTAGATATCCACGGAGCTGTCCTGCATGCGGATGCTTTGGGCAATCGCCGCGGGGTCTTTTTCCTCACTCTCCAGCCTTTTGGTAATCACCGATACTTCCGGATGGGCAAGCCGGTAGCTTGTGGTAAAGGCTTCTTCCATCCCGAACTGACCAATCACCAGGCTGCCCGTACCGATTGTGTAATCTTCGGTTAATAGCAGGCAGTTGACCGCACTCCCATTGGCATAGTAAAACCTGCCATCATTGGTAACACAGCAAGGATAGGTGATGCTTGTGTCCATGCCTGTCATATGTCCCTGTAGCAGCTTGTCCGTCTCTGCTTGCCAGGCGGTAACAAGTGTATCCACACACCATACATACACTTGTCCATCGGGGCTGACAGCAATCTGGTTCGGGATGTGTGGCAAAGACCGAATCGTTGATGCTGACTGCGCCATTACATCTATTTGAACAAGTTCCGCGTTCTCGTTGATGATGCGGTAGGCAACCACGGTTCCACCGCCGGAAGCGATCAGCCTTTCATTCATGGTAGCCAGCTGCTCCGTTTTCCCGGAAGCAGCGTTCCAGTAGTAGGCTTCCTGGGATGACAGCATCATCACACCGGATTGGTCTGCCATCAGATCGAAAAGCCGAAAATGTATGTCATTTGTCTCCACGTCGCCCAGCGGCGTTAGCTTCAAAGTTTCCCCTTCCAGGGTTGCCTGGCAGATGGCCATCCCATCTTCTTCATAGGCGACAACGTACAGCATGCCATTGGGACCGCTGCAAATGCCTTCCAGGTATACCAGTTCGCCATCAGCAAACATGGGCGTGAGCTGTACAGCCGTCGATTTTTCCTCTACGTAAAAGACCTCGCCGGTGTAGGTTAAGGCCAGCGCCCCCTGATTGCATGCCACAAGGGTATGCACCCTGACAGGAAGTTGGTATGTTTCCCCTTGCGCGATTCCTCCGGAAATTAGCAGCAGCAATATCACAACGGATAGGACGATCTTCCTCAACACAGGCAACCTCCTTGTTGCATAGCCCAATACCACTATTTCTAGAAGCTCCTTGAGGCTTCAGAGGACTATCGAATAAGCAAAAGCCCACGGAAGAAAGCCTACTTTCGCTACCCATAGGCTTTCTCCCGTAGTGATGAATCAATAGTTTCTGGTGTAATCGCAGTATACGCAAGTTTCATGCCACGATGGTAACATGTAGATCTCAAAGGTATGGTTTTGCCTGATCCTACCGCCGCTTAACAAACAATAAGAAGAAAAAACTTAAAAAATTATTATCTGTACAAATAATACCATAAGAAGCATTTTTTGTCAACAAAATTTTCTAAAAAACCGTATTTCCTTAAGCTTCAACGCGCTAAAGAAAGTGATGTTAACTTCAATATTTCTTGCGTGGTGGGCTGTATGCACGTATTTTTTTGCGTCATGATTCGCAGAGCTGCAATTTTTTTGAGAAACTTCCTTGATAGTACATGAAATGACCTCCCCCTTGCCGCTTTCTTGCGGTGCCGCTCTCCACCAATTTTCCTTCGGCTAATGTCTGCGACTAATGCTGAAGGAGGATCGCAATGGTACAAATCAATCTGCGTGAGTATTATCCGCATATCCATGAGGATCGTTTCGTAGAGGTATCGGATGATGTTGCCGAACTTTTTCTTGTGTATCGACGCAGCGAAGCGTCTTATGCACGTAAAGCACGACGCTATCATGCATATTTTTCACTTGACCGTCAAGACGGTATTGAGCAATGCATTCGCTTCATTTCCATTTCCCCAGAAGAGCACCTTGAGCGCCAACTGTCGGAACAGCAGCTATATGCTGCAATGAATTCATTACCACTGAGCAGGCCCGTCGCATCTTTGCCCATTACTTTGATGGTATAAGTCAAGCCGAGATTGGGCGAGCAGAAGGTATAACCAGAGAAAGTGTTAATGAAAGTCTCCGCCGTGGTTTGCGCAAGCTCAAAACATTCTTAGAAAATCAACAAAAAATCCCTGACAAGGCTCAATAAAATGTCCTGATTTATGAAAGGGTATTGAGAAATACCTGTTTGCACCTTGAAAACTGCATATACAGTGTTACAGGTACAATCTCTCGCACAGCGGAGCGAAAAACGGGGCGGCGCAACGATGGTGCATACCGGAGCGATTCACGCATCCCGCTGAACCTACAATGGCAAGTAGGCGCGCAAAAATGCCGTACGAGAATAATGAGACTTCTACTACGGCCTCCCACTGACTAGCGGAGGAGTCCCTTCGGTATACGTTTGTCCTAAAGACGTCGGTACAAGCAGGGCTATGTTGTGGATGGTGCCGTCCACAGCCTGTAACACTCCCGGTTCCTTCACGGAACTCGCCGGGATGCATGGCAAATAGGCACAGTCAACATGGCAAGTAGAGATCCCTATATGTGTAATGTAGGTAGTGTCCATATCATTGACGCTTGATGAATATATCCTTAGAAATGGCTGCTAATCAGGAACAATGACAACACCTACCATGAAAGGAGCTCGAGTATGGAAACAGGAAGCATTCAGCGCATATACACCGCTGAATAGGCAGCCCGGTTGAAGCGGTTACACACCCCTAAGAAAAATTGAATAAGAAATACTCAGCACACCCTTTTATTTGGGGGTATAGCTCAGCTGGGAGCCCGGCACAAGTGTGAAACAGTATCTCAACAAAAACTAAATGCATACTTTCTTCCATATGAAACGATAGATCGGCTTAGAAAGTGGGGTAGAGTCAAGAATTGTACCTTGCTCGTTGATCCCGGCGGCATACCCACTGCACAGCCTCAGTCAGCACCTTATATCGGCAGCCCGAACATATGAGAAATTCACTATGTAGACTGTTTTTTCGGTCGATGATTATGAAGGAAAGCCGCAAGATACCCTTGATTCCAGAGAGATCGCACCATTTCGCAAGAGTATGTTTCCTACAATCTACAGGGGAACCAGAAATGTAATTACGGTTTCTGCGCCGGTACTGTCAACAGGTCCCTTATCTTACCTTATCGCCCTAGCCATATCTGTTCACGTTCTTTAATATAGTCCAGCAGCTCCTCTAATTCCTTTCGGTAAGAGAGAATTGTACTATACCTAATCAACTATGGCATATTAACAAAAAGCGCTTCTTTTAGCTGAATGGCGTGTGGGCGATAAGTTTCAGCGGTTCTCTAGCATACGCGAAGTAGGAGAAGCTTTCCTTCGCGTATACATCCTGCGCTGTGCGCCTGAGGTGCGCGTCATTCCGTAAGCAATCGACCGTCTCGAATGCGGACAATGCGTTTGCATTGCCTACTGATTTCTTCGTTATGCGTCACTATCAGGATCGTGGTACCAGCGTTGTTCAGCTTGATGAGGCTTTCCATCAGATGCGCGGACGTATTGCTGTCTAAAGATCCTGTCGGCTCATCCGCGAGAATAACTGGCGGGTTCATGGCCAATGCCCGAGCCACTGCCACAAGCTGACTTTGCCCACCCGACAATTGATTGACTCTGCGTGTCTTGAGATGATCAATATGTAGCTCAGTCAGCAGTTCCATTGCTCTGTTTTCAACAGCATGCCATTTCATATGTGAAAACATCATGGGAAGGCATACGTTTTCCAAGACATTGCGATCTCGCAGCAGACCATAATCCTGCAGAACATAGCCAATCTTCTGGTTTCTGAAGCGGGCGAGCTGGCTGTCCTTCATCGCTCTGACGTTCATGCCGTCAAAGAAGTAGTCACCGCCAGTCGGGCGGATCATTCCACCGATGATTTGAAGAAACGTCGTTTTTCCTGAACCAGATGCTCCAACCAGGCCGACAAAATCTCCCTGTTCGACGCTTAACGAAGCCTGTTTCAGCGCGTGAACTTCATTTTCCTGGCCTTTGTTGTATTTCATATCAATTTGATTTAGTTCGATCAACATCCCCTAAACCCTCCTTTTTAATCGCCCTTCCGCATCAGCTTAATGGGGTCGATGCTGCTGTACTGAGTGAATATAATTGCAAATGCAAGCACAAACAGCGAAACAATCATACTGATTGAATAAGGCAGGCCGTTATACTGCGTAACATCAACAGAAAGCGGCAGAAAAACCAGAGAAGTGAGAAGGCTGATAATCAGCAGCAATAGCAACGCAATGATGGCTATCGCCAGCGCCTTCTTCCGGCTTAGGCCACAAATATAGTACATTGCAAAATTTTCCCGTAGGCGAATAACGCTCACATATGCATAAGAGCAAACGCTGGCCAGACAAAGCATGGTCATCAGAACGGCAGTGACGAAGGGAAGAGGATTTGTTGAAAGAATATTATTGAGCGAGTTTTTCCGCATCACCTCAATACTTTCAGCATGCCCCAGGTGACCGATAGAAGCATTGATTTGATTCACAGTATCAGAACACTCTGTTTCAACGAACAAAAGGCTGGAAGGATCTACGTCCAATACTGGTACAATATTGAATGAACCAAGGGCAATCATGCAAAGGCCATCGTCCCTGTAACCGATACTTTCCAATGTTATACGTGAGGCGCCGCCAACCAAACTGTAATAATAATCATTATTTTTCAATACGCCTGCAACTCGAAATTGAACTGTCTGATACTCAGAAGAAACAGGAAAAAATATTGTACCGTTATCCGGGATGATATGATCGCCAATTCGGTATTTTTGCGTCAACGACTGGTTTATCAGCACTGGAATCGCGTCTTCCTCTGATTTATAATTAGCCGTTTGCAATCGAAGGTGCTTGAGTAAAGCATCGTTATAGAAATACACCGAAGCACCTTCGCCATTAATGGCGCATCCGGCCACTGAGGTCTGCCCGACTTCCTGAACGGCATCGCATTTGCGTATTTCATCAAAAAAGGCGCTGTACTCCTGGGTGTCCAGAAATTCTGGCATAAAGTAATAGTCATCGGCCTGAAAGAAGAGCGCCGGACCCTGAATGTTCTTTGCCAGTTGATCAATGGAAAGCAGGCGATCCAATTTCGACAGGATGGGCGTAAACAGTAAAACGATCAGCACAATCTGCGCAACGACAACCATCTCTCGCAGGCAGAATCGACTATACTGCTTTTTCAGCATGTATAACAGTTTCATGCAATCAACCTCCCTGTCGATAATTGGTCTGGCAAACCGTGTACAACGTTCGCAGCGAAGATATATAGGAGAACAGCAAACCCAACGCAGTAATTGCAATATAATGAATGAATTGGATACTAATGGAGACTCCTATGCCGTCAAGTTTGGGCGTCGCTGCGATCAGGGCGACGTACGCCATGACGACGGCCGCAAGGGTGAGGACCCCCCATTCCATCAGCAGGAGAAGGAATACTTTGGCACGCGTGACGCCGCACAGCATATAGATTTGATATTGTCGGGCATTCTGCCGAATCCACCCATTGAAAAAGGTGAAAACACTCAATGCTGACAGAAGGGAAACGCCGATGAACAATGCCTGCATTTGTTCATACTCATTTGACCGCGCCTTGGACTGCTGACTGCTTCCAACAAGATGAATATCACAATTTGGGAAGTAACCTGCAGTCAGGTCAATGATGGCGGCATCGCTTCCGGTAAGGGCTTCCTTCATGTCCAATACAATCGCATCCGGAACGAAGCCATCTGCAAAAAAAGTGCGATATGGAATAATAAGTTCGTCATTATTCCCATTCTGATCCACATAATAATCGAATTCACCGGGAAACTTTCGAAGTAGCATGAAGATGCTGAGACTTCCATGCTCAATGACAGAATAGTTGATCCCATTGACCGTTCGTTCGTTAGGTCGTTCGCCCATTGAAGTAACGCTCATGATCGCAATATGTTCGGTGCTTTCCACCTGGCAATCGTCAAAAAATGACATTCCGGCTTCCAACGCTTCCCAGCGCGTAAAGGCAGTGCCCTTCCAACCCACCATTTGAGGACGCTCTCCGGATGTGTCAAGATCGACAACAAATGCATTCTGCATATCACCCAAAGGGCTGGATTCAAAAAAGGCAAGCGCATACTCAGCTATGCCTGCATCCAAAGGGGTAATGCAGATGCTGGTGTAGCTGCTGCTGGCTTGCCGCAATTGCCTCAGATGATTCATCACGCCGACAAAGGTAAATTGGGAAAAATAAACGAAGAAAAGACTGCAAAGGATCATAATCGATGCCGCCGTTTCGCATCTGAACAAATGCGAAAGGCTATTCTTCAAGAGTCGGATCGTTTTCATTGGATCACTCCTTAGGGGGTGAGCAAATTCGCCTGCTCACCCTAGCTTCATTATAAAGATAAAGGTTTATGGCGTAACAGTCAGATCGTAGTATACATAATCAGAACCACCGGTAACACATTCGTGATGGAAGTGAACAGTGCCCTTACTCACGGGGCCATTAGGGCTGATGGTAGAAGACTTATACGCAACATCATCACCATAGGACTTAGTCCGGTATGTCCATTCGAGTTCGCCAGAAGAGTTTTCAAACTGCGCTCGCGTAGACGCATACAGATGATTATTTCTGGGAGTATAACTGCAGGCGAGAGCAACAGAAACAGCAGAAACGCACAGCAGGGCACTGAGCGCTATGGCAAAGAACCGAATACTTCTTTTTATGGAGATGTCTCCTTTTGCGTTCATTTGGGTAGACAAATTAGAAATTTGGCGATATCCTGAACTAAATTCCATAATCAAATCTGCTTAGAAAACTTCTGACAGAAGCAAGCGGTTACCATTAATCCGGTTGTCCTGCTGGGGTACCCATCACTTAGCCACAACTCTTTTTTCCCATGGTTGCCATAGCCAGACTCGTGTCCCACAGCCGATGCTTTCAGTAATACAGGTTTCCAAACCAGTTGACGGCGTTCAGCCAGGAGGTCGGCGTTAGCATGCCGCTGGCAAAAGGATAGAAAGCTACAAACAGGACGGCAACTACCAGGAGATACACACCCCAGACGGCCAGGCTCAAGCGGTCAGCTCGCTTTTGTGCCAGCATTGCCAAGCCTGGCGCGGCCCGGCGTGCGGCTACCGCTGCATACCAGTTGCTCAGCTGCTCCAAAGCGTAAGCCGTGCACAGAATGATGAAGGGCACGCTGGGAAAATAGTGGTAGATATAGGTTCCCCGGGGCACCAGCATCCAGGGCAGGAACTGCGCGCTGAAGGAAATCAGCAGCAGGGCCGGGCGCACATCCCGCTCGCCCTGCGGCGCCAGGGGAAAAATCTGCTCCCGGTATCCCCGGCACAGCACGGGCAGCGCCTGATGCTTGCCCCAGGCGTAAAGCACCACAAGCAGCGCCACAAAGCCCGTCCACCACACCACGTAGTTGCCGAAAGCCCAGATGGCGTAGGCATAGCCTGCCGGGGAATTGTGATCCATGGCATAGTACATGGGAATTTCCGAAAACGGCCAGCGATACCAGGGCGCATAATAGGGATGATCCATGCCTCGCCCCGGTTCCTCGTGATAGGAGAGCATGTTCTCCGCCGCTTGTACAATGCGTTCCAGGGTAACGCCGCCGCTGGGAGCAAAGTAGGGAATATAGGAGCACCAGTAAATCACCGCGGGAATCAGCACGAAAAAGATCACGCAGCTGGCCAGGGTGATCCACAGGCGCTTGTACCCGTTTTCCGCCGCCACTGCGGCCAGGTCGTCCCGCTGGGAGGGCGTCAGGGTCACCGCCTCCCGAATGGCCCGCCATCTCCGCCAGATGCCCAGGAAGAAAACCGCCGCCAGGCCCACTCCCGCAAAGCAGCCCGTCCACTTGCTGGCGACGGCCAGTCCCATACAGAGCCCGGACAGCCCCAGCGGGACCAGCGTGCGGCCAAGGCTCTGCCCAAAGAAGTCCGCATAGAACCATCGCAGCATAAAGTACACCGCCCAGATGATGAATAGCACCACGAAGCTGTCAATGGTAGCGATGCGCGTCTGGGTCAAATGCATGGTGTCCAGGGCTAGACACAGGCAGGTGAGTATGGCATACCGCCGCTTGGCAAAGAGCAGCCTGCCCACTAGATACATGCCTGGCAGCATGAGGACGCCGCAGGTGGCTCCCGCAAAGCGCCAGCCGAAGGGCGTCATACCCAGCGCGGCAATGGCCCAGCTCATCAGCACCTTGCCCAGGGGTGGATGGGTGACTTCATAGGGCTGCATACCGTGCAAATGTTCATACGCCGTGCGGGCATGATAGATCTCGTCAAAATACATGCCGTTATACCAGCTGGGTTCTCCCACCAGCGTGTCCGGCTCATCCACCAGCGCGGAGGCGTTCCGCCCGGCGGAGTCCGTCACCGTGACCGGCAACGGCGTACCATCCTCGTCCCGGAAAATGATTTCCAAGAGCGTAAGCCCAGGGGCGATAGCCGTCAGACGCACATAGCGCCCGCTGCATGTGCCAGCTCCACTTACCTCATGCCACTGAAACAGGGAACCGGGTTCCATGGAGCAGGTCACGGGCGTACCCCAGATTTCTCCGTCCGCGGAGAGCTGCACCGTGAAACTTCTGCTGCTTTGATGGACGCCGCCCATATACAGCAGGCGGAAGTCCTCCTGAGGCGCGCCCAGATCAAAAACCACCTGCTCCCCAGCCTGCGTAAAGGTAAAGGAGGTCTGCGGGGACACCGTAGAGCCTAAATGATGATATGCCACCAGGGCATACAGCACCGTAATGCCCAGCATCAGCGCAACATCCTTGCTGCCAACCCGGCGGGAACGCTGGTGATTCACCCGTTCATCCCCCAGAAAAAGCTCTGCGGGCGCATCCTCGGGCTTGCGGCTGCCAAGGAACGGAATCGCTTCGCCCTTTCGCGCCAGGTCATAGGCAAGCAGCAGCGTGGCAAGGAGCGTGGCCAGCAGCAATCCATACGCCAGATAAGGCACATAGGGCATGGAGGCATCCCTTTGATACAGCGCTTCCACCGCATCCCCTGCGCCCGCACCCTGGAAAAACAGGCACACCGCCGCCATCCCCAAGGACAGCAGCGTCAATCCCAGCAGGCTTTTGGCCCGAAAGCAGCTGCCCGCCAGCCCAAGATACATCAGCACCAGCAGCGCCAGCAATCCATGCCGCAGGTCGAAGCTGATTTCGCCCTGGGAAACGGTTGGGTCCGGCTGATAGAACAGCGCGGCCTCGGCGCCTGCGGGAACTGCGGTCACTTGCTTCAGGGACAGACCGGCAAACCAGGCTTCCCCCTGGGATTCCCCGGAATACCCGCCCAGCCGCGCAAACACCGTGAGTGCATGCTGATCGGGGCCGGTGCGCCCATACAGCTCCACCAGCTGCCATTGTCCCTGTGTGTCATATACGCCGGTGGAGAAGGTATATACATCCGCAATGGAAAGGTTTGCGCCTCTTCCACCCTCCGCCTGGGCGCGAATCCAGCCGGAGAGGCAGTAGAGACTGTCCGGCTCCACCGCCACTTCCTGGGCAAAGCGCGCGTCATTGGGTAAATGATTGACGATGAAAAGTGCCTGCCGTCCATCGTCCTCCTGCACCAGGGCAAAGTCCGTATAACCGGCAGAGCGCGTATACGCCTCCGTGTACCAGGCGGAGGGTATGCCGGCTTCCGTCACATCCGCAAAGCTGCCGTTTACCAGCAGTTCCTCGCCGGGAGGCGCGGGTTGTCTTGGATAGAGCCAGAGAAAGAGCAGGCACAGGAGAAGCGCAAGGGGAAGCAAAAGCAATTTTTTTACCTTTTTCATAGAGGGCAGCCTTTCTGGATTGCACATCATTTGTGTATATGATACAGCCTTGGCCCATGGGGTGCAATTCACTGTATGGTATTTCTATGCATGAGCCGTTCTCTCCGGGGCTGATAGGAAATCGCTGCTACTGGCTGACCCCATCTTCCAGCCGCAACATTCGCCAGCGCTGGTCCAGCGTCTCCAAAAAGGCAGTGATACGCTGGGGCGAAGCATTTGTATCCAGTTGCGGCAGGCCATCCCATAAGCGTGGTATTGCGTTGGAGGGATTCAGCCATATCAGGCCGGATAAATTCTGATAGGTTGCCAGGGCTTCCAGTGTAACGGCCCAGCGTTCCTCTGTGGCAAGGGTGTGCATGCGTGTTTTTTGCTCACTGATTTGCACTTCGATATCCCGCTGGGCAGCTGGCTCCGCCTCTGCCAGGCTGGCTTCCAATTCGGCCAGCCTTGCTTCCATGGCCGCGTATTCACTGGCGAACAGTACCCGCTCCAGGGGCTGATTGATCGAGCTGAAAAGCAGGGCTTGTCCAACTTCTGCGCGTTTTTCATTGTAGGCATCTACAAATTCCATGGCAGCCAGGGCATTTTCTCCATAGGGATTGATGACAAAATAGCTCACATCACCTTCTGCGGGGGATAGGGTAGCTTCCCCGCCAAAGGACAAGGGCAGATAACCGTATGCATCTTCTGCGCCCCAAAGCGGTAATGTATAGCTGGCAAACAATGCGGTTCCATTGATATCCTCCGCTCGTGTATCCGCGTCTACTACGGCGAAGTATTGCTCCATCAGCGCAACCATTTCCGGAACAGCAAAGGTTGGTTCTGTCCCTTGGCGCATCTGCTCGTTCGCATAGCGGGTCAGCAGGGTCTCCAGGTCCAGGCCATTGGCGAAGGGGCGTAGTGCCACGTCGGGGTATGCCTCACCCAGCTCTTCCATCCAGGCCAGGCAGAAGTCAAAATATTCCTGGTAGGTTGCAGGCGGTTCCATGCCCAGAGCCTCAAAGGTGGGCTTATGATAGCACAGAACCTCCAGAAACACGTCCTTGGGGAAGGCTGCCACGGCCTCGCCTTCGCAGAAGAGCGACTGAAAGGCCGGGTACATTTGCTCCGCCAGTGCGGCGAGGTCAGCATTTTGTCCCATATCTACAAAATACCCTTTTTCCTTGATGGAGGTCAATACGGACAGATCCTCCAGAATATATACGTCCGCGTGTCCATTCTTCAGCAGCATATCCTGGGTGAACTGCTCTTCGCAGCTGTCTAAGGTGGGGCTGACAAATTGCAGGTCGATCTGCGGGTTCGCCTCCACAAAGGCGCGGTACTCCTCACCCCGGCCGTGGTCGCACATCACGCGCAGCCGCTGGGCGGATTCCTGGGTGAAATCCCGCACGGTCAACATATTGTCCACCACCAGGGCCGCGCCGTTCTCCAGCAGCGCCACGGATACCACGTCCCCCGCCAGGAAGCCGTCCAGATAAGCGGGCGTGCCCTGCTCCTGCACGGTATAGACGGATTCCCGCCCAAACAGATAAGCGATCCGCTTGGCCGCGTCATAGGCCAGGCGGTTGCCTGACGCTTCCTCCCAGGTTGCCCAGGTCGTTTCCTGGCCTGTGGCTGGATCAAAGGCGTAAAGGGAATAGGTTCTCCCGGTCATGCTTTGCTCCTGACGCAGCAGCATCACCCGGCCGTCACCCAGCAGATCGAAGTCTTGCACATTTTTTACCGTCCAACTTTGCTCCGCGCCTCCATCCAACGGCCAGGCAAACAGCTGCTGCTCCGCTCCTGCGGAACACAACAGCCACAGCGTGCCGGCGTCTGCCCGAACCTGGCTGACCCACGCGCCTTCGGGCAGCGCCAATGGCAGCACGGAAGCAGTATCCAGCCCGTTGCCGGTGACCGGCAGGCACAGCGTGCGCCAGCCGTCCTCCGCTTGGTCCAGGGCATAGAGGGTTTCACCATAGGCGGCAAGGGCGCTGATCCAACCTTCCGATGCAATCTGTCCCAGGGAGACAAGTGATCCGTCCGGCTCCATGCGCACCAGGCTGCTGCCAAGCAGCGCGTACAGTTTTCCACCTGAGGCAGCCACGTAACTGATACTCTCCTCATCAAAAAAGATGTTCCGGGCGGGGTACGTTTCTCCCAGAGCGCTGCATATGATACACAAGGCCAGCATCAGGATACAGAAACAGGCAGCCCATCGCTTTGCCATGAAAAAACGCCTCCTTTCATTTCATACAGCAAGGGAAATTTTACGGACCGACCGTTTCCTTGTAGGGGTCCCAAAGGAAAAAACAGGATTCATCATAGGTGGAGGTCGGCGCAAATTCTACCAGAATGGTGCCCACCACCGCGCCGGTCTGGCTGTCGATGCGCACGCTGACTCGGATGGGGCGATTGTCTCCAAACACCGCATCCTCCTTGGCAACCCATGCATCCCGATCAAAGGTATAAGGTCCGTCACTGAGCGCAGCCTTCAACCGTTCCACGGAGCTTGCAAGTTTGAATACAAATTGATAGACGGGTTGTTCCATGCCAAGCGGCACATGGAAGGCCTCCGTACTGATACGCATCAGGTCCACCTTCTCCTGCGTCCAGCCGGGAAGCTGGAGCAGTGCCTCCTGCGCATAGGTCACCGCATCCTCGTAGGAAATGTGCTCCGCCCCTGGTAGACGAAAATCGTGATGAACAAACGCTTCGATGGTACGGATATGCTTCAGGTAATCAAATTCCGCCAGCTCCTCCGGGGATAACGCATCTACGATGGGGCGCCACCGCTGCACAAGATCATACAGGGTATCATAATGAAAACGATTTTTCTGCCAATCATTCACATATTGGGTAAGCAGGTCGATTTCCTGTGGGCCTTCCAGGCGGATGAGGTTGCCTTGGGCATCCAGCTCGCCAATGACCAATCCGTTGGTGGCTGGGTCGGCTTCTTTGAGCTTCAGACTGAACACAAGTCCGCCTTCCTCGGTTTCTGCCGTTTGGTTCAGCGTCAATTCCTCCCGGGTATAGCCAAGCTGCTCCTCGACATACTGATAGATTTGGTCCATTGGTGCTTCCGCATAAGCAGTAACGCTTGCACTTAGAGTCAAGATAACTAGCGCCATTTGCGTGATCAAATGAAACTGCTTTGGGCGTTTAAGGATTTGTTTAGGGGGAACACCTGCCGTAGTAATCGAAAGAACGCACGCAAAAAGTCGCTTCACCATTATTCCTCCTTTTTTATGTGATGCTATTTCATGGATTCCAGAATACCTTCCACATTTACCGGTACCGTTAGGGATGTATATGCCTTTGATGATGCCCATACGGCTACTGTATTCTCTGGGCTGCTTATGTGATGAATTTTGCTAACCATTGCGCAGATGCACAGATTGACCTGCTTTCTCCTGGTGGCAATGCACCACAAAGCAGGCATCATTATCTGCCTGCGTATGGGTTAGCCGCTCATCTTGGTCCTACGTATATACAACTACCTGATTCACTTATATACTGCATGAAATTTCACAATTAAACTGAAAAAATTTTAATGCAACAAAAAAACAGCAAAAAACGTTTGATGAATGCGATAACGTTTAATTCATGTAATAGCATTGTTTATTCCATTGAAGCCCGAAAGTAAAATAAGGCATATCTCGTCATATGGCATGAAGTTCATGCTATTAGATGAAGAAAAATTGGCCGCTGTGAGGGTGATCCTTTGAATACTATCATCAATTTGCATATGATTGGCTCAGGATTAAGAGAAGCACGGGAAAAGCGTCATTTAACCCAGGCGGAAATGGCAGAGAAGCTGGAAATCCATACAATTCCTATGATAATTTTGAGCGGGATACCGAACGGCCCAGCTTGATGAAGATTATCCAGTTTTGCACGATCCTAAACATTCAGCCGGGGGATTTGCTGAATGGATGTGCGCCTGGTTTGCAAGAGCAGGCTTTTCCAGAAATGAACTTCAGACATACGGAAATGCAGGAATTGGTTATTCTACTGAACAAATGCTCTAGTGAAATGGTTCATCAGATTTATATTGCATTGAAGGCAATACAGGAGGAGAACGCACAGAAAACAAGGAGCTGAAAAATGCATGTCCAATCAAGGCAAGTTGATTGAGCAATTATTCTATGTATATCACGATACGCTAAAGAAATACTGCATGCATTGTTTTCATTATCAATCCCAGTACATGCCGTATGTCGATGATTGCATTCAGGAAGTATTTATTGCTGCCCTACGGAAGGAGAAGAAACTGGCTTCGCATCCCAATCCATATGCGTGGTTGGCAAATGCTTGCAGGAAGCAGTGTGCTACCATACTGCGACAGAAGGCAGTAAGAGCCAGAATTACAGGCCAGCAAGTACCTTTCGAGGACAAAATGCAAAACGCCTGCGTCCAGGACGACATTGTTCGCTGGATAGAGGCCTATGAAGCAAAGCAATCGCTGTCTACCTTGCGTTCTCAGCTTACCGAATTGGAATGCTTTGTTTTCAAGGAATATTTTCTTCAGCAAAGGCAAGCATCAGAAATTGCAGAAGAACGGCACATCAGTGTAACCGCTGTCTATGGAGCGATTCAACGAATACGAAAAAAGGCTTGCCGGTTTCTGGACTGTACCCCGCTAAACGGACAATGAAAAAAGAGGCCTCCTGTTGTAGAATGAAAGAA
>OLPF01000869.1_pt1 | contig 28328 bp, 30 predicted proteins | sample 1673121 | NCBI WGS metagenome assembly OLPF01 (sample SAMEA3136756, study PRJEB25190) | human gut metagenome
CTACGCCCCTGCGACCCCATTTTTATATAATCAAGAGGTTTATCGACAGACTGAACCTCGCAGATCTCTCTGCGAGGTTTTGTGGTGGAAATGTCCAGAAACGCTTCCGCAGTGACAATAACTCCGTCAAAGCCGCTCGGATCAAAAAAATCGTATATGACATTTTCAAAATTGAGAAATTAGTCCCTTATCCGGTGATTATAAATGTTTGAAAACACCACCACGTCCGTATCCGCGGCAAATGCCGCCTCGGCTATTCCGCATATGATATCCTTCTGGGTGCGGTCGTCGGCTCTTGCGGTTATTACGGCAATTTTTTTGACATTTCGTTCGTCCTTTCACGCATTCATAAAAAGCCCGTTCCCGTAGCCGCTCAACCCCTGTTCTGCGGTAAATTCTGCCGCTGACGGGGAAGGATTTTTGACGCGTTCGGCGACAGAGTATGCCGGAAACAAGCTTTCGTATATATTATAACTTATTCACGTTCACGCGGGTATGTCAACCGAAAAGGTGCATATTATGATTAAAAGGTGGACAAAACAGATATCAGCTGTTGACTTTGTGTTGTTTATTGGTATAATAAACTTAAAGGTGTCTTTGGACACGAGAAATAAAACGGAGGTTTTAACGATGAAGATCACAAGTAAATTCGCGGCTATTTTGTGCGCGGCGGCCCTGTTTATGACGGTGGGTTGCTCGAACGGCGGCGAAACAAGCAGCGGGAGCTCCGAGCCCAACGCTTCCGGCAACTCCGGAATCGCAGACGTTTCCAGCGCTTCGAATTCCGAAACGAATGAAAGCGGCACGGTATCAGAGGAGAAAATTATGGACAGTCTGAACAACGGCATAATTATCGACAGCGTAAGCGGTAACGTTTATAAGAACGAGATGAACGCAAATCCCATCTCGCCGAACATATTCTGCGCCGATCCCACCGCGGTGGAATATAACGGAAGGCTTTACGTTTACGGCACGAACGACCAACAGCAGGCGGAAGAGGGAACAAAGAACGACTACGCCTATATCAAATCGCTTGTGGTATTTTCCACCGACGATATGGTAAACTGGATATATCACGGCAGGATAGAGGTCGGAGAGATCGCACCGTGGATATATAACTCGTGGGCACCGTCGATAGTTTCCCGCGTTGAAGACGACGGACTTACGCATTTTTACCTTTACTTCTCAAACGGCGGCTCTGGCGTGGGCGTGATAACCTCCACCGACCCTGTGGGACCGTGGACCGATCCGCTCGGCGAGCCTCTGGTTTATCAGAATATGCCTGGGCTGGAGAATTGCCCCGCACCCTTTGATCCGGGCGTGTGCATTGACGAAAATGGCGTAGGCTGGCTCGCCTTCGGCGGAGGCACACCGGCGGACGGCAACACTATGCACAGCAAGATCCCGAAGATAGCTAAGCTGGGAAAGGATATGCTGTCCTTTGACAGCGAATTTGTTTCCATTGACGCTCCCTACTTTTTTGAGGCGAGCGAGCTGAACTATATCGACGGGGTATATTACTATACATACTGCACCGACTGGCAGGATCACAAGACCGGCTGGAAGGAGTACGAGGGGGTCAAAGTTCCGCCCGCGTGCAGCATGGCGTATATGACTACCAAGACCCCTCTCGACGCGGATAGTTGGGAATGCAGAGGACCCTATTTCTATAATGCGGGAGAGAACGCCGACGGGGCCTCAGGACTTCGCTGGGCTAACAACCACACTCATTTCATTGAATATAAGGGCGTAAACTACATCATTCACCATACGCTTCTTCTGGAGGAGCTTATGGGAGGAAAAGCGGGCTTCCGCAGTATGATGGCAGACTATCTGCCCATGGACAAGGCAACGGGCGATATTCCCATAACTGCGGCAAGCAAGAAGGGCGTAGCGCAGATAAAGCTGGTCGACCCCTATACCAATAACAGCGGTGCGCTGATGTTCACCAGTGCGGATATCGGATACGACAAGGTAAATGATCCTGCCACAAAAAGCACTGCCAACGGCGCGTGGATATATGTAAGAGGAGCAGACTTCGGCTATGGGGCATCAGAGTTTATCGCTGAGGTCAAGGGCAAGGGAAGAATAGAGGTTCGTCTTGACGATATCTCCTCCAAAGCCGCTGCGTTCGTCGAGTTCGACTGCGCGGATTATACCAAAATACGCTCGGACAGCTTTGCGCAGTTTGACGGAAGAAATCATGACATTTATTTCGTATTTTCCGGCTCCGATATAGAGCTTAAGTCGTGGAGGTTTTCGAAGGGCGACGAGCAGCTTCGTCCTGAAGAGAGCATAGCCTCCACCGAAATACCCTACAAGACGCTGGTAATATCGGGACAGACCGAGCCCGGACCGAGCCCCTCTGCGATGCTCGACATTCCGAAGGACGGGGACTATTCCATAAAATCCTCTTCTTTTGAAAAGGACAGCGCCATAGTCAACCTCGGGTTTATTAATACCGATACCAATGCGAAGTATAAGGTGCTTGTGAGATCGCTGACGCTGGCAACCGAAAACGGAGATGTTGAAGTTCCCGTAAATAAGGAACTCGATCCCACAAGCTCGTCGGAAAACGGGCTTGAAAACGGCTGGGGCGGCTCCGAGGTCGGATCGCTGATTTACGGCACGGAGGAATGTGGAATATTCGCAGCGAAAACAGACATAACATGGACAAACTATCGTCTGGCGCTTAAAGTAAACGGCGAAGAGACGCCGTTCACATCCATCACCTACAATGTCACCGTAAGCGGTCTTGAGCTTGACAGCTGACGGAGGCAACGGAAAATAAGGAGGGAAAAATGAAAAAACTTGTTAGGTTCGCAGCGGCGCTGATGGCGGTATTGACGCTGACGGCATGCACGGCGGAAGTTGGCACGAGCTCCGTGACGTCGACGCCGATGTCGACGACGACGTCGACATCAACGTCGAATCCGCTACCGAGCGTCACCACCGAGCCCGGAAAAGAGGAGGACCCCAAAGTGCTTGATAAGGATATCATAAAATCCACGATAACTTCAACCGACGACGGCAAGGGAAACTACACAAATCCCGTTATTTTCGCCGACGTGCCCGATATTGATATAATCCGCGTTGACGACGCGTTTTATATGGTTTCGACGACCATGCACCTGTCTCCGGGTTGTCCCGTAATGAAATCCTACGACCTTGTAAACTGGGAAATAGTAAATTACGTTTTTGATACACTGGAGGACAGTGATAAACTTGCCTTAAGAAACGGGGAAAACAATTACGGCAAGGGTCAGTGGGCGACTACCCTCAGATATAACAACGGTGTGTATTACGCCGGCTTCACTTCCTTCTCCACCGGAAAAACTTATATCTATCATACCGACGATATAGAAAACGGAAAATGGGACAGGTTCGTGTATGACGAATGCTTCCATGATATGAGTCTTTTGTTCGACGACGACGGCAAGGTGTATCTTATCTACGGCGGCGGAGAGATATGGTGCGTTGAACTGGAAAAGGATCTGAGTGCGGTCAAGCCCGGAACCAAGAAAAAACTCATCAACAACGCGGGACTTGTCAAGGGCTGCCTTGCCGAGGGTTCTCACGTCTATAAGCTGAACGGATATTACTATATTTTTATCATAACATGGCCACCTAATAGCAAAAGAACGCAGCTTTGTTACAGAAGCGAAGCGCTCGACGGCGAGTGGGAAAGGAAAGTGATAATCAGAGATAATATGGGCTTCAGAAATGATGGTGTCGCACAGGGCGGTATCGTCGACGATAAGGACGGCAACTGGTATTGCTTTGTATTTCAGGATCACGGGGCGGTGGGCAGAACTCCCGTTTTGTCGACCATGACATGGGAGGACGGCTGGCCGGTAGTCGGAGTTAAGGGAAAGGTGCCAACGACCGACAAGATTCCTATCGCGGGTCACGAGAAAAAGGGCATCGTCACAAGCGACGAATTTATCAACTCACATATAGTGAGATCCTATCATAGCTTTGCCGACACGCCCGAGGAAGCTGGCGAGAGCGATTATAACGGCTCTAACCTCGGGTTGGAATGGCAATGGAACCACAATCCCGACAACCGCCTCTGGTCGCTCACCGAGAGGGAAGGCTATCTGAGGCTGAGAACGGTCGATGTCTGCAGCACAGTTGCCAATGCGAGAAACACCATTTCGCAGCGAACCTTCGGACCAGAATGCGGCGCATATATCAAGCTCGACGTTTCAGAAATGAAAGAGGGCGATGTTGCGGGGTTTGCCGCCTTCGCAGAGAAATACGGTTATGTCGCCGTAAAAATCGAGGACGGGAAAAAATATATCGTAACGGTTTGGTATGACGATAACGACGACGTTGAAAAGGAATTTGAAACGGAAAGGGTCGAAATAACGGAAAACGAAGTGTATCTGCGGGTCGACTGCGATTTCAAAAACGCAACGGACAAGGCGTATTTCTATTACAGCCTCGACGGCGAGAACTGGACAAAAATAGGAGACACGCTGCAAATGAATTATTACGGTCTGCATTTTATGGGATACCGTTATGCGATATTCAACTTCCCGACAAAGCAGACGGGAGGTTATGTCGACGTGGACTATTTCAGGGTGGAAAACAAACTGCTCAAATAAACTGATACATTCAATGCGTTTCAGCCGCACAGGGGGTAAGACCTTGTGCGGCTTTTTCTTTTTCGGGCTGCTGTTTTTTCTTCTTTCGGGAGGAAAGAGTTTTTTCCATTGAAAAATAGCGGCTTTGTGTTATAATTTAAGTACGGTACTGCGGCAGTAACTGCAATACTGCTAAGAAGGAGCAAAAGTAAAGCCAAAATTTGAGCCGCATTAAACAAAGAAAACGGCTGCAAAAACCACCCACCTTGATGTTGTATAATAAAACTTGACATCCCACGCTCAAAAGAATATGCTAAAATCAGGAGGGTGAAGGACATGTCAGAAGCGAAGAAATACGACAGGAGCTACAAGGAGCAGTCAGTAAAGCCGGCGCTGGAAATAGGGGTAAAGCGAGCCGGCGAGGAACTGAAGGTACCGTACGGAACGCTGTACGGGTGGGTGCAGGCGGCAAAGAAAGGTATCTATACCGACACAACGAAAAAAAGAAGTCCCAGATAACGCAGAAGTACCCGCAGTACGTTATTGATATGCTGTGGGAGCTGAGAAAGGAACAGGACGAACAGTGCGCCGGAATTGGCGACAAGTGGCAGGACTGCGACCGTCTGTTCATCAAGTGGGACGGAAGCCCTATGAACAACAATACTCCCTACTTTTGGTTCAAGGAGTTTTGCAAAAAGAACAGCATAAGGTTCTGCGACATTCACTCGTTAAGGCACTTACACGCAAGCATGCTCATCAATGCGGGCGTTGATGTGGTTGCAGTATCGGCGGATTTGGGCACTCGCAGGCTTCAACGACAACGAACATCTACTGTCATATGTTCCAAGAAGCACAGGCAAGGGCGAGCCGGGCAATCGCCGACGCACTTATCTTTGACAAAAAAGAAAAGCAGGGCGGCGAAAAAGCCGAATTTCCTGCTTAAAAACCATAAATTCAAAATAAGAACCTCTGCTGTTACCGAAATCAAAGATTTTGAACAGCAACGAGAACCTTGTTGCTTTGCAATAAAGACCAAATAAAGACCAAGACCAAAATCCGTACAAAAATAAACACTCCCAAACAGCTCTGTAAAGCCATTTAGGAGTATCGTAGTGTGGTGACCCGTACGGGAATCGAACCCATGATTCCGCCGTGAAAGGGCGATGTCTTAACCGCTTGACCAACGGGCCGTAGAAATGGTAGCGGCAGTCGGATTTGAACCAACGACACCCTGGGTATGAACCAAGTGCTCTAGCCAACTGAGCTATACCGCCATATCTTTCTGTTTTTGTCACTCTGTATCAGCGACTTTTATATTATATCACAGCGTTTTGCGTTTGTCAACACTTTTTTTAAATTTTTTTCGATTTTTTTCGTTTTTGAAAAACGCCGTGATATTTTATATAAAAATCAGCTAATCAGACCTCTGCGTACTGCTTTCTGCCTGTTTCAAAAATGTTGCCGCCGACAGCGTCGATTGCAACGATAAGAGGGAATTTGTCAAAAGTCAGCTTTTTCACACTTTCACAGCCCAGATCCTCAAAGGCTATTACCTCACACTCGGTTATGCACTGACAGGCAAGTGCGCCTGCACCGCCTATGGCACAGAAGTATACCGCACCGTTGCGTTTTATGGCGTCTACTACGGCAGGTTTGCGGTCTCCCTTTCCTATCATTGCGGATAACCCCATATCGAGCAGCAGGGGAGCGTAGGGGTCCATTCTGCCCGATGTCGTAGGGCCGCATGAGCCGATAGCCATGCCTTCTTTAGTGCCGGTAGGACCTGCGTAGTAAATAGCCGCACCGTCTATTTCAAAGGGCAGTTCTCCGCCTTCGTCGATAAGCTGTTTTATACGCTTGTGTGCGGCGTCACGAGCGGTGTATACTGTACCGCTCAGTTCTATCTTGTCGCCGGCTCTGAGCGTTTTTGCCTTTTCTTTAAGTTCGCTTGTGTTAAGTTCCAAGTTTGTACTCCTGTTCGCATTGAATTTATTATGCCGGAAAGCATACACTTTCCGGCATACGATATTTACTTTTGATTAAAGGTCGAAGAATCCCACATTATCCGAGCTCATCTCGTCGTCGTCATCATCATTGTCTTTAAGACCTTCCATCATCTTGAGATCCCACGAAGGATCATACTGGGCTGTGTTGGTGGTCATATTGTCGTTTATTCCGCCGAGCATGGACGAATAATCGGACATATCAATCTTTTCTTCCTTAGCGGAAGCTGCGGGAGCGGCTGGATCGTCAAACGAAGATGTCATTCCGTCATCGTCTGCCTGCTTATGTGCAGGGGGAGGAGTAATAGACATACCGTTCATCTGTGCTTCGAGATCCTTCCAGGGATCGTTCACCTTTTCTTCCTTGCCGGCGACACCCATTGAACGACTTTCATTCAGCTTTTCCTTAGGTTTATCGGCGCTGCGGTCGGCAGTCCGTTCGGTCTTAGCTGCGGGCGCAGGCTCATCAGCAAGAAGGTCGCTGAAATCATCGTCAACAGGAGCAGGCTCTGCCTTAGCTTCGGGAGCGGGAGCAGGCTCATCTGCAAGAAGATCGCTGAAATCATCGGCTGCAGGAGCAGGTTCTGCCTTAGCTTCGGGAGCGGGAGCAGGTTCTTCTGCAAGAAGGTCACTGAAATCATCGGCTGCAGGAGCAGGTTCTGCCTTAGCTTCGGGAGCAGGAGCGGGTTCATCTGCAAGAAGGTCGCTGAAATCGTCGGCAACAGGAGCGGCGTCGGCTTTGGGAGCAGATGCCGCAGCAGGCTCATCTACAAGCAGGTCAGCCATATCGTCTGCCGCAGGAGTTTCCTCAACGAGCAGATCACCCGTATCTACGTTATCCGCAGAAATATCATCGTCACCCGATACTATCTCAAATGAACTGAGCAGACCGTTGTTGTCTGTCAGCATATCGTCATCATCGTCATCGTTTGTCTGAGCCGGCATATCCAGCTTAAGCTCGAAGTTATACGGCTCGATTTCCATAGGAGCGTAGTCGTCAAGCTCGCTCTCGTCAAGTCCGCCGATATTTTCAAGCTCGCTCTTTGCGTTGATAAGCTCCTCATCATCGGACAGCTTTTCTTCGGGAACGTCAGCCGTGTTATCAGTGGCTGTTTCTGCCTGTGCGGCTTCTTCAACAGCCTTAGCGAGTACATCGTTTACAGCCTTTGTATCTTCAACAGCCTTTGCAACCGCATCGTTTACGGCATTAGCTCCGGCAAGTGCTTTTTCAACGGCTTCATTTACTGAGGCGGTTATGTTGGCAAGAACAGCCTGAATATCTATTGCGGGAGCCGCCGCACCTGATGTAACGACGTTTGCGAATGTGTCTGCCTTTTCAAGCACAGACTGCTTGTAATCGTATGTTTTCTTTACTGTATCGGCAAAATATGCCTTTGCGGCCGTGATAATCTCGTTTGCCTTGCTCTGAGCGTCATCGATTACAGCGTTTGCATCGGCGTTTGCTTTTGCGGAAATCTCTGCAAGCTGAGCGGGGTCAATTGTTCCGCCGCTGTGCTTTGCTTTATCTATTTTTGCAGCTGCCTGCTTTTTGAATTCTGTGAATTCTTCTGTCAAGGCAGAGTATTTGTCCTGCATAACGTGCAGTTCTTTTTCGGTCTGCGCCAGCTTGCGTCTTTCGTCAAGAACCTGCTTTCTGCTCTCAAGAATCTGTGCGTCAAGCTCAGCCTTTTTCTTTTCAAGCTCGGCTGTAAGTTCGTTGTTCTGACCTTCGTTCGTCTGCTGTTTTTCTTCGAGCGCTCTTTTCAGCTCGTCATTTTCTTCCTTAAGGGCTTTACGCTCTTTATTGTGCTGTACTATGTATGCCATTACTTCGGCTTTGTCGAAGCCGAGCGGCGAGGTTTTGAATTCGCCGTTTGTAGATGGCGCTTTTTTCTGTTCTGCCATTATTGTACCCCCTGAAAAATCTGGTTATTGTTATTATACCAAAAATTATTCAATAATTCAATAGTGAATTGTAAAGTTTTATCAATTACCCAAAAATGCGAACAGCTATTGGTGATTTTAACGAAAATTCGCTATCGGCTATTGTATTTTATTGAACGGTAGTGTATAATAATATAACAACCTTAAAATAATTTCGGTTTTTTAAAGATATTAACGAAAGGACTGATATTGATGATCGACAAAACTATGCCGTTTTCGCTCAAGGATGAAAGAGAAAACGAGATGAAGGAAATACTGACAACGGTTTACGGTGCGCTCAAGGAGAAGGGCTATAATCCTATAAATCAGCTTGTCGGCTATATTCTGTCCGAAGATCCTACCTATATAACTACATATAACAACGCCCGCAGCCTGATCCGCCATATTGATCGTGACGAGCTTTTACAGGCAATGGTCAAGACTTATCTCGGCAGCTGACGAAAGCCGCCATTTATTTCAATGAATTACAACCGCTCCTTTACGGATACTATATCTGTAAAGGAGTGATTTTTTTGCACGGAAAAATGTCAGCCGCAGTATTTACGGTATTGACGGCAATGTTCATGTGCGGATGTACGTCCGATAAGAATACTGTCGGACAAAGCACAGAATATAACGGCAGGGGAGGCAGAACGCCTGCTGAAACAGCTTTTCTGACGGACGGAAAAGAGAAGGTCTGCTACGGTCAGGGCTATGAAACCGATAGCGATAATCGTCCTGTAGGAGCAGTACAGGCGCAGGAAAAATACGGGTCATACGGCGGAAGATTCATATTCGGCAAAGACGACAGGACGATCTGCCTGACGTTTGACGAGGGCTATGAAAACGGCTGTACCGGAAAAATACTGGATATTCTGAAGGAAAAGAAGGTTACGGCAACGTTCTATGTGACGCTTGATTATGTAAAAAGCAGTCCGGAGCTTGTACAGCGTATGATAAACGAGGGTCACGAGGTCGGAAATCACAGCTGTACCCACCCGTCACTGCCGGATACAAGCGATGATATGGTATTTGAAGAAATACAAGGACTTGAAACTTATATTTCCGATAATTTCGGCGGATACAAAACCGTTACGATGCGTCCCCCTAGAGGAGAATTTTCGGTCAGAACATTACGCATTGCCAAAAATATGGGTTATGATACTGTGCTGTGGTCCTTTGCGTACAACGACTGGAATACGGACGCTCAGCCCGACAGGGACACGGCGTACAGGCGAATAACCTCCGCAACGCACAATGGGGCTGTATATCTGCTCCATGCGGTATCCGAAACAAATACGGCGATACTGCCCGATGTCATCGACTACTGGCTTGATAACGGATATACGGTAAAAAGCATTTCAGGATAAAAAAAGAGCATCGGCACATAATAATGCAAGCCGATGCTTTTGTATCACCGCAATTAACACAAAAAAGAAAACGCTCCCGCAGGAGCGTTACGTTAAATCGTTATTCTCAGGAAACAGCGTTTAACTTCTTAGCAAGCTGAGATTTCTTTCTAGCTGCAGCGTTCTTGTGGATAATACCCTTTGCTGCTGCCTTGTCAACTGCTTTAACTGCAACCTTAACGTTGTCAGCGTTAGTATCAGCGTCAACCTTCTTCAGAATAGTCTTAAGAGCGGTCTTGTCAGCCTTATTGCGAGCCTGCTTTGTAGCAGATACTAAAACTCTCTTCTTGGCAGATTTAATGTTAGGCACTTACGGCACCTCCTTTATACAGATCTACATATAATCATAGTTATATTTCACAATACGCTTTATTATAGCACGTCCAAAACGAAAATGCAATACTTTTTTACGATTTTTTTGAAAAAATTCTTCGGGAGGAAATTTTATGCAGCTTACGGGAAGAACAGATATGGCGACCGAGTTTGTAAAGGGCAAAAACGGAATAAGATGTGAAAGCTATGAGCTTTACGGAGAGAAGATAACCGAAATAATCGTTTCCGAAAAGGAAACCGCTCTTTTTAACCGCCCCTGCGGAAGATATTTTACCGTTGACAGTACGGACGTTCCTTATGCGGACGGTCAGATCCATGCACTGTGTGCGGTGCTTAACAAGCTCCTTCCGGAAGGGAAATGTCTTGTTACTGGGCTTGGAAACCCGTCTGTAGCGTCTGACAGTCTTGGTTGGAGAACGGCAGGCAGGGTGCTTGCGACCTCACATTTCATCGAAAAAATGCACAATGCGGACGGAATAGGGAATGTGTCGGTAATAAGGACGGATGTTTCGGCAAATTCCGGTATAGACAGCGTCTGTCACGCAATATTCTGTGCGGAGAAGATAAAAGCGGACTATATTGTAGCGATAGACAGCCTTGCGTGCAGTGAGCCGGAGCACCTTTGCAGAAGCATACAGGTCACGGATACCGGCATAACGCCCGGCAGTACCGCTGGCAACAGGAACCGTCTTGACAGTGCGGCGGCAGGCATACCGGTAATCGCTGTAGGCGTTCCTACCACTATGGAGTATGAAAGCGATAACGACAGATTTTTTGTGACAAGATATGATATAGATGTTGAGATAAGCAGGTACGCGCATATAATATCCTGTGCGCTGAACCGCAGTCTGTGTCCGTCACTGTCATACAGCGACATATCAATGCTGATGAATTATTCCTGAATATTTGCGGAAAATGAATCATAAGCTGTAACAAGAAAAATCCAACTGTGAAAACACTTGGCGAAAGGAAGGGCTTATGAGAGGCAATAAAAACAAAGGTATTGTAAAGGTTCTTGGCATAGGGCTTACTGCGGCGGTATTATCGTTTACCCTGACGGGCGTAGCTGAAAACGCCGTTACGGGAGCGGTAAGCGGCAAAAGCGTTTCGGACGGACTAAGACAGCTTACCGCACTGAGCGTTATGCTTGCTGTTCCTGTAAACGAATTTGACGGCAGGGATGAAGATACGGTTTCATCCGAGCCTTGCACAGAGAAACCGGACAATGAAACAAAGACTGAAAAGCAGGAGCAGCAGGAGCAGAAAGTGCCTGCAACCGATAATCCGTCAAGCAGTACGGAGGATACTTCCGGTGAAACGCTGGTGCCGGTCGACGCTCCCGCCGATGTAAAAACACGGCTGATTTCCGTCAACATAAGAAAGGACAAGGACGATCTTACACAGTATACGGCAAAGGACGGTACGGTAAAGGAAAAGCACTACGGAAAGATAGGCGGCGACAATGTAATAGACCTCGAAAACGGTCAGATAAGAAACTGCACCAAGCTGCCGTCGGAGCTTATAGGCGCTGAGGCTGAGAAAAAGCCTTCTGTCACGCTGTCGGACAGCAACGAACCTCAGGTGCTTATAATACATACGCATACGACCGAAAGCTACGAACGTGACAGTGACGGATATTACGATACAGATTATGACGGAAGATCGCTTTGCCCTGCAAACAGTGTTGTGGGAGTAGGGGCGGTGCTTGCGCAGACGCTTGCTGATAACGGAATAAGCACGCTGCACGACGGAACGGTCTTTGATGATCCCGTTTACAACTACTCATATTCAAGAAGCAGAGAGCGAACAGAGCAGCTGCTGAAAGAGTATCCGTCAATAAAAATAGTGCTGGATATTCACCGTGACGGAATAGCGGACGGAGATGTGAGAATAGCTCCCGTTGCAGAAATCAACGGCAGAAAAGCGGCACAGATAATGATAATATGCGGATGTGACGACGGCACGGATATATTGCCGGATTATATGGATAACCTCCGCTTTGCGTCATATTTGCAAAATGCGATAGAAAAAGATAACAAAGGCATAACACGGCCTATGCTTTTCGATTATCGGTTTTATAATCAGGATCTGGCTGAGGCTTCACTGGTTATAGAATTCGGAGCGTTGGCAAACGATATTGAGCAGGTGCGATACTCAGCCGAGCTTGCCGGCAGGAGCATTGCAAATTTGCTGAAAAATGCAGATTAATAGAAGCATATTGCCGTTAAAAAGCGTGTCAGAAAGATTATGATAAGAATCGGAACACAATCGTTATAAACAGATAAACCGCCTGGGCATTAAATCCGGGCGGTTACTTTTATGGAGCTTGTGACGGGACTCGAACCTGCGACCTGCTCATTACGAATGGAGGGTTTCACTTTTTATCACGTTAAGCAACGTTCAATAATCGGCTTTGTAGTGCGGCTTCGCAGAGTTTAACATTTTATTACATTTAGCCCCGTTTAGCGCATTTTCATCTCAATGGCGCACAAATGGCGCACAAAAATCAAGGCTGTTTTTGCCGCTCGGAATGCGGAAAAGTGCAATCGATTGCACACGGTTTTTGCGTTAAAAACGATGAGCAGGCTTAAACGTAACAATTGCAAATAGTTGCACGGGAACTTTTCAGAAAAGCGGCAAGTCTGAGAACAAGGGCACAGTTACGGCACGAACTTTTCAAAAACGGGCTGTTTTTGTGAAGTTTGATATAAGAAAAAGAGACGCCCCCCGCCAAAATAGCAGAGGTTCATCTCTTTTTGTACAGATGAAATACCTGTATTACTGATATTATAGGCTGTTTGACCTTAAAAGTCAAGCGGTACGTTCCGAAACATTACGCACCTGAGGTATCGGTAAAATGCCGACACCCTAAAAAAGATAGCGTAACTAGTTATGCGAACTTTCGGGAATGGTGCCAACTTGTAAAGAACGCTTGCCGCTGTAGGATTATATTTGCGTTTTAAGCGGTATGCAACACCGACACGGTAATTTCACGCCTGAGCATTGAAAAACGGCACACAGCGCAAAATCTGAGGGGTACGGCGTTTCACCGTATCCCAAGCGGCAAGGGACGTAACAAAACGTTACAGCCTTTCGGTGTGACTGTTGCCTTTTCTGCAATAACCACTTTTGCCGCTGTCGTACAGAGTACAGTGTTACCCGTTGATGTGGAGCTGCTCCTTTAACGCCGCTTGCAGAACAGCAGAGAAGTTGATGTGCTGTTCCTCTGCTGCAACGTTAAGCCAGGCAGGAATTGAAAGTGTTTTCTTGACGGCTCTCTTGTCGTGCTTTTTCAGATACGCCAGCTTGTCGAACTCGATTATAACAACGAACTGCTCAGGCTCAAGCTCTATGCTGTCGGGTGCTGAGGGTTCGGGAAGCTCGGTATGCTCATCAGCCGCCGCTTCTAAGCAAAGTCCGAGAGCGTCCTTGATGTTTTCAACCGCTTCCTCGAAAGTGTCACCCTGCGAGATACAGCCGCTTACATCGTTAAGCCACACGGAATAGCCTGTTTCCTCTTTCTGAAAAACTGCGGGATAATAAAGTTTATTCATAAAAACCTCCTTTGCAGGACTTATTTAAGCCCTGCGTCTTTGAGTATTTTGTTTTCTGTTCCTTTTTTAAGGTCTTTTGCGTGAACCGGAACGGTAGTGGTTCTGTGCGTTTCGTCATTCCTGAAAAAGAAATGTGAACCGTTTGAATGAGTTTGGCGGAAGCCGTTGCTTTCAAGCAGTTTAATCATCTGCTTCGGTGTCATTGGCATTTGTCTTTCCTCCTTACAAGTATATTATACTACGTATTTTACGTATTGTCAATACTTATTCGGCAATTTCTTTTCATCTGTCCCATAAACCGTACAGGTGCAAGCTCCTATAAATGCCTATCAACCGAATGCGTGAAACACGGCGTATTTTGCGATTTAAGCCGCCTTTGCCGCTTGGCATTAAATTACCCTATTATAGCGGCAAAATGCAACACGGAGCGCCACAGCGGCAGAAATGAGCTATAGTAAGAAAATCCTGTGAGTTAGTATTTTTTAGTAGTAATTTGTAGTATTTTTATGCGGACGCTCGCCTAAGGGGTCATTAAAACGGTGACACCTTTCGGAAAATGTGACATCGATGTCACAAAAGAAAGTTTGCCGATGAGGTCGTGAAACGCTACCTCAGCGATGGTTGCCCTCTACATGAGGGGGTGGATTGAAAAGACGAAAGTAAAATTGCGTTGGTTGATTTTGTAACCTCGAGGTTACAAAAAAAGATACTAAATTTGTGTCCCCGGGGACACAAATCGGAGAAAATGTTCACTCGAGTGAACAAAAACGGACTGGGAAAATTTGCCCCACTCATTGAGAAAAGCCCTGAGTGGAGTTAAATTCAGGTCAGCGGAATGTCCAGACGTCTGGACAAATCAGAGCGGCAAGACATCGGATTACAGTAGGGGGTGTCGTGAAATGCGACGGGGTCTCTCAGCGCAAGGCGGCTTCTGTGGTGTGCAGTCGACTGCACAAAATCGCCCTGTTTATTCCGTTTTGTCTACTCGAGGAGACAAACCACAGCGGAAAATCACAATATTTCTCCACAAAATGAAACAGCCCGGTGAAGTACCGAGCTGTTACATTTATTTTGTTGTGTCGGGCTCAGACAGTGCCGCAATAGCTGTTTTCATTCTGAGTTTGAAACCCTGCTCGAAAGCGTTCTTCTCGTAACGCATACAAAACTCAAATATAAGCTCATCAAGCGTGTCACGCTCATCTATATTCAGGTTGTAATTGCGAGCAAAAGCGTCAACTTTTTTGCTTAATGAAGCGGGGATTTTGCAATCGGAAAAAAGCGGTTTTACATCATCGCAGGGTGAGCTCTGAAACGAGTTGAAAAGTTCTTTCATATAAGTGCTCATTATGCCACCTCCTGTGACTTTCCGCTGTTCCTGCGGCGTGTCCGTTCTGCTCTCTTGCCGAGTATGTAACCGACATTGTATGCGGCGGTGAGCTTGCAGAGGTAGTCCCAGTGCAAATCTTTTGCGTAACGGCTCTGCGGTAAGCTGTTGGCTATAAGGTCTGCAATCCTCATCTCCTCAATCGTTCCGAACTCTCTTGTAAGAGCGGCAAGCTTCGCAAGCTCATCAGAGCTTACCGAGAAATAGCTTTCTGTGTGGAAAATTTCGTGTTCCATTGGTTTTTTACTCCTTTTTATTGACATTGAGGTGAAAACGTGATACAATAACCTTGCTTTTTGTGGCTGTGTGTATCACGCACACCTACTAAACTTAAAGCCTTTGCAGTTTGCGTCTGTAAGGGCTTTTTCTTATACCGTAATGCTGATATTGAGCCCGTATGTGAGTAGCTGTTCAGCTCCGCCCGTTACGGCTCTGAATGAGCTTACAACGCTTTTGCCCTTATCAATCAGCGGTGCGACCACAGCGGCAAGCTGTCTGTTAAGATACCCGATCACCGCCGAGCCTTTACCTTTTACGCCTGCGACCACCTGCACGGCGTTGCGGTCAAATCTGTTGCCCTGCTCGTGACGGAGCGTTATTGTTATCTGTTCGGCTGTGTAACGTGCCAGGCGTGAAAGAAGCTTCTGCCTGTTGCCGTATGTCACGCCTGCCGCTCTGGTTACGATACTGCGGAGCTTTACTGTTATCCAAGCCTGTATCATTGCCGCTCTTCGTGTCATTCCCTGTTTTACAAGGTTGTTTGCGATTGTCATTACTTTTGACTTCATCTGTTTGCGTCCTTTCGCTTTGGTTATTTGCTCTCTTGAGCTTGATTTAATTATACTACATGTACATGTATAAATCAATAGCAATAGTCAACAAACATGTACATGTATTTTTGTCTATTTTGTACATGTACATGAGCGGCAAAATGTGTTATAATATAATGGGGGAGGTGAAACAAAATGGCGAAAACACAAGCTGAAATAAAGAACGCTTACGCAAAAAAGGCTTACGATGATGTCAGATTACAAGTTAAAAAAGGTACAAAGCAGGCTTTGCAGGACGTTGCCGAACAAAAGGGACTAAAATTACAAGGCTATATCAAAACAGCCTTAAAGAAGCAGTACAAGGACGATACAGGCGAGGAAATAGAGCTGTAAAGGAGTAATAAAATGCCTGAATTATGCAGATTTATGGGTATAATAATAAAAATGCTGTATAACGATAATTCACAGCATAACAAGCCGCATATACATGTGTATTACGGTGAATATGAAGCTTCAATAGGAATTGACGGTGAGTTGCTTGCCGGTTCTATACCGGTGAAACAATTGCGAATGGTGCAAGGTTGGCTTGCTATACATGAGGAAGAAGCATACGCCGCATGGAACAAGGCGGTAAAGGGTGAGCAGTTTGGCAAAATAGCTCCCCTCAGATAATGGAGGTGCTTAAAATGTATATTGTTGACGGAATTGCTTATGCAGGAGAGCCCGAAAAGCTCATCAGGGTAAAATCTGTACGTGCACTCGATGATTATAAGCTGTCGTTGCTTTTCACGAACGGAGAGCGGCGCATATACGATTTAAAGCCGTTTCTTGATATGCCGTGCTATCAGGCACTTAAAGATCCCGAGCTTTTCAGGCAGGCATATATTGAGTGCGGCACTGTGGAATGGAATGAGGAAACGGACATAGCACCCGAAACACTTTATTCCGACAGCGTACTTGTTACAGACGGCAAAACAGCGTAAACATAGCGGCAAGCGGTATTGCTAAAACCGCTGTACAGTGGTATAATACAGTGAGTAATTTATGAAAGGGGTAAGCGCAAATGAGCACGAAAGAGAAGATATACAGCCTTATTGACGGCTTTACAGAGGAACAGCTTGCACAGGTGCTTGCTATGCTCGGCAGTGTCAAGAATATGTTGCAGTCAGAGCAGGAAGATGACGAATACTGTCATAAACTGCTTGAGGACTACCGCAACGATACCGACCCGGATAAAACGGATAGCGTACCGCTTGAAACATTTGCGAAAGAGCTTGGTATAAACATCAATGAACTATAAGATACTGATTGAAAAGCCTGCCCGTAAGTTCATAGAGAAACAGCCCGCAAATCAGCAGAAGCGGATTTTAAAGGCTATAGCAGGCTTGCCCGACAGCGGCGACATAAAGCAGTTAAAAGGCGAAACATCATATTTCCGTCTGCGTGTCGGTGACTATCGCATAATTTACAGAGTGGAACACAACGTTCTCACCGTAATTGTCACCAATGCAGGCAACAGAGGACAAATATACAAATGAAATCAGCGGCAATCACAAAACGGTTGCCGCTGATTTTTGCTTATGCACTCAAACATTGCCCTCACGTGCGCTGTGTTGCGTTTTGCGTACTCGGTAGGGTAATTTAACCTTTAGCGGCAAACCACGCTTAGAACGCAAAATAAGCGGTGTGTCAGCTGTAAGCTTCTTTCGGTAAGCTCGCCGTGAACACGTCAAGAGTGCTTTCCTCGTTGTCTGCGCTCACCCTGAGCAGGAACAGGTTACCGTTTTGCCGCTTTAAGTACAGCATAAGCTCTGCGTCTGCTGCACCGTCCTTGACAGGCTCTGCGCCGAGTATAACACAACCGCTCAGCAGATCGTCAAGCTCCTCACCTTTTGCCCGGTACTGGTTCGTACCGCTGTACCAGTCGTTGTATCGCTTGTCATCGCCATTGAATGCAATCATTTCACCACCCCCTTTCCGTGAAAGCTCTAGGATTTACTAGGAAATGCTCTAACATTCTCTAACATTTTCACTGTTCAGGACGAGCGGCAAGCTCCGACATATTCCGACATTTTCGCACGGTAAAGCGTTAAAACTCATATCGGGAATATTTCATTCACTGCTATGGCGGTCAGATGTCGGCTGTGGGACGTTCGGGACGGCTGAGGGTAGGGGGGATAGGTTGGAAATCCGTTCCAATCGCTCCACATAGTCTTCAACCTCAGAAGAAAAGGTGACTTTGAACCGTGAAAGCGATTTGTGCTGATACGGTGACAGCTCGGACAGGCGTTTTCTGTTCTTTGGCTTTCGGAGTTCACGGAAAGCGGCGTTCTTGAGTACCCGTATTCTTTCCGGTGACAAATTCATTTCAGCTCCTACCTGCACCTGTGACTTGCCGCTGAAATAGAGCTGTTCGATTATGCTCCTTTGCCGCTCATCTGACAGCCCGTTCACTAAAGCGTGAAGCTCGGCATAGACGCTCTGTTGCTCCACGTTGTCGAACGGCTCGGTTGAATGCTCATCGGGCAAAAGCTCCTGCTTTTCGGTGTTTTCTTCTTCGCCCACAAGCACATTAAGGCTCTCGCTTTTGTTCAAAGCGTCCTTAGTCAGAAGCGGACGCACACAGTTTACAAGGTGATAATGCAGGTAAGAGGTGAGCTTAAAGCCTTTATCGGGGCTGTAAGCCTTGACAGCGGCAAGAAAGCCGAAATAACTCTGCTGTAACACATCGTCAGCCGTTATGCCGTAATGTGAAAAGCGGTCGCTGTTCTTACGGTACATAGCATAGCACAGCTTGTATATCAGCCTGTACAGGTTGTCCCACAGCTGAGGTATGTACTCGGTGTGCCCCTGCTGAATAAGCAAGGCAAGTTCTTCATTTGTCATCTGTACCTCCGTTTTCGGCTTAACAAAGCTATAAGGTGACAGCTTTAAGCTGAAATTTCATTAGTGCAATAGCATTAAGGGAAAAAATTCTTCCCTTTTTTATAAAAATTCCCCTCGATTTTTTGGCTTAACAGAGCCGTTTATAAACGTTTTAGGGAAAAGGGAAAAAATTTTGAATAACCTTTTATATGCGTGTGCGTATGCGTATATATGTATATACCTGTTTTCATACTCTCACACAATATATAAAAAATAATTCTTCCCTTTTTCCCTAAATCTCTGTGAAACGGCTTTGTTATGCCAAATGCCTCAGGGAAAAATGAGGGAAAAGTAAGGGAAAAAGGGAGAAATATTAACAGCCGTATTCGTTGATTGCCGCTTGCGTGAGCGTGAAAGGCTTGTAATATTCATTGCCGCCATTTGTTTTTAAGGTGATTTCGGCAATGTCACGTACCTTGTATTTCTGACAGAGCGTCGTATTGAATACCGATTTGCTCACGGTGTATTCTTTGCAGACAAGACACCAGTTTTTATAACACTGATATACACGAGCCTTTGTGAGCTCGCTCTTGAATATCTGCTTTTGCGTTCTGCTCTGTGTGCATTCCGACAGAAAGCGGCGCACGGGATCATTTTCAACCTTGTAAGCCTCGCAAGCTATATCACAACATTCGGGAATGTCATAATGATAACCGTTTGCAATGAACTTTTTGAGATAATTTACAAAGTATGGCAAAATTCCTTCGGCTTCACGAACCATTTTGTTGACGATTAAGGCGTCACGCTTTTCAACCGGTATAACGTTTTCGCATTTCAAGATCATCATACGTCCATAGACGTGATCGCCTTTATCGCCGCCGAACAGTGGCATTTGATTTGTACAAAACATCAGAATACCCTTAAATTTGCCGCTGAAGCTGTCCGCATACTTTCGGTTGAAGTTGATGTTATCGCCGCCTGATAAAGTCTTGAAAATAGCAAGCTCGGCAACTTTTGCGTATTGCATATCGGGAGAGCCTGCAAGCCTTTTTCCCCAAAGGTCAAAAGTAGCGTGTACGTCTTTCTCAAGGTTCTGTAATTTCAGCTCGGTGTAATTGTCTTTACCGAGCAGCATTACAAGCAACTCAAGCAGCTTTGATTTGCCTGTGTCACCGGGTCCGACAAGGAAAAGGGCTTTCTTCGGCAGGCTTGCGTCTATATTTGAAACAGCAACACCGCAGTATTCAAGCATAAGCTGTTTTTTGCCCTCATCTCCGCCCGAAAGAGTATTCATAAACTCAATGAAACACTTTGGAGCCGGTGCGTTCGGGTTCCAGTCACACGGGAGCTGAATTGTTGAAAGTGCGTCAGGCGTGTGCGGCATAAGCTCCTGTGTTTCAACGTTAAGCAGTCCGTTTCTGAAATTGATGATATTTGCGTCAGCGTTGAACTCGCTTTCTTCTATTCTGCATTTGTCGCTTTTGTCGGTTTTCAGAAGCTTATACGCTTCATCAACAACCTTTGAGGTAGCATATATCATTCCGAATTTTTCAACCGGCTCTTTGATAAATGCTTTAAATTCGTCCTCGACACATTTTTCGTAAACGCCTTTATCGCTGTTGTAAACAAAGATGAATGCGCTCTTACTCTGGTTCTTGAAAAAATAATAATGAAGCGTCCGCCTGATATGCTCGGCAAGTAACGGTGCGCTGACGGTATATGTCACGTTTCCGAGCCTGTCCGTCTTTTCAAGAATGAACATCGGTAAATCATCGTGTTGCGGAGCTTCGGGCTTTTTGAGCTTGTATACCGGTGCTGTGTCAACAGCGGCAAGTAAAGCGGTCTTAGCCTTTTCTGCGCCGATCTCAACGACAATATCCGTAATATCGCCCTTTTCTTTAAGCTCCGGATAAATGCTCTCGGAGTGTATAAGCTTAATGCTGTTTGCGGTGTTCAGAAGAGCGTTTGCTATTTTGTGCCCGCTCTTGCGCCCTGCGTCATCGTTATCGGTCAGTATAACAACGTTAAGCCCGATGAAATACTTGTTGTATGCGTCCTTGTTCCAGGCTGAGCTTGCACCGTTAGGAAGCGACACAGCAACAAGGCTCATATCTCTTACGGTGTCAACGTCCTTTTCGCCCTCGACAATATACACGGGTATTCCGTCAGCGGCAAGAGCGTCACGGTTACGGCACAGCTCCGCAATGTTGTAAAGGTACATCGGAGAGCCTTTCATCCCGTTGCCGTTTATCTCGTTGCCGTCAGCGTCAAACGTTTTCCAGGCGAATGTTTTATTGCCGCTATCGTCATACCGTTTGATTTTACGTGCAATAAATGCGCCGTCCTCGTCTGTGTAAATGTACTCCTTACTGTGCATATAAGCGGCAGGCTTTGCACCTTGCCGCTGTGATACAGGCTTTTTCTTAGGCAGTGTGGCAGGCGGAGTATATGTACTGCCGCTATGGTCTGTGTAAAGGTCTTTCATAGTCAAACCTACAGCGGCAACTATGTCCCGTGTGTCGCACCCTGCAAAGCAGTTGAGGAGTATTTTTCCGTCACCTGCTCCGATACTAAGGCTTTGCTTTGCGTCATCATGCGCAGGGCAACAAGCTATATACTGCCTGTCACCTGTGCGCTTGACATTGTGAAAGCGGCTTAAAATTTCGTCGATTTGCATTCGCACCGCCTTACTGCCGTATATCAATACGCTGTATCTTGCCGCTGTCAGCTGTCTGCTGTGTACTCTGCACCGTGCAGGTGTTCAGGTATTCGGCAAAACGATCTATGTTGACAAGAAACCGCCGACCTGCTCTGACAGCGACAACCTCACCGGCTGAAACCTTTTCCCGGACGAAATGTACAGGCAAACCGAAAATCTCCGCTGTCTGCTTAATCGTCCTCATACGTGGCACTGCTATATTGTTATTTTCACTCATTTTCTTCGCTCCTCTCATTTATGTACGCTTCAACCGCCGATAATGCACGCATTCCGCTGTTTATGCTGCTTGTCTGCTGACGGTAGTATACTTGTGCTTCCTCAGCGTCTGACGGCAGATAGTAACCACTAAAGCCGCCGCTTTCGCTCGATGAGCATATCGGATCACCGTTGCACCGGGCGTGAAGTATCTGCTTTCGCACGTCTCATTTGCTTGTACCTGTCCGAGCGGCAAGCTCGTCCGCCGTTATGGCGTTAGCTCTGCCGACTGGAATAAAATCAATAATAGTCATTCTGTTTTCCTTTCATATCTTGCAAAAGCTCCGCCAACGTGATAAAATAAAGTCGGAACTCTGCATTTTTACTTGTTTTGCGTGGGTTCTTCCGCCGTCTGCTGTGCGCCAACATAGCAGACGGCATTTTTATATCCGTGTCAACGTGAATGCACCCCTTTCAAAAATTTTTTGAGTTTTTTATCCTCTACCTAATCAATGGGTCACAAAGCCACATCAGACGTTGACGGCGTAAGTTTAACTTACTCCGCTCTGATTTATAGCTCACCGAACCACATAACATATATGTACCATTAAGCAACATCAGAAGAATTTGCTGACACCGTTACGCACACACATGAGATATATGGATCACAAAGCCACATCGGGAGAGCGAATATTTTCCATTTGCGTTAAGCTTCTGTGTTTTCGGCGGACTGATGGGCGGTTGCTATTGCATTTGTGAGCCTTTCAAGGTCTGCACCTTCAAACGGCTTACGCAGTCTTCTTGAAAAATTGCCGTCATTAAGTCCGTACTGTTCGGCAACCTGCCAAAACTTCAACCCACTGTTCTTAATAAGTGTTCTTGCTTCTGTCCCGGTCATTATAACGCCTCCTTTCACTTTTGTTGTTGTTATTATGATAGCACGCACGGGTAATAAAGTCAAGTACAGTTACAGTAAATAAAGCAAAGTTTAGTTGAATTCGACAAAATAAATTTGTTAAAGTGTATTGACAACGGCTAAAATTTGTGATATTATCTAAACAACAACAACAAAAGGAGCGTTTACAATGAAAGATTTCAACTCTGCTTTATTTTCTGAGCGTTTAAAGAAAGCAAGAGCGGATAAAAATATGAAGCAATCCGAGCTTGCACAAGCTATCGGCGTATCAGCGGCAACTATCAGCAGCTATGAAAGAAGCGAGGGCACAAAAATTCCGTCACTTGATAAGGCTTTGGTGCTTTCTGACGTTCTTGGCGTATCACTTGATTGGCTGTGCGGAAAAGACAGCAAAGAGGTCGATTACACCGATTTTGACGTTAAGATGTATATGACGGCACTTGTAATTGTGCTTTCCGAAATGTCTTCTAAGGTCACGACAAAAGGAAATGAATGCACCATTACAATAGACAATGACGCTTTAGGTGAATTTCCACTGAAGATTGAAAATCTGCTCAAGGTATACCACGACAATTCTCTTGATACTGAAAACTTCAAAGCCTGTGTAGATAACACTATAGAGAGATACGTAAAAGGTGTGGATATTATGGGCAAGAGGTTGCTCAATCATCGTAATGCTGAGGAAGTTTATCAATCAGTGTTAAGTTTTATCTATAATTATGGAGAAAATGGTGAAGATGAGTATGACAGATCAAATCCTCTCAGCCTTCGTGAAGAGATAACGGACTGGACAGGCAGAGGGCAATATATAGATCTATTCTTTTCGGAAAAGGAACTTAAAAAATATTAAGGCTGTATTCTTCTTAAAAGGAGCGTGATACAATGGCAAGCATAAACACCCGGCGTGACAAGAACGGCAATCTGAGCTTTCTTATCCGTGTATATCGTGGCTATGACAGCAGCGGCAAGCGGTTAAAGCCGTACACCCTGACATACACGCCCGAACCGGGTTGGAGCGAAAAAAGGGCGATACGAGAAGCAAACAAGCGAGCTGTGCAGTTTGAGCAGGAATGTGAGAACGGTTTTGCAGGTAATGCAACCGGGCTTAAAATAGCCGACTTTGCGCCCGTGTACCTTGCCGCTGTGCAGGACAAGCTTTCTCCTGTGGTGTATCACTCTTACGTCAGAACGCTTGACACGGTAATAATTCCTGCGCTCGGACACATAAAGCTTGCGGACCTGAAGCCCGTACACGTTCAGCAGTTTGTAAAACAGCTTGCCGCTATGCCTAAGATGAAACGCAACGGCGAGGTAGACCAGAGCGGCGAAAAGGTATCAGTGGCAACTGTCCGCAGAAAGCTTGCGGTGCTACAGTCAATGCTTACGTTTGCAACAAAGCTCGGATATATCGGCGTAAACCCTGCTGACGCTAAAAGGCTCACGCTCCCGAAAATGCCACGCCCTGAGATTGAAATTTTCACGAAACAGCAAGCGGCGTATATTCTTCAATGCCTACAGAACGAGCCTTTACAGTTTCAGACTATGATACAGCTTGCAATTTTCACCGGAGCAAGAGAGGGCGAGCTTGTCGGGCTGAAATTCTCGGACATAAATTTCACCACCCGAAAGCTTGTAATAAGCCGCTCGGCATACAAGCTGAAAGGCGAACCGGTAAAGACCAAACCCCCGAAAAGCGGCAAAGCCCGTACCGTTACCCTGAACAAGTCCTGCATTGATCTGCTTGCGGAGCTGTCGCAGGAGCATTTGCTTGAAAAGCTCAGGCTCGGTGACGCCTGGAAGGGTGACGAGTGGGTGTTCACACAATGGGACGGCTCAATAATGCACCCTCAGACACCAAGCAGGCAGTTTGATAAGTTCCTTAAGCGTAACAGCATACCGCACCGTAAATTCCACAGCCTGCGGCACACATCGGCAACATTGCTGTTGTACAACGGCACTGATCTGAAAACAGTGCAGGAACGTTTAGGACACGCCGACTTCACGACAACTAACCGATACCTGCACCTTGTGGAGCAGGCGGACGCTGAGGCAGTCGACAGCCTGGAAGAGCTTTTACAGGAAAAACACGCATAAAAATAAGCGCTCATTTCATCACGTGAAAAATGATGAAATGAGCGCACTTTTTTGTAACGGCGCACAAATGGCGCACAAAAATGAGAAATCCCTAAAAACAGAAAAACCGCACTGCAAGCCAAATGGCTTAACAATGCGGTTTAACGTGGAGCTTGTGACGGGACTCGAACCTGCGACCTGCTCATTACGAATGAGCTGCACTACCAACTGTGCTACACAAGCATATTTATTCCGATATTCTGATATATTTACACACATTTTCCGTTTTCCGAAATTGGACGCTTCACAAGTCAAAACATTGCATAATGCACAATAAACACTTGAAAAGAGCGAGGCGATGTGGTAAAATATATATGGTCACATTTCGGAATACAGTTCCAAAATGACTATATTATTATATCGTATTTTTGATTTGTTGTCAATAGCTTTTTTGACGGAAACGAGGAAAATTTGATAAAAAAAACATCTGTGGCAAGGTGTATCGGTGTAGTTATCGGCGTACTGCTAATTGTTTTTGCGGTATTTCTCGTAGTTACATCAATGCTGTTTTCATTCGGCGGCTCTGCTGCGCCGGATATTTTCGGATATAATGTTTACATAGTGCGTGACAACGATTTCTATCAGCTTAAGGCAGGCACAGCCGCTATAGCGCAGAAGGTGTGGCCCGACGAGGTAAACAACGGAGAGCTTATAATATATAATCGGTATGAAAACAGCGGAGCACAGCTTGCAAAGGTAAATTCCTCCACGCTTAAGGAAGGCGTTATGAGCTTTGATGTTGAAACTCAAGGCGGAGAAAATATCACAATATCACAAAGCCAGCTTGTTGCAAGAGTTAACTATTGCAGTGATTTCTGGGGTGCCGTTATCGGATTCGCAATGTCGCCGTTTGGCGTTATGGCTATCGCTATACTGCCGTGTATCGCAATAGTAGCATTTGAGATAGTGAAGTTCATTATGTCAAAGCGTCCGGTACCGCAGGTGGAAACGGTCAAGTTGCAGGAAGAAGCTCCGGTGTATGTTCCCCCTGAAAGCGAGGAACACAAGCTGCCAAAAGCAAGCAAGACCGAAGCGAAAAAGGCCGCTATTCCGTCTTTATCCGATAACGGAAAAGTGCCGCATAATCGTATCCCGGACAGCTCTCACGGTAAAACGGATGATTTCACAGAGCGTCTGCGGAGCAAAAAGAATATAGCGGCAAGTGCCGATAACATAAAAGACCGAGCGGATTTTTCCGCCGGAGCAAGAAAACGGATGGAATCGGACAGAGCAGAGCAGCAAAAGGAAAAGAAAGCTAAAACAGAAAATATAAAAAATGAAAATGCTTTGCCCGAAATGACAGAAAAAACGGTTGCGGCTGAAGTAACGCACAGCGGCTCCGAGCCCGATATATCGCTGGTGTTCAGAGATGACGAGGACAAGAGATATGATATAGACGATATTCTTGCCGATATAGAAAAAAGGCATCATTGACGGGCAGAAAAGCAGAAAGAAAAGTAAGAACGAAAGAGAGAACACTTGAAATGAATAAAAAATCAGATACTGTGAATTCAGAACTTCGTGACAAGCTATTCATAGTATTGGCATTAACCGGTTGTGTATCGAATATAGCGGGATTTACGGCAAATGCGGTGATTTTCGGATTTACCCCGCAGACCTTATTCTGTGCGGCTTGCGCACTTGTAATTATAGTATCGTCATTGGTCGGTTTTCTGACAGGAAGAACCTATGTCGCTACGTTTATAATACTCATTGTGCTTGGATTTGTCGAGTTCCCGATGTTGTATATTTCATACGGTGCAAGCACGGCAGTATATATGCTTGTTGCGGAAATCGGAATTATTACTTTTATGAAGCCGGTGCACAGAGTTATAATGGGAGCGGCGGTGTTCGTTGCAGATATAGCCGCATTTGTTGTCAGAAGCAAATTTCCACAACTGAATATGGCTAATGACAATATGGAACTTGATACGCTGTTTTCGTTCATTATAGCGTTTTTAGGCATAATGGTTGCGGTCGCAATAGTGATAGTGCAATTTGAGCGTCAGGCAAAACAGCTCAGTGAAATGGGCGAGGAGCTTACGCTTGCTGTGAATACCGATCCGCTGACCGAGATAAGAAACCGCCGTTATCTTATAAAATATCTTGAAAATCAGCTTTCGCAGGACGAGAAAAAGAAACACTGTGCGGTGCTTATCGACCTCGATCTGTTCAAGTCGGTAAACGATACATACGGACACGTTTTCGGTGATGATGTGCTTAAACATTTTGCGTATGCGGTTAAAACAAATATCGGAGAAAATGACCTTATAGCACGATTCGGCGGAGAAGAATTCATGATCCTCTTTGATACGGATAATATCGAAGCTGTTATGACGGTTATGAAGCGGATAAGCAAAAGCTATTCGGAATTTTCTGAGAAAGAAAAAGGAAAAGAATTTACTTTCAGTGCAGGCGTGGCTGTGTACGGAAGCAGCAACTCGATAACCGAGATATTCACAACTGCCGACAAGCGACTTTATAAGGCTAAGGCGGCAGGAAGAAATAAGATAATGATAGATTGAGAACTTTGGTACCCTACCGTTTTGTGACGGCAGGGTATTTTACATTTCGTGAACTGCATAAAGCTGAATATATGTCTGAGGAAATAACAGGAAAAAATTAACATAGTATTTTCGAAAAAGATTGATTATACATTAATTTTATGATTTAATAAGACTATATTGCCATTCTGACTTGACAAAGCATCAAGAAAATTGTATTATAAATTCAGCACATTAAATTGTTACTATATAAAAACAAACAGGAGATATTATGACAGTACCAGTAATAGTAGAAATAATTTTCAGGTTCATACCATCTGCTTTGCTTGTATTTGGATTTATCGAAATCAATCTTACAGCTAAGTATAACAAGTATATTCAGTTTATCGCAATTAATACGGTGTATTTGTTTGCGGGTCTGCTTGGGCAATATATGAGAGAAAAGTACAAGCTTGAATTTTTCGATTTTGTGCTTGCGGTGGCGCTGGTTCTTATTTACAGTATATTTTTTCATACCGATGCGGTCGGATACCGTATTTTCATAGGAACGCTGGTCTACCTTTCGCTGATTATATTTGATACCATCACAACTGCTGTAATATTTGTCATATTCCCGGAATTTTCGTTTGACATCGGACACTTAACATATCCCGCACTGCTTTTTGCGGATATTGATCTGATTATATACGGTATTCTGATGTATTTTGAACATTGTATTATCAAAAGAATACATGACAGAAAATCTATCAACAAGCGTGCAGTGATTTTTATGCTTTTCCCGGAAAGCCAGGTGTTGATTTTATGTGTGATAATGAAGCTGATTATGGCTAATACTGATAACGCAACGCCGGAAATTATGTATTTCACACTGATTTGCGTTGTAATCTGCGTAATCAGCGATGTGTTGTGCTACAGAGGCCTTATCCAGAACTCACAGCTGTACGAAACGAAAATGAGAAACGAACAGCTTGAATATGAGCGTAGCACGCAGTACCGCTATTACGAAAAAATCAACGAGCTTCAGCACGAGA
>OLPF01000876.1_pt1 | contig 28187 bp, 22 predicted proteins | sample 1673121 | NCBI WGS metagenome assembly OLPF01 (sample SAMEA3136756, study PRJEB25190) | human gut metagenome
AGCAAAACGATGGAGCAGACCACCATGCTGCGCGGCGGGCGCTTGGCGCTCATGGTCGTGATTGTCGTGCTGTTTTGCACGGCGGGGCATGTGTTTGGCAGCTTTTTCCCGAAAGAAAAGAGTTTTTTTAAGCTGGTCGGCATCTTATATATGCATGGCGTAGAGCAGGGCGGGGTCGGTCTTGTCGGCGGCCTTGTCGGCGAGCTGCTCGTCAAGTGCGCGGAAGTGCTTGGCGCACGCATCATCACGGGCGTGCTGCTGTTCGTCTCCGTGCTCATCTTTACGGGCACGTCGCTCGCGAGCTTTTTTAAAAAAATTGCAAAGCCGGCGGTCGTCATTCGCGACGTCGCGCGGCAGCGCAAGGAAGAGCGCCGCATTCTGGAAGAGGAGCGCGGCAATGCGGAGGAATCGCCGTTTGAAACGGTTTTGCCGCAGCACCCGGTGCGCTCTGTCCCGGAGGATGGTAAAATGGAATCGAAAAACAAAGGAAAGACGCCGCGCGTGTATTTGGAGCAGCTTTTCGGTGTGCGCCGCACGGAGCCGGATAACGACCCCGTAGTGCTGCACGATTACACCGAAAGCTCCGCACAGATCAACGCATTGATCGACGAAAACCGCCGTGTGCCGGATTTCCGCGTGCCCGGCTTAGAGCGTGAAGCACAGCCTGCGCAAAATGTGCAGCCGACCTATACGCCGCCGGTGCAGGCGGAAGTGCGCCCTGCGCCGCAGCCTGCTGAAACGCCGGAGACCCACGTGCCGGTGGAACGCGAAACGGTGGAAGCGCCGGTGATCATGCCGCCCGTTATGCAGACGGCAAAGCCGGAGTCTGCACCTGTGCAGCAGAGTGCGTATGCACAGCCTGCGCCACAGCCGGCCGCACCGACAATCCTCGCGCCGGGGTCGTCCCCGGTGACGCCCGCGCACAGCGCGGAAGCCGCCGCGGACGCGCAGAAGGCGACGGAAGAATTCATGAAAAAGAAGCTGGAAGCAGAACGCATGGAGACCCAGCCTGCGCAATCTGCACCGAAGGAGGAAGACAGCTCATATATTTTCCCACCGGTTACGATGCTCGCTTCCGGCAAAAAAGTAGATGCCGCCGTGGAGACCGAAGAGCTCCAGACAAACGGCAAGCTGCTTGTGGAAACGCTGAAAAGCTTCGGTGTGCAGACCAAAATTCTCGATATTTGCCGCGGCCCGGCTGTTACGCGCTATGAATTGCAGCCTGCCGCCGGTGTGAAAATCAGCAAGATCACGAACCTCGCCGATGACCTTGCAATGAACCTTGCCGCAACGGGCGTGCGCATTGAGGCGCCGATCCCGGGCAAGGCGGCCGTCGGCATTGAGGTGCCGAACAAGGTGAAGACCATCGTACGCATGCGCGAGCTTGTGGAATCGAACAGCTTTGTGACCTCAAAAAGCCACTTGACCGTGGCGCTTGGCCGCGACATTGCCGGTCAGGTAACGGTGGCAGACCTCGGCAAAATGCCGCATATCCTCATTGCCGGTACGACCGGCTCCGGTAAATCCGTGTGCATCAACTCGCTTATCGTGAGCCTGCTGTATAAATCCGGCCCGGACGATGTGCGCTTTTTGATGATTGACCCGAAGGTCGTGGAGCTCGGCATTTATAACGGCATTCCACACCTATTGGTGCCGGTCGTCACCGACCCGCGAAAGGCAGCCGGTGCGCTGAACTGGGCCGTTACGGAAATGCTGAAGCGCTACAAAATTTTTGCCGAAAACAACGTGCGCGACTTAAAGGGCTACAACGCCCTCGCGCAGGCGAACAATTATCAGGACGAAAACGGACAGCCCATGCACAAAATGCCGCAGATCGTCATCATCATCGACGAGCTTTCCGACCTGATGATGGCCGCGCCGAACGAGGTGGAAGACGCGATCTGCCGCTTGGCGCAGATGGCGCGTGCCGCCGGCATGCACCTTGTGGTCGCAACGCAGCGCCCGTCCGTGGACGTTGTGACGGGCCTCATCAAGGCGAACATCCCGAGTCGTATCGCGTTTGCGGTGTCCTCTGCCATTGACTCCCGCACCATTTTGGACAGCGGCGGTGCGGAAAAGCTGCTCGGTCAGGGCGATATGCTGTTCTCGCCGGTCGGCGCGCAGAAGCCGCTGCGTATTCAGGGCTGCTTTGTCAGCGACAGCGAGATCGAATCCGTCGTGGATTTCGTGAAGAATTCGAGAAGCGTTATTTACGACGACTCCATTGCGCAGGAGATTGAGCGCAGTGCTGTGGAGGGCTCAAAATCGAGCGACAGCGGCAGCAATGACGATGAGGGCAGCGGTGACCCGATGATGAACGAAGCCATTAAGTGCGTTGTTGAAGCGGGTCAGGCCTCCACGTCGCTTTTGCAGCGCAGACTGCGTCTCGGCTACGCCCGTGCGGGCCGTCTCATCGATGAGATGGAGCAGATGGGTATTGTGGGTCCGCACGAGGGCTCGAAGCCGCGCCAAGTACTCATCACCTATGCGCAGTGGCTGGAAATGAACATGCAAAAGCAGGACACCCCCGGTGATGCGTAACACAAAGCGCGGTGCACGGGACGGCAGAAAGCTTGTGCGCACAGGCGCGTTGGTACTTGTTTTGCTTCTTTTGGCGTTCTGTTACACGCCGCCCGGACGGGCGATGTGGACGGAGCTCCGCCGCGCATGCGGTTTGCTGCCGTTTGCACAGAGCTTGCCCGATGCCGATTTGACGGTTTATGTCATCGACGTGGGTAAGGCGGATGCAATCTTAATCGAAACGCCGGAGGGCGCAGTGCTTTCGGACTGCGCGACAGCGGAGCAGGCGAAAACCGTGCTGCGCGTTTTAAAACAGCGGAACATTCAAAAGCTGCGCGCCGTGTGGATTTCGCACGCGGACAGCGACCACGTGGGCGGGATGACGCAGATTTTGCGGGAAGTGCCCGCAGAGGAGGTGGTCACCTCCATGTACACGGAGCTGGCCGGGCTGCCGGAAGATCAAACCGTGCGAACGGTAAGCGCCGGGGAGACGGTCTCTTACGGCGAGGCGGAATTTCGGGTGCTCGCGCCTTCAGAAGATTTAGAGAGCACGAATGAGAATTCGCTTGTGTATAAGCTTTGCTACAAGGAGTTTTCCATGCTATTCTGCGGTGACATTGAGGAGAAAGCGGAAAGACTGCTGCTGGATATATATGGCGACACGCTGCGGGCGGATGTTTTGAAGGTGCCGCACCACGGCAGCGCTTCGGCGACAAGCGATGCACTGCTTGAAGCTGTGCAGCCGCAGTATGCGGTAATCTCCTCGGGCGAAGACAGAAATCTGCTTCCGCGAAACGAGACACTGAAACGGCTCGCCGACCACGGCGTTGGAATTTTCCGCACGGACGAAAACGGCGGTATTGCGATTTTGACGGACGGCGCTGAAACGAAAATTTACACGGAAAACGGGAAATAACCCGCTGCTATATAAAAGGTATTACGGAAAGGAACAGATGATATGAAACAAATCACCATCGACCGATTTGACGGTATTTACGCGATCTGCGAAGACAAGGACAAGGCGTTTTTCGCCATTGAAACGAGCGAGCTGCCGCAGGGTGCAAAGGCCGGCGACGTGCTGAAGATTACCGATGACGGTGCGCTTTCCATCGACGTGGAGGAGACCGAGCGCCGCCGCGCACGCATTTTAGAGAAGCAGAAAAAGCTGATGGGGCTGTAAGAAGGGGCGGCTTATGGGAAGACTGAAATATATTTTTCACTGCATTCTGCACATGGATTATAAATCGCTGTTCGATACGGTGAAAACGGTGCATGAGGTGAGCGGTAAAAACCGTATTTGGCTGTTTTTTGACATCATCAAGTGCGGCTTTAAGTACGGTGCGGGCTACAAGGATTACCTTTTATGCGCGTTTTATGACCTGAGTGACAAGCAGCGTGCGACGTATGTGACGCGCGGCATCAATAACTCCATTGTAAAAAGCCTCAACGACCCCGCGTATTACCATATTTTTGATAATAAAAGCGAGTTTTACACGACGTTTGCGGAATATTTGCACCGCGAGTGGCTGCATTTTTCCAAGTGCACAAAAGAGCAGTTTTTGGACTTTATGCAGGACAAAGACGAGATCATCTGCAAGCCGGACGACGCTTCCTGCGGCGTGGGTGTGGAAAAGCTGAAAAAGGCCGACTACGCAACGCTCGACGCCATGTACGAGGACTTAAAGAAAAAGGGCGCGGACGTGATCGAAGAGGTTGTCATTCAGCACCCGGATATGAACCGCATCAACCCCGGATCCGTCAACACCATCCGCGTGTACACGGTGCTTTCCGACGGTGTGTCGAACGTGGTGTACGCGTGCATCCGTATGGGCAACAGCGACCGACCGGTGGATAACATCAATGCCGGCGGCATGTATTCGCCGATCGACCTCGAGACCGGCAAAATCGCGTGCGCGGCGTGCGACAAGCAGCGCATCGTCTATGAGCGCCACCCGCGTTCGGGGTGCTTGCTCAAGGGCTACCAGATTCCGTACTGGGACAAGGTGATGGACATTTGCCGTGAAGCGGCACATAAGGTACCGCAGATGGGCTACATCGGCTGGGACGTAGCGATCACAAAAGACGGCCCGCTCTTTATTGAAGCGAACAACATGCCGGGCCATGACGCGTTCCCGCAGATGCCGTTGCAGGCGCCGGACAAGATCGGCATTTTGCCGGTGTTCCAAAAATATATCAAGGGTCTGTGATGACCGAGGCTGATTTTGTCTCTTTCGGGAAGGCGGAAAGGCGGCAGCAGAGCTTGCACAGGGCGCTTGCGGGGATCGTTAAAACGAACCAGATGAGCGAAAACGGCAGACAGATCTGGCCCATGATGTTGAGCGGCAGGGCGGAGTAATCCCACACATGCAGATGAAGCACGCGGTTTACGAGCAGGCCGAATAAAAATTCCACAACGGTTATGATGAGGGAGCCTATGGCGCAGCGCGCCGGAAGGCTTCTTCTTTTCATTTTTTCGCAGCATACGGCGTTGATGAGCAGCAGACAAACGCCGCCGGCAAGTGCCATGGAGGCGTGGGAATAGCCGCGCCACAGCACTTCCAAAAGGGGATAAAGGCCGCTGCCGGCGAGGAACAACAGACCGTTTTTGCGGACGGTACGGTTCATGGAAAACAACTCCTTTTTCATGATTTTCCTTTTCAGTATGCCCGCTTTTTGTACGCCTATTGCAAAAGAAGCAACAAAATCGAAATAAATAAGCATCAAAAAAGATACGCATGCTACTGTACAAAGCGGCGGAAACTGTGTATAATCAGTACAGACAGAAAGACAGAAAGGTCGGTTTCTTATGAAAAGAATTTTGGTTACGGGCGGCACAGGCTACATTGGCAGCCACACCTGCATTTCTCTTCTTGAAAAGGGCTACGATGTGACGATCGTGGATAACCTTGTAAACAGCAAGGCGATGGTGGTAGACCGCATTGAAAATTTGAGCGGCAAAAAAGTGAAGTTCTTTGAAGCGGACGTGTGCGACGAAGATGCGCTGCGCAAGATCTTTGCGGAGGACGAGATTTTTGCCGTTATCCATTTTGCAGGCCTGAAGGCAGTCGGCGAATCCGTGCAGATTCCGTTGCGTTACTATGAAAACAACCTCATTTCGACTTTGAGCCTTTTGAAGGTGATGGCGGAGTTTAAGGTGAACAACTTTGTGTTCAGCTCCTCGGCGACGGTGTACGGCAACCCGGCTTCCGTGCCGATCCGCGAGGATTTCCCGCTTTCGACGACGAACCCCTACGGCACGACAAAGCTGATGATTGAGCGCATCTTGAAGGACTACGCGCACGCAAACCCGGATTTTAACCCGATCATCCTGCGCTACTTCAACCCGGTGGGCGCGCACAAGAGCGGCACCATCGGCGAAGACCCGAACGGCATCCCGAACAACCTTGTGCCGTACATCACGCAGGTGGCGGTGGGCAAGCTGCGCTGCCTCGGCGTTTTCGGCGACGACTACCCGACGAAGGACGGCACCGGCGTGCGCGATTACATTCATGTCGTCGACCTTGCAGAGGGCCATGTGGCGGCGCTCAAGAAATTCGACGATCCGCACTGCGGCGTGAAGATCTACAACCTCGGCACCGGTGTGGGTTACTCTGTGCTTGACATTGTGCACGCGTTTGAAAAGTGCGTCGGCCACAAGATTCCGTATGAGATCAAGCCGCGCCGCGCGGGCGACATCCCGGAGTGCTACGCAGACTGCACGAAGGCGTATGAGGAGCTCGGCTGGAAGGCGCAGAAGACGCTGGACGACATGTGTGCGGACTCCTGGCGCTGGCAGACGCAGAACCCGAACGGCTACAACGGCTGATGGCACGCTTCGTTTTAGCCTCGTCCTCCGTGAACCGCAAGGAGATTCTGGAACGCGCGGGCATCGAGTTTACGGTGATCGCCTCGAATGCCGATGAATCGAACGGGCCGAAGGCGCCGGACGCGCTTGTAAAGGAGCTTTCCCGCCGCAAGCTGGAAGCGGTTTTGCCGAAGTGCGAAAGTGGCGATCTTGTAATCGCGGCGGACACGGTGGTGTACATCGACGGCGAAATTCTCGGCAAACCGAAAGACTTAGCGGACGCAAACCGTTTCATGCACCTGCTTTCCGGGCATGTGCACACGGTGTTTACCGGCGTGTGCATGGCGTATCACGGCGAGCGCGTTTCGTTCAGTCAGGAGACGAAGGTAAAGTTCTATCCCCTGACAGAAAGCGAAATCGCGGCTTACGTGCAGAGCGGCGAGCCGATGGGTAAGGCCGGCGGCTACGGCATTCAGGGCCCGGCGGCGCTGTTCGTAGAGAGTATTGAGGGCGACTACAACAACATTTTCGGTCTGCCTGCGGCGCACGTGATGCAGGAAGCGAAAAAGCTTTTAAAGGCAGACAAAATATAAGACAGGCACGATCAGTCCTTTTCGGCGTATACTGGCGTATCGGAAAGGACTGATGATTTATGTACCGGTATCGCCGAAGACGATATAAACGCGGACGTAAACGGCGCGTGTTGGCGTTTTTGCTGCTCGTTTTCGCTTTTGTGTTTGCCGAGCTGCGACTGCCCGCGATGAAAGCGGAGCTGCGCACGGCAGCGCTGACGGCGCACGCGCAAGGGTGCATCGCGAAAACGGTGCCGGAGTATCTGCCGCAGACCGTCTGCGAAAAGGACGGGGCAGAGACGGCGCTTTCTACATATGCGCTCGGCGTACTGGAAGCGGAGCTGACGGATGCTTTGCGGAAAAGCTTGAACGGCACGGCAAAGGCGTTTGTGCCGCTCGGAAATTTAACGGGGTTAATGCTTTTGAACGGGCGTGGGATGAAAATACCCGTGCGGTTTTCAGTGGAAAGTGCGGTTTCGGTGCGGTTTGAAAGCGTCTTGACGGGCGCGGGCATCAACCGCACGGCGTACCGAACGGTGCTGCATATTGAAGCAGTGCTGTTCACGGCGGAGCGAGACGGGGCGGATCCTGTGACGGTGACGGCAGCATACCCCGTGTATGAAGCGGTGCTTGCGGGCGACGTGCCGCAGTACGGCGTGGTGCGCGCAGGATAAAAAATTGTGAATAGCCGTTGGATTTTCGCGCGCTTTGTGGTAAGATATTAACAAGTATCGAAATATCTTGAAATGACACGGAGTTTTAACTTATGACACACGAACAGGCCCGGCAGCAGATTGACGCGCTGCGGGAACAGATCGAGTATCACAATAAAAAATACTATACCGAGGACGCGCCGGAGATCAGCGACTACGCGTACGACATGCTGTACCGCCGCTTGGAAAATCTGGAAGCGGCGTTCCCGGAGCTGAAAACAGAGGACTCGCCGACGAACCGCGTGGGCGCAGCGGGGTACAACACCTTTGCGGAAGTGACGCACACCGTGCCGATGGAGAGCCTGCACGACTCGTTTTCCGAAGACGAGCTGCGCGACTTTGACCGTCGCGTGCGCGCCGTTGTGGACGATCCGGTGTATGTGGTAGAGCCGAAATTCGACGGTCTTTCCGTGGCGTTGGAATACGTGAACGGCGTGTACACGCGCGGCTCTACGCGCGGCGACGGCATTACGGGCGAAGACGTGACGCTGAATATCGGTACAATCAAATCCGTACCGAAGACGCTCAAAGAGCCGCTGCCGTTTTTGGAGGTGCGCGGCGAGGTATATATGTCGGACGAAAGCTTTTTGCGGCTGTGCGAGCGGCAGGAGCTTTTGGAAGAAAAGCCGTTTAAAAACCCGCGCAACGCGGCGGCGGGGTCGCTTCGACAGAAAGACCCGAAGATTACGGCGCAGCGCACGCTGGATATTTTTGTTTTTAACATTCAGGTCATCGAGGGTGAGACCGTCACGACGCACGCGGACGCATTGAAGCGTTTGCACGAGCTTGGTTTTACGGTGTCGCCGCTTTATTGCCGCACGGGCGATATAGAGACGGTAATCGAGAAAATCCGCGAGATCGGCAACGAGCGCGGCACGTTCTCGTACCCGATTGACGGCGCTGTTGTAAAAGTGGACAGCTTTTCTCAGCGCGAGGCACTCGGAAGCACGGCGAAGTTCCCACGCTGGGCGGAGGCGTACAAGTACCCGCCGGAGGAAAAAGAGACGACGCTCCTTGACATAGAAGTTGCTGTAGGGCGCACGGGTGTTTTGACGCCGACCGGCGTGTTTGAGCCGGTGTTCTTAGCCGGTACGACGGTCAGCCGCGCGACGCTGCACAACCAGGATTTCATCACGGAAAAGGATATCCGCATCGGCTCGCGCGTCATTATCCGAAAGGCGGGCGAGATCATCCCGGAGGTCGTTTCCGTGGTCTCGAACCCGGAGGATACCGTGCCGTACCGTTTGCCGGAAACGTGCCCCTCGTGCGGGGAAGTTATCACGCGTGTGGAGGGGGAAGCGGCAGCGCGCTGCACGAATCCGCAGTGCCCGGCACAGCTGATGCGCAACCTCATTCATTTTGCGTCGCGCGACGCGATGGACATTGACGGATTGGGACCGGCGGCGCTGGAGCAGCTGAGCGCAGCGCTTCAGGTGCACTCGCCGGCTGATTTATACGACATTACGGCACAGGAACTTGAAACGCTTGATCGTTTCGGCAAAAAGAGCGCGGAAAACCTCGTTGCGGCGATTCAAAAATCGAAAGAAAACGATTTATCAAAGCTGCTGTTTGCGCTCGGTATTCCGCACATCGGCGCGAAGGCGGCAAAGCTGCTTGCGGGCGCGTTCGGAAATATGGATGCTTTGATTGCGGCGGACGAGGAGCAGATTGCGGCGATAGACGGCTTTGGCGGCATTATGGCGCAGGAGGTCTACGCATTTTTCAGAAGACACTCGGCGATAGAGCTCATTGACCGGCTAAAAGCGGCGGGCGTGAACATGATGGCGGAAGCGGTCACGACGGACACGAAATTCCTCGGCAAGACGTTTGTGCTGACGGGTACGCTGCCGAATTTGAAGCGCACGGAGGCCGCAGCGCTGATTGAAAAGGCGGGCGGCAAGGTGAGCGGCTCGGTCTCGAAAAAGACGAGCTACGTTGTGGCGGGCGAAGAAGCCGGCAGCAAGCTTACGAAGGCGCAGACGCTGGGCATCCCCGTATTGACGGAAGCGGAGCTTTTGGCGCTTTTAAACGATGAGGACAACACGGAAAGGAACGAAGCATAATGGCAGAAGAAAGAAAAACGGACGAAGCGCTTGAAAAAGCCGTGGAGACCGATGAGGACATTGACCGCTATATCCGCGAGCTGACGGGAAAGGAAACGCCGAAGGACAAGGAGAAGAAGGCGGAAGAAAAGAAAGCACCGGAAAAAGAAGAATTCCGCGTGACGAGCCAGATCGGCGAGGACGACTACAAGGCATTCATTTATTACTCTACGCTTGGGCGCTTTAAATGGCTTATCCCGGCGTTTATCATCGTGCCGCTCGTGTTCTCGTTTCTCTTTGCGTTCAACGCGGGGCATTTTTACGTGGGCAATTTCATTTTATCGCTGCTTATCATGTATGTGGCGATTACGCTGATTGTTGTCATTCGCTGCACGCGCTGGCTTTCCAAAATTCGCAACAATAATCCTGCTGTGATGCACCTGACGGAGACGACGCTTATTTTCATGACGAACAGCGTCATCAACATGAAAAACGGCAACCGCATCAAGGTCGATTACAAGCACATGATCGACGTGGGCGAGAGCAGACGGCACTACATCATGTATTTTGATAACGGCAAATCCATGGTATTCAGAAAAGAAGACATGGAAAAGGAAACGTTGGAAAGGTTCCGCCCGTTTATCGAATCTAAAGTACATAAATTAAAATTTACACAGATGCTCAAAAAATAAACCGGGAGGTTTTTCAACATGGTCATCGATTTAAAAACACTGTACGGCGCGGAAGCGACCGAGCAGCAGAAGCGTTATGAGGAGCTTTCCGCTTACTTTGCGGAGGAGTTCGGGGATGTTAATGCGCTTTCATATTTCAGTGCGCCGGGCAGAACCGAGGTGGGCGGCAACCACACCGACCACAACAACGGCAAGGTGCTGGCGGCGGCTGTGAATCTGGACGTTATTGCGGCGGTGAAGAAGACCGAGAACGGCGTGATCCGCCTGAAATCCGTCGGGTTCCCGATGGACACGGTCGATACGGCAGACCTTAACGTGCAGGAAGCGGAAAAGGAGCGCTCGGCGTCGCTCATCCGCGGCGTGTGCGCACGCTTAAAGGCGCTCGGCTATGAAGTGGGCGGCTTTGACGCGGTGACGACCTCAAGAGTTTTAAAGGGCTCCGGCCTTTCAAGCTCCGCGGCGTTTGAGGTGCTTGTGGTGACGATTTTAAGCCACCTGTATAATGACGACGCGATCGACCCCGTGGAGGCGGCACAGATCTCAAAATTTGCCGAAAACGTGTACTTCGGCAAGCCCTCCGGCTTACTCGACCAGATGGCGGCGAGTGTGGGCGGCTTTACGACGATGGACTTTAAAGACCTTTCCGCGCCGAAGATTGAGAAGATCGATTTTGACCTTGACCGTTACGGCTATGCGCTGTGCGTCGTCGATACGGGCGGAAACCATGCCGACCTGACCGGCGAATACGCAGCCATTCCGGCGGAGATGAAGCGCGTTGCGAAGGCGCTTGGCGGCGAAGTGTTGCGCGAGGTAAGCGAGGAGGAGTTTTATAAGAAAATTCCAGAGCTCAGAAAAGAAGTCGGCGACCGCGCGATTTTGCGTGCGATTCACTTCTTCGACGACAACCGCGTGGTGGATAAGGAAGTGGCAGCGCTGAAAGCGGGTGACTTTGAGACATTCAAGCGGTGCGTGATTGCCTCGGGTCATTCCTCGGCGATGAATTTGCAGAATGTGTTCGCAGTTGTGAATCCGCAGGAGCAGGGCTTGTCCCTTGCGTTGGCACTTATTGCGAAGATCCTCGGTGGCAAGGGCGCGTATCGCGTGCACGGTGGCGGCTTTGCCGGCACGGTGCAGGCGTATGTGCCGCTCGATATGCTGGACGCGTTCAAGGCAGAGATGCAGAGCGTGTTTGGCGAAAAGAGCTGCTATGTGCTCTCCGTGCGCAGCGCGGGCGGCACGAAAGTGACAATCGAATAAGTTTAACGGCGGCTTTGGTTTTTAGAGCCGCCGTTTTTGCGTATTGCGGGAAATACGTGTTGCGAAATTGTAAATATTGGGAAACGGTGGATTTCGCCTTGCGAATCATGCCGATTTGTGGTATAGTATACTCTGTATCATTATGACAGCTTACCGCAGACAGCTTGTCTGCGTGCGATAAAGGAGAATGTTTTTTGAAGGATAAAGAAATCACCGTTACGGCAGATGAGCTGCAAAAGCAGAAGCTATACACGGCGGACGTTGCGGCGATCATGCAGGTGCGCGCGATGCACGGCACGCCGAAGGCGCTTGTGCGCACGTATGGCTGCCAGCAGAATGTGGCGGACGGCGAACGCATTAAGGGTATGCTCTCTGAAATGGGCTTTGAATTCACTGAAGATGAAGATGAAGCCGATTTTATTCTGTTCAACACCTGCGCCATTCGCGAGCACGCCGAAGACCGCGTGTTCGGCAACATCGGCGCGCTGAAAAACGTGAAACGCCGCAACCCGTCGCTGCTCATTGCCGTATGCGGCTGCATGATGGAACAGGAGCGCGTGGCGGAGCGTATTAAGGCGTCGTTCCCGTTTGTGAACATCGTGTTCGGCACGCACGTCATCCACCGACTGCCGGAGATGATGTACACCGCCGTGACCGACTCGAAGCGCGTTTTTTTGCGCGGGCATGAATCGAAAGAGATCATTGAAGGTCTGCCGGTGCGCCGCGACGGCAACACACGCGCGTGGGTGACCGTGATGTACGGCTGCGACAATTTCTGCTCGTACTGCATTGTGCCGTATGTGCGCGGCCGGGAAAAGAGCCGCCACCCGGATGCCATCGTCGCCGAGTGCCGCGAGCTCATTGAGCAGGGCTACAAAGAAATTACGCTGCTTGGACAGAACGTGAATTCCTACGGCAAGGGCCTGCCGGAGAAAGTGAATTTTTCGGAGCTTCTGCGCCGCATTGACGCGATTGACGGCGACTACCGTTTGCGCTTTATGACCTCGCACCCGAAGGACGCGACGCACGAGCTGTTCGACACGATTGCGGAGAGCCGGCACATCTGCCACTACATCCACCTGCCGTGCCAGTCCGGCAGCAGCCGTGTGTTAAAGGCGATGAACCGCCACTACGACCGCGAAAAATACCTTGACCTCATCCGCTATGCGAAAGAGAAAATGCCCGATCTGTCGCTGACCTCCGACATTATCGTCGGCTTTCCGGGCGAGACGTATGAGGAGTTCTGCGAGACGCTGAGCCTCATCCGCGAGGTGGAGTTCACGTCGCTCTTTACGTTTATTTTCTCGCCGCGCCCCGGCACGAGAGCCGCCGAAATGGAAGACCCTGTCACGTACAAGGAGAAAACGCAGTGGTTCTCGGAGCTTTTGAAGACACAGGAGGAGATCGCCGCAAAGCGCTGCGCTTCCATGGTGGGCAGCACGGAGCGTGTGCTCATTGAAGAGCGCAACGAGAAAAACGGTTTGCTCAGCGGTCGCACCGCAAGCAGCATCATTGTGGAATTCCCCGGCGAAGACGAATGGATCGGCGAATTCAAAAATGTAAAAGTGACCGAAGCGCGCAACTGGATTTTGCGCGGCGAATGTGTAGACTAAGCAAAACGGGTTTTGACCCATTGCTTTTTCAAAATACAATAAAATTTATAATTTATTTTAAGGAGCTATTACTATGGATATCATGAAACTGACAAGAGAACTCGGCCGCGCTTTGCAGCAGGACCAGACCTACATCAACATGAGCGTTGCGGAGCAGCAGTGCAACGAGGACGAAGCTTTGCAGAATGCCATCGGCGAATTCAACTTAAAGCGCATGGCCATCAACAACGAGGCGGGAAAGGAAGACCGTAGCGAGGAACTTATCGAGCAGTACAACAAAGAACTGCGCGAGATTTACGGCAGAGTGATGCAGAACGAGCACATGGCGGCGTATCAGGCGGCAAAGAACGAGTTTGATGCGCTGATGCAGCGCGTGACGGGTGTGCTTTCCATGTGCGCGGAGGGTCAGGACCCGGATGGCTGCGATCCCGATGCCTGCGGCTGCACCGGCAGCTGTGCGACTTGCGGCGGTGGCTGCCACTAAGGCAGAATTTTGCAAAGTTTGCACGTGATCTGCTTGCATCTTTTCCGCCATACCGGTCGTAAAGTCCTTGACAGGCGCCAGCCTGCCTGCGGAATTTACTACGCAAGGCGTATACGCTCATGACGAAAAATCTGACGGCGCATCTCGCGCACCTACTTTACAAAAATCTGCCTTTGGCAGTAATTCACTTGTTGACTGAATCTTAACGATATGGAGGCCGGGCATGGCTGATTATTCCCCGATGATGAAACAGTACTTTGAAGTGAAGGAAAAATACCCGAACACGCTCCTTTTCTTTCGCCTTGGGGACTTTTACGAGATGTTCTTTAACGATGCGAAAATCGCGTCGCGTGAGCTGGAGCTGACGCTGACAGGCCGTGACTGCGGCCAGGAGGAGCGCGCGCCGATGTGCGGCGTGCCGTTCCACAGCGCGGAGACGTATATCGCGCGGCTTGTGGCAAAGGGCTACAAGGTTGCCATCTGCGAGCAGATGGAAGACCCGGCGCTTGCAAAGGGCATCGTAAAGCGCAGCGTTATCCGCGTCATCACGCCTGGCACCGTTATGGAAAGCAGCATGCTCGACGAGGCGAAGAACAACTATATCGCTTCCGCGTATTATCAGGGTGATAAGGTGGGCATCTGCTTTGCGGATATTTCAACGGGCGAGCTGGAGGCGACGACGCTGACGGCGGAGAAGGGCGAGACGCTCTCCCGCGCGGTCATCGACGCGCTGTCGCGATTTACGCCGCGCGAAATCCTCATCAACCCGGAATTTACCGATTTGACGGACGTGGCGAAATTCATTTCCGATAAGCTTTCGGCGTCACTCGAGTGCATGGATTTTGCGGTTTACGAACCGCTGCACGCGGAAGAAACGGTGAAGGCGCAGTTTCACCCCGAGGTTTTGGAACGCTCCGACGTTTTGAATTTCACGGAGATCACGGCGGCGCTGAGCGCTTTGCTCGAGTATCTCAGCCGCACACAAATCACGGGTTTGGAGCGCATGGAGGAAATTCGCATATATTCGCAGGCGAAGACGATGCGGCTTGATTTAAACACGCGCCGAAACCTTGAATTACTCGAGACGATGCGCAGCAAGGAGCGCCGCGGCTCGCTTTTGTGGGTGCTTGACAAGACCAAAACGGCGATGGGCAAGCGGCTTATCCGCACATGGCTCGAACAGCCGCTTTTGAGCCCGGCGGGCATTACGCTGCGGCAAAACGCGGTGGAGGAGCTGTTTGAGAACCGTCCGCTTTTAGACGATGTGACCGAGGCGCTGACGGGCATTTTTGACCTGGAGCGCATTATGACGCGCGTGGTGTACGGCTCTGTAAACGGCAAAGACCTGCGTGCACTGTGGTCGGCGCTGACGCGCTTGCCGCAGCTGAAAGCGCTTTCTGCGACGTTTAAAGCGACGATGCTGCGCGACATCGACAGCCGCATGGATGTGCTCTCCGATATTTGCGAACTCATCGACCGCGCCGTTGTGGAGAAGCCGCCGCACACGATCCGTGAGGGCGGCATTATCCGCGAGGGCTTCAACGCAGAGCTTGACGAAGTGAAAAGTGACATGACGAACGGCAAGCAGCTCATCGCCGAGCTGGAGGCGCGCGAGCGCGAAGCGACGGGCATTCCGAAACTGCGCGTGGGGTATAACCGCGTGTTCGGGTATTACCTTGAAGTTTCGAACGCGTTTAAGGACAAGACGCCGGAGCACTACGTGCGCAAGCAGACGCTTGCAAACGGCGAGCGGTACATCACGCAGGAATTAAAGGAGCTTGAAAACCGCATCTTAGGTGCGCACGACCGTTCTATTGCACTTGAGGGCAAGCTGTTTGAAGAAGTGCGTAGGACGATTGCGGAGCAGCTGACCCGCGTGCAGGAGACGGCGAAGGCGATTGCGGAGCTGGATGTTTTGGCATCGTTTGCGGCGGTATCTGTGCGGAACGACTACACGCGCCCGACCATTACGGCGAACGGCAGGCTGTATTTAAAGGACAGCCGGCACCCGGTGGTGGAGGCGCTGCTGACGGGCAGCGCACCGTTTGTGCCGAACGACCTTGAGATGGACCCGAACCAGAACCGTGTGTCTATCATTACGGGCCCGAACATGGCGGGTAAATCTACATATATGCGGCAGGTGGCGGTCATTGTCATCATGGCGCAAATCGGCTGCTTTGTGCCGGCGAGCGCGGCGGAGATCGGCATTGTGGACGGCATCTACACGCGCGTGGGCGCTTCTGACGACCTTGCGGCGGGGCAGTCCACGTTCATGGTGGAAATGGCCGAGGTGGCGGAAATTTTGAAGAGCGCCACGAAGGACAGCTTGCTGGTTTTAGATGAGATCGGCCGCGGCACCTCGACGTTTGACGGCATGAGCATTGCGCGGGCAGTCATCGAATACGTACACGACAAAAAGCTGTGCGGTGCGAAGACGCTGTTTGCGACGCATTACCACGAGCTGACGGAGCTGGAAGACCTTTTGCCCGGTGTGCAGAACTTCAGTATTGCGGTGAAAAAGCGCGGGGACGACATCACGTTCCTGCGGCGTATCGTGCGCGGCGGCGCGGACGACAGCTTCGGTATTGAGGTCGCGAAGCTCGCGGGCGTGCCGGACAAGGTGGTGCGGCGTGCGAAAGAGGTGTTAAAGAGCCTTGAAAGCGGCGAGATGGTGAAAAAACCGAAAAACGCCGTGAAAGTGCAGCAGGAGGAACCGATACAGCTGACGATGCTGACAAAGGACACGGAGGTTTTAAACCGCCTGAAAAGCCTGGACGTCAACACGCTGACGCCGATCGAATCCATGAACATTTTGTTTGAGCTTGCAAATATGCTGAAATAAATTTAACGCGAAAGGAAGGTGCAGAAAATGCCGAAAATTCACGTTTTGGAAAAGCAGGTCGCGGAGCTGATCGCTGCCGGTGAGGTGGTGGAGCGCCCGTCTTCCGTCATTAAGGAGCTTGTGGAAAACTCTATTGACTCCGGCGCGTCGATTGTCACGGTGGAAATTCGCCGCGGCGGCGTGACGTATATCCGTGTGACGGACAATGGCTGCGGCATTGCGCGCGAGGACGTGGCGACGGCATTTCTGCGCCATGCAACGAGCAAGGTGCGTGAAAAGGACGACTTAGACGCGATTTTGACGCTCGGCTTCCGCGGTGAGGCGCTGGCGTCCATTTCGGCTGTGTCGCGCGTTGACCTCATCACGCGCACGGCGGACAGTTCAATCGGCACGCACTATTCCTCCGAGGGCGGCAGCGACGTGGAGATCGAAGACGCGGGCTGCCCACTTGGCACGACCATTACGGCGCGCGACCTGTTTTTTAACGTGCCGGCGCGTATGAAGTTTCTGAAGAAAGACACCGCAGAGGGCAACTCCGTGGCGGGGCTGATGGACAAAATTGCGCTTTCGCATCCGGAAATCTCGTTCCGCCTCATTCGCGAGGGCAAGGAAGTGCTGCACACGCCGGGCGACGGCAAGCTGAGCTCGGCGATCTATGCGGTGTTCGGCAAGGAGTTTTCCGGCGCTTTGCTGCCGGTGGACTACACCTTGGGCGGCATTCGCGTGCACGGGTATATCTCGTCGCCGATTGCGAGCCGACCGAACCGCAGCATGCAGAATTTCTTCATCAACGGGCGTTTTGTGCGCAGCCGCACGGCGTGTGTGGCGCTGGAGGAAGCGTACAAGGGCGCGATTATGGTGGGTAAATTCCCGGCGTGCGTGCTGCACATCGAGCTGCCGTCGTCGGTCGTCGACGTGAACGTGCATCCGGCGAAGCTGGAGGTGCGCTTTGTGAACGAGCGTCCGGTGTTTGATGCGGTGTACCACGGGGTGAAATCCGCCGTGACGGCGAGCCGCGATATGAAGTCCGTTGACCTTGCGCAGCACGCAAGGCGGCCCGTCGACCCGTATAAGCCGGATGTGGTCGTAAAGCCGCAGCAAATGGTGCTGAATCAGCCGCCGAAAACGGAGACGGTGAAGCCGATGCCTGCGCCGGTCGTGAAGTCTGCGCCCGTTATCAGCACGAGCGAAAAAGAGGCGGAAGCGCCGTATGAGCCGCCCGTCGATATGCCGCCGATGCCGCATACGTTCTCGGACAGCGCAGAGCGGGAGGAAAAGCCGCAGCTTGAAAGTATTCGTACGTCGATCGAGCGCGTTTTGGAGGCGGAGCCGCAGCCGGTGACAAAGCCGGAAGTGATAACGGAAGAACCGCCCTTACCGCAGCTGCCCGAGACGGAGCCCGTGCCGCCGGCGTGGGAGGAAACACCCGTGCAGACGGAAGCGGTGCAGGAGGATCCGGAAAGCAACGCACAGCCGGAAACACGCGTTGTGCCGGAGACGGAGCGGGATTTGTCCCGCATGGCGCATAAGGTGATCGGCGAGGTGTTTGACACGTATATCATCCTTGAATACGACGCGCAGACGCTGATGTTTATTGACAAGCACGCGGCGCACGAGCGCTTGCTGTACGAAAAGCTCAAACGGCGCGAAGAAGCTGCTATGGCGCAGACGCTGCTTGTGCCCGTGACGGTGACGATGGACAAAAACGAGTACACGGCGGTTTTGCAGAATTTGAATGTTTTTGAGCAGGCGGGCTTTGATGTGGAGGATTTTGGCAGCGGTACCGTTTTGGTGCGCAGCGCGCCGCTTAATTTGAACGGTGCGGACATCAAGGACTCCGTGCTCGAAATGGCGGGATACCTTGAAGAAAACAAGACCGACGCGACGACGGAGCACATGGACTGGCTGTACCACAACATTGCGTGCCGCGCAGCCATTAAGGGTGGGAACGCCTCGAAAAAAGAGGAACTCATTGCACTTGCGGAAGAGCTGGAAGCGAACCCCGATGTGCGCTACTGCCCGCACGGCAGGCCGATCTACGTGATGCTGAAAAAGCGAACGCTGGAAAAAGAATTCGGCAGAGTTTAACGGTTTGCTCACAAACACAGGTGAAAGTTGTGCTATTATAAAGTTATGTAAACAAAAGGAGGCGCCGGAATGACGGAAGCACAAGAGAAAATCAAGGTATTCGCGGTGTGCGGGCCGACGGCCTCCGGCAAGACCTCGCTTTCCGTAACGCTTGCGAAAAAGCTCCATGCGGAGGTGGTTTCGTGTGACTCGATGCAGATTTATAAGGGCATGGAGATTGGCACGGCAAAGCCGACCGCGGACGAGATGCAGGGTGTGCCGCACCACCTGATGGGTTTTCAGGACCCCGCGGAGCCGTTCAGCGTGAGTGACTATGTGGCGCTTGCGGGAAAGGTGATCGAAGACATACATGCGCGTGGCAAAAACGTGTTGCTTGTCGGTGGCACGGGCTTATATGCGCGCTCGCTTTTAAAGGCGGTGCCGTTTACGGAAAACAGCCGTGACGATGAAATCCGCGGTAATTTGGAAGCGGAATTTGCGGCAGACGGCATTGAACCGCTTTATGCGCGGCTAAAAGAGCTTGACCCCGAGGGGGCCGAGGGTATCCATCCGAATAATACGCGTAGGGTTATCCGCGCGCTTGAATACTGCATGGTGACGGGCGAGCCGTTCTCGAAGCAGGCGAAGGATTCGAAAGCGGTGGAATCGCCGTATGACGGGAAAATGTTGGTGCTGTCTTTCAGAGACCGCGAGACGCTTTACGGGCGTATCAACCTGCGCGTGGAGCAGATGTTTGCAGACGGCCTATTAAAAGAAGCCGAGGATTATTTTAAGCGGTATGGCACGCCGGGGCAGACCTCCGTGCAGGCCATCGGCTACAAGGAGCTGTTCCCGTATTTTGAGGGGCAGTGCTCCTTAGACGAAGCAAAGGAAAATATAAAAAGGGAAACACGGCGCTATGCCAAGCGCCAATTGACGTGGTTCCGCCGGGAGGAAGATGCCGTGTGGCTTTTTGCGGATGATTTTGATGCCCCGGCAGACCTGATAAGCGCGGCAGAGGACATAGCCCGCGCGCATTTTGAAGACTGAAAGGAAGCCCCGCTATGGGAAGCAACACATTATTTCGTAAAATCAGTTCGATCGCCGTGGCGATTTTACTTTTGATATATGTAGGCTACCAGATTTACAGAAGCCAATACACCGGATTTAAAACGGAAACGGCCATGTACGCCGACCTTTCCGCATCCATCGACACCACGGGCTTTATTATCCGCAATGAGGAGCTTGTGTACTCGCGGTACGACGGCGTTTTGAACTACACGCTCGACGACGGAGAGAAAACGGCGTTCGGCGGCACGGTAGCAGAGCTGTATCCCGCGGAAGAGGACGCCGCCGCACACAACCGCATGCTGCGCATCGACGAGGAGCTTACGCGGCTAGCCGTGCTGGAGAACCCCACGGAGGTCGCGTCCTCGAACCCGAAGAACATCGGCAGCCAGATCAATAAAACGGTCACAGGGCTGCTTTCCGATTTGAAATCCGGTGCGTTTTCGTCGATCTCGAACGATAAAAACGACCTGTACCTCTTGATGGGCCAAAAGCAGATTGTGACGGGCGCGGAGGATTCCGCGAGCTATGTGGCGCACATTGAGAATTTGAAATCGGAACGTGCAACGCTGGAGACGACGACCTCTTCAAGCACCGGCACGGTAACGTCGCCGGCTTCCGGTTATTTTATCCATACGGTGGACGGCTACGAAAACGCGGTGGACACCGACGATGTGGAGCAGCTGACCGTAAGCGATGTGCGTGCGCTGGAAGAAGGCGAAGCGGGCAGCAATGCGGACAGCACGGTCATCGGCAAGGTGGCAAAGGAATTCAACTGGTACATTGCGTGCATCATCGATGAAAACGACCTTGTGCGGCTTGACCGCACGACGAATGTGAAGGTGGAGATGCCGTTTGCGACGGCGGAGACGATCCCGGCCGAGGTCGTGAAGATCAATAGGGACGAAGCGAGCGGGGACGCAGTGGTCATTTTGAAGTGCTCTTACATGAACACGGACCTTGCCGCCGCGCGCAAGGAGCCGCTGCGCATCGATTTACAGTCGTATGCCGGTGTGCTCGTGAACGAAAAGGCCATCCACTTTGCGGATGTGACCGTGACGGATACGGACACGGACGGCAATGTGACGGAGCATGTGGAACAGAATGTGAAGGGTGTTTACATCAAGTCCGGCAGCCGCGTGCGCTTTGTACAGGTATTCTCCGATGCGACGATCGACGGCTATGCCGTGTGCAAGCTGAACCTTTCCTCCTCGGAAAAAGAGCAGCTCGTCACCTCGAGAACGATACAGCTTTACGATGAAGTCATTGTGGAAGGGACGGATCTTTATGACGGAAAAATGCTTTGAGGAGCGTTTTAGGGACGTAGAGGAAAACTATAAGGTCATCACGAACCGCATTGCGGAGGCAGCGGTGCGCTCCGGCAGAAAGCCCGAGGACATCACGTTTCTTGCGGCGACGAAGACCGTGCCGGCGGAGGTCATCAACCACGCCATCGGCTGCGGCCTGCGCTTCATCGGCGAAAACCGCGTGCAGGAATTCATGGACAAATATGAAAAGATCGATTGGGACAAGGGCGTTTCCGGCCAGATCATCGGGCGCTTGCAGACGAACAAGGTGAAATATATCATCGATAAGGTCGACTGCGTCCAGTCGGTGGATTCCGTAAAGCTTGCAAAGGAAATTTCCCGCCTTGCGGAGAAAATAGGCCGCAAAATGCCGGTGCTCATTGAAGTGAATATCGGCGGGGAAGAAAGCAAGGGCGGCATCGAAAAAGCTGCGCTGCCCGAGTTATTGGAAGAAATTGCCGTGCTGCCGGGCATTCAGGTGAACGGATTGATGGCAATTCCACCAATTTGTGCGGAAAAATCCGTGCTATGCAATTATTTTTCCCAAATGCATCAATCTTTTATTGACATCCGCGCCAAAAAAATAGATAATGTATTTATGAATTGCCTTTCGATGGGTATGTCTTCCGATTACGCGGAGGCCATCGAGTGCGGCGCCACTATGGTGCGCATCGGCTCTTCGCTTTTCGGCCCGCGCGACTACACGCGCTGACCGACCCTGTTATGCAGAAAATGGAGGTATAATATATGGCAGGCATTGTAGAGAAGCTTCAGAAAATGTGGAACCCGCCCGATGACGAGTATGATGAATACTACGAGGACGAGGCCACGGAGCCCACGGCAGACAGCCGTGAGGAGCAGCCTTCCGCACGCCGTTCGTTCTCCTCTTCAAGCTCGAACCGCGTTGTGAACATTAACCACGCCCGCGCAGGCGCACAGGTGGTTGTGTTTAAGCCGAACTCTTTCCGTGACGACACAAATAGCATTGCGGATGAGATCAACCAGGGCCATACGGTCGTTGTGAATTTTGAAGAGACGAACGCGAGCGAGGCGCGCTATATTCTGGCGTTCCTCAGCGGCGCTTCTTACGCGAACCACGGCGAGGTGAGACCCATCGCCGCGAAGACGTATATTTTCACGCCTGCGGGCGTGAGCCTGAGCGGTGCGGAGATTCGCGATGATCTTGCACAGAACGGCGTAACGTTCTGATATGGCCGCACAGGAAGACAAGCTTTTTGAAGCGAAAATAGAGGATTGCCTGCGCCTTGGCGAAAAAAGGCCGGCGTTCTTGGGCTTTTTGGATCTTTCCGAGCGCGCGTACGCAGAAGAATATTTGCGCCGTGTACATGCGGAAAATTACCGGTTTTTCGGTGGCTTTCCCGAAGCGGAGCGAACGGTTTTGGGCGTGTTTCCTGACTACATGGAACCCTTGGATGAGGAGTTTCCGGTGACGGGGCTCACGGTGAAATTTCGCCGGCAGGATGCGCTTTCACACCGCGATTTTATGGGCTCATTTTTGGCACAGGGCGTGGTGCGTGCATCGCTCGGCGATATTCTGGCCGAAGAAGGGCGCGCCGTGCTGTTTGTGAAAACAGAGCTTGCGCCGCACTTTCTTTCGCAGATCGATAAGATCGGTCGGGTGGGGGTGCAGATTACAAAGGGCTTTACAGATCCGCTGCCGCAGGCGCACAGCTTTCAGCCGATGGGCGGCGTGGTCGCTTCGGAACGCTTAGACTGCTTAGTTGCCTTTTTGGCGGGCACCGGCAGGGAAAAAGCCGCGCAGATGGTGCACGCAGGTCTGGTTTCCGTCAACCATAGGGAGACGGATTCCGTTTCGCACCGTGTAAATGAAGGAGACATCATCTCCATACGCCGCTGCGGGCGATTTATTGTTGATATGCTCGGCCCGGTCACGAAAAAGGGCCGTTTATCTGTGAAATGCAGAAAATACATATAGGAGGCTTACACACATGTTATCGATTAAAGACATCAATGAAGTCAGCTTCAGAAAATCAAATTTTTCCGGTTACAATTCTGATGATGTCGATCAGTTTATTGATGAAGTTTTGGAGACCGTAACGGCGCTCACAAAGGAAAACGCAGAGATTAAAACGCGCAAGACGGATGATTCCGCCGCTGTGCAGCAGTTACAGGCGAAAAACGCCGAGCTGCAGGAGAAGCTTTCTATTTTGGCTGCAAAAATTGAGTCTTACCGTGCAGAGGAAGACGGTATTAAGGACGCCATTCTCAGCGCACAGCGCCTTGGCAATGCTTCCATCCGTGAGGCAAAGGCGAAGGCCGAGAAGATTGTGAACGACGCAAACGCGAAGGCGGACGCTCTTGTAAAAGATGCGAAGGGCCGCTCCGAAACGCTTGTGAAGTCCTATGAAAAGCAGATCGCCGCAAAAGAGAAAGAGTTGGAGAACATGAAGCGCGAGGTGACAAACTTCCGCGCATCGCTCTACGGCATCTATAAAGAACACCTTGCCGTGATTGAGAAGATTCCGACGTTTGACCTGCCGGAGGAAGAGCAGGAGGAAAAAGCGCCCGCCGAGGAACCGACGCCGGTATACACCGAGCCCGAAGTGATTGAGGAGCCGGAAGAAGAGATCCCGGTGCCTGCAGCACAGCAGGTCGAAGAGGAACCCGCACCGGCCCCCGCAGAGCCGAAGCCCGCTCCCGCACCGGCGCCGGTACAGCCGCAGCCTGTTTACGACAAGGACTCCTACATTAAGGAGCAGTTCAGCGGCATTGGTCTTGATCTGAACGCTTACGCCGACATCCCGGAATCTTTGCAGAAAGAAAAGGAGGCCCTTTTCAGTACGCTGGAGTTCGGCGTTGAAGACGAAGGCGACAAGAAAAAGGGTAAATTTAAGAGAAGATAAAACCAGCAGAAAGGCACGGATCAATATATGGATTACAAAAGCACATTGAACCTCCCCAAGACCGACTTTGCCATGCAGGCCGGCCTACCGAAGCGCGAGCCGGTAATGCTCGAAAAGTGGTATGAAGACAAGGTTTACGAGACCGTTCTCGAAAAGAACGACGGTAAGCCGCTTTATGTTCTGCACGACGGCCCTCCGTATGCAAACGGCGATATCCACCTCGGCACAGCGCTGAATAAGACGCTGAAGGACTTTATCGTTCGCTACAAGAATATGTCCGGCTTTAAGGCACCGTACGTTCCCGGCTGGGATACCCACGGCTTGCCGACCGAGTTGAAGGCCAGAAAGAAAGCGGGCGTTTCGAATTCCACTGCAATCTCCGACATCGAGCTGCGCAAGCTCTGCCGCGAGTTTGCCCTCGGCTACCTCGATGAGCAGCGCAACTCCTTCAAGCGTCTTGGCGGCATCGGTGAATGGGACAACCCGTATGTCACCCTGCGCAAGGAATTTGAAGCAAAGCAGATCGAGATCTTCTCCGAAATGGCGACGAAGGGCCTCATCTATAAGGGCTTAAAGCCGGTTTACTGGTGCCCGGAGTGCGAGACTGCACTGGCGGAAGCCGAGATTGAATACGCAGAGGATCCCTGCCACTCCATCTATGTGAAGTTCCGCGTGACGGACGACAAGGGCCTTTTGACCCCGATGGGCGCAGACCTGAGTAAGACCTACTTCGTAATCTGGACGACGACGACCTGGACGCTCCCCGCGAACGTCGCGATTTGCGTCGGCCCGGAATTTGAATATGCACTTGTAAAGTCCGGCGACGAATACTATGTGATGGCAACGGCCCTGACCGAATCTGCCATGCAGGCGGCGGGCAAGACCGATTACGAGATCCTTGGCACCTTAAAGGGCAGCGACCTTGAGTATATGAAGACGGCGCACCCGTTCATCGACCGCACATCTCTCGTCATTGTGGGCGACCACGTTACGTTGGAAAGCGGTACCGGCTGCGTTCACACGGCTCCGGGCCACGGCGTCGAAGACTATGACGTCTGCCACAATCACTATCCCGAAATTCCGATCGTTGTGCCGGTGGACAGCCATGGCAAGATGACCGAGGAAGCGGGTCAGTTTGCAGGCCTGACGACCGAGGAAGCGAACAAGGCGATTGCACAGCACCTTGAGGATACAGGCGCACTGTTCGCTTTACAGAAGATCATCCACCAGTATCCGCACTGCTGGCGCTGCAAGAAGCCGGTTCTGTTCCGTGCGACCGAGCAGTGGTTCTGCTCCGTGGACGCTATCAAGGATCAGGCGATTGAAGCTATCAAGGGCGTAAAGTGGATCCCGGGCTGGGGCGAAGACCGCATTTCTTCCATGGTCCGTGACCGCAACGACTGGTGTATCTCCCGTCAGCGTCGCTGGGGTGTGCCGATTCCGATTTTCTACTGCAAGGACTGCGGCGAGCCGCTCATCGAGAAGGACGCGATGCACGCAGTTTCCGAGCTGTTCCGCGCAGAGGGCTCCGATGCTTGGTACATCAAGGAAGCGGAAGAAATTCTGCCCGCAGGCACAAAGTGCAAGAAGTGCGGCTGCACCTCCTTTACAAAAGAGCGCGACATCATGGACGTTTGGTTTGATTCCGGCGTGACCCATGCTGCCGTTTGCGATACACGCGATTATCTTCATTGGCCGGCTGACCTGTACCTTGAGGGTGCAGACCAGTACCGCGGCTGGTTCCAGTCTTCGCTGCTCACGTCCATTGCATGGCGCGGCAAGGCGCCGTACAAGGCTGTCGTCACACACGGCTGGGTCGTGGACGGTCAGGGCAGAAAGATGAGTAAGTCCCTCGGCAACGGCATTATGCCGCAGGAGATTGTGGATAAGTACGGCGCAGATATCCTGCGTCTGTGGGTCGCTTCTTCCGACTACCATGCCGATATCCGCATCTCCCCGGAAATCCTCAAACAGCTTTCCGACGCATACAGAAAGATCCGCAACACGGCACGCTATATGCTCGGCAACCTTTCCGATTTTAATCCGGATACCGACAGTGTAGAGGTCTCTGAGATGCTTTCCATCGATAAGTGGGCGCTGAACCGTTTGGATCGGCTGATGGTGAAGGTGCGCGAGGGCTATGAGTCCTTCGAGTTCCACCAGGCTTACCACGCCATCCATAACTTCTGCGTTGTGGATATGTCGAACTTCTATCTCGACGTCATCAAGGATCGTCTGTACACCGAGAAGAAGGACTCCGCTGCACGCCGCGCCGCGCAGACTGCGATGTATATCATCCTCGATGCGATGACCCGTCTGGTCGCGCCGATCTTGGCGTTCACCTCCGACGAAATCTGGCAGAGCATGCCGCACGCTTCCGATTGCGATGCACGCCACGTTGTTTACAACGAGATGCCGAAGCCGACGAGCGAAAAGTACGGCATCGACGTGACGGAAGAATTCATCGCACGCTGGGATAGAATCCATGCAATCCGCGATGTTGTGAAGAAGGCGCTTGAAAACGCACGTGCAGAGAAGACGATCGGTGCATCGCTCGATGCAAAGGTCACGCTGTTCTGCACCGGCGAGCTGTATGCGTTCCTCAAGTCTGTGGAAGACGAGCTTGCAACCGTGTTCATCGTATCTCAGGTCGAGATCGTGGACGGCGAGGGCGGCACACTTTCCGACGATACACTGGGCCTCTCCGTGCAGGTCGATAAGGCAGAAGGCTGCAAGTGCATGCGCTGCTGGACATATTCCTCCACGGTCGGCAAAAACCCGGCATACGTGGATCTGTGCGAGCGCTGTGCAAAAGCACTTTCCGAATAATTTCGGACACATTGAATTTGCTTTAAACGGTACGTGCTTAATGACGCCGTGCTGTTGAATAATTGAACCGAACCAAGGTGCAAACCGGTTTTGCCCGGCTTGCGCCTTTTTCGGGTTATAAGGGGATATTTCTTTTGTCCATTCTCATTCTTTTGCTGATCGCCGTGCTGACAGCTGTCGATCAGTTTATAAAAATGACGGTTATCACAAACTTAAAGCCCATCGGCAGTGTGACGTGCATTCCGGGCCTTTTGGAGTTCCGTTACCTTGAAAACAACGGCGCAGCATTCGGCTTTTTTGCCGGGCTTTCGTGGCTTTTGATCATACTGACGATAGGGCTTATGGCAGCGTTGCTCGTGTTTTTGTTCCGCTATAAGCACCACACATGGATGTCGCGCACGTCGTGCATGCTCATCATCGCGGGCGGCATTGGTAACCTCATTGACCGTTTTATTTTCGGCTATGTGGTCGATTACATCCATGTGCTGTTTTTTCCGTATGTGTTCAACTTTGCAGACTGCTGCGTGGTGGTCGGTGCGATTTTGTTTGCCGTGTGGTACTTATTCTTTAAAGACAAAAAAGAAGCGGCAGATAAAAAAGTGAACGAGCCGACGGAAACGACTGCCGACGGGGTCGGGAAATAAGTATGGCGGAGCTGCATGAGATTGAGGTCACAGCGGCGGGCCAGCGCGCTGATAAGCTGATTGCGGAGGCGCTGCCGGAGCTTTCCCGCTCTGCGGTACAGAATTTGATCCGCGACGGGCATGTGACCTGCGATAATAAGATTGTGCAAAAAAGCACGAAGCTTGCGCCGGGGAGCGTTTTGTGCGTGGAGATTCCCGAAGCGCGCCCGCTCGACGTGAAGGCGGAGAACATTCCGCTTGACATCGTATATGAAGATGACGACCTACTTGTGGTGAACAAGCCGAAGGGCATGGTGGTGCACCCGGCAGCGGGCAATTATGACGGCACACTTGTGAACGCGCTGCTGTACCACTGCGGCGATTCGCTTTCTGGCATCAACGGCGTGATTCGCCCGGGTATTGTGCACCGCATTGACAAGGACACGAGCGGGCTGCTTATCGTCGCGAAAAACGACACCGCGCACCGGCACTTGGCGGAGCAGATCAAGGCGCACAGCTTTACGCGCGAATACCGCGCCGTGGTGTACGGGAAAATTCGCGAGGACGGCACGGTGGATGCGCCCATCGCACGTCATCCGCAGGATAGAAAGCGCATGGCGGTACAAAACACGCCGAACGCGAGAAACGCCGTGACGCACTATTTTGTCACAAAAAATTTTACGGGATTTACGCAGCTGCGCCTGCGCCTTGAGACCGGACGCACGCACCAGATCCGTGTGCACATGGCGTATATCGGGCACCCTGTCGCGGGCGACCCGGTCTACGGACCGAAAAAAGTCATCACGCAGCTGCACGGGCAGTGCCTGCACGCGGGGCTCATCGGGTTCATCCACCCGCGCACGGGCGA
>OLPF01000877.1_pt1 | contig 28176 bp, 24 predicted proteins | sample 1673121 | NCBI WGS metagenome assembly OLPF01 (sample SAMEA3136756, study PRJEB25190) | human gut metagenome
CGCCGGAGGGGCCCAGGCCCCTCCGGCGCAGCGCGTTTGCCGTGTTTATGGTGACGGAGGTGCTCAGCACGGACGGGCGCATGACGCTCATCACGTCGGGCGAGACGTTCATCCCCCTGGCGGGGGAGAGCGGCTATTCGCTGCTCATGCTCAAGATGGACCCGGACGCCAGTGAAGCCGACGTGCAGGCGGCTTTTAACGCGGGGGGCGGCGCGACGTTGCGCCACAAGCCGCGCCTGTGTGCCAGCCGCAAAATTTGCTTGAAGCAGGGAAAGCGTCCCCGAAATCGTCACAAATATGAAAACGTGTTGTTCCACATCGGGGGAAATGGTTTATCCTTGTCATACCGGCGAACGCCGGAAAAACAAACCAAGGAGCATGCGATATGGATATGGATCGGATTTATGCGGAAGCCATTGCCAACGAATACGCCCCGAAGAACACCTCCAAGGTGATGGCGCTCAAAAAGCTGGACAGGAAGGCCAAAAGCGTGGCGAATATCTTCGCCTATACGTCGATGCGCATGAAATGGAAACTTGCACGGAAGAACGCCGGGAACCTGTTTACCATTTGAGGGAAGATTATGCCTTCAAGACGAAGGCGTGTGCCGGCGTCTCGTTGGGCATCACGGGGCTTTTTGCGCTCTACAATGGATATCTGGGGCTGACCGCCGGCTCAATCTGGCACGGGAGCATCTGCGCGTTTCACCTGATGCTGGCCGCCATCCGGGCTTTGACGCGGGAGCCGTTTGCCAATCCAGCCAATAGTTTTCTGCAATATTCGCCACTTTGTTAAATTGTTTCGTATATCGTATGTTTTTGCTTGACCTGATGTAGTTCTCTTGATATAATGTTCGCAGACAGATGAACAAACTCCAAGTCCGGCCGGCCTTCACGGTCAGACGGACCATTGGGTTGTTCCGGCAACGGGGCAGCCTGCCATTGCGCGAAGGAGCTTGGAAACAAACGGCACAGATGGCTGCCGCTTTGTTCCAGTTCCTTCGCTTTTTATCTGTTTGGCGTAAAGAGGTACGCGTGTCCACTGGCCGAATAATCATCACAGGAGGAGGACGTAACGATGTCTGACAAGAAAAAGTTCTTAGACAAGGACTATACCCGCCGCCAGTTCCTCAAGCTCTCGGGCAAGACGCTGGCCGGCGTCACCCTGTCGAGCACCATGCTCAGCACGCTTGGCTTTGCCGAGAGCGAGAACCCTGAGGAGGAGGCCGCCAACTCCACCGTGTGGGCGCTTCCGCAGGGCCTGCTTGTGGTCAATCCCGACAAGTGCACCGGCTGCATGCGCTGCGAAATCAACTGCACGCTGGTCAACGACGGCTTTGTCTCCAGCTATATGTCCCGCGTGAAGATGGCCCGCAACCTGACCAGCAGCCGCAATGGCAACGGCCTGTACACCGAAAACAACTGGGTGTACTTCCCGGATACCTGCCGCCAGTGTGAGGACCCCGCCTGCGGCAACGCCTGCCCGATGCAGGCGATCTATGCCGATGAAAACGGCGTCCGCAAGGTGGACACCGAAAAGTGCGTGGGCTGCGGCGCCTGCACCCAGGCGTGCCCGTGGCATATGCCCACCGTCAACCCCGAAACAAAGAAATCGTCCAAGTGCATCCAGTGCGGCGCCTGCGCCGAGGGCTGCGTGACCGGCGCGCTGAGCATCATTCCGTGGGATAAGATTGCTGCCGCGTCCCAGGAAATCTGACATCGAGCATAAGGAGGAAACGCTATGTCTACCATTTACGGCTGGGCCGGCAAGATCCTGCGTGTGAATTTCACCACCGGCGCCATCACCACCGAAGATACGCTGCCCAAGTACCACGACTACGTCGGCGGCATGGGCATCGGCTACAAGATCATCTGGGACGAAGTGCCCATGGAGACCAAGGCGTATGACGAGGCTTCCAAGGTCGTCATCGCCGTGGGCCCGCTGACGGCTTCCGGCGTGCCCTGCTCCGGCCGCACGAACATCTCCTTCCTGTCCTCCTGGTCGAAGGGCTACTCCATCGTGGATGCGCACATGGGCGGCCACATCGCGCACAACATCAAGTTTGCCGGATATGACGCCATCGTGCTGGAAGGCCAGAGCGAGACCCCGGTTTACCTCAAGATTGAGGATGACAAGGTTTCCATCGAGGATGCCTCCGATCTGTGGGGCAAGGGGACGTTTGCGGCCAACGCGGCCATCGCCAAGGCCTGCGGCCCCGAGTTCGACGTGGCGACCATCGGCCCGGCGGGCGAGAACCTGGTCAACATGTCCTGCCTGATCACCAGCGTGGGCAACTCCGGCGGCGCCGGCGTGGGCGCGATCATGGGCTCCAAGAAGGTCAAGGGCATCGCCGTGCGCGGCACCGGCTGCGTGCGCATCGCCGACCCGAAGACCCAGAAGGAACTGTGCGACTACGTGCTGCGCGACCTGATCGGCTCCAACAACAACCACAACGTGCCGAGCCGTCCGCAGAGCTGGTCCGAGTACACCTCCACCGTCAAGAACCGCTGGCAGGGTGGCCCCGGCGTTATGTGGGGCAAAGCGGCCGGCGGCGCCATCGACACGGGCGAGCAGCCTTCCGGCGACATCAACCGCATCGGCTACCGCGCCACCAAGGGCGTGTTCGATTACAGCGACCTGGCCCAGAAGTACATCGTCAAGAGCGGCGGCTGCGCGTCCTGCCCGATCCGCTGCTACTCGGAGTATGATATTGACGTGCTGGCGGAGTACGACCTGCCCACCAAGACGTCCAACACCTGCGCGCCGGCCGGCTCCGTGCCCACGGGCTTCTATCCGGAAGGCATCCACGATTTCAAGGACGAGGGCGACGCCAAGATCGTCATCGGCCAGTATGGTTCCCGCGTGCTGGATGACTACGGCCTGTGGTGCAACTACGGCAGCATCGCCCGCGAGTTCACCTACTGCTACAACAAGGGCCTGATCAAGGAGCACCTCTCCGAGGAAGAGTGGAACTCCATCCCGTGGGACCTGATGAAGGACGGCGATCCGCGCTGGCTCGACTTCATCATCGACGCCATTGCCACCAAGAAGGGCGAGATCAGCCGCTTTGGCGAGGGCACGCTCGGCCTGATGGCTGCCTGGGGCCTGGACGATAGCTATCTGGATGCGGTCGACGCCCAGAACCAGAACGTGGGCCACAACGGCTATCCGAAGCATCACTCCTCCGAGGATGTCTGGCAGACCGGTCTGCTCTACAACGTTATGTACAACCGCGACTGCATGGTGCACGTGGGTACCAACTTCGTGCGTTCCGGCTCGCCGTTTAACGAGGTCATCAAGCCCGTGCTGGAGGGATACTTCGGCGAGGGCTGCGTGGATGCCCCCAAGGCCTACACGCCCATCAACGAAAACAAGGTCAAGCTGGCCAAGTGGTGCTTCCTGGAGAAGCAGTGGTCCGATATGGCCACCATCTGCGACTGGGTGTGGCCGATGACCCTGTCTTCCAGCCCGGCGCGCAACTACGTGGGCGACATCGAGGTGGATTCCAAGTTCCTGACCGCGGTGACGGGCGAGACCTGGTCGCAGGATGACCTGCTCTTCGCCGCTGAGCGCGTCAGCCAGATGCTGCGCGTGATGACCGCCATCTCCTTCAAGATCAACGAGAACACCGACAACCTGCGCACGACCCACGACGTGTTCTCCGCCTGGGTCTTCGACAAGGAGCCGGACTTCAAGGCCTTTGAAGAGGGCACCGTCAAGATGGACCGCGAGGATATGGACAAGGCGCTGACCATGTTCTACGAGCAGATGGGCTGGGATACCGAGACCGGCATTCCCACCCGTGCCACGCTGGAGAAGTTCGGCCTGTCCGACATGGCGGACAAGCTCGAGGAATACGGCATCCTTCCCGCTTAATTTCTGTCAACATTGCCATTCCCGCAGGCTTGTCCTGCGGGAATCTTTTATACTGCCGGAAAAGTCCGCTGCCGCGGTTTTGACCGCGCGACCGGCCCGCCGCGGTTTCTTGACAGGATCAAACCGGGATGATATCCTGATACTGATTTCCTTCCCGTGCCGGTTCAGCGCCCATATCCTTCCCAAGGGCAAGCGGCTCAGAGCGCGCGAGGCCACTGGGGCTTGAGCCGGCAGCACATTGATACAGGAGGCATCCATCATGCTCTTAGGCCGACGCAAATCCGGCTTCACGGAGGAACAGGTCCTCCGGCCCAGCGAAATTCCCGATTATGTCAACGAGGAGAACGATACCACGTTTGCCCGCCCCAAAAGCGCCTGCATGGGCCATGAGGCACCTGCCGCGCCCGAACCGCAGGCGTGGATTCCGCCGCAGCCCATGCCCGAATACCGGCTGCTGAGGGAATACATCCGCTCCCAGTGCGAGCTGCACCAGATCACGCCGCGCTCCCAGCTGCTTGGGGAGGACCCGAGCACCGGGGCGCTGCTGGAGCAGATCGCCCACGATCCGGAGTGCGCGGACATCACGGCCCTGGAGGGCCAGAAGGATACGTACTACTACAGCTCGCAGGTCATGTCCAACTTCTTTGCGTGGGTGACGATGCTGGTCATGGAGGATGACCTGCCGCGCACCATCGCCGAGATGACGCGGCACAACTGCACGACCTATCCGGCCCCCACGCTGCTGGAGTACTTCACGCTTTCGCCGTTCCGCTATGGGCAGGAGCGCATTGACCAGGCGCTTTCGCAGATGCGGGCGGACCCGCGTTACCAGGACATCCGCCTGTTTGAGTCCCCCGGCGGGCGCATGTATCTGTACTCCTCGGACAAGATGAGCGAAAAGTACGCGCGCGCTCTCTCGGTGGATATGGACCGCGGACCGGTGGACTGACGGCCGTCCGCTGCTGTACTGTCCGTCAAACGTCCCGTGCGGTTGCCCGCGGGGACAAGAGAGAAGCCGCCATCAGAAAGAAGGATCACCATGCCCAAAACCAATCAACCGGAAGACCTCTCCGCCCGGGACGCGGCGTCCCAGCCGGAGGAACAGCCGCAGGCGGATGCCCCGGCGGAGGAAAAAAAGCCGGACCTGTTCGACTACCTGGAGAGCCAGCCTGATGTGGAGGACCCGTTCCCGCCTTCCGAGCCGGAACCGGAACCGGAGGAGCCCACGGACACCGAGCTGCTGGCCAGATATATCCGCACACGCTCGGCACAGGGCCAGCTGACCGCCCGCAAAGCGCTGCTGGAAGAAAACCCGGAGATGGAGCCTGTCATCGACGAGCTGCTGCGAGACGAAGCATTCCCCGACATCCGCACCGAAAAGGGCGAAAAGGATGTCTACTACTACGCCACGCCGATCATGGCCGTTCACTATGCGCACCTGGCCATGCTCGCCGAGGAAAAGGATCTGCCCCGCACCATCGCCGACATGGTGCGCCATCACTGCAAGATCGGCCCCGCGCCCACGCCGGTGACCTACTTCACCGCATCCCCGTACAACTGCACGATTCCGCAGATCGACCGCGCGCTGATGACCATGAAGCATCGCGCGGAATACGCGGACATTCAGGAAGTGCTCAGCTACAACCATGTGCGCTACCTGTTCTCTTCCTCCATCATCTCAGCCAAGTACGCCAAGAGCCTGGCCGATTTCAGCGAGGAGAGCGCCGAGATTCAGTGACCAAGGGCGTGGAAGACGGCACAACTGACATACACGCAGCCCGGAAACCCTGCGATGCAGGCGTTTCCGGGTTGTTAGATTAGCGCATGTTTTTTCAAATCATCCTATCCCTTTAGGCATAGGAAAACCCCTTGTGATTTGTAATATCCCTCCACAGAAATCACCCTTGACAAATCTCATCGCATATTTTCGATATGCTGAAACGTGCCGGCGCATCTTCCCAAAGGGTGGAATGCGCCGGCACGTTGGCATATGGCAAAAATATTGTGGGGTGGGGCGGGCTTAGCCCTTGACGCTGCCCACCACGATGCCCTTGATGTAATACTTTTGCAGGAAGGGGTACACGCACATGATGGGCAGGGCGGCCAGGAAGATCTGCGCGGCCTCGATGGTCTTTTCGCTGACCTGCTCCATGCGCATGAGCTGTTCGGGGGTCATGAGGGTTTCCACGTTGTTCTTGGACTCCATGAGCTTGGTGGCCAGGTACGTTTGCAGGGGATACTTGTCCGGGGTATTCATGTAGATGTAGCCGTCCATCCACACATTCCAGTTGGCCACGGTGGCAAAGAGGATGATGGTGGCCAGGGAGGGCAGAGACATGGGCAGGTACACCCGGAAGAGCACCTTAATTTGGCTGGCGCCGTCGATGGTGGCCGCGTCCTCAATTTCCGTGGGGATGCCCCGGAAGAAATTCAGCATGAGGATCATGTAGGACACGTTCATGGCGCCCGGCAGGGTGAGCGCCCAGATGGTGTTGATCATCTTCAGCTTGCTGATGACGATATACAGGGGGATCTGCCCGCCGCTAAAGTACATGGTGAAGGCGAAAAACCAGGCGAAAACCGTGCGGGCGTGGAACCTGCTGTTGCTCTTGGAAAGGGGATAGGCGGTCATGACCACCAGAAAGATGTTCACCGGCACGCCAATGACCACCCGCAGCAGCGTAACCCCCAGGGAAGTCCAGAACTGGGAGTCCTCCATCACGTAGCGGTACGCCTCCACGTTGAAGCCCACGGGGAGCAAGCCCACATGCCCCGCCACCGCCTCGATCTTCTGGGAAAAGGAAAGGGCGATCACATGGAGGATGGGCGCGATGCACACCAGAATCAGCAGGGAAAGGAAAGCATAGTTGAAAATATGAAAGCCGGATACCTTCCTGCGCAGCATGGCGTTCCCCTCCTCTCAGAATACTTGATAGTCGAAGTGCTTGGTGGCCAGGCGGTAAGAAAACGCCACCAGCAGGAACGAGATGACGGACTTCATCATGCCCACGGCGGCGGACAGGGACCACTGATGGTTCACCAGGCCCGTGCGGTACACCAGCGTGTCGATGATGTCCGAGCTTTCGTATACCATGGGGTTGTACAGGAGCATGATCTGCTCCTGGCCCGCGCTGAACACCGTGCCCAGGGCCAGTACCAGCAGCATCACGATAATGGGGCGGATGGTGGGCAGGGTGATGTGCCAGGTTTGATGCCAGCGGTTGGCGCCGTCCAGGGCGGCGGACTCGTTCAGGGCCGGGTCCACGTTGGTGATGGCCGCCAGGAAGATAATCATGTTGTAGCCCATGTCCTTCCACACGTCCGACACAATGATGATCATGGGAAACCAGGTGTTGCTGCCCAGGAACATAATGGGTTCCCCGCCCAGGGACTGCAAAATGGCGTTGATGGTGCCGTCGTACTCAAACAGCTCCCGCAGCACGCCGCCCATGACGGCCCAGGAGAGGAAGTACGGCAGGAAGAACACGGTCTGCGCCGTGCGCTTGAAACCGTTGCTGAGCACCTCATTGAGCAGCAGGGCGATAATCAGCGGTACCAGCAGGCGCAGAAGAATCTTCACGCTGGAGATCATCAGGGTATTGCGCACCACGGTCCAGAAGGTGGGCAGGGACAGCATGGCCTGAAAGTTTTTCAGCCCCACCCATTCCGAGCCCGAGAAGGAGCGCAGGGGCGAGTAATTCTGAAAGGCCATGACCAGGCCGAACATGGGAAGATAGCAAAACACAAAGGCAAAGGCCACGCCGGGGATCAGCATGAGATAGAGCGGCATTTCCCGCTTGAAAACCACCATCCGGCGCGGACGCGCGGGGGTTCCCGCTGTGGGGTGTAGCATGGGTTCCCTCCCTTTCCTTCAAAACAGGAGGACGCCGGTGATTTTGCCGGCGCCCTCCTTTTTGAAAAAGTTTGGTTGAATTTCCACGGGAAAGCCGGAACTTTTCAGCTTCTCGCTATACCGTGCGGCGGAGGTGCTTTTACTGGGGATTGATGATATTGTTGTACTGCGCGTTCACCTCGTTGGTCCAGTCGGTGCCGCCCAGCTCGTACCAGCTCTGCTTGAAGCTCTCCCAATTTTCATCGGTCTTTTGGCCCATGATATATTCCACCACGAAGGAGACGGCCAGGTCGTTGAGCGTGGCGGACACCCGGGCTTCGGTGGGGGTAGCGGCGCCGTAGAAGTAGCCGGGCTCATAGTTGCCGCTGTTCTTGGTGGCCAGGCCAATGGCAATGCCCATGTCGTCGCTCAGGCGGCTCTTGTACATGCCCCAGGCGGTGCCCAGGTTCTCGCAGTCATTGCCGTAGGTAAGGTAATCGTTCATGTAGCCGTACCATTCGTTCTCCACGGCGGTTTTCAGGTTGGAGGGGTCCTGCGCCTCATAGGCGGCCCAGATGTTCTCCCGGTACTGCTCCCAGGGGGTGGGGAAGTACATGTACACGGGCAGGAAGAAGATGGACGCGCCGTTCTCGGGCAGATCCAGTCCCTTGTAGATGGTCTTGTCGTCGGTGGAGTTGGAGTTGGCGGACAGGGACAGGGAGAGCAGCTTCATCAGGGCCGCCTCGGCATTTTCCGGGGCATCCTTGGTAACCACGTTGAAGTGGTTGATGCTCACCTGGTTCATGGCTGCCTTTGCGTTGCCGCCCAGGGTGGAGATGTCGATTTCCGCCCATTCCGCGTCATGGTTGGCGTCCTTGTTCAGGTTCAGGGGGTAAGCGGCGATGTAATAGGTGCCGAAGGTGGCGGCCACCTGATCGTTGGTGACGCGCTGCTCAAACTGGTCGGAGTTCCAGGTGGCAAAGTCGGGGGCCAGGCCACCGTTGTCATACAGGTATTTCAGGCCCTTGAGGGCGTCCAGGGTTTCGTCCAGCATAAAGCCGTTCACCAGCTGGCCGTCGCGCATAACCCACTTGCCGGGGTAGGAGCCGTAGCACTGGAAGTACGCCGACAGGGCAAAGTTGGTGTTCAGCACGTTGGAGGTGCTGCCCAGGCCCGCGGTGGCCTGGCCGCCGTTGACGGTGGGGCCATAGTTGGCCAGGGCGATGAGCATGTCGTTGACACCGTCCATGTCCGTGGGCACTTCCATGTTCAGGGCTTCCAGCCAGTCGGAGCGGTAATACAGTCCCGCTACGCTCTCGGAGGTATCCAGCAGGGCGGGAATGCCGTAGAGCTTGCCGTCCCGGGAGGAATAGGTCACCGGCGCTTCGCCGAAGTACTCGATGGTGCTCTTGAGCTCATCGGAAGCGTAGGTGTTGTAGGCGTCGGTCAGGTCGCGCAGGTAACCGCTGTCCAGGAATTCATAGAAGTAGGCGCTGTCCAGCATCAGGATATCGGGCATGTCGCCGGAGCTGAGCTGCAGGGCCAGCTTGTCGGAGTACTGGTCATTGGGGACCATCCACAGGAAATTCAGTTCGATGTTGAACAGGTCCTTGGCCACGGTCCGCAGGGCATTGGTCTCGGGGGTGGTACCCTCCTTGATGGACGGGTCGGCGTCCCAGCCGATGACCACGTCCAGGGTGACGGTCTCCTCAAAGGGCTGCTGCCAGACCGGCAGCTCGGCAGTTGCCTCCGCCTTTGCCGCCGCAAGGTTCCAGCCCGGCACCGCTACCAGGACCGCCATCATACCGGCCAGAAGTAACGCAAACCATCGATGCTTTCTCATGTGAAAATCCTCCCCTCGCGTTCATGGAATTGTCGGGTTACCATCTGGCTTTATTGTACCGTTGGGGGAGACGGTTTTCAATCCATACCTATTTACTTGCGGTTTTCTTCTGTTTACCTTGGGGCGGCCTTTATTTTTCCGTGGCCTGCTCGCAGAATTGCCCGGGGGTCATGCCCGTGTTGCGCTTAAAAAACAGGATAAAGGCCGACGGCGACGCGAAGCCCGTGCGTTCCGCCACGTTTTTAATCAGCTCGCCCCCCGCCAGCAGCCGCTTGGCGTGCTGCAGCTTGGCCGCGTCAATCTGCTCGGAGAGCTTGCGGCCGGTGTTGATGCGGTAAAAGCGGGAGAGGTAGGAGGGGTTGAAGCCAATCATGCGCGCCAGGCCTGTCAGGGACAGGTCATAGCTTTCCACGCTCTGCTCAATGCAGCGGTTGATCCGGGCCACCACGGCCTGCGCATCGTGGGCGTTGCGCAGGTCCCGCAGACGGCACAGCTGGGCGCAGAGCTCCTCCAGGGCGGGCTGGAGCCGCTCGCGGCTGAGGGCGCCGCTGCGGGCCAGCTGGTTGATCAGCGCCCGCACGGCGCTTTCCCCGCTCCAGTTGGGTTCCATTTCCCGCCCCATTTGCAAAAGCAGGCCGAACAGGGTCAGCAGCTGCTCCGGGCGCAGGGGCGCCTGATCCCGGGGGCAGCGGGCGAAAGCCTCCTCCAGGAGGGCGTGTGCCTCCTCCGCCGTGCCGTTTTCCAGGGTGTGGCGCAGGCGCTGGAGCAGCTGGGAAAAGCGGAGCTGTTCCCCCGCCACCCGGCTCTTTTTGCCCAGCACCCGCTGGGCAAAGGTGGCCTCGTCCGCCATGACCAGGTGATCCTGCCCAAAGGCGGAAAAGGCGTAAATGCGCTTGACCAGCGTGTATTTTTCCGCAATCTCCGCAAGGCCGCAGGCGCTCCCCACCACAAAGCTCACGTGCGCCCCTTCCGTTTCTGCCAGGCGCTGCTGGATGGACTCAAACAGCGCGTAAAGGTAGCTGGCGTCCGCCGCCTCCAGCACGCCGCCCCGCTGCATCAGCCACACCGGGGCGCCCTCCTCAGGCAGGAGGGAGACAAAGCGGAAGCGGGTGAGGCGAAGGGCCAGCAGCCGGTCAATCTTCACCAGCATATCCAGGGTATCGGAAACGGTGCGCTGCCGTACTTTGCCCAGGATCAGGATTACCGGCGCGCTGGTCTCCAGCCCCGAAAAGCCGTGGGGGAACCGGTCGGCCATGTGCGCCCAGGCGCTGCCGCCCCGCAGCACGCTTTCCAGGGCCGCGCGCTGCAAAAACGCCTGCATGCGCTCCACCTGCCGGCGCGCTTCCTCCTGCTCCAGCTCCGCCCGGGCTTCCTCCTCGCACAGGCGGATCTCCTGGTCCACCTTTTGCAGCACCACCTCGTCTCCCTCCATTTTCAGCAGGTAGCCGCGATAGAGGGGCGACTTGGAGGCGCGGTGGATGTACTGGAAGTCGTCAAAGCCGCTGAGAAAAATGAAGTGCGCCCGGGGCCAGAGGCTCTCCGTCTCCTCCATCAGGGACAGGCCGTCCAGGTCGGGCATGCAGATGTCGGAGAGAACCACGTCCACCTGGTTTTCCCGGAGGATGGACAGGGCGTGCGTCCCGGAATAGGCCCGGAGCACAATGGCCCGGTCCCCGTAATTCTGTTGCAGCTGGGAGGCAAGCCCCTCCACAATGTTGGGCTCGTCATCCACAATCAGGATGGTTTGCACGCTGCATCCTCCTTCCGCTCCCGGCGCAGTACCAGCGTGGCGCAGAAGCCGCCCAGGCTGCCCCGGGAGACCGTCAGGTCGCCGCCCAGGAGCTTCATGCGGCCCTTGACGTTTTTCAGCGCCGTTACCTTCTCGCCCATGTTTTCATCCTCCAGGTAAGCCACCAGGGCGTCCAGGTCAGCCTGGAGGCACGCGCCGTTGTTTTCCACCAGGATGGTCAGCGTCTCCGGGGTGGGAACGAAGCGCATGACGATCCGTCCGCCGGTGATTTTTTCCACGCCGTGGTTGTAGGCGTTTTCAAACAGGGGCTGGAGCACAAAGCGGGGCACCGGCAGGTTTTGAAATTCCGCCGGGAGCGGCTCCAGCTCCACCTGAATGCGGTCCCCGAAGCGTATTTTCTGGATCTCCACATAGTCCGCGGCGTTCAGGTATTCCATTTGCAGGGGCACCACGTTTTCGTCGCTGCGGGTGATGTAACGGTAATAGGAGCTCAGGCGCAGGCTCATTTCCGCCACACCCTGGTGATCCTCCATCTTGGCCATGCGGTAGAGATGGTAGAAGCTGTTGTACAGAAAGTGCGGCCGCACCTGGGCCTGGATGAACTTGATCTCCGACTGGTAGGCCATCAGCTTGCTCTGGTACGCCTGCTCCATGGACTGCTTGAGCTGGTCGCTTACCTCCACAAAGGAGCGGTACAGAAAGTCCATGTCCCCGCCGCGCTCCCCGGGGGAGAGCTGGACCCCTTCCTCCTTGAGCTGGGTCACTTCCCGGGCAAAGCGCGCCATGGGCTTGGCGATCATCCGGTGGATGAGGTACAGGAACAGCAGAATCTCCAGCACCAGGAAAAGGGTGAAGATCACCTGCCAGGTCATTAGCGTTTGCCCCGCCAGCTGCAGGCTGGCCATTTGCACATAGCCCACGGTCCACAGGCTCCCGGAGGCCAACGGGTGCAAAAGCCGCAGGTAGGCCACGCCGCCCAGCTTGACCAGGGTTTCCTCCGGGGGCGCGGCCTCCGTGGACGCGGCGCAGGCCTGCGCCTTGGCCAGGGCGGTCAGATCCGCCTGGAAGGCTTCCTGCTCCTGGGCGGACAGCCCCGCGCCAAAGACGAAATAGCTGTCCGCCGGGCTGGCGTTGCACAGCACGCTCACCGCGTTGCTGTCGGGGAAAAGGGCACACCATTCCGCCATGGCGTCCCGGGAAAATTCCACCACCAGCACCGCGGAGTTGGTCTTGTTGGCAAAGCGCATGGAGTCGGAGACCAGGTACAGCTGCTCCTCCACCGACATGAACACGGACCGGCCCGAACGCTTTTGATATTCGGTGAGGAAGTGGTATTCCTCTGGCGCAATGGTATTGTATATGCTGTCGTAGGACACCGACTTTCCCAGGCGCGGGAAAAAGATCATCGCGTGCTCAATCAGTCCGCTGGCGTTTTGCAGGGAGTGTATCAGCTCGGAGGTTTGCCGCACCGCGTCGTAGTATTCGGAAAACTGTACCGAGGCCGTCACCAGCTCCATCTGCTGCACACAGGAGCGGGTGAGAATATACGCCGCCTGGGCACGGATGCGCTCAATCTCCCCGCTGAACTGGGCGGACAGCTGCGCAATGCGGTCCCGGTACTCGCTTTGCAGATCCTGCCGGGCCTTTTCCTTCAGCTGATAGGTAACGGCCATGCCCACCGCGTACAGGGTAAGGGCAAAAATCAGAAACAGCACCAAAAGCCGCCTGGGCAGGCTGTAGCTCAGCACGGTTCCCCTGTTTTCTTTTCGCTTCATGCGTCCTGTCCCTCCTCGCTGTCCCGTCCGGTTGCGGAGAGGCGATTGCTTCGCCGGATATGCGCTGGCTTTATTGTATCATGGATGCGCCTGTTTTTCATCCATCCACGCGCCGGATGGGCGGCCCTGCGAAAAAAACGCCCGCGCGGTCAAGCATGCCGCGCGGGAGGCCGTTTCAGGGAAGGGGAAGCACGCAGGAGGCCTGGTGCAGCGGCAAAACGTCCTGCCGCGTCAGGTTCCGGCCATCCCAGCGGTATGACCATACGGCGTCGTCCCGGCTGCACGCGGCCAGCAGCAGCCCCTCTCCCAGGCAGGCCAGGTGCCTGGGCCAGTTACCCGCCGGCCATTCCCCCGCAAAGGTTGCCCCCGACGGCGTCAGGCGGAAGGCGGACACCGTGTTGGGCCCCCGGTTCCCCACGAAAAGCGTGTCGCCCATCCGGCAGGCGCCCCCGGGGGCGTTGGCCCCCGGCGTGCCGCTGGCGGGGAGCGCAGCGCAGCAGGTGCCGTCCTCCCGGAAAAAGCGCAGCATGCCGTCCAGCTCGCACACCACGGCAAAACCGCCCTGGGGGAGGGGCAAGGGCTGGCGGGGGCCGCTGCCCGCCGGCAGGCACAGGGTTTCCACCTGGCCGTGGGGCAGACCGTTTTGCAGGGCATAGCGGTACACCCTGTCGTTGCCCAGGTCGGCCAGATACAGCAGGCCGCCGGCTTCCTGCGCCCAGTGGGCCCGGGGCGTGCCCCCGGGCAGGTATTCCCACAGCACCCGGGAAAGCTCCGCGTCCAGGGCGAAATAGTGCCCGCTTTCATAGCAGCTTCCATAGAGCACGCCGTCCACCGCCGCCAGGTGGCACAGCCCGCGCCTGCCCGGCAGCTCCATGCGCCCCAGCGGCCGCAGGGTGTCCCCCTCCAGGGCGTACGCGGTGACGGACGCCCCCTGGGGCAGCTCGGCCACGGCGTAGACCCTGCCGTCCATCCAGCAGCAGAAGGAGGGATTTTCCCCGTGCCGCAGCCCCTCGCCGCCGCGCAGGCGTCCCTCCGCGCTCACCTCCGCCATCCGTATGTCCGCCCCTGCTCCGCTGTAACCGGAGAGCAAAACCCGCCTTGCCGCCATACCGGCCCCTCCTTTATTTTGTCATCCGTCGGGGAAGAAGTCATGGGCCTTGATGCTGGTGCCCCCGTCCACCATCAGCGTCTGCCCGGTGATATACGCGCTCATGTCCGAGGCAAAAAAGAGCGCCGCGTTGGCAATGTCCTCCATGCAGCCGGCCGGCAAGGGCTGGCAGCGGTCACAATGCACCAGGAATTGTTCCTTCTCCGCCGGGGTGGGCATCTCCTTCATCAGATCCTCCATCACGTCGCTGAGGATCAGTCCGGGGCAGATGACATTCACCCGCACCCCATCCCCCGCAAAGTCCAGGGCCATGGCCCGGGCGGCCGCGTTCATGGCGCCCTTGGTGCCCGCGTAGAGCATGTTGGTGGGCTGGGTGATAGCGCTGTGGATGGAGGAAATAAAGATGACGGCGCCGTGCCGGGCGCGCAGGGAAGGCATGAACCGGCGGGCAAAGCGCAAGCCGCTGAGGTAGTTGGTTTCGATCAGGCGGGCCATGTCCCCGTCCTGAAAGTCCTCCACGGTGCAGTGGCAGTTGACCCCCACCGTGCCCACCAGAATGTCAAAGCCGCCGCTGTCCTCCAGGGCCTGCCGGGCGGTTTCCTCGCTTTCCCCGGCTTTGGCCAGGTCGCACACATAGCCCCGGCAGCCGGGGCGGAGCTGCCGCAGTTCCGCCTCCGTCTGCTTTACATAGGCGGGATTCCGCCCCGCGAAATACACCGTGGCGCCCTGGCGGGCAAACAGCCGGGCAATGCTCCGCCCAATGCCCCGGGCCGCCGTGGTGATAAAGGCCGTTTTCCCGGCCAGCAGGGAACCATAGTCCGGTATGATCCGTTCATTCACAGAAACGCAACCCCCTCTCCCGGCGCCAGCGGCTCAATGTCGAAGCGCCGGAGCATCTCTTCGGTGGCTTCCGGGTCGCCCTGGGCCGCGCGCAGCTCCAGGCTCCAGTCCATGCCCCGGTAGCGCTCTCCCGCCGGGTCCCGCTCCAGGAACGCCAGCAGGTCCCGCAGCATGGGCAGGGGCCACACCGGCGCGTCCACGTCGGCGGTGGTGTACTGCCCCGCCTTCAGCCGCGGGAAGGCGTACAGGTCCCGGGCCTGCATTTTGAAGGCGTTCTCGATGACGAAGTCCACCATGTGGCTGGGTAGGAAGAGCACGCCGTTCTCGTTGCCGATGACGATGTCCCCCGGTACGCACAGCGCCTCGCCAATGCGGCAGGGGCCGTTGAAGGAGACCAGCTGGCAGTCCCGGATGGGCGTGGGGTCCACGCCGCGGAAATACACCTGCACGTCGATTTTCTTCATCTGCTCCACGTCCCGCACGCCGCCCCACACAATGGCGCCCCCCGTGACCGTCCGCGCCTGGATGGCCGTGGTCAGGTTGCCCCCCGCAAAGGTTCCCTTGTAGATTTTGTCATACAGGTCGCAGACCACCACGTCCCCCTCCGTCAGGCTGTCAATGACCCATTGGTTGCAGTCGCCCTTCCAGTGTTTGGCCGCCGCGGAGCCAAAGGAGTTCCTTCGCACGTCCGGCCGCTGGGGCGCGAAGCAGCAGGTGACCGCCCGGCCGTAGAGCTTTTTGCCGGGGTGCAGGGTCCGCAACCCGCCCTGGAACTGAAAGCGGTAGCCGCTGAAGTACAGCGGGTGCCAGATCTCTTCCTGGGTCAGGGTCTTGATGATCTCGATTTTTTCGTCGCTTACCCTGGGCCGGCCGTTGGGGAAGCGCTCCCCCGTCCATTCCCGGGTAAGGTCCAGGATGTCCTCCCGCTCGTTCAGCCGCATACAGTTTCCTCCTTTTCCTTGCGAAGCTCCCAGCCCCGCAGGAGCCCCGGCGCCGTCCAGTAGGGCGCGGGCGCCTCGCGCCAGTCAGGGGCGCTGCGGGCCTCGGGGTCGTAGATGATTTCCCCGGCGCGCACGGTGGCCAGGCACTCCAGCTTGCCTTCCCCCCTCAGGCGCGCGCCGCCGCAGTCCAGGTACCCGAAGGTCCCCTCCCTGACCCGCAGCACGGCCAGGTCCGCGCATCCGCCCACACGCAGCGTGCCCAGCTCCGGCCGGCCGATGACCAGCGCCGGGGCCCGGGTGACCCGGTAGAGCACCTCCCCCAGGGGCATGCCCATGGCCAGGAATTTGCTCATCACATACACCAGGTCCATGGCGGGGCCCGTCACATTTTGATGGTGCAGGTCCGTGGAAAGGGTGTCCGGCCAGAAGTCCTGTTCAAAGCAGGGAACCGCCTGGCGGAACCAGAAGCTGCCCGAGCCGTGCCCCACGTCAAAGCGGATACCCCGCTGCCGCTCCTCCCGCAGGAAATCCTGCACCTTTCCCTTTTCGTCCAGCAGGGGAAACTGCTGGGCAAACACATGGGTGTGGATGTCCCCGGGCTCCAGGCGGCGCAGGATGGCCGGATAGCTGCGCTCGGGCACCACGGGAATGCTGTCCACCATCACCCGCGTGCCGCTGAGGGCCGCGGCCTCCCGCGCCCCGTCGATGGAGGCAAAGGCCGGGTGCGCCGCGTCCGGATGCCGGGGCCAGTAGTGGGCGCTCTTGATGCCCACAATGCAGCTTTGCCATTCCTGGGCCACGGCGGCGGCAATCCGCGGGTTGATGTCGGCCACGGCCTGCTCGGAATCGGTGTAGGCCATGCCCTTGGCGGCGATGTCCAGGAAGGCCAGGATGCGCAGCTTGGTGCGGTCGATCACCTGCTCCTTGAAGTCCCCGAAGTTGCGCCAGCCGCAGGTGCCGGCGTCCACGGCGGTGGTCACGCCGCAGCGGGTCATGTGCTCCTCGGCGCTGATGGTGCGCAGGGAATCCTCCCGTGGATAGGGAAACACGGGATAAATGTGGCAGTGCATGTCGATCAGCCCTGGGGATACCACGCACCCCTGGGCGTCCAGCACCGTGGCGGCGCTTTCCGAGGGAATCTCCCCGGCCCGCAGGACGATTTTTCCCTCCCGGACCGCCACATCCTCCCGGGCAAAGGTCCGGGTCTCGGGGTCATAGGTCCGCCCGCCTTGCAGCAATAGGTCATATAGCGCCATGGTTACGCCTCCTCCCCGTATCCTTCCGCCAGGCGGAAGATCAGCTCAACCTCCACGGGAATGTTGTGGTTGGGCATGTTGCGGGTGCCCATCACCGTGCGCACATGGCGGCCCCGCTCCTGGAGCACCTCCACGCACAGGTCGGAGAAGCCGTCCGCCACCGCGCCGATGTCCTGAAAGCCATCGCCGCAGTTCACCAGGATCAGCGCCCGCACCAGCCCCGCGATGCAGTCCAGGGTCCCGTACCGCTCCTGGATGGCGCGCAGCAGGGTCTTGCCGCACTCCGCGGCGGCCAGCCGCCCCTGCGCCAGGGTGAGCGCTTCGCCCACCCGGCCCCGGTACAGCGGCTCGTAGGTATTGATGTCCTCCGGCCCGTGCCCGGACACATACACCCATTCCCCCGCCTGCCGGATGGGGATGAGCGCCTTTACCCGCGGGTATGCCTGCGCCACCTCCCGGCCGTTTTCCCGAATTTCATGGATCATGGCGCTTCCCCCCTCACTTTCGGATGCGGACAATGGCGTCCACGCATACGGGCATGTTTTGTTCCAGCACATAGGCGCCCATGGCGGCCCGGGCATGGCGGCCCCGCTGGCCGAAGATTTCCACCATCAGGTCGGAGAACCCGTTCATTACCGCGGGCATGTTGCAAAAGTCCCCCGCGCTGTTCACCAGCCCCAGAGCCTTGACGAAGTAATCCACCCGGTCCAGGCTGCCGATGTAGAATTGTATGGTCCGCAGCATGTTCAGCCCGCAGAGGCGCGCCGCCTGATAGGCTTCCTCCTGGGTGACCTCCGCGCCCACGCGCCCCTGATACACCGGTTCACCCTGCTCATTCACGGGGTAGTGGGCCGACAGGTACAGCATGTCGCCCGCCAGCACCGCGTCCACCGTGCCCTTGCCCCGCCAATCCGTCTGTTGCAGCCGGATGCCCAGCTGCTCCATGCGCTTTTCCGTTGCGCCCATGTTTATGCCTCCTCTCCGTGCAAGACCCTGCGTTCCAGTATGCGGCAGGCTTCCCACGTCTGCTCCAGGGTCAGCATCTGCGGGTGAAAGGAAAGTGCGTCCTCCGCCGCGTCATAGCCCACCAGCAGGCCGTCCTCCCGCAGGGCCTGGCGCAGGTCCTGCGCGCGCATGCCCGCGGGGCGGCCCAGCACCCGGGGGGAATCCTGCCCCACGGGCCCCTTGGGCAGCAGGCGAATGTCGGTGAAGCCGCAGCGCGTCATCACCGACCGGGCCAGGCGGCACTTTTCCAGGAGCTGCTCCTGCCGCTGGGCCTCCGGCACGGACAGGAACAGCTTCACCGCCGCGTACAGCCCCGCCAGGGTTTCCCGGGTCACCTTCGATCCCCGGCAGAGGCCCTCGTGGGGGGCGCCCAGCGCCAGCAGACGCTGGGTCCACAGCCGCTTGCCCACCACCAGGCCGCTGTCCTGGGGGCCGGCCAGTCCCTTGCCGCCGCTGAAGATAACCAGATCCGCGCCCATTTCCGTAAAGCGCCACAGGTTCTCCGCCGGGGGCAGCTGCGCCGCCGCGTCCACAAACACCGGGATGTCCCGGGCATGGGCCGCCGCCAGGATGCTTTCCAGGGGCGGACAGAGCGCCGCGCCATGGAACACAAAGTAGCACACCGCCGCTGTGCGGGGGGTAAAGGCGCCTTCCAATTCCGCCAGGGTCAGGGGCGCGCCGGTCTGCCCCGCCCAGCGCAGCCGCGCCCCGCTGGCAGCCAGGCTAAGGGAGTAGGCATTGCGCTGGGGCGATAGAACAAGCAGTTCATTGCGCTGGCACCGGGAGGCGTCCGGCAGGGCCAGGAAGGCCTCCAGGTCCCCCTGGCAGATGGCTGCGGCGGCGCACAGGGTCAGGGCATTGGCCGCCCCAGCGGATACGTAGGCTCCCTCGTTCCGGGTGCATTGGGCCAGGGCCTCCCCCACCCGGCGCTGCATTTGTTCCAGGTCCACCCACGCGCCGGAGATTTCCTCCATGGCGCGGTAGACCTCCGGGGGCATGCAGCTGGCGCCGTTGGTGGTGAAGGTATCCTCCGCGTTGAGATAGCGGCGCAGGCCCAGCTCCGCAAACAGGCTCATGCATGCTCCTCCTTTTTGGCAAAGGGGTTTTCCGTGGTCCAGGAGCGCTCCTGCTTCAGGTCGGTATCCTCGGAGTAGCTGGCGAACACATCGGCGCGCTCGGACACGTTCAGGGTGGACTGCGCGGCCAGGTCTGTTTCCAGGGGCAGGGACGCCAGGCGCTCCCAGGCGCGCTGCGCCGCCCGGCCCAGGGGCAGGTGCGGGGCGCGGCACGCATCCGTTACGGGGTATCCCTCCCGGAGCCAGCGCTGTTCCACCCCCTGGTACAGGCGCTCCAGGCGGTCGTCCACGGCCTGGGGCGGGGTGGCGCCCCGGTCGTCCAGCAGCTGGTCCAGGGCGTCCACGCAGGCGCGGATGCGGGGGTGGTAATACCCGCGGATCAGCTCCACATAGTCCCGGCTGGGGTAATCCACCAGGTTGGGAATGGTACCGGCGAAGGTGGTGCCCAGGTCGCGCATCCAGGCGCGGAAGTCCGTGATGTGCGTGTCCGCCCCGGAGACGTCCGGGTCGCTAGGACGGCCTTCATAGCGCCGCACCACTGTTTCCACATAGGAGTTTTCATCCTCGGCCACCATTTCCTCCAGGCAGCTGAGGAGCTCCTCCAGGATGTCCGCGTGCCGCCGGAAACCCCGGTGCACGTCCTCGGCCTTCCCCTGGGCGCGGGTGAGGAAAATCTCGAACAGCCGCTGCAGGTGCAGGTTGAAGTATTCCGTGATGTATTGCCGCAGGGCGTCGAACAGGTCCCGGCCCATGGGGCGGTCCTCCGCCGCGCCGGGAATGGCCAGCATGCCCTGGATAAACCCGGCCAGGGCGTGCGCCACCTCCAGGGACTCCCCTACGGGCACCAGGCGGCGCTGCACCCGGGTCAGGTAGCAACGCTTCTGGTAGCGGGCGTGGGAGCTGTCCAGGTTGGAATACACAGCCCGGTGCAGGCAGCGCAGGGCGGGCAGGGCAGCCTGCGCCCGATGGGGGCCGTAGCGGCGCATGGCCGTGTCGCGCAGGAAGCTTTCCACGTCCACCTTGCGGGGGTCCCAGGCCAGGGAAAACAGCAGGTCGAAGAAATGCAGGCTGAAGCCGCACAGCTCCGTGGCGTTGCCAAAGCCCTCCCCGTGGGCCACCACGGCGGGGTCCATCATTTCCTTGGCCGCTTCGATGTGCCGCTCAAAGCACCCGTGCAGGTGGTCGTCGCCGCCAAACTCGTTGATGGGCTCCAGGATGTACTTTGCCCGGCGCAGGGGGCCGTAGTTCTTGTCCCGGTACATGGGCTCCCGGAAGGTGTACACCGATTCCTTGCGGTTGGGCCACAGGTCCAGGAAGTACACCTCCTCCGGCAGCGCGTCCACAAAGCGCTCCATGACCCCCGGCATGGTCCAGATGGAGGGCGGCGTGTTGGCCCGCACGCCCCAGCCGTCAAAGAAGAAGCGGGCGTCCGGCACGGCGTCCCGGATGGCCTGGTAGGTATACTTGGCAAAGTTCACGTTGATGTTGATAAAGTCCTCAATGTCCGTGGCGATGTGGTGTTCCGAGGGCGGCGCGGCGGAAAAATGCCGGCAGGGGCCATAGGTCTCAATCCAGGTTTCCACGCTGGTGCGGATCAGGCGGCGGTACAGCGGATCGTCCGGGTACAGGTAGGGGACGATGTCCGGCGCGGCGTCGTCATCCTTGACCCATTCGCAGCCGAAGTACCGCGCGTCGGGGTACACCTTGCGAAATTCCAGGCTGGTCTCCTGGGGCAGCATGTAGACCATGGTTTCCATGCCCAGGCGGCGGGCATACTCCGCCGTTTCCTGAAGCACCCGCATGCGGGCCAGGTCGTCGGCGGTAATGGGCTCCGTGGGCACGCCCATCTTTTGAAACACCCGTTTGCGGAAATAGCTGTTCCAGGTGTAGAAGCGGTAGGAGTTGATTTTGTTCCGGGCGAAGAATTCCAGCTCCCGCCGCCGTTCCTCTCCGTTGAGCAGGGCGGCGAAGTTGTACACCCACTGCCCCACCGTGTGCCGGAAACGGAAGGCGGAGCGCTCCACCCACTGCCCCGTGGGCACGGACAGGTCACCCTGCTGCTCGTAGGTATCCCCGTCAAAGTAATATCCCACATGGAAGCGCGTCTGGAGCAGGTGGAAAACGCTGTAATAAACGGACCGGTCGTTGGTCCCGCTGAGGATCAGGTCCTCCCCCACGGCGCAGAGAATGACGCAGTCGTTTGCTTCAGGGCTTTCCGGGGGAAAGCCCTGCGCCCTGGCGTACCGGCTGATTTCCCGGTGGGTGGCGGGGCGGCCGATGAGAATGCGGCCGCCCCGGGCCGGGCAGGCGTCCTGCTCGTAGGTTATCAGCAGGTGCGCGCCGCTGATCCGCTCGATGGCGTCCCGCAGCTGCTCCGCTCCGTGGGTTTCCAGCCAGGTGGCGCAATGGCCCAGCACAATCCGGCTGACCGCGCTGCCGTTTTCCGTAATACGCATAAGCAAATCCCTCCCGGTACTGGTAAAACCATGATTTCTTTTTTTCGCCGCTGATCTGTGAACATCCATCATCAGTGTATCACGCTCCCCGGCGCCGCCTCAATCCATAGAAATTGACAACCAATGACGAGTTCTTTAGAAGCCCCGGGCAATGGCGCGTGGGAGGGCGTCCGGCGCGGCCACGGCGGTGGGCCCAGGGAAAAAAGCCCCCGGCTGCGGGAGGAATGGCCGCGCCGGGGACGCTGTCTGTGAATAAGCTTTGGGCGGGATCGCAGGGGCCGCGGCCCCTTTCCGGGCATGGGAAAAGCGGCGGCTGCCACTTTTTAAGAAAGCGCATACGGCCCATGGGGGACTGTTCCCATGGGCGGCAGTGCGCCGGGGTGCTCAGTAGGCAATCATGGGGATGGTCTGTGGGCGGCGCTGAGTGGGCGCGGCCTCTCCCGCATGGATGGCCCAGGCGCTTTCAGCGCAGGCCCGGGAGGCTTGGAGCATTTCCCCATAGGGGCGCAGGCAAATGTCAAACAGACCAATGTTGTAGTTTTCGCCGTCAAAGCGCCCCAGGACAAACTGGTCGTAGCACTGGAAGTAATGGCAGCCCACGCCCAGGGGATGGGCGGCCACCCGCTCCACATAGTAGCGGAAGGCGGCGGCGCGCTCCTCCTGGTTGGGCACGGCCTCCAGGCCCGTGGCGGTCAGGCCCGCGTCCAGGGCGCCGAAGTGGAACTCCCCGATCATCACCGGCAGATCCACGCCCAGCTCCCGCACGCGCTCCAGGGCGGGGGTGGGGTCCACGGCGTAGCAGTTGATGGAGAACACGTCAAAGTTTTCCCAGCCCGCGGCCAGGGCGGGGTCGGAGATCCAGGCCCAGCGCATGCCCAGGATCATGTGATGGGGGTCCGCCTGGCGGCAGGCCTGGGCCGGTATGGAAACGTAGGCCTCCGTAAGCCGCCGGGAGAACGCCCGCAGGTCCGCCTCCGCCCCGGGGAAGCGGGCGGACATCTTCTCCTCCGGATGGCGCAGGTCCTCAAAATCCGCGAAGGTGCTGCCCCAGGCCGCGTTCAGCGCGCCGGGGGTTGCGTAGCGCGCACGCAGGAAGGCGATGAGCTCCGCCTTGCAACAGGTGTCCGCCGGGTCCCGCAGCACCTCATCGGCCAGGATCAGCCCATCCACAAAGGCCCAGCTGGGCTCGTTGCGCAGGAAGTAGCCCACCAGGAAGGGATCCTCCCGCCGGGGCAGAAGCGCCTGGGCGCAGCGCGCCGCATCCTCCCGATATTCCGGGGAAAGCACGTCGGGGAAGTCCCGGAAGATTTTGTGGGCCGTTTCCGGAAAGCGGGGCAGGCTGGTGACATAGGGCATCCGGCCAAAGAGATGCTCGTCGGACCAGTTGCCCAGGGTATTCAGCCCCGCCTGCTTCAGCTGCGCCACCACCATGCGCCGCCAGGTGGGCTCCCAGGCGTCCCCAAAGGCCCGGCGCAGGTTGGCCCGCTCAAAGGAAAACAGCTTGCCCGCTCCCCGGGGCGTCTCCCCAAAGGGGTGCTCCATGGGCGCGTAAAGCTCCCGGGCCTGGGGATCGCCGGGATCGGGCAGGTTGCGGACCAGGGGCTCCAGGCCGTCGATGCGGGCGTCGCACCGGGCTACCACGCAGTCCGGCCCCAGGCTGAAAAAGGCGCAGCCCTCGGGGTCCAGCAGGTACCAGCGGCCATCCTGTTTCAGGCGCGTAAAGTAGCCCGTTCCCGGGGCCATGACCCGCCGGGCACAGCCGCCCCAGCGGTTCCAGGCGGGGGTGGGGTAAGCGTCCGGCAGCCGGGCCTGGGAATGCAAAAACGTGTTGAGGCTCTCGGGATCCCGGGTTTTCCCCGGCCAGTCCTTGGGGATATATTGGCCCATTTCGTCCACCAGGGGCGTGGACGGCACGGGGGCGGGGTCGCAGGGCGCGTCGCTCCAGGCGCAGTCCTCCAGGCGCACCCGCACGCCGTGGAAGCAGGGCATGCTCACCCACTCCACCCGGCGGATCTCCTCCGGGGCAATGCGGGAGCCGTGACAGACCACCTTCAATTCCCCGGGAACGTGCCCCGGATACAGGATGTGCCCGTCCAGCCAGCCCATGTTGAGAGGGATCCGCGTCCGGTACCGGGGCATGACCCCAAAGCGGATGATCACCCGCGGATGCTCCTCGGCGGCCCACAGCCGCAGCTCAAAGGCCATGGCGTGGTCTTCCTCCACGGTGAGGGTTAGGTTCAGGTAGGCGTGGGTGGCGGCGTCGCGGGGGGAAAGCACCAGCCCGCCCCCCTGGGGCGGCAAGCACAGCAGCCCGTTTTCCCACTGGGCGCCGGGGGTGAGAGGAAAGGTGAAAGGTTGCATAGGCCGTACCTCCTGTACAAGCGATGGGATATGCATACTGCGTCAGCGCGGAAAGGAAAGGGTAAGGAAAGGCAGCATGGGCTGAGGCAGTGCTTTGCCAACATTATACCTTACCCGCGCGCCCCTGTAAACGCCGCCGGGGGAGAAGCCTGCCCACGGGCAAAAAATGGCCGCCCTGCTTCCATAATGGAAAGCGGGCGGCGCGGCGTGATTCGCTTGCTTTATTTCCAGGTGTACTTCAGCGCCGTTTGCACGCAGCTTTGGTGATCCTCGTCCACGCGCTGAGTGCCATGGGTCTTGCTGCCGGTGAAGTGGACGCAGAAATGCCCGTCAAAGTCGTTGTCCGAGATGGTATCGTCCTCGTGGGGCATGCCGTTCATGGAGGCGGCGTACACGTGGCCGTTATACTTGACCAGGATGGCCCGGCGGTCCCAGCTCCAGGAGCCCCCGTAGATGGATTTCATGGTGGCGCTGTCCTCGGCGGTAAGGGGTTCGGCGTCGATATGGTTGGCGCCGCTCCAGCGCTTGACGGTGAATTTCTTGCCGGTTTTGCAGTCCATGATTTCGAACTTGGCGCCCTTGGGGATGGTGCTGCTGCCGTTTTTGAACCAGTCCAGCTCCTCGGTGGTATATTTTTCCTCATCCGCGTCGGCGGCGTCCTCCCCGAAGAGGAGCTTGATGGTCACCTTGCCGGCGATGCCGTCCTGGCTCATGCCCTTGCTCTTCTGGAACTTTTTCACCGCTTCCTCGGTGCCGCTGCCATACTTGCCGTCAATGGCGCCGGTATAGTAGTTCAGCAGCTTCAGGGCCTGCTGGAGCTTTTTCACGTCGCTGCCGCTGTCGCCGAAGCGGCTGGTGGCCGGCGCGTCCCCGATGTCGGCGATGCTTTCGATGCCCTCCATGCCGGCGGAGGAGCTGGCGGAGGACTTCTCCTCCTTTTCCTCAATCTCGCCCTCCACGGTGACATATTGAGTCATCACATAGCCGGTATATTTGCCATAGCGAACCTTGTACCAGCTGCCGCTCTTGGATAAAATATCCATGGTGTCGCCCCGCGAGAGGGTTTGCAGCGCCTTGGACTCCTTGGAATTGCTTTTGCGCAGCACCAGCGCGTCCGTGTCCACGGTGCCGATGGCGTCCGCCAGGGCGCCCACGGGCAGCATCACGGCCAGCAGCAGCCCGGCCGCCAGGCGGCGCAACCCACCCATTTGTTCTAAAGGCATGTGTCTCACGCTCCTCTCCGAAGGTCATCAGCAATATATTACAAAACTGTTTCAAAGTCAAGAATAATTTATTATGATTTACAAGTATTTCTGCAATGACTGTACCCGGGCGGAAAAAAACTGCCCCAGGCATTGACAGGGAGACGGGACGCTGGTATAATAGATAAGGTTTTTGAAAGAAGCCTGTGCCGTAGACAGCCGGTATCCCCCAGGGGATCTAAGGGAGCGACGCTCCGCCTGCCGAGGTGTAAAGGATATGCATTTGCTCATCCCTTGCGCCTGCGCGAGGGTTTTCTTTTTACACTGAACCATTGAGGAGGTGCAAGAAAAGCATGAGCAAGACCCATGAGAGCAAGAATCGCATTCTGAAGGAACAGATTGTTGAGGACATCAAGGCCAAGCTGGACGGCGCGCAGTCCGTGGTGATCTGCGCGTACAATGGACTGAACGTGGCGGATGTTACCGAGCTGCGTGCCCTGTGCCGCGCCCAGGATGTGCACTACTGCGTGCTGAAGAACCGCCTGGTGCTCAAGGCGCTGCAGGAGAAGGGCATTGAGGGCCTGGATCACCTGCTGGAGGGCCCCAACGCCTTCGTGTTTGGCATGAAGGATGCCGTGGCCGCCCCCAAGGTCATCAACGACTTCATCGAAAAGAAGAAGCTGACCTCCCTGGAGATCCGCGGTGGTCTGCTGGATGGCAAGGCGGTGGACGTAAACACCATCAAGAGCCTGGCTGCCCTGCCCAGCCGCGAAGTTTTGCTGGCCAAGCTGCTCGGCAGCATGACCAACGCCATCGGCGGCTTCGTCCGTGTGGTGGAAGCATACCGCAAGCAGAAGGCCGGGGAATAATCCCCCGCTATCTCCCCGCCGCCTAGCGGCCGGGAACCATCTACATTTTTTTGAAATCAACCGTATAGGAGGCTGAAATTCATGACTCATGAGGAGATCATTGCCGCCGTCGAGTCCATGACGGTGCTGGAGCTGGCCGATCTGGTCAAGGCTATGGAAGAGAAGTTTGGCGTGTCCGCCGCTGCCCCCGTGGCTGTGGTTGCCGGTGGCGCCGGTGCTGCTGCCGCTGCTGAGGAAGAGAAGACCGAGTTCGACGTGGTGCTGGCCGATGCCGGTACCGAGAAGATCAAGGTCATCAAGGTTGTGCGCGAAGTCGTGTCCGGCCTGGGCCTGAAGGAAGCCAAGGAGATTGTGGAGTCCGCTCCCAAGACCCTGAAGGAAGCCGTCAGCAAGGAAGAGGCCGAGCAGATCAAGGCCAAGTTCGCCGAAGTGGGCGCCAAGGTCGAGATCAAGTAAGACCGCACCCGGCGTATGCCGGTTTGATGGGAGTGCCTGCGGGCAGTCCCGCCAAAGCAGCGAGGTTTGGGCATCGCAAGAGCGCCCGGGCCTCGCTCTTTGTTTTTTATGGCATAGAACAAGGGAAAGGGGTAAACGGTGATGCCGCGAATTAGCTTCCCGGCGCGGTTCCTCTGCTGACGGCAGATTGCGTCGGGAAGTCAACCAATATATGCCGTCGGAGGCTGCGCCTTTTCAAAAGACCCACAGGAATTTTGAAAGGAGCACACAGACATGGACAATCAGGCATGGAAAGCGCGCTGGAAGGCTGAGGAAGCCGTGGCGCACATACACGGTTGGGACTTTTCCCACATTGAGGGCCGCTACGACGAGGAGCGGGATTTGCCCTGGGACTATGACGCCATTGTACGCAGCTATGTACAGCCGGAGAAGAAGCTGATGGATTACGACACAGGCGGCGGGGAATACCTGCTTTCCCTGGGGCATCCGCCGGAGAATACGGCGGCCACGGAGGGGTATCCCCCCAACGTGGCGCTGTGCCGGGAGCGGCTGTTGCCCCTGGGCATTGACTTCCGCCCCTGCGATGATCCGGCCCGGCTCCCCTTTGACAGCGGCGCCTTTGACGTGCTCATCAACCGTCACGGGGATTATGATCCCGCGGAATGCCGCCGGGTGCTTCGGCCCGGAGGGGTATTCATCACCGAGCAGGTGGGTGCGGACAACGACCGGGATCTGGTGGAGATGGTATTGCCCGGGCTGGAGAAGCCCTATCCCCATCAGACGCTGGGGGAGCAAAGCCGGGCCTTTACGGAGGCGGGGTTCCATGTGGAGCTGGCCTGCGAGGCCTACCGGCCCATTGTGTTTTACGACGTGGGCGCGTTTGTATGGTTTGCCCGGGTGCTTCCCTGGGAGTTCCCCGGGTTCTCGGTGGACCGTTGCTTTGAACGTTTGCTGCGCATGCAGGCGGTGGTGGAGAAGGAAGGAAAGGTTCAGGGAACCATTCACCGCTTCCTGATCGTAGCGAAGAAATAGTTTCTTTGAAAAGAGGGTTGCGCTCCTTGGGGTACAAGGCGCGCAACCTTTTTTATAGAAGGGGGCGATTGCCTGGGGAAGGCATTGTTCTCCAACAAATGTTTTTCATGTCCATGCAAGACAAAGTCTCCTTGAGTGTTTCCAACGGGCGATGGGAAAGCTCACTGTCCGCCTCCGCAGAGGCGAAACCCTCTGAGAAACAGGAAAAAGCCAGGAAGGCTTTTTCCCTTGCTATCCACAGGAAATGCATCACTTGTGGAAAGTTCCATTTGCTTCAAGAGGAGGGCCCCGAAGGGGGCCAGGGGGCGAGCGGAAAGCCCCCTGGTCGCCTCCGCAGAGGCGAAACCTTCTGAGAAACAGGAAAAAGCCAGGAAGGCTTTTTTCCTTGCCATCCACAGGATATGCATTACTTGTGGAAAGTCCCATTTGCTTCAAGAGGTGGGCCCCCGAAGGGGTCCAGGGGGCGAGCGGAAAGCCCCCTGGTCGCCTCCGCAGAGG
>OLPF01000878.1_pt1 | contig 28169 bp, 25 predicted proteins | sample 1673121 | NCBI WGS metagenome assembly OLPF01 (sample SAMEA3136756, study PRJEB25190) | human gut metagenome
CAACCCCGTGGACGCCGCGCGCCTGGGCATCGAGCACGGCGACATCGTGAAGCTGTACAACGAGCGCGGGTGGACGATGGGCGGCGCCTACGTGACCGAGCGCATCATGCCGGGCGTGGTAGCGCTGCCGGAGGGCGCGTGGCACGATGCGGACATGTGGGGGGATCGTCTCGACTGGGGCGGCTGCGCCAACACGGTCTCCTCCGACGAGCCGACGGCGTGGTCGCACGGCAACCCCCACAACTCGTGCTTGGTCCGTCTGCGCCCCTTGACCGATGCCGAGCGGGCGGAAGCGGCGCGGCGTGAGGCAGCGGGACGAGGGGAGGTGGCGCGATGACGCGCGCGAAGATGCCGATCGTATCTGGCGCGGGTTCCTCGGGCGACCCGCATCATCAGTTCGGCTTCTCGTTCGACCAGCGGCGCTGCACGGGCTGCAAGACCTGCGAGATGGCCTGCCGGGACTACCATGATCTGGGCACAGGTCCGGCTTTCCGCACTGTGCACGAGTATGCGGGGGGAACCTGGATCCAAAACGACGAGGGCGCGTGGGAACACGACGTGTTCGCCTTCTACGTCTCCATGTCCTGCAACCATTGCACGAATCCCGTCTGCCTGCGCTTTTGCGCCTCCGATGCCATTGCCAAGGACGATTTCGGGTTCGTGAGGGTCGATGCCGCGCGTTGCACGGGATGTCAGGTGTGCGCTCTGTCGTGCCCCTATCACGCCCCGCGTTTCAGCGAGGCGAGTGCGCACATCGAGAAGTGCGACGGGTGCTTCGATCGCGTCGCCGCCGGCCTCGGGCCGATTTGCGTGGAGGCGTGCCCCCAGCGGGCCTTGGGCTTCGGCATCTACGACGACATCGCCGATCATCCGCTCATGGTCGAGCGTGTGGCCACGATGCCCGATCCGGTCATAACGCAGCCGAACTACGCGATCGAGCCGTGTGAGGCGGCGTTGCGCGCTGCAGATGCGGCTGCTTTGCAGAATTTGGGAGAAATCTAGGCGGTTGGATGGCCCGGGCGGAGCGCCTGCTCGCACATGCGCTCTCTGCGCCTAGTCCATGTGGAACAGCACGGGCAGGTCGACGGAGACCGGCGAGTTGTCCTCGTTGGTCTCCATGATGTCGGCCATGAAGTCCCACCACTTCCGGTTGATGGCCGTATCGGCGCCGGCGGCCCACCGCTCGGGGTCGTCGATCTCGATGTAGCCGAACAGCGTCAGCGTGTCCGGGTCCAGCGCGATGGTGTAGTTGCGGCCGCCGTGGGCGTGGATCATGTCGATCATCTCGGGCCACAGCTCGTTGTGCCGCCGCTCGTACTCCTCTTCCATGCCGGGGTACAGCTTCATCTTGAACGTCTTGATCATCGGGTGCTCCTTGGGCGAAGGGGGTTGGGCCCGCATGCAGCGGGCGCTTTCTGGGGGCTATGCTAGCGCGTTGCTCCGGGAAAACCGAGGGCGAGCGTGCCTTGCGATGAAACTGACAAAGTGGATATGGCCAATATGGCAAAAATGCAAAGTTGAAAAGAGGCGAAATGGCAAAAATGCAAAGTTCTGAAGCTGCAATGGGCGCAGCACCTAGGTCGCCTTCCGTCAGGGAAGCTCCACGACGAAGGAATCGGGAAGGGCGTCGGGTTTGAGGAAAGCGAGCATATACCAGGGCATGTAGGCGATGGCGCATTGGATGTCGCGCCCCTCGGGAATTTCCACTTCCACCGTCGTGTTCTCACGGCAGAAGACGTAGGCGAAATCGAGCCCCCACTCCTTGACACGCAGGACGTTGTCGAGGGCGACGTGGGCGCGGAATATCCGGCCGGATTTCGCCTCGATGGGCACCACCTTACCGCTCTTCTGCACGACGAAATCGATCTCTCCGTGCTTGGCCTTCTCGTAGTAGAGCGCGTCGAATCCGTTGGCTGTGAGCATTTGGGCGAAGGCGTTCTCCAATATGGCGCCCCAGTTGATGTCAAGCTCTCCCTGGAGTACCTTGAACGGCACGCCGTCGCCGAGCATGGCGACGAGGAGTCCCGTGTCGCACAAAAACAGCTTGAAGACGCTGTGCTGGCGGTTGAGGCGCAGCGGTGCCACGAGCTCGGTCACGTTGTAACAGGGGATCGCCACGCCGGCGTCGGCCAGCCAGATGAAGTCGCTCTCGTAGCGCTCGCTGCGTGCCGACTTTGCGAGGTCGGAGAGCTTGAAGCGCTTGTTCTTCTTGCTGAGCTCAGCAGGGATAGCGTCGAAGATAGCGCCGACGTGGGCCTTGTTGCGGGCGTACTTCACGATGTCGGCCCGGTACAGCTTTAAGATGTCCTTCTGGACGCTCTGCACTTGGGCGATGTCGCGGGTCTGGGCGAATCGGGCCACGGCGGCCGGCATGCCGCCCACTATCAAGTAGTACTTGAACAGCTCCATGAGCTTCTGGTGGATGACGGCGGGCGCGGCGGCTTCTTCCTTGAAACACGCGCGCGCCATCTCGAGGGCTGTCTCGTTTTCTCCGAGGGCCCAGCAGAATTCCTCGAAGGAAAGGGGATAAAGCGTCAGCTCGCTCTCGTAGCCGACGGGGAGGGAGGGTACGTTTTCGTAGGTGACGCCGAGGAGAGAGCCGGACTCGATGTAATCGAAACGGCCGTCCTCCACGAGGAACTTGATGGCCGTGCGCGCCCGCGGGCACTCCTGGATCTCGTCGAGGAAAATGAGCGTGTCTCCCGGCGTGAGGGCGGTGCCGCTGAATGCGGAGAGCTGGGGGATGAGGGTATCGGCATCGAGGTTCCCCGCGAAGATGGCTTTCGCTTCGGGGGACTCAACGAAGTTGATCTCAATGGTGGTGCCGTAGTGCCTCTGGGCGAAGGCGCGGACGAGGTAGGTCTTTCCCACCTGTCGCGCGCCGTCCACAAGCAGAGCGCGGTGGTGGGGATCTTTCTTCCAACTTACAAGTCGCTCGTAGGCAGCTCGCTTCAGCATGATGCCTCCTTCGCCGCTGATTATAGCTTATCGTTAGTATGCGACGAAAATGAGAAAGTGTCCAGGGTACTTTGCGACGAAAATGAAAAAGTGACAGTTTGAGGTTGATAAAGAGAAAGGGCCAGCGCTAACTGGCCCTTCTAATTCAACTGCACCTGCGCCGCCCGTGCTACCTGAGTTTTGGATGACGAAGGAAGCGGGCTTTGCTGGTACGCCTCTATTATAGTTGCACGGCTAGTCTTTTGGAACTACCTACCGGGAAATAGTCGGCAACAAAATCACGCACCCCGGTTAGGCGATTTTCCGTTCTCGATTCGTGGTGCATTTTGACGCGAGGGAAGCGCAGATCATGGTTTTCGAGCCGCTAGTTCTTCAGCGAGTTCAAGGGGGCGGGCATGCGGCCGCCGCGGTGGGCGAAGACGGTGCCGGCGTAGGGGTTCACGGGCATGACCGGGGCGTAGCCGAGCAGCCCCCCGAAGTCCAGTTGGTCGCCCACCTGGCAACCGATGGCGGGAATGAGGCGCACGGCGGTGGTCTTGTTGTTGATCATGCCGATGGCGCACTCGTCGGCGATGATGCCGAAGATGGCCTCTTGGGTGGTATCTCCCGGCACGGCGATCATGTCGAGGCCCACGGAGCACACGCACGTCATGGCCTCCAGCTTCTCGATGGAAAGCGCTCCGTCCTCAGCGGCGCGGATCATGCCGGCGTCCTCGGAGACGGGAATGAAGGCGCCGGACAGGCCGCCCACGGACGACGACGCCATGACGCCGCCCTTCTTCACGGCGTCGTTCAGCATGGCGAGCGCCGCCGTGGTGCCGGGGCCTCCGCACTGACCCACGCCGATGGCCTCCAGAATCTCGGCCACGGAGTCCCCCTCGGCCGGGGTGGGGGCGAGCGACAGATCCAGGATGCCCTGCTGCACACCGAGGCGGCGCGAGGCCTCGCGGGCCATGAGCTCGCCGGCGCGGGTGATCTTGAAGGCCGTGGCCTTAATGGCCTCGGCCACAGTGGTGAGGTCCGCTTCCTTCGGCAGGTCGGCGAGCACCGCGCGCACGACGCCGGGGCCGGACACGCCTACGTTCACCACTTCGTCGGCCTCGCCGGAACCGTGGAAAGCGCCGGCCATGAAGGGGTTGTCCTCCACGGCGTTGCAGAACACGACGAGCTTGCCGGCGCCGATGCACTGGCGGTCGGCGGTGAGCTCGGCAGCGCGCTTGACGATACCGGCCATCTTGAAGGCGGCGTCCATGTTGATGCCGGCCCGCGTGCTGCCCACGTTCACGGAGGCGCAGACGCGGTCGGTAGCGGCGAGCGCGGTGGGGATGGAGTCCATGAGCTTGTGGTCGGCCCGGGTGGCGCCCTTGTGCACGAGCGCCGAGAAGCCGCCGACGAAATCGACGCCCACCTCCTTGCCGGCGCGGTCCATGGCCACGGCCACGGGCGTGAGGTCGTCGGCGGTCACCGCGGCGCAGATCTCCGCGATGGGGGTGACCGAGATGCGCTTGTTCACGATGGGGATGCCGAACTCGCGCTCGAGCTGCTCGGCGGTGGGTACGAGCTTCTCGGCGGTCGAGGTCATGCGGTCGTAGACCTTCGAGGCCAGCTTGTCCACATCGGCGTCCACGCAGCCACGCAGGTTGATGCCCAACGTGATGGTGCGGATGTCCAAGTTCTGCTTGGACACCATGGCTAGGGTCTCGGCAACTTCGGCAGGGGTGATCTGCATGGCGGCTCCTCGCTCGCGACGGTCGGCAGGGCGCGCACTTCGCGCCCTGGTAATTGTTCCGGCTCAGTCTACCAAATCACGCCCGTTCCCGTCGCCGTACGGGCGTGGACGGGTCAGATTGTCTGTGACCATTCGCAATGTCAGGTTCGAAGAGGTCAGTCGTTGGTTTTTTGCCGCCGGAGCGTCTCTATTACACTGATCCGCACCAAGGGCAACCTATAAGTGCGCAATAGTTGCTGGTGCTCTGCCGCCTGCGTGCTAGGATGAATTCATCAAGGTGATTCTGAGAAGGCGAAAGGCGAGAAAGCGAGGCGGAAAATGGTGGTCATGGGGTTAGGGCTTCCCGAAGTTGTTATGGTACTGGCGGTTATCGTCATCAAGGTGATTCCCTATATCCTTTTCGCCGTTCTGGTTGCGCTTGTTGTGAGATATCTGAACGCGCGGCCCCGGCGAGATCGTGAGAGGAAGACCGCGCATTCGTTGGGCGAAGTGCTAGCGGAGGAGCGCCGACGCTGTGGCATGACGCAGGAGTTCGTGGCCCACGAGCTCGGAGTGAGTCGCCAGGCGGTTTCGAAATGGGAGAAGGGAACGAGCGATCCGTCCACCCACAACCTCATCGCCCTTGCCGAGCTGTACGGCGTCGATGCGGCCACCCTCATCAAGTCGGTCGAGCGCGACGGTAGCAAAGCGGCCAGCGCTGCCTCGGAGGGCTAGGCATCGGCGGCTAGTCGATTGCGCAGGTCGCGGTGCTGATCGCAGACGCAGAGAGCAGTCTTTATCGCGATCGCGATCGCGATATTTTTCTTTTCCTCCTGTGCTATTATCGCGATCGCGATAATGATTGAAGGCAGGTGAGGACATGGCCATTCGAAGCGCGCGGGACTTTGGGGCGGCGATTCGCAATCGTCGCAAGCAGCTTGGATACACGCAAGGAGAACTTGCCGAGATGTGCGACGTAGGAATAATGTTTGTCTCTCAATTGGAGAACGGAAAGCCGACGGCCCAGCTGGACAAGGCGATTCGCGTTGCGAACATGGTCGGACTCGATATTGCGCTTCAAGAAAGGCGGTAGCCCATGCGCATGAAGGTGTGGGGCGAGATATCGGGCGAACGCCGTTCTCGGAAATTGCGACGGGCACCTCAAGAACCTCACTGTGCTTCGGGGCACCGACTGGTCGTCGTTTGCATTGGCGCCTGTGTACGACATCGCCTCGACGGTGGTATATGGGGGCCTCGACCGTCGTATGGCCATGCGCATCGGGTCGACCAACAAGATCGACGAGGTTGGCCGGGACGATTTTCTCGCTTTGGCGAAGGAGCTAGACGTTTCGCCGCGCATGGTGAGGCGGCTCATCGAGGAAGTTTGCGAAGGTGTTGGCGGGGCGGCGTCCGACGTGCTGCGCGATACGGAAGACGCTCTGGGCGCACCGCTTTCGAAGCTGCGAGATATCGAGGAGTTCGCGCGGTCGCAGATTGATCGGCTGGGCATAAAGGGCGCGTAACGAGGGCGAATCTCCTAAGACTCCTTTTCGCTCTGCTCGGCAGCTGCCTGCTCGGCCTCCGCAGCTTCGATGGCCCCTTCTTGGGCGGCGAGTTTCTCCAGCTCGGCGAGGAACTGGTCGGCCTCGGGGGCGTAGCTCAAATGCTCGGGGCGGGGAAGCGACCCGGCGGCGAAATCGCCCAGAGGGCCGCCGAAGCAGTCGTCCCAGTAGGCCTCGCCGAGCAGGTCGGCGGGAACGTCGGGCTCCAGCTCGATGAACGAGCACACCCAGCCCGGCACCGGCGTGAGGTTGAGCAGCAGCACAAGCGCCACGAGGGCGGCGAAGGTGGCGAGTATCTGCAGGTTCTGGCGACGGCGTACCAGGGCGGCCAGGGAAGCGGCGGAGCTTACATCGGCGATCTCGGTCGAAGGCGTATTGGTGCTCATGGGGCGCTCCTAGCGGCGGAAGAGGGAGAAGATGAAGTACAGGACGACGATGAAGATGCCGATGGTGCCTGCGAACAGGACGAGGAAGGGGATGACGCAGGCGATGGTCAGCAGCGTCAGCGTGACCATGGTGGGATGTTCGCGTCGCGCGACGGCGATGACGGCGAAGGAGAGGGCGGCCAGGCCGCAGTAGGCGATACCCCAGATGAGCTGGTCCTGCAGGAAGTACCAACCGGTCTCGCTGGCCAGGTCGGCCCAGGCGCCATAGCCCAGTCCCGAGGCGGTGACGATGGTGACGCCGGCCGCCGCGATGAGCGCCCCGCCCCAGAAAAACCCTTTGGAAAGGGCCGTGGCGGTGGCCTCGGGGTGCCGGCGCGCCCGGGTCTTCGCGATGAACGCGCTCGTGTCTCGGGCCACCGGGACGGGCCCTTCCTCGTTGCCGGTGATCCAGCAGGCGGCCTCGCCGCCGCCTTCCGCAATGCGGGCCGCCTCCTTGCGCAGGGCCGTGGCGCGCCGGCGCGTCTGCCCGCGGGTGCGCACGCCGCGGATGGCGAAGGCGGCGCTGGCGAACTTGGGGGCGAGCACGGTGGCGGCCGCCGCCAGAAAACCGAGGAGCGCCGCTCCGGTGAAGGTGGCCGTGGGCACGGCCGAGATGTCCCAGAGCGCGTCCGGGTACACCGAGCCTTCTCCCATGCCGGTAGGGGAGATGAGCACCGTGGCCGCTGTGATAAGCGGCTCGCCGGCATTCACGACGCCGCTCCGCCAGCTTCCGAAGGTGAAGCGGGGCGTGACGAAGCACACGAGAAGGACGAAGGCGACGGCCAGAATGAGCCGTCCGAAGAAGGCGGGTTTGGAAAGCCCGTCCACAGGGGCGTGCTTGCCCTCGGCATCGGCCAGCGCATCTATCTGGGAGGCGGCCTCCTCCAGAGCCGCGGTGGCATCCTCGGCAAGGGCGTCGCTGCGGGCACTGCGCAGATGCTTGCGGGCCCAGGCCACGGCGGCCTTATCGGCGGCGGAGGTTTCCATGAGCTCGGTGGCGAAGCCCCGGGGCACGGGGCGCCCGAACAGCTCGGCGGTGAAGTAGCCGGCGGCTGTGGCGGGCACCACCGTCTCGCTCTCGCGGATAATACCGAAGTGGTGGATGTGCGGGCTCCCCTCGGTGTGGGCGGCCATATCGTCGGCACGCTGAACCAAGCGCGCGCGGGCCTCGACGGTATCAGCCAGGGGTGCCGAGGTGTTCACGGTCGCGGAGCCCACGGCCCGGATAAGCCTATCGCCCGCGCCGGTGCGTCCGTGGTAGGCCTTCAGGTTCCGCTGCACCCAGAACGCCCAGCCGTCGCTTCCGTAGCGTGCGGCGAAGGAGCGCACGGCGCTTTTGTTGGCCGCCGTGGCCTCCAGTACCGCCAACACGCGATCCACCTTCTCGCCCAAATTCGCGTCCTCGTGCTCGCGCAGCCACTTAAGTCCGGCGCGGGCCGGGCCCGAAAAGCCGGCCACGGCCACGATGCCCAGAAGGTCGCGCACCGCTTCCTCGTCGGCGATAAGGCGGTAGAAGCCGAGCGGCGTGGCCGAGGCTCGCGCAAACAGGGCATCTACGGCGGAGGCCCCGGGCACGACGGCCTCGCCCTTCCAGAAGACAGCGCCGCGCGCCGGGTCGATGAGCGTAAGCGCCCGGGAAAGCCCCAGATCCTCGTCGCCGTTCTCGTCCTCGGGCAGCGTGTCCGGATCGCGGTCGGTGATGTCGTTCAGGGCCACGGCCAGATCTGTCTCGCCGAGTTTGCGGAAGTAGTCTTCCAACCCGTGGGTGTACAGGTGGCGCTTGGCTTTCTCCCAATTATTCGCCAGCGCCGTGACCAGGGTGGCACGACTCTCGTAGACCTTGCCTTCGAACTGATAGCCCGCTGGCCCCGCCATGGCGGCGGCGTCCAGCGGGTCGCGGTAGCGAAACGCGTCCGGGTCGGCCAGCCAGCGCTGGATGTCCTCGTAACCGAGGCGCCCCTGGGGATGGGCGTAGGTGAGCCCGTAGATGAGCTGGCCCAGCGTCTCATGCTCGGGCGCGCGGGCCTCGAAGGCTACGGGACGGCCGCCGGCGAGCACCGCCGACAGGTCGTCGCCGTCGATGAGCGTCTGGTGCGGGTGACGGCCGCCGTTGTACAGCGTCCAGATGGTGTAGCCGAGCGCGTACCAGTCGTTCTCACGCTGCACCACCGAGGAATGGGGCGAGTAGCCCGGCGTGCGGCGGTCCACCTTGGTGGCGCCGGTATCGCGGCCCTCTTCCAGCACCGAGGAGATGCCGAAGTCGCCGAGCACCACCTCGCCTTCTAGAAGATAGAGGTTCTTCGGCTTCACGTCGCGGTGCACAATGCCCTCGTCGTGCAGGTGCGCAAGCGCGCTGGCGGCCTGTGGAATGATCCTGTCGCGCAGCTCTTCGAAGGAGGCGCCGTCGCGGGTGAAGGCGTCGTCGCACAGGGGCATGACGACCACATCGTAGGTGGACTCGCCGAGCCCCGGCACCTCGTCGCTGATCTGGCCCGTGGCGTACAGGGGCATGAGGTGCGTCTCGCGGAAGTGCTCCTCACCGAGGGGGTGTTCGGCCATGAGGCGCCGCAGGTAGCCGAGCACGGCCCGGCGTGCGAGGCGGTCGCGCACGGCGTGGGGCTGGTAGGCGATCTTAGCGACGAAGGTGCGGCCCTCCTCATCGGTGGTGGCGACGACCGTGCCCTGGCCGCCGGCTCCGATGACGTCGGCGGTGTGCAGGGTGAAGGTGCGGTCTCCGTCGCCTTGGAAGGGAAGGTCGGCACCGGAGAGGACGGGGGCGGTGGAGTCGATGTCCACGAGCGTGGGAGCGGCGTCCACGATGGTGGGTGCCACGTCCTGCCGCGGCTCCCGCGAGATGTTCGGGCTAGCAGCCATCAGTGGCTCCGGCCCCCTCATCGGCCCTGCGGAACGTGACAGCGCCGGCGCTGGCGACGGCTTCTACGGCTTCGCCAGCTTCCACGTTTTCGTCGAAGATGAAGGTGGACAGCGGGTTCAGGTACGCATCCTCCACCAGGTTGCCGATGCCGCGGCCGCCGTTCTCGCGCACCTCGGGGGCTAGCGCGCGCTCGGCCAGAAGGTCGAGTGTGGCCTGGGCGGCGGCCACGGTGATGCCGCAGCGGTTCCGCACGTTTCCGTTGATCTTTCGGATCTGCGATTCCAGGATGAGGCGCGAGGCCTCAGGCGAGATGTAGTCGAACACGACGATGTTGTCGCCGATGCGGTTCAAGACCTCGGGCTTGAAGTGCGTGGCCATGGCCTGCTGGACCCGGGCGCAGATGACGTCGTAGGGCTCGCCGGGCTGCACGATGTTGCGGCGGCCGATGGTGCGCCCGTGCTCGTCGAGGAGCTCTTCGGAGATGCCGACGTTGCTCGTGAAGAAGATGAGGGTCTCGCCGAAGTACACCGTCTGGCCCTGGCCGTCGGTCATGCGGCCGTCCTCCAGGATTTGAAGGAACTTGTCCATGATGGAGGGATGGGCCTTCTCCACCTCGTCGAACAGGAGCACCGAGAAGGGGTTGGCGCGCACGGCGTTGGTGAGCTGGCCGCCGGCCTCGTAGCCCACGTAGCCCGGCGGGGCTCCGAAGAGCTTCTGGTCGGAGGCGTCGGCGGCGTACTCGGACATGTCGAAGCGCAGGTAGCTGCGCTCGTCGCCGAACAGAAGCTCGGTGACCGCCTTCACGATCTCCGTCTTGCCCGTGCCCGTGGGGCCGGCGAGGAAGAGCACGCCTTTGGGCTTGGTGCCCGATGAGTGCTGCATGCCGGAGAAGCCCAGCACCGAGCGCTTGAGCACCGAGACGATCTTGGCGATGGCAGGCTCTTGGCCCTTCACGCGGCGGCGCAGGGCGGCCGCGGGGTCGTCGCGCAGCTTGTCCATCATGGCGCTCCAGCGGTTCTCGCGGATGCCGTACTTGTAGAGGTCCACGAGCTCGGTGACATGCTCCGGCGCCGTGCCGCCGCGGGCGTACAGACGCCGCAGCTCGTCCAGCTCGGTGAGCAGCATGCGGTCGGTGGTGTCGACGAGTTTCTCGCGAGGACGGTCGAGCTCGGGCGCGGCAAGGTCGGGGAAGGCGATGTCGAGATAAGCCTCGCGGGCCGGGCGATCGGGGCTGGGCAGTGCGATGACGCGCACGTCGGGGTTGCCGCGCACAAGCCAGGAGGGCAGGTCGGTGGCCTTGTTGGCGACAAGGACGAGGGTGTTCACGTGCTCGCCGTCCCCGCGAATGGCGTCTTTCGCGCCGAGGAGCAGGTTCATGAACACGGCGTTCTCCTCGGGAGTGAGGTCCTCCGGCGAGGAGGCGAGCCGGCTCGCGAAGTCGAACACGCAGGCGACGGAGCGGGGTTCTTCCTCTCCGAGCCGCCGCGAGAGGGCCGCGCGCACGAGCAGGGAGTCGTGGACGAGGCGGTTGGCGGCAAAGGGCTGCTGGCGGCTCGCCGGGTCGGCGCCGGGGTTCAAGGCCTCGGCCTCGGCGGTGAGGCGTTCCGCTTCGCGCTGGGCCGCCTGGGCGAGCGCGCGCACCTCGCCGGTGCCGAGGGGATCGTGCACGCCCCGCAGCGGATCCACGTAGAGGAACCGGTAGGGCCGTGTGCCGTCCGGCGCGGCGAACAGCTCCGGCAGGATGTGGGCGAGGGGAAGGAACTGGGTCTGCCCTTCGCAGTCCCACGGGTAGAGGTCGGACACGTTGCCCTCCAGCACGAAGAGCGGCTTGATGCCGATGAAGTTCTCCAGCTCGCGCTGCCAGGTAGGCATGTTCACGGGGCTACTCCTTCTCGCGGGTCGTTTGGGGCCGGCCGTGGATGCCGATGGATATCGCCCGGCCGTCGAACACCGCGTTCTGCACCGAGCGCGGTTTCTGCATCTCCTCGTGATACAGGGTTTCCAGTGCCGGATTGAGCACGATGACCCGTTGGTTGGTGGAACCGCGCAGCGCGCAGACGCCGTCGTTTTCCGCCTCGACATAGGGCCCGTCGATGAGCACGTCGATGAGCGGCGCATCCTCCGGGTGCGCGCTGGGGGCGGCCCTGGCGCTTCCTTCGTTGGGAAGGCCGCCGCTGCTTGGTTGCGGGGAGGAGGGGAGGGGAAGCAGGCCTTTCGGTAATTTGGGCATGGCGGTGAGCTCCCCGAAGGTGTAGCCGGTGTAGATGAGGATGTCGTCGAAGGCGGAGCGGATAGCCGCGAGCACGGAGGCGAGGGCCGGCGCCTGTTCCAGCGGATCGCCGCCGGTGAAGGTGATGCGATGGGCACCGGTGCGCCCGGCAAGGTCGTTCAGAACGGCAGCGAGGCGCGCGGGCTCGATGGCGGCCTCGGGGCGCGTCTCCCACAGCTCGGGATTGGCGCAGCCGGGGCATCGCTTCGTGCAGCCACAGGTCCACACGACGACGCGCTCGCCGGGACCTAAGGTGGTGACGGGGAAGTAGATGCGGTCGACGAACATGGCGGCCTACCGGCCGGACATGGCCCGCGCCGCGACGCGCGCGATCTGCCGGGCATCCAGCGGATCCTTGCAGAACGTGCAGGCGGCAACGCGACCTTCGGGGCCTTCCACGGCATATTCGGTCCCGCACACGGGACATCGCACGGACCAGGCAGTTTCGGCGGGAGCGTCCTGCGCGTCCGATTCCACGGCGGCCCCGTCCGCCACGGCCGCCTGGGTGCCCACCTGCACGCGGAACACCATGTCGGCCAGCTTCAGCATCTCGCCGCCGAACAGCGGTTGGGGCGCGCCGCAGCGCAGATCCGACCAGACGCCACCACGCTCCACGGCCGACGCGTTGCGGCCCGTGTGCTCGATGGTCCAGCGCCCTTCGCTGTCGACGGCCACCACGGCATGGACGCCGGACACCCTCGGCGAGAAGAGGTCGGGCGAGAAGTCGCCGGCGCGCCCAAGGATGCCGCCTGGGGCCGGTATGCGGACGACCTCCCCGCTCCGCACGTCTTCCAAAAGCAGGGTATCACCTGCGCTTTCGTGCGAAAAAGCGCCTCCGCAAGCGGCGCAGCGCATCGCATCGTCGGGGTTGGCGAAGCCGCAGGAGCACAGGCGCATGCTATCTCATCTCCCTTGTCGCGTTGCCGCTGCGCCTGCGCTTCCGCGCTTCGCGCCTCGCCGCCGCATCTTCTCCGTAGGGGCTGACCTCGGTCAGCCCTGGCCCGCGAGATTCGTTGGAGGCGCGGATTCCGTCGCGCTCCGCCATTCCCGCCCGCGCCTCGACGTCTGCGACGGCTCGCATCTCGCGGCAGAAGGCGGTATCGGGTGCGGCCTTGTAGCGCACAGTGTTGGTGATGCCGAAGGCGGCCAGATCCTCCGCGATCTCGTCGTAGACGGCGCAGAAGTCGTGCTGGTCGGCGAGGAGTCGCTCGGTGCGCGCCCCGCCAGGAGCCGCCTCCATGGTCACGACCTCGCCGTCTTCCACTGCCTCGATGCCGCCAGGCAGCCCTGCCACCTGCAGCATGAGGTCGCCCGCATCCGACACGAAGGCGTGCAGCCCCTCGGTGGCGTCTTCTCGGCCGAAGAGCCGATGGGTGCCCATGAGGTCGCGCCCCATAGTGACCGAGCGGGCGATGGTGTAGCCGTGGCGTGCCATAACGGTGTCGATGCAGGCCTTCAGGTAGGCGTTGCGATCGACTTGAAGCTGGAGGGCCCGCAGCGTCTCCAGGCGGCCGACGGCCTCCTCCAAGGTAGCGAAGGTGCCGAACGCTTCCGCGAAGGGGACGCTCTGGGCGCGCAGGTCGGCCTCGGCGTCCTCGATGAGGGCGATAAGATCGGCCATGGCTGCGGCGTTCGATTCCATGGTGGGGAGCAGAAGCGCCAGCTGCGCGGCGGCCTGCGGGCCCAGCTCGCGCGTCGTTTCCAGGAGCAGGGCGCGATCGGCAGGTAGGGTGCAGGGGGAGGCGATGAGCGCGAGCGCCCGACGGGCGACCTCTTGCACATGGTTGCGGGCGATCAATGTCCCGCTTTCGTCCACAGCAGCGGGCGAGGGGCGACCGAGGTTGCCCCCTACGGGCTCAACCTGCATGGCCGTCCCCTCTGCAGCAGCCTTCTCCATAGGGGCGGATCTTGATCCGCCCTGGGCTTCGACGGCCGATGATTCCGACGGCAGACAATGCTCATCGGCCATGAAAGAGCGGGCGGCCTCCACAGCGGCCGCTGTGGCGCTCTCTTTGGCGGCCTTGGCCAGCACGGCGGTGAAGTCGCGTGCTTCGGACGCGGCTGCGGCTTGGGCGCGGGCTCGCTGGATGCGTTCGGCCAGGGGGTGCGCCTCGCGCTCGAAGGCATCAGCGATGGCTACGGCTCGCGACGAGCAGCGCTCGGTCCGGGCGACGGATTCCGCCATGGCCGTTGCCGGCGTAAAAGCGCATTCCGCTGTCAGCTGCGCGAGGGCCGCCTCGGCGAGCTGCCGCAGGGAGGCAGCGGCTTCCTCGGCTTCGGCACAACCTTCGGCCTCGTTCAGAAGCTCGTTCAGGAGCGCCGCGATGCGCCGCCGCGCCCGGGCCCGACTGTGATCCACGTCGGAGCGCAGCGCCTCAAGCTGCGCCCGGATCATCCGCTCGATTTCCAATTGACTCGTCTTCGGCCCGCTCATGGATGTGCCCCTTTGCCCAAATTCTCTCTTCGGGCCATTATAGAGCCATCAGAAAGAATCGCGCGGGAAGATGGGAGACGGTATGAGCGAGGATGAGGCTGTGAAATTGACGACGGCGGGCTATACCGCTGACGACTACGACGGGGATGCCCATGTGCCAGCCGAGGAGGCGCTGCGGCGGCTTGTGGAGGGCAACCGCATCTACGTGGAGGCGCTCGACCATGAGCGCGATCTGTCCCAGGAGCGCATCGCCGACCTGTTCGAGAACGGTCAGCGCCCCTTCGCCTGCGTCATCACGTGCGCCGACTCGCGGGTGGTGCCCGAGCACATCTTCATGACCGGCTTGGGCGAGCTGTTCGTCATCCGCGTGGCGGGCAATGTGGTGGGGCCCATCGAACTGGCCAGCGCCGTGTATGCCTGCGAACACTTGCACACCCGTCTTCTGCTGGTGCTGGGGCACACCCACTGCGGCGCCATCAAGGCGGCCCTCGATGGGGAAGCGGGGCCGGTAGCCGCCATCACCGAGCGCATCGTCGCGGCCCTGGGCGACGTGCGCGACCCCTACGAGGCCAGCGTGGCGAACGCCCGGGCCGCGGCAGCCGAGCTGGCCGCCTCGCCGGAGCTGGCGCGCCTTGCCGCCGAGCACGACCTGGACATCCGCGTCGCCATCTACCACACCCACTGCGGCGTCGTGGACTTTCTGTAGCGCGGCTCTGAGATCCTGACGTTTGACGGGAAGATTCCGCTCTTGAAATGATTATCGTAATAACTTGCGATAAAGTGATTGAGGGGATACACTTGCACGTGATGATTCGCGAAATGTAGGGGCGGCGTTGGAAGGCAGGGGAGAATGTTGTTCAGCGAACTTGCCGTAGCCTACTTGTTTTTCGGGGGAGCGGGGGCGGGCACCTGTGCTGTCATGGGCGTATTGGAATGCGCCAATTTAGGACGCTACGGTACGAGAGCGACCTATCGCACTACAAAGAAATCGCAGCCCCGTTTGATTCGGTGGGTGCGAAGAAACTTGCGAGTGCCCCATGAGCTGTTATCCCGCGGCTGGGTGCTCTGCCTGGTGCTGCTGGCGGTGGGATCGCTTTGCCTCATGGCCGATGCCGGCCGTCCCGAGCGGGTGCTCTCTCTGTGGCTGGCCCCTCGCTTCACGGTCGTGACGGTGGGTGCGTGGGCACTTTTGGCCTCGGGCGCTTTGGCGACTTTCTTCGCTCTTGCCTCGAATGGTATTGGCGCGCGATTGCCTCTCTTCGTAGTGCTCGTCGCCTCCGTTGCCGCTGTGATCGCAGGAGTTATCACAGCGGTCTACACGGGAGTGCTCCTCATGCAGCTGCCCTCGGTTGTCGCCTTTGGGTCGTGGCTTGTGCCGGCACTCTTTTGTCTCTCGTCGCTGTCATGCGGGGTGGCCGTGGCCTTCGGCGTTGCGTCTTTCGTTGATTCTCGCGTGCCGTTCGGTTCAGCGCTGCGATGCTTAAGCCACATGGACCGTGCGATAATCATCGCAGAGGCAGTGGCTCTGGCCCTCTTTGCGACGTTTTTGCTGACTGATATCCGAACAGAGGCGGGGGGCCGCGCCCTTCTGACGGGTGATGAGGCGATTATGTTTTGGGTGGTGCTCGTGCTAGCCGGTTTGGTCGCGCCCTTTATCTTGGAGTGTCGTTACCCTGGAGGAGATCGGCGCACAAAGGGCCTCTGGATTGCCGTCTGTGTGCTCCTTGGCGGGGCGGCCCTGAGGGTCTGCGTGACAGGGCTCGCCTCTTTCGACGTTTCCCAGAACCCCGAGCTCGCGATGCGTATGGCGTTCGCGGTAGCTGGAGGCTGAGCTGTGCCCTCGCAGCGGGAACGCTGGAATACGATGAACAATAAGGCAACTTGCTAAGCAAGATGAGAGGAAGGATCGACCGATGACGAAAAGCGCAAGGGGTCGCAAAGCGCGCCGCACTGAATGGGAAGCTGCGCCGGGCCCGTGGAGCGACAGCGAAGCGGAAATGCTGGCGGCAACCTCCTATGTGCCCAAGAAATCGTCGCGCAACGGCGCTCTCGTATTCAGCGTCGCCGTGTTCATGGCCGCGGCCGCTGCGGCGCTTGTCTGCGATCTTCTTTTGGAGGGGCGCATCTCGCTCGTGGGCATTCTTGCGGCTCTGCTCGCGGCACTTGCGGCCTCTTCTTCGTTGCATATTGCTCTGGGGTGGGAAAAGGTGGTCGTGCTGCGGCTCGGCAAGTTGAACCGCGTGGTGGGACCTGGTTTCTATGCCACCATTCCCATTTTGGAGCATGGGACCATTCGCGTCGATCAGCGCATTATCGCCACCCCCTTCCGTGCTGAGCGTACGTTGACGGCCGATCTTGTGCCTGTGAACATCGACGCGGTGCTGTTCTGGGTGGTGTGGGATGCGGAAAAGGCTTGCGTGGAAGTGGAGGACTATTACGCGGCCATATCGTATCTTGCTCAGACGTCGCTGCGCGAGGCAGTGGGGCGCTCAACGGTGGGGGAGGTGGCCTTGCGTCGCGATCAGCTGGATGAGGAGATCAAGGCCGATATCGAGAAAGAGGCCTCGGGGTGGGGCGTTGACATCATCTCCGTAAAGGTCCGCGACATCGTGATCCCGGCGGAGTTGCAAAACGTCATGTCCTTGGAGGCTCAGGCCGACCGCGAACGCAATGCTCGCATGACGGTGGCGAGTGTCGAAGCCGATTTGGCGGAGATGCTTTCTGAGGCTGCCCGCATCTACGGGGATGAGGACGCGGCCCTGAAGCTGCGTACCATGCTCATGCAATACGAGACGGTGAAGGGATCCGGTAGCGCTGTTGTCACGGTGCCCACGGCCGTAAGCGATGGTTTTGCTGAAGGCGTCCAACGCGAGGGGCGAGGGCTCTGATAGGATATAAGTACCGTTTCGCGAGAAAGAAGCATCATGGGCGTCCTTGAATCTTTCGCTATAGACCACAACTCCGGCCTTCCGGTGTGGATACAGATTAAGAACCGCATTGCCTATCTTATTGGCTCGGGAGCCTTTGTCCCCGGCGATAGGCTTCCTACGGTGCGCGCCTTGGCGGTGGATCTGGATATCAGCTACAACACGGTGAATCGCGCCTATATGGATTTGGAACGCGAGGGCTACATTTCTACTCGCAAGGGGCGGGGCACTTTCGTGGCCGAGCGCCACGATTTGGGTGCTCATACGGCTTCAGATTCTCCCATCGAGCTAGTAATCGACGACATGATCCGCGTATGTTCGAACGCAGGGCTCGCCGATGACGACATTGTCGCCATGGTACAGGCTCGCCTTGCTCACCGGGATTTCATGCGATAGGCCCCATTTGCCTTCAGGGGCCAGGGCGCGGAACGGCGCGTCAACGTGCGCAGGAAACATGCCTGGGCAAAGAGGGACAAGTCAAGTCTTTATTGTCGCAAGATATTGTGATAATGTGACACTGTGACGTTAAGACGACTACATCGAGCTTTCGTATCGATGCTATCCAGGGGGAAAGATGGCGGTCGGGAAGGAAACCGAAAAGGGAGCGGGCGACGAGGGGCGCCGTTCGGCCCTCGCCCTGTACGAGGACATCGAGGCCGAGCACATGGCCGCCCTGGAGGCGACTGGCATAGCGTTCGCCCCGTACGATAGCGAACGACTTGAACGCGAGGGACTGCTTCGCCAGTTGCGCGAGCGGGGGGCTCGCATCCGCAATGGAGGAGCGAGTGTGGCCATCGGCCCCATGAGCGTTGCCTGCGAGGCGTGCACCGGCTCCTGCGTGAGCCGCAGTTTTGCCTTGACGAACAACTGCCATCGCGACTGTTTCTTCTGCTTCAATCCCAATCAGGAGGATTTTGCCTACTGGTGCGAGCGACCTTTTCCATGGCGTCGCCAGCTGGACGATTTGGCTGCAGAGCCCGGCTCCCCGGCCTGCATTGCGCTTACTGGCGGTGAGCCTCTTTTGATGGCAGACGAGGCTGTGGCTTTCTTCTCCCGTGCCTCCGAGCTGTTTCCCGCGGCTCATCTGCGCCTGTACACGTCCGGGGACCTGCTGAGCCGCGAGCTGATCGATCGTCTCGTGCGGGCGGGCCTTCATGAGATTCGATTCTCTGTCAAGCAGGATGACAAGCCGGAGCTTTTGGAAAAGGTGCTGGAACGTATGGCTTGGGCGCGCGAGCAAGTGCCCACGGTCATGGTGGAGATGCCCGTCATTCCGGGAACCGACTCGTTCATGAAAGAGCTTTTGGCGAAGCTCGATGCCCTAGGCGTTGACGGCGTTAATTTGCTGGAGTTTGCCTATGCCATGTGGAACTGGCCCGTGTTTGAGTCCTTGGGCCTTACGCTGCGCAACCCTCCCCAGCAGGTGATGTTCGACTACACCTATGCGGGTGCTTTGGCGGTGCAGGATAGCGAGGAGGACTGCTTGCGTCTGATGCTGTGGGCGCGCGAGCAAGGCTTGGGACTGGCGCTGCATTATTGCTCATTGGAGAACAAGCATCGAGCTCAAGTGCGAAACATGAACGAGCCCTTCGCCGACATTCACGCCTGCTATGCCTTCGACTACGACGACTTCTTCCTAAAGACCGCGCTGGCTTTCGACGGCGATCGCGATCTGGTGAGACGAGCCCTAGAGAGGGAGGGCTGCCGCCAGGTTCTCGAAGACGCCGAAGGGGGGTCGTTGGCCTTTCATCCTCGCTGGCTCTCCGTTGCTCGTCGTGCTGTGCCGGAACCCGGGCGGCTGTGCGTGTCTTTCAACGTCGCGGTGGACGAGGGGCGTTCCCTGCGGGAGCTGAAAGTGGTACCCGCAGGCGAACTTTCTGTGCAGCTTACCGACAGTACAGGATCTGCCGATGCGTGTGAGCCTTGCCTCCAGGGGTTTGAAAAGAGCTGGAATCGCTAAACAGAGAAAATAGGCTCAAATTTATTGTCACAATGTATTGCGACAAAGTAACAAAGGGTTTATACTGCGCACTGAGAGCGGGGAGGGGCCGACCCCGCGCGAGGGCGGGCGCTTATGCATGGCGCCCGAATGGAGAGCGGAGAGATTCCGCTGCATTTGGAGATAGGAGGAGAAATGTCGGAACTGAACGTACCGGTCAAAGGCATTTCGCGCCGAAGCTTTCTCAAAACTACAGCTGCTGTAGCCGGAGCCGCTGCAGTGAGCGGAGCCACGATGACGGCTCTTGCTGCAACCGATGAGGAGACTGCGGGCGACGAGGAGCATGAGGTCGTTTGCGTCTGCGGTTGCAACTGCCAAGGCAATTGTTCGATGGTTGCCACGGTTCGCGAAGGCAAAATGGTAAACATACGATCTAATGAGGATCTTCCGTATCCCGCTTACGAGCGAATCTGTATGCGTGGTTTTAGCCATGCGAACCGCATGTACGACTTCAACCGCGTGCTGTATCCCATGAAGCGGAAGACGTGGAGCTTGGAAGAGCCCCATGTCGAGAACCGCGGCACCGACGAGTGGGAGCGCCTGTCGTGGGACGAGGCTACCCAGCTTGTCGCCGATACGCTCACCTACAACACGGAGAACTACGGCGTGCGCTCGAACTGCGTGCTTGTGTCTGCCGGCAACTCTTTCGCCGCCTACGGCGGCTTGATCGCCGGTCTTGGTTTCGCGAATGCCTTTGGGTTCCAGGGGCTTGACGTGTGCCTGGACTACGGCGATCTGGTCGGCATCGGAGAGGTGACCGGCAGCGGTTGGGACTTCAACCAGCGTAACATGGCTGGCGACTACCGTTTTGCCAAAACGCTTTTGATCTGGGATACGAACCCGCCCAACTCCCAGCCCCATAGCTGGCACTTCTGCATGGAGGCCAAGGACGCTGGCGCCAATCTGGTCGTCATCGACCCTACCTACACCATCGCGGCCCAACAGGCCACAAAATGGGTGCCCATCAAACCCGGTACCGATCCGGCGCTCGGCATGGCTATGCTCAACGCTATCATCGCCAACGAATGGTACGACCTGGACTTCATGCGCGAGAAGACCTGCGCTCCCCTGCTCGTGCGCGAGGACAACGGCCATTTCCTCCGCGCGACGGATTTCGGCGAGGAGGGCCCGGCACAGCTGCCCGAGTACCCGTTCTTCGGCACACTGCTACTCCAGGGCGTGAAGGCCGGCAAGGTGCCCACGTTGGAGGAGTCGGCCCACTATGTGGTATGGGACGCCGACAAGGACGCCTGGGGCCTCATCAATGACGTGGCCAACCCCGCACTCGAGGGCAGCTTCGAGGTAAACGGCGTGAAAGTTACCACGGCCTGGTCGCTGTTCAAGGAGCATATGGCCGAGTGCACGCCAGAGTGGGCTGAGGGCATCACCGAGGTGTCGGCGGATACCATCGTGGAGCTTGCCCGCATGTACTCCCAGGACACGCCCTCGACCATCTATGCGGGCTACCACCTGTACGATAACTGCGAGGAGATGGGCATGACCTGGGCCTGCCTCGCCGCCCTTACGGGCAATATCGGCAAGCGCGGCGCCTCTATCGGGCATTTGGGGAAGAGCAAGCCGACGATCAACATGGCCGGCCTCGCCTTCCCGGCGGGACTCAAGGGCCTTCACGACGAGCTGCCGTGGCTTCATCTGCCCGAGGTCTTGGAAACGGGCAAGCTGAAGGGCGAGGATTTCCCCGTGCGCCTTCTCTACAACATAGGGGCGAACCCGGTCGGCAGCTATGCGGCCCAGCGCAAGACCATCGAGGAGATCTTGCCGAAGATCCCCTGCATCGTGACGAACGACATGGAGTTCTCCGAAACCTGCGAGTACAGCGACATTGTGCTGCCCTGCGCCCACTACTTCGAGTACGACTGGATTCAGGCCAGCTCGCACACTCCCTTCCTGTACATGGCGAACAAGGTGGCCGACCCCATCGGTGAGGCGAAGGAGGACGTGGAGATCTTCCGGGCCATTGCCGAGCGCATGGACAACGAGGCGGCCAAGGCGTTCTACGCCAAGTCCAACGAGGAAATGATGCGCATGGTGGTCGATACCGAGAAGGGCGAGCCGGTGGGCATTACCTTCGACAACCTCAAGGAGAAGGGCGTGCTGGCCGACCGAGACGAGAACTGGATTCACTGGGAAGAACAGCGCTGGCCTACGCTTTCCGGCCGTCTGGAATTCTACGTGGAGAATCCCGGCGCTCGCATCGACATCGGCAAGCCCATCGACAAGGACTTTTACCATATGCCCACCTACCATACGCCCTTCGAGGCCTACGATGAGAGCGAGCAGCACGACAAATATCCCCTGTACCATTATTGCGAGCGCACAAGATGGCACTTGCATACCCAGTACAACCATGCTCCTGTGCTGCGCGAGCTTGATCCGGAGCCCTATTTGCGCATGAACCCCGTTGATGCCGAAGCGCGCGGCATCGCTGAGGGCGACTACGTCGAGGCCTACAACGATCGGGGCCACTGCGTGTGCAAGGCGAAATTCGATATGGGCGTCAGGCCGGGCATGGTCTCCTCGCCCAAGGGATGGCACCGGGGAGCCTATGTGGCGGGCAGCTATCAAGAGCTGACCTGCGACCATTTGAATCTGCTTCATATGAACACGTCGTTCGACGACACGCTCGTCGAAGTGCGCAAGTACGAGGGAGAGGTGAGATAAATGACCCGTTATGGAATGGTGATCGACACTAAGAAGTGCATTGGCTGCCACGTATGTGCCATGGCGTGCAAAACGGAGAACAACTTGCCCAACGATGTATGGTGGAACCGCATCTTCACCGATAACGGTGGCGAGATGGGGTTCGACATGGTGGGCGGCTCGTATCCTGACAATTTGCAGTTCGGCTATATCCCCGTCGCCTGCCAGCATTGCGAGAACCCCGCCTGCGTGAAGGTATGCCCGGTGGGAGCGACCTACAAGGATCCCGAAACGGGAGTGGTGCGCCAGGATTACGACAAGTGCATCGGCTGCCGCATGTGCATGAGTGCTTGCCCTTACAACGGTGTGCGTTCTTTCAACTGGGAAGAGCCCGTATTCCACATGGACTATGCCATGGGCAGCAAGGATGCGCCCGAACATCAGCAGCACGTCGTGGAGAAGTGCACGTTCTGCTACCACCGCACGTCTCAAGGCATTGAGCCGGCTTGCATGCACCTTTGCGTGGGTCGAGCACGTTTTTGGGGCGACTTAGATGACCCGACTTCTGAGGTAAGCCGTCTTCTTGCGGAACGGTCGCACAAGCGGCTCTTGGAAGATCGTGGCACGGAGCCTTCAACTTACTATCTCGTCTAGCAGAGGGGAGTGACATTATGTCCGAGTATATGCAGGGTGGAGCCCTTGCCAGCGATGACCTCGATTTCTCAGCGTCCAGCGGTCGAGGGCGTGCTAGTGAGCACGCGTCGACGGCCGTCAAGAGTCCTGCTCTCAATGTTGCCATCGGCGTGAGCGCCGTGGTGATGGTGGTCGGCTTGGTGCTGTGGTTTATGCAGCTGTCGGGCGGCATGGTGCAGACCGCCATGCGCAACCTCGACAGCTGGGGCCTCTACATCACGGGCTTCATGTTTTTCGTGGGCCTGTCGGCCGGCGGTCTTATCATCTCGTCGGTGCCCAAGGCCCTCGGCATCCGCGGCTTCGGCGGTATCTCGAAAGTGGCGGTGTTCTCATCCATCGCCTGCACGGTGGTCGCCATCGGTCTTGTAGTGGTGGATATGGGCCAGCCCTTCCGCGTGTGGGAGCTGTTCGTTTACTCCAATCTGGGCAGCCCGCTTATGTGGGATATCATTGTCCTTTCCACCTACCTCATCCTGTCGTGCGTATACCTGTGGGCCCAGATTCAGGCCGAGCGCGGCGAACTTGGAGATGGTGCGGTAGAGCGATCCGGGCCTGTGCGAAATATTGAACATAAGGCTGATGCGGGACGCGCCGGGATAGATCTCCAAATCCCTGGAAATGCAGATGAACCGCGTGTAGTTGTGCTCGTTGTTCTGGACGCTGTCGGACACGATATGCATCCCGTACAGCTCGGCGCAGCCGCCCGAGCAGATCGCCGCCACATCGTCCCTGCCGGAGGCGGACACGAGCTTTGCGGCGATGGCCGTGTTTTCGCAGATATGCACCTTCACATTCGGATGGCGCTCCAAAAACTCGCTGCACTGGCCGAGCGCCTGTTCGTGCGAGTAGATTTCCCGGATACTTTCAAGGGGCACGTCGCGCCGCGCGGCAAGGCAGTGGTGGATCTGCAGTCTGATGCTTTTTATTATATAAAATTTATGGCGTTTCATCAAGTCATAAACTTCATTTACCGAGCCGTAGGTGCTGTTTTCTATGGGCAGTATGCCATAGCGGCACAGTTTTTTGTCCACCGCCTGGATAACGCTGCGGAACGTGCCCATGTACAGGATGCTCGGCTGGCTGAAGAGCTTGTCGCAGGCGATCTGCGAATACGCGCCCTCCGTGCCCTGGCAGGCGACGGTCGCGCGCGCGGGGAAGGTCTTAGGCGTGGCGGCGAGCGCCGCTTCTATTTCATCCGGCAGTCGCGACGGGTAGATCATACGGCGGCTCTGGTACGAGCGGCTGAGGTCGAACAGCGTGTTGTACAAAACGCGCGTGTAGCCCGCCATTTCCTCCGACTGGCCGTGGGTTACGCGGTCAATAATCTCACGTTCGCGGCTGCGGTCCAGCACGGGCATATCATGCTCGCTTTTGTAACGGGCGATGTCCGCGGAAGTTTCCATACGCCGTTCAAAGAGTTTTTTCAGCTCGTCGTCCGTTTGGTTGATGTTCGCTCGAAGTTCGTTTATATCCATGGTTCACTCTCTCCCTCTTCCAGTAATAGATCCATCAGCGTAAACGCCACCGCCGCCTCGACAACGGGGACGGCGCGCGGGACAATGCAGGGGTCGTGCCGGCCCTGGACTGTCAGCGTCGTCTGTTCCAGCGAATCCAGACGAACCGACTGCTGCGGCAGGGCGATGGACGGCGTGGGTTTGAACGCGGCCCGCAGCAGAAGCGGCATACCCGTGGTCAGTCCGCCCAATATGCCGCCGTGGCGGTTGGTACGGGTTCGCACCGCGCCCGCCTCGGCAAAGTACGCGTCGTTGTTTTCCGACCCCTTCAGGCGCGCCGCCTGAAAGCCCGCGCCGAATTCGACGCCGCGGACCGCAGGAATGGCGAACAGCGCCGTGCTCAGGCGGTTTTCCATGCCTCCGAACATGGGGGCGCCAAGGCCCGGCGGCAGCCCGACCGCTGCGCATTCGACAACGCCCCCGACGGAATCGCCCGCCCCTTTCGCCTCCAGGATCAGCGCCTGCATGGCTTCGCCCCGCGCGTCGTCGAGCACGGGAAAGGCCTTTTCGGCGGCGGATGCGAGCGTCTGTGCGGCGGGGATTTCGGGATAGGGCGTATCCTCGACGTCGCCGACCGACGCGATGTGCGCGCCGACCGCGACGCCCCGCGTGCGCAGCCACTGCAGGCACAGCCCGCCCGCCGCGCACAGGGGCAGGGTCAGCCTGCCGGAAAACGCGCCGCCGCCGCGCACATCGTGAAAGCCGCGGTATTTCACATGCGCCGGATAGTCGCTGTGGCCGGGCCGGGGCACGTTTTTGAGCTCTTTATAATCCCCGCTCCGCACGTCCGCGTTTTCAAACAGGATCATGATCGGCGCGCCGCAGGTCTGACCGCTAACGAGTCCGGCCATGACCCGGGGCGCGTCGGCCTCCCGCCTGCCTGTTGCCAGAAGCGACCGGCCCGGCGCGCGGCGGGCCAGGAAGCGGCCGAGCGCCTCCATATCCACCGCGAAGCCCGCAGGGAAGCCCTCGATCACGCAGCCGACAGACGGCGCGTGGGACTGCCCGAATATAGTTATTTTCAGCCGGTTTCCAAAACTATTCGACATCAATACGACCCCCCAGTTTCTCATAGTCTCTGAAAAAGCCCGGGTAGGATTTTTCAACGGCCTGCGCGTTTTCAATCGTCACAGGCGCGGTACATACCGTGGCGGCAAGCGCCGCGGCCATGGCGATCCGGTGGTCGCCGCGCGCGTCCGTCCGCCCGCCGGAAAGACCGCCCCGGCCCAATATACGTATACCGTCGCGCAGTTCGGCCGCCTGCGCGCCGAGCTCGCATAACAGCGTTGTCACCGTATGCAGGCGGTCGCTCTCCTTGAGCCGGAGCCGGCCTGCGTTTGCAATGACGGATTCCCCTTCCCCCGCCGCAAGCAGGACGGCAAGAACGGGGACAAGGTCCGGCGTTTCACCGGCGTCCAAACGCAGTGCGCGTGCCGCCCGGCCGGGCCGGACGCGGCAAACGCCGCCGGCGCTGTCCACCTGCGCGCCGAACTGGTTCAGGATCTGCAAAACAGCCCTGTCCGGCTGCAGGCTGTCGGAATCCAGGCCCCGGACCGTCACATCCCCGCCAAGCGCGCCGGCGCAGAGCCAGACGGCGCTGTTGGAGTAGTCGCCCTCCACGGCATATACGCCCGGAGAACGGTAGGACTGCCCGCCGCGCACGAGCCAGCCGCCGGCGCGGGCGCAAACCTCGATTCCAAACGCGGCCAGGGTCTGAATTGTCATGTCCACATATCCAGACGACTGCAAAGGCGAAGTGAGCGCGACCACGCTGTCGCCCTCCAGCAGAGGCAGCGCGAAGAGCAAGCCGGATACGTACTGGGAGCTGATATTGCCCGGCAATTCGTACACGCCGGCTTGAAGCGGGCCGCGCAGCGATAGGGGCAACCGGTCGCCGCCGAGGCGGCAGCCGTTTTCCGAAAGGGCGCGGCACAGGGCCGCCATGGGCCGGGCGGGCAGACGCCCGGCGCCGCCGGCTTCGACTCTCTCGCACAGCGCCGCCGCAACGGGCAGAACAAGGCGCGCCGTCGTTCCGCTCTCGCCAAAGAAGAGCGAGGCTGCGGCGGACGCGTCCTGCGCCCGGGGCGTGATACGCAGGCCCGTCTGCGTGCGAACGACCGCCGCGCCCAGGGCCGCGACGCAGGCGACCGTCGCCTCTATATCCTGCGAGAGCGCGGGAAGAATCAAATCGGTGGGCTTATCGCTCAGCGCGGCGGCGAGGACGGCGCGATGGGCGTCCGACTTCGACGGGATGGCATCCAGCTCACCCTTCAACGGACCGGGCGTTATAATTACGCGCATCATGCATCCCTCCCAAGCGAAAAAATATGTTCCAGCTCCGCCACCCGCGTCCTGTACAGGATGCAGCGGCCGCGCCGCGCCGGGAACACAAGCGATATGTCCCCGCCGCTGCGTTTTTTGTCGCGCAGTGCGGCTTCGGCGAGAACGGAGGCGGGCAGGTCGGTCGTAGTCGGAAGCCCCAGTTTCTGCAAGAGCCGCTGCAGGCGCGGCGCGCAGTCCTCCTCCGAAACGCCCAGCTTCCACGCGGCACGCGCCATCATCACCATACCGATGGCGACGGCGCTGCCATGGGACACCTGAAAGTCCGTCGCCCGTTCGATGGCGTGGCCGGGCGTGTGCCCGAAATTGAGCAGCTGCCGTGCGGACTGATCGCGTTCGTCGGCGGCGACCAGGTCGCGCTTCAGCCGCACGCAGCGCGCTACGAGCTCCGGCAGCGGCCAGTCCGGACGCTCCAACATATCCAGCAGGCCCGCGTCCCCGATCATACCGGTTTTTACGGCCTCGGCCAATCCGTCGGCATAGACGGGCGCGGGCAGGGTACGGAAGGCGTCGCAGTCGCACAGAACAAGCGAGGGCTGCCAAAATGCGCCCGCAAGATTCTTGCCCGCGGACAGGTTGACGGCCGTCTTGCCGCCGACCGACGCGTCCACCGCCGCGAGCAGGGTGGTGGGCACCTGTATGAACTCTATACCGCGCAGATAGACTGCGGCGGCAAACCCGGCCATATCGCCCGCGACGCCGCCGCCGAGCGCGACGACGAGATCGCCGCGGGTACAGGGAACGTCCGCGAGCGCGTCCAGGATCGCATTCAGCGTCGCAAGCGTTTTGGACGTTTCGCCGGGCGCGAATACAAAGCTGCGCACCGCAAAGCCCGCGCGCGCAAGCGAGGCTTCAGCGGCCGGCCCGTACAGCGCGTACACCGTTTCGTCGCTGACAAGCAGGGCGCTGCAGGGCGTTTTTATGGCCGCGGCATGCTGGCCGAGCGAATCCAGGCAGCCGGCGCCGATCAGTACGTCGTAGTCTCTGGATGCGTGCACATGTACCGTAGTCATTGTCCTAACCCCTCTCTTTCCGTCTCGGTTTTTCGGATACGGCCCGCGCGAAGCATTGCGCAAAGCCGGTCCGGGTCGGGCTGTGCGATCGCGGCCAGATACTGCTCAAGCCGCTCGATCAGGCCGGAAATTTCGCGGCACAGGTTTTCCCGGTTGTCCACGAACAGCTGCGTCCACATCTGCTCGTTGAGATAAGCCACGCGCGTCATGTCCTGAAAACTGCCGCCGGTAAATCCCGCAGTCCTGTCCGCCGCCGGGCTCTGGATGTAGGCGCTGGACACGACGTGGGCGAGCTGCGAGGTATAGGCGATCACCGCATCGTGCGTCTCGGCGTCGGTACGTACGACGCTGCCGAAACCGAGCGTATACAGGAACTCCTCCAGCGTCGCGAGCGGCTGCTCCGAAGCCGCGCCGGGCACGAGCAGGATCGACGCGCCATGGAACAGGTCGGCGCGGGAAGCGGCGAAGCCGGACCGCTCCGTCCCGGCCATGGGATGCGCGCCGATAAAAGTGAACCCGTATTCCGACGCGAGGGCTTCGCCCGCCGCGCACACAGCGCCTTTTACGCCGCCGCAGTCCATAACAATCGCGGTTTTCGAAAGGACCGCGGCATGTGCGCGCAGCCATTCGACGCACTGGCGCGGATAGAGCGCCAACACGAGCAGGTCGACGGACGCGAGGGACGAGCCGTCCAGGACGCCGTCGATCGCACCCGACGCAGAGGCGGCGCTTAACGTCCGCGCGTCCGTATCCGCGCCGTAGACGGCGCAGGCCCCCGCGGCCTTTGCAGC
>OLPF01000879.1_pt1 | contig 28159 bp, 27 predicted proteins | sample 1673121 | NCBI WGS metagenome assembly OLPF01 (sample SAMEA3136756, study PRJEB25190) | human gut metagenome
CGCCTGCGGGCGCGACCAAAGGGCTTTCCGATCGCCCTTTGGAAACCTTCGGCCCTATGCTTGTCGGTATGCTTGCACGCCAGGAAACCGGAAGTTTCCTCCCCGGCGTTTTCGCTTGAGAAAAATACGCTTTCTTCAGCACCCTGCGCCCTCCCGCTGTTTTCTGCGGGAGGGCTTTTTGCCGCCGGCCGCTTCCTGGCCGGACGGCTTTTTTTTACGCGCATTTTTTCAACTTTTTTCGTCAGGGCTATTGACAGCGGGCGGGGGGTGTGGTTTAATATGTGCTGTTTTGCGGTTTAGAAATTCTAAACCTGCGCATGTGACCGGCGGTTTAGTGAAAGTAAACCGCCCCGGCCTGAAAAAAAGGAGGCGGTTTCGGCTTGGATATCGGAGAAAAGCTGCGCCAGCTGCGGCTGCAGCGGGGATTGACCCAGGAGGAGCTGGCGGACCGGTGCGAGCTGAGCAAAGGGTTCATCTCCCAGGTGGAGCGGAACCTGGCCTCCCCCTCCATCGCCACGCTGACGGACATGCTGGAATGCCTGGGCAGCTCCCTGCCGGCGTTCTTTAATGAAAAGACGGCGGAAAAGACCGTCTTTGCCCCCCAGGACATGTTTGTCAAGGAGGACGCGGAGGAGCTGCGCGGGTCCCTGACCTGGCTGATCCCCGACGCCCAGAAGAACGACATGGAGCCCATCCTGGTGGAGCTGGGCCCCGGCGGGCAGACCATGAAGCTCTCCCCCGGGGAAGGGGAGGAATTCGGCTACGTGCTCTCGGGCAGCATCAACCTGTGCCTGGGGGAGCGCAAAACCCGGGTGAAAACCGGCGGCAGCTTCTGCCTGCACCCCAAGCAGGAGCACTGGCTGGAAAACCCCAACAAGGCCAAGGCCCGGGTGCTGTGGGTATCCACGCCCCCCAGCTTTTAAGGTACAATCCGCTTTTCAGGGAGGTTACGGCACATGGTGGAGCAGGAACATCTGATTGATCTGAAAAACATCTCCAAGGAATTTGACGGCGTTACCGTTTTGGATAACATCAATCTATATATCCGCAAAAAGGAATTCGTCACCCTGCTGGGGCCCTCGGGCTGCGGCAAAACCACCACCCTGCGGATCATCGGCGGGTTTGAAACCCCCACCACCGGAGAGGTGCTCTTCGAGGGCCGGGACATCGCCCAGCTGCCCCCTTACAAGCGCCGGGTGAACACGGTGTTCCAGAAATACGCCCTGTTCCCCCACCTGAATGTCTTTGACAACATCGCCTTTGGCCTGAAGCTGAAAAAGGTGCCCAAGGCGGAGATCAGCCGCCGGGTGGAAGCCATGCTGGAGCTGGTGAACCTGCGGGGCTATGGCAAGCGCCACGTGGACGCCCTCTCCGGCGGACAGCAGCAGCGTGTGGCCATCGCCCGGGCGCTGGTCAACGAGCCGGAGGTGCTCCTGTTGGACGAACCCCTGGGCGCCCTGGACCTGAAGCTGCGCAAGGAGATGCAGCTGGAGCTGAAAAACATGCAGCAGCGCCTGGGCATCACCTTCCTGTACGTGACCCACGACCAGGAGGAAGCCCTGACCATGAGCGACACGGTGGTGGTCATGCGGGATGGGCACATCCTGCAAATCGGCGACCCCAAGCGCATCTACGACGAGCCGGTGAACGCCTTCGTGGCGGACTTCATCGGGGAGAGCAACATCCTCAAGGGCACCATGATTAAGGATGAGCTGGTAGCCTTCGCGGGTCAGGCCTTCCCCTGCGTGGACTTCGGCTTTGGGGAGAACGCCCCGGTGGACGTGGTCATCCGCCCCGAGGACATCATGCTGGTGGGCGAGGACGTGGGCCAGCTGGTGGGCGTGGTCAAGAGCGTGCTGTTCAAGGGCGTGCACTATGAAATGATGATCGACTGCGGGGAGGCCACCTTCAAGGTGCACTCCACCACCATGCAGCCCCAGGGCTCCCGAGTGGGGCTGAGCATCGTCCCCTTCAACATTCACATTATGAAGCCCATGAAGGAGGATGCCCAGTGAACATCAACACGCAGCTCCCGGCCTGGGCCTGGTGGCTGATGGGGCTTGGCCTGGCGCTCTTTGCCGGGCTGGTGGCCCTGTCCGTGCGGCGGAATCGGGGCATCAAGCGCACCCTGTTCGCCGCGCCCTATTCCCTGTGGATGATCCTGTTTACGGTGCTGCCGGTGATCCTCATCGGCTACTACGCCTTCACGGATCAAAATGGCGCCTTTACCCTGGATAACTTCCGCAACTTCTGGGACAGCAACTACACCAAGAACCAGCTCTACGCCTCCCTGGGCCCGGAAGCGGCCCAATACATGGTCCGGGGCACGGTGAACGTGGACACCCTGGTCTACTCCCTGTGGATGGCCTTCCTGTGCACCATCATTTGCCTGGTGCTGGGGTACCCGGCGGCGCTGTTCATGGCCGACCGGAAAATGAAGCTGGGGCCGTCCCTGGTGGTGCTGTTCATCATCCCCATGTGGATGAACTTCCTGCTGCGCACCATCGCCTGGATGAGCCTGTTGGAGGACCAGGGGCTCATCAATCAGGTGCTGCGCTTCCTGGGCTTTGAGGGCGCGCAGCTGATGTACAACTCCGGAGCGGTGCTCCTGGGCATGGTATACAACTTCCTGCCCTTCATGGTGTTCCCCATCTACACGGTGCTCAGCAAGCAGGACCCCAAGCTGGGGGAGGCGGCCCAGGACCTGGGCTGCAACGAATGGCGCACCCTGGTGAAGGTGACTATGCCCCTGAGCCTGCCGGGGGTCATCAGCGGCATTACCATGGTGTTCATGCCCTCGGTGACCACCTTCTTCATCCCCCGGGTGCTGGGCGGGGGCAACACGGTGATGTTCGGCGACCTGATTGAGTCGAAGTTCCTCACCGAAGGCAACTGGAACGTGGGCAGCGCCCTGAGCCTGATTATGATGGTGCTGATCCTCATCAGCCTGTCCATCCTGCGCAAGGCGGACCCCAAAGGGGAAGGAGGCGGCATCGCATGAGCAAGTTTTTCAAGCGGTTTTACCTGGGCATTGTGCTGGTGTTCCTCTATGTGCCCATCCTGGTGCTGATTATCCAGTCCTTCAACGGGGGCAAGAGCCGGGCCAAGTGGGAAGGCTTCTCCCTGCGCTGGTATGAGGAGCTGCTCCACGACCAGGCCATCCTGGGCGCGCTGCAGGTGACCCTCAGCGTGGCGCTGATCGCCATGGTGTTTTCCACGCTCCTGGGCACCCTGGCGGCCATCGGCATTTACAGCATGAAGCGCCGCCCCCAGTCCGTGATGATGACCCTCACCAACCTGCCCAACACCATGCCGGACATCGTCACCGGTATTTCCCTGATGCTGCTGTTCATCTTCACCAAGGTGGAGCGGGGCTACTTCACCATGCTCCTGGCGCACATCACCTTCGACACCCCCTACGTGATTCTCTCGGTGATGCCCAAGCTCAAGCAGATGAACAAGCACACCTACGAAGCCGCCCTGGACCTGGGGGCCACCCCCACCTATGCCCTGACCCATGTGCTGATTCCCGAGTGCAAGCAGGGCATCATCACCGGGGCCATGCTGGCCTTCACCCTGTCCCTGGACGACTTCACCATCAGCTACTTCACCACCAGCCCCCTGGTGCAGAACCTCTCCACGCTGATTTACTCCGCCGCCCGCAAGGGCATCAAGCCTTCCCTGAACGCGCTGAGCGCGCTGATGTTTGTCTCGCTCCTGGTGCTGCTGCTCATTGTCAACCGCCGCACCGCGGAGAAGAAGTAACCGCATGCAAGCTGCTTGCAGTAGCTCCCCCATACAACACATCTTTTTTAGGAGGAAACGCCCCATGAAAAAGCTGCTTTCCCTGCTGCTGGTCGCCCTGCTGGTACTGCCCGCCGCCGCCCTGGCCGACGAGGTGGTCAACGTGTTCAACTGGTATGACTACATCGACGAAAGCGTCTTTGAGCAGTTCACCGAGGAGACCGGTATCCAGGTCAACGACATGTACTTCACCACCAACGAAGAGATGATGGTGCAGGTGGAGGCCAACCCCGGCGCCTTCGACGTGTGCTTCCCCTCCGAATACATCGTCGAGCGCATGCTGGAAAAGGATCTGCTGGCGGAGATCAATTACGACAACGTGCCCAACTTCCAGTACACCCTCGAGAGCCTGCAAAACCCCAGCTATGACCCCAACAACGCCCATTCCGTCCCCTACATGTGGGGCACCGTGGGCATCCTGTACAACACCACCATGGTATGGGAACCCGTGGATTCCTGGAGCATCCTGTGGGATACCCGGTACAAGAACAACGTGTTCATGCTGGACTCCATCCGCGACTCCATGGGCATTACCCTCAAGTACCTGGGCTATTCCATGAACACCCGGGACATCACCGCCCTGGAGGCCGCCAAGGCCAAGCTCATCGAGCAGAAGAACGCCGGCATCGTCAAGGCCTACCAGGTGGACGAGACCAAGGACAAGATGGTGGCCGGTGAGGCCGCCCTGGCCGTGATGTGGTCCGGCGACGCCCAGTACGCCATCGACCTGAACCCCGACCTGGCCTATGCCATCCCCAAGGAAGGCAGCAACGTTTGGGTGGACTGCATGGTCATCCCCAAGGACGCCAAGAACAAGGAGAACGCTGAGAAGTTCATCAACTTCCTCTGCCGCCCCGACATCGCCCAGAAGAACTGCGAGGCCATCTGGTACTCCTCCCCCAACACCGGCGCCATTGAGCTCATGGGCGAGGAATACACCAGCAACACCGTGATGAACCCCTCCGAGGAAGATATCGCCAACTGCGAATACTTCAACGACATTGACGAGGGCTTCCTGGCGGTGTACAACGCCCTGTGGCAGGAAGTGAAAAACGCCAAGTAATCTCCCGGATTTTCCCCCTTGACAAACCCGCGGAACCGTCCTATACTGCAATCAATCCTGAGGAATGAAGGGGAACATGCCCGCCATCCCGCCCGGCAGAGATTCCGCGCCATGGGCTGCAAGCGCGGAAGGGGAACGGCTTTGCGTGGATACCATCCCCGGACTTTGGGCGGCTCACGGCCGTTAGCCCGTGAATGAAGTGGGTTTCATTTGGAAACAAGCAGGGTGGAACCGCGGATGCGCAATTCAGGCATTCGTCCCGGCAGAAACGGCCGGGACGGGTGCCTTTTTCGTTCCCGGCGAGGTAAACACAACCAAACAAAAGGGAGGAAACATCGCCATGAAAATCATCTACAACGACGGCACCGTGGCCGAGTGCCCCGCGGAGGACGAACTGCACGTCATCCGGCACAGCGCGGCGCATATCCTGGCCCAGGCCATCAAGCACCTGTATCCCCAGGCGCACTTCGCCTACGGCCCCGCCACGGAGAAGGGCTTCCACTACGACGTGGACCTGGGCGACGTGAAGCTCTCCGACGAGGACTTCCCCGCCATTGAAAAGGAAATGCAGGCCATCGTCAAGCAGAACCTGCCCATCAAGCCCTTCGCCCTTTCCCGGGAGGAGGCCGTGAAGCTCATGCAGGAGCGGGGCGAGATCTACAAAGTGGAGCACATCGCCGACCTGCCCGAGGACGCCACGCTGACCTTCTACCAGCAGGGGGACTACATCGACATGTGCGTGGGCCCGCACCTGTGCTACACCAAGGCCCTCAAGGCCTTCAAGCTCACCGCCCTCTCCGGCGCCTACTGGAAGAACGACAAGAACAACAAGATGCTCACCCGTGTCAGCGGCGTTGCCTTCCGCAACCAGGAGGAGCTGAGCGAATACCTCAAGATGATCGAGGAGGCCGAGAAGCGCGATCACCGGCGCATCGGCAAGGAAATGGGCCTGTTCATGCTCTGCGACGAGGGCCCCGGCTTCCCCTTCTTCCTGCCCAAGGGCATGGCCATCAAAAACGCCCTGGTGGACTACTGGCGTGAGATCCACTACAAGGCGGGCTATGTGGAGGTCTCCACGCCCCTGATTATGAACCGTCACCTGTGGGAGACCAGCGGCCACTGGGATCACTACAAGGACAACATGTACGCCACCAAGATCGACGATGAGGACTACTGCATCAAGCCCATGAACTGCCCCGGCGGCGTGATGGTCTACCGCAGCCAGCCCCACAGCTACCGTGAGCTGCCCATGCGTGTGGGCGAGCTGGGCATTGTGCACCGGCACGAGCTCAAGGGCGCGCTCCACGGCCTGTTCCGCGTGCGCTGCTTCACCCAGGACGACGCGCACATCTTCATGACCCGGGAGCAGATCCCCGATGAGATCGCCGGGGTGGTGCACCTGATTAACCAGGTGTACAACAAGTTCGGCTTTGACTACTTTGTGGAGCTGTCCACCCGCCCGGAAAACAGCATGGGCTCCGATGAGGACTGGGAGGACGCCACCAACGGCCTCAAGGCCGCCCTGGAGCGCCTGAACATGCCCTACATCCTCAACGAGGGCGACGGCGCCTTCTACGGCCCGAAGATCGACTTCCACCTGCGGGACAGCCTGGGACGCACCTGGCAGTGCGGCACCATCCAGCTGGACTTCCAGATGCCGCTGAACTTCGGCCTGGAGTACGTGGCCGAGGACGGCAGCCGCAAGCGCCCCATCATGATCCATCGGGTGTGCTTCGGCTCCATTGAACGCTTCATCGGCATCCTGACGGAGCACTTTGCGGGCAAGTTCCCCACCTGGCTGGCCCCCACCCAGGTGAAGGTGCTCCCCGTTTCCGACAAGAGCCTCGACTATGCCCGGCAGGTATACGAGCGCATGAAGGACAAGGGCATCCGCGTGGAGCTGGACGACCGCAACGAGAAGATCGGCTACAAGATCCGCTACGCCCGTCAAATTGACCGGGTACCCTATATGCTGATCCTGGGCGAAAAGGAAATCGCCGAGCAGACGATCTCCGTGCGCGACCGTGCCACGGACGAAACCACATCCTACACCCTGGACGATTTCCTGGCCAAGCTGGAGCAGGAAATCAAGGATCGCGTGCTGCACCTGTAGCGGAAGTAGGCTCCTAAGTGTTCGGAAGGCCGCCCGAGGGCGGCCTTCTTTCGTTTTGCGATGGGGTGGGCTGGACGGCCGCGAAGTGCTCGGGCGTATTCCGACGCTGGGCCGAACATGAGCGCCGTTTGCTCGCGCTACGTCGGTTGCGTTGGGCGGCGCAGCACTCTGCAAAGATGCGCTATTGCTGCGTCGGAGGCGTGGCGCCTGTTGCTTTCTCGACGAAGCCCTCGGCATAAGAGCTCGGCACGACAAGCGAGCCGCCCGATTCGCGCAGGCTTTGGTTTACCAGGTGCATCTGGCGTAGCTTGAAGGCGATTTCGTCGTCTCGGTAGATTTCGGTGGCATCATGGAGCATGGCGGCCACATCCTTCTCGACCTCCGCGAGCACGATGCGCGCGTCCTTTTCACGTTCTGCTTTCGCTGCTGCCGCCATGGCGTTTTGGAGCTCTTTCGGGATTACGATGTCGCGGATTTCCACCGAGATGATGGATATGCCCCAAGGGCTTGTTTTCTCTTCGATTTTGTCGCGGAGTTCCTGGTCCAACTTGTCGCGATGGACGGTTACGTCGGACAAGCTGTTTCTGCCGATCGCGTCGCGAAGTGCTGTCTGCGATGCCATCGATACGGCGTCGTAGTAGTTCTCCACTTCCATGCAGGCTTTTTCCGCGTCCCAAATCATCCAAAATATGGCGGCATCCACATTGACGGGCACGAGGTCTGAAGTCAAAATCTCCTCGGCGCTAAAGCCTGTCAGCATCGTGCGCAGGTCTGCTTTGAGTGCGACGTGCTCGATGAAAGGGATAGTGAAATAGGGGCCGGGTCCTGCCATGCGGTTAAATGCGCCTAGGCGCAAGATGACGTCGCGTTCCCATTGCGAGGCGATATGCACCGTGAAAATGGCTATCGTTGCCAAAGCGAATCCGATGCACAGAACCCAGATATTCATTGCGCCGGCAATTAAGTATCCGATAACGGCGACAAGTGCGAACACGATGATGAACACAAACGCCGAAAACACATTCGCAGCGTTGTCGTTCACGTGCCTGGTGCTCGGAGAATTCAAGAACTCGATTTCGGCGGAACGGGCGTTTACAGCTTGTGCGGCAGCGTTTTTCGTCTTGTTGTTAAGAAATCCCATAGTCACGCTTCTCCTCTTCTGCTTCGCGGGACTTGCGCTCCATATCGTCGATGACTGAAAGCATGCGATCGCGGGTCTCGCGATACGTCATGCCCTTCGATCGGTATTGCCTGATGCAGTTTTCGAGCAGGGCGTCGATCGCATCCTCTTCGGATTCGTCGGGCGAAACGTCTCGCTGCACGAACATGCCGCGTCCTCGTACGGATACAATCAACCCAGAAAGCTCGAGGTCGCGATACGCTTTCGTCACGGTGTTGTAATTGATCTTTGCGTCTGCTGCTAACCCGCGTACACTGGGAAGCTGCTCTCCTGGCTTGAGAACTCCCGTGCGGATCAGGTAGGAGAAGCGGTTTCGCAGCTGCGCCCATATGGGCAGGTCAGATGCTTCGTCTACGCGAAATACAACGTTGTCTTCATTCGTTTGCAATCTGTCACCTTTTTGGATCGATCTAGTCGTTTTTCGTCGTTTGCGGTCTATGCCGATATAGATTCATCAATGGGCCCCGCATGCAATCAGGCAGTACCGCAGGCATAGCCCGCCGAACAAGCATACAAAATCGGATACGGGTATGGTGCGGCATTCCTTGCGCGTTGCCGAGTAGGTTTCAAGCGTGAGGGGCACCCAGATTCCTGCGCCCATTACGCCAACGAGTGCTATGGCCAGCATATCGGGCTCCATCAAAAGATTGACAGACGCGTTTGCCGAGGGGTTGCCGAATGCTGCAAAGGAAAAGATGGCCAGAAAGACAGTTTCTGCAATAAGGCAGGCTATATGGCAAAGTTGAAGCGGCTTGGTCGCGCGCAACAGAAGAGACTGCCCTTGCGTGACCCAGTCAATTAAAAGCACTACGGATACGCCTGACGAAAGAGATGAAAGAACGAATAGGGCGATAATTGACCAATGATTCCAGAAAGGTATGCCGCCTTGGAACAGGAATACTCCCGTATAGGCCATTGTCGCCAGGGCCCCTACGCAACAGAGTATCTCGACGGCGCCTCGCGCGCGTCCATGAAGCGAAAGGGGGCCTTGCGATAGCGATGCGAGAGACAGCAAAGTTGCCACAAGCGCTTCAATGGCAAGCGTGTAGGCACCGAAGGTGATGACGGTGGGATGAGGATGGAGAAACACCAATAACGCGCGTCCGGGATTTCCCAGGTCCCACAGTAGGCAAACCATGGCGAACACGAGCAAGACGACGCCTGCAATATACACACGCCGTCGCAACGCTTCGAATGCGGTCTGCAAACGAGAGGGGCGCTGTGCTCGTCGAAAGAGGAGACTCCACGCAGAGATGACGAAAAGCGCACCTGCAGCCGTGCCACCTAGAAATAAATATGCTATGACCAATGAACCGTAGAGCATGTCCTCGTCTGTTCTCTTCGACCATCGTTATTATCCCACGAAATGATGCAATAGGGAAATACCTATTGACTGATGCAGTGAATCGCAATACTATGACACCAACGAATGGATACGGCTTATTCTGTCGGCCGCGGAGGGGTGCCGTAATTCCATCCGAGGGGTGTATCTCGCGAAAAAAGCGAGCGCTCAAAATCTATTGGGGGTCAGTCCGGAGGGGAACGGCGTAGCGCGCGATTGCTTACCTATCTTCGGCACCGAGGCTGATAGCGAGGTGTTGCAATGATTTCTGAGTTTCCGTTGTTTCTGTTTACGACATTGGCCGGCGTAGCTGCCGGCGCGTATGTGGTGAGTGTTGCTTTTCCAGTGGGCAAAGACGCTAAGAAGACGTGGCTGTTCCCGCTGGTGTGCTTGGTGCTTTTGGCCGTGGGTCTGGCGGGCCTGCCGTTGCACCTGGGTCGTCCCGAGCGTTTGTTCGTCGCGCTCTCGCAGCCTGGCGCCATGATTGCTCAGGAGGCGTACTGGTCGATCGCCCTGGGCGTTATTCTGCTGATCGATCTGCTGATTTCCAAGACGAAGAGCTCTTCTCCTCGTGGGCTGCGCATCGTGGGTGGTATTGCCGCATTGGGTCTTATGCTCGTGATGTCTAATGCTTATTTCGTATCCATTGGCGTGTCTGCATGGGCGTCGTGGCAGACGTTCCTGCTGTTTATCCTTGGTGATTTGGCCATGGGTGCTGCGTTGCTCGCTCTTCTCGAGTCCGACCTGATGAAGAACGGCACGTATCTGGCAGCTTCTGCCGTATTGAGCGTGCTCGCTGCTGTGGGCGTCGTGCTTGAAACTGTGCACTTCGCAAGCGTCGGTGCGAGCATGGTGCTTTTGATCATTGGTGCTGTAGTCGTGGCTGTTGCCGCCGTCCTGCAGTTCGTGGCAAAGTCGGGCAAAATGTCTACCGCAACTGCCGCAAAGGTTGCGTTTGCCTGCGCGTTTGTCGGTATTGCCTTGGCTCGCTACGGTTTTTATGCCGCGTGCGGTCTGTAAGGAAAGGGAGAAAAGATGACTGATATTGCTTCCAGTAATTCCCGCGGCTTTTCCCGCCGTTCGTTTATCGCAGGAGCTGCAGCCCTCACTGCTGCTGGCGTTCTTTCTGGCTGCTCGTCAAACACTGGTGGTTTGGCGCCGCATACGGCGGATTCGTCGAAGGCTGGCACCGAAGAGATATTTTCTGGCTCATGCCGCTCGCAGTGCATCCAGGGTTGTTATTTGAACGTGCACGTGCGTGATGGGCAGATCGTGCGGACAACGGCCGGCCACATCGAAGAGGAGCCTTTTTACGAGCATATCTGCCCGAAGGGTCTGAGCCATCCTGCGCGCGTGTACAGTGCGGGTCGTTTGCAGTATCCCATGCGTCGCGTGGGCGAACGCGGTGCAGGCGAGTTCGAGCGCATCAGCTGGGATGAGGCCATTCAGGAGATAACCGACAAATGGAAAGGTTATCGGGAAGAGTATGGTCCGGAGTCCATCGCGTTTTTCTTAGGGAGCGGAAACACTGCCGTTTTGGGCGGAGGAACTGCCGACGGATCGGTTATGCAGCATCTTCAGACTGTTATGGGGGCTTGCAGTGTGCTTCCCGATCGCGATATCGCTTTCCAATCAGCTATGGTGAAAGTATTCGGCCCTGGATCTGCGTTTGTCAGCCCGCTCGAGTGGAACGGCGCGAACCATATTGTCATTTGGGGCTGCAATCCTGCCGTTTCCTGCAAACGCATGATGCATTTTTACCTCGATGCCAAGGATGCTGGCGCGCAGCTTACAACAATCGACATCCAGTACAACACGAATGCGGCAAAGTCCGATTGGTTCGTTCCGGTGCATCCTGCTACCGATGGCGCGCTCGTGTTCGGCATACTGAGCGAGGTCCTGGCGCAAGGCTGGCAAGACACCGAATTTATGCGCGCCCATTCCGAAGCTCCGTTCCTTGTGAAAGAGGACAACACTTTCCTTCGTATGAGCGATTTGGGTGTTGCTCCTACTACGGGGAAAAATGCATATGGCATGGAAGTGACCATCGATCCCGAAGTCGTATGGGATGAAGCGACGCAATCTGCGAAATCCCATCTGGAAGCTGAAAAGCCAGCGCTCGAGAATGTTCCTGAAGAGGTCGAAGGCTTTAAGGTGCGTCTGGTGTGGGATATGGCTCTCGAGGCTATCGACAAATGGACTCCCGAGAAGGCTTCTGAAGTTACGGGGGTGTCCGTCGAAGACATCAAACGCCTCGCTCGCATGTATGGCCAGGAAGGCCCAGTGCTTACCGGCATGAATCAGGGTCTGAACCACTACTTCAACGCTATCTATACGTACGATCTCATCTTCTTGCTTATGGTCGTTACCGGCAACATTGGCAAGGAGTCCGCTGGTCTCATCTCCGGAGGTGGGAGCTTCGGCATCAGCAACTCGAACGGCTGCATCAATCAGCCGAGCTCTAAGGGCGAAAAGCCTGCTGGACCTGGTCGAAATATCAACTGGACGGCACTGTACGGCATCATTCACGACCAAGAGCTGCTGGGCAAACCGTTCCCTCTGAAGAGCCTGTATTGTTCGTGTACTAACATTGTGTCGAACCAGACCGAGCAGAACGAAACCATCAAGTCGCTCAAGGAGGTTGAGTTCTTGGTTGTCGAGGAGATGACCATGAGCGATACGGCCTTGTACGCCGATATCCTGCTTCCTGCGTGCCATTGGTTCGAGTGCGAGGACTTGCGCGTTCGCTCGTACAATATGCCCTATCTGGTGTACAACGATAAAGCGACTGAGCCTCTATATGAAAGCAAGTCCGACTTCGAGATCTACAAGATGATTGGTTCGGCGATGGGCTTCGAGGACTTCTTCGACTTCTCTGAAAAGGACTACATCTCTTTGTGGCTCAACAGTCCCGTGGCGAAAAAGGAAGGCATCACGTACGATTCTCTGCGTGAAACGAAGATTGCCCGCAACCATCAGCTCAAGGAGAATCCCTTCATGGGCGGCAAGTTCTTCCATCAGAGCGGCCGTGCGAAAATGTGGACGGAAAAGGTCGTTCCTGAATATAACTTGGGCCAGGAAATCGACGAAAGCAAGGAACATCTGCTTTTCTATTGGGAGCCTGCGCGAGAGGCAAACTTGGAGGCGCCAATCCGCGAAAAGTATCCCTTCTCGGTCCTCGGCGAGCATATGCGCACGCGCAACCATACGCAATGGTGGGACGTGGACTACATGAAGGAATACGAGCGGCAGCCTATTGCCCGCTTCAACCCCGATGATGCAAAGGAGCTGGGGATATCCGAGGGTGATACCGTGCGCCTTTACAATGACCGCGGTTCGGTAACGTTGCTTGCCACTATCAATTCCGGCCAGGCACCAAAGACCATCAACTGCCCTCGCAGCTTCCTTACCCGTGAGCATATCGATGGCGACTTCGCCACTATTTCGTTTAACGACTACAACCAAGTAACACGAAATCAGTGCTACTTCGACCAGGCTGTGGCCGTCGAGAAGCTGTAGGAGGATTGATAATATGACTCGATACGGAATGGCTATCGACCTCGAGCGTTGCGTTGGTTGCCAGGCGTGCGCCACGGCATGTAAAATCGCGAATAATCTGCCTAAGAACATTACTTACAACACGGTATATACGAAAACGAGCACCGACCCAGATGATTTTGGCACGGCGGTTGTGCACGGGGCCGTTGCTAACGACAACGCATTCGGCGAATTCTCGAATTGCGTGCTGGAATTCCTTCCGGTGCAGTGCCAGCATTGCGAGAACCCTCCTTGTCTGAGGGTGTGCCCGACGGGTGCGACGAAGAAGCGCGACGATGGGATCGTATATGTGGACTCGTCGCTGTGCATAGGTTGCCGTTCGTGCATGATGGCGTGCCCCTACGATAATGTCCGCTCGATGAACGAGGGGGAGCCTGAGTACTATCTCGATGTCGTGGTGGGAGAGGCCGATGCCCCTATTCACGAGGCAGGCACGGTAGAGAAGTGCACGTTCTGCCACAATTTGATCGACAGGGGAGAGGTTCCGGCTTGCATGCAGCTGTGCATGGGCCGTGCGCGGTATTGGGGTGATTTGGACGATCCGGAGTCGGAGGTTTCAAAAGCTACCGACTCGCGCAACTATTACAAGCTGCGCGAGTCGGTAGGGACTGGCCCTAACGTGTTCTACCTGACCAAGTAACTGTGTTATTCGAGCCGTCGTTTCCCGCAGGATGCGGCGGCTCTGAACTGAACGGAGCGATTCATGAGCGAAAGCGTTGATCGAAAACTGCACAGAGCCGTGGGTCTGTCCGATCTCGCAGCGCTTTTGGCAGCTGGCTTCTCTTTCCCAGATGAGCAGATTGCGCAGGCACTTTCCGATGGGCGGTTTCTCGCCGATTGGCGCGCGAGCATGATTGATGCCTGCGGGGAAGAATCGGAGGGGGATGCGGGTCTGGCGAATCATTGCGTTGAGGCGTTTGCGGGAGTCGAGCAGGGGCCTCTTCGCCGTGAGTATAGTCGATTGTTTTTGGTGCCAGGCGTCGACGTGCTGATCTGGCCTTATGAAAGCCCCTTCGTGCACCGCATGATGGGCGCTGAGGGCGATCCGTCGTTGTTCCGAACCCGAATCGCTATGGATGTCGAGCGCCGCATGGCCGAATCAGGTGTGACCACGGTCGATTTGCGTCGTGAGCCTGTTGACAGCATTTTTCACGAATTGGAGTTTTTGGCGCATTTGCATGCTTGCGTGGCGGAAGCTGTGCGGGTCGAAGATGCCGCTGCCGAAGCAGAGTGGCGGGATCGCTTAGATTCTTTTGCCCGTAACCATTTTTTGAAATGGTGTCCTCGCTTCATGTCTGAAGTAAGGAGTCTTAGCCAGTTGGCTGCATATCGGGCTTTGTCCGATATGGGCAAGCGGTACATGTGCGAATTGGCTGCCGAAGTGGGCCTCGAAGCGAGTCTTGCATTGGAAGGCGCTGGGGACGAAACCGTTTCTCCGCGTACTTCCTGAAAGGCAGTTTCATGACATTCTTGATCGTGCTCATATGCGTTGTAGTTGCGGTACTTTTGCTGAAGCCTGCCATTAAGAAGGCACCGGCAATCTGGTATGCTGCTGCGATTGCGCTGGCGCTGCTCTATATAGGGGTATTGCAAGGTTTGCTACCTCTGCCAGCGCCCGTGCGCAATGTGCTGTTCTTGCTATTGCAGAAAGGCACGTTGGCGGTTGCCCTGTTTACTGTGGTGATGTTTGTCGGGGTCTTTCCGCGTGATTCGAAGCCACGCAAATACCTGTCTCCCATACGGGCGGAGCTTTCCATTATCGCGTGCATGCTGATAGTAGGGCATATTCTCGCATATTGTCTGACCTATGTACCGCGCGTGTTGGGCGCGGGTGTGATCACCCCGTTCGTTTCTGTGGGCTTGGGCGTAGCGTTGGCCGTTACCGTGCTTCTGATTGTTTTGGGAGCCACATCGTTTAACAACGTGAAGGCTCGCATGAGCTCGCAAACGTGGTTTCGTGTGCAGAAATGGTCATATGTGTTTTTCGGCCTGACCTATGTGCACGTGCTTGCAATGCTTTTGCCGAGCGCTCTCTCTGGCGGCATGACGGCTGCGCAGAGCGTCGTGGCATACACCGTTGTGTTCGGTGCGTACGCAGTGCTTCGCATTGTTCGTGCCATACTGGATCGAAAGCGCGGAGACCTCTTGTAGACTACTCTCTTCCAACTCGGGGGGAGCGCTTCCCCTTCAGCTTCCCCCGAGCCCCCTTCTTCTCTTTGCTGCTTTGAGGGGAACTTGGTCTTTTTTGTTCGCTAAAATGGACGAGCGCAAAGCTGTAGGTTGGATCTGCGGGAAGACAACCGGTTGGAGGAGACGGTGGAAAAACAGGAATCGATTGATGCGTGGTTCGCGCTCGTTCCCGAGCAGGCGAAGGCGACTGCGCGGCGATTGCTCTTAGAGGTTGACAATCTGCGAAGGGAAGAGATTATCTACCCGCCGCAAGGCGACATCTTAAACGCGCTTGCCTATGTAGCGCCTGAAGACGTCCGCGCCGTCATTCTGGGGCAGGACCCCTACCATGGCCCGGGGCAGGCGATGGGCTTGTCGTTCTCGGTGCCCAAAGGGGAGAAACTTCCGCCGAGCTTGCGCAATATCTATAAGGAAATGGCATCTGATCTGGGGTGCAGTATACCCGTGAGCGGTGATTTGTCCGCGTGGGCACAGCAAGGTGTGCTGCTTTTGAACACGACGCTCACCGTGCGGGAGCACGAGGCGAACTCCCACAGCAAGTTGGGCTGGCAAGTAGTTACGACGGCAATCGTCGAGGCGTGCATGCGCTTGCCTCAGCCGGTGGTCTTTTTGGCGTGGGGGCGCCCGGCCATCAAGGTGATTGAGAGCGCAAAGTCGCGCGCGGCGAAGGACGCGTTCGAGGGTGGCGCTTGCGCTGGTGCTGCGGACTCTGGCGCCGATGACCGCGCATCGAGCGGTACCGCCCCTGCTGTTGCCGACTCAAGCGGCTCCCTTGCGGGCGGCGCCCTTTCCTGCAAGTTCATCCTCAAAAGCACGCACCCCTCGCCACTTTCGGCATCGCGCGCGGCTGGCGATCTTCCCGCTTTCTTGGGCTCGCGTCCGTTCTCCCGCGCAAACGATTTGCTGAAGGAATGCGGGGTCGAGCTTATCGATTGGTCGCTTGCTGGCTGATCGTCCAGGTGATTCCGCGCGCCATGCGAAGCGCGGGTTCTTTAAAGTGGTTGCCGGGGTTCGACTCGAATTGCGTCGGTACCCCCTTGCTGCGAAATGCGGCTACGACCTCGTCCGTTCCCGTTGCAACGTTGCGCAGAAGTCGGTTCGGGGTCTTCGCTTCCTTGCTGCCAAGCGAGAAATACGCGCAGTCGATTGGGCAGGCGAGTGGCGTCTCGGTGGCAAAGTGCGCGAAATCGGGATACCAAAGCGAGCCCGAAGCGCTTGCAATGCGGGAGAAGGCCGACGAGTTGAGTGCTGTCCAGGTGGCGAAAAGCCCTGCAAGCGAGTAGCCCGCGACGGTGCGGCAGATGCGGGGACTGTTGGGTTTGCCGCATTCCCGCTCGACCTGGGGAATGATTTCTTCTTCCAACAAGCGAAGCTGGTCTTGGGCGCGTCCCGCAAAGGGGACATCGTCGGCAAACAGGCCGGGGCATTTCCAAGGCGTAAGGTCGTCGTTCCAGCAGGCGGGCTTGATGGCGACAAGCGTGAAAGGCGGGCAGCCGATACGCTGGCATTCGCTGAGGACGTCGAGGCCGTCACCGTCGTAAACATGCAGGTAAACGATGTGATTGAGGCAGTTGCTGTTGTCGCCGATACGGTTGGCGTCGTCGATACCGTCGTTGCCGCAGCTGTCGCCGATGTGGCTGTCTCGCGTGTTGCGGTTGGCGTCGTCGCTGTCGTCCTCTTCGCCGCCTTCGCCAGCGCGATTGCGCGTGTTGCCCGAAGATTGTGCAGGCCAAACGGTGACGCGCGCTCCTTGAACATCAAACGCGAAGAGGGGCGTCGGGGTATATTCGGGACAGGCCGCTCCCGCATTCGGGGTTGACGCCTCGCCATCATTCACGGCAACCACTTCGGCCGAGGAGGCGTTGGCGACAAGCGAAACAGAGCTCCCGCCCGCAAGTTCCCTTGCGCCCGCAGGATGATCTACGGGCGCAAGGGAGTCGTGTCTGCCTCGTCCCATCGCCGCCCCCTTAGATGGAGAAGTTGCCGACCTCAGAAAGCTCCAGGTCAGCGTTGCGCTCGCTCGCCCAATTCACGTTCCACGCGCTCGTGAACAGAAGCAGCTTGCGGCCGCGCATGTCCTCGACGCGCAGCGTGTCGCTTGTCAGGTTGAGCTTCGCGATGTCGTAGGTGGAAGGGTCGTTCATGATCCAGCGAATCTCGGAATAGGGGAGCGCCTGCCTGCGCACCTCGACGCCGTATTCGCTTTTCAGGCGCTGTTCAAGCACGTCGAGCTGCAACACACCGACGACGCCCACGATGACGCTTTCCATGCCGAAGCCCGGCTCGCGGAAAATCTGGATGGCGCCTTCCTGCGCGAGCTCTTCCATGCCTTTTACGAATTGTTTGCGCTTGAGCGTGTTCACCTGTGTGACGCGCGCGAAGATTTCGGGTGCGAACGTGGGGATTTCGGGGTACTGTACGCGACATTTACCTGCGCAAACAGTGTCGCCAATCGAGAAGATGCCCGGATCGAACAGTCCGACAATGTCGCCCGCGTACGCCTCATCGACCGTCGCACGGTCGTCCGCCATAAGCGAGGTACCCGTGGCGAGCTTCAGCTTTTTGCCGCCCTGCATGTGCATTGCGTCCATGCCCCGCTCGAACTTGCCCGAGCAGATGCGCACGAAGGCGATGCGGTCGCGATGGTTTTTGTCCATGTTCGCCTGGATTTTGAAGACGAATCCCGAAAACTCGTCGCGCATCGGGTCGACGGGATCGCCCGTGAGGCAGTCGGTGTAGGGAAGCGGCGTGGGGGTGAGACGCAGGAATTCTTTCAGGAACGGTTCGACGCCGAAGTTGGTGAGCGCGCTGCCGAAGAACACGGGGGAGAGCTTGCCGGTGCGCACTGCATCGAGGTCGAGCTCGTCGCCTGCGCCGTCGAGCAGCTCGATGTCGTCGATGAGGTTCGCGTGGTTCGCTTCCCCGATAAGGTCGGCAAGTTCAGCGTCGCCGAGCTCGGCCTCGATTTCCGCAACTTTCTTGGTGGCGTTGGCGTGCCCGTCGCCCTCGAAGGCGATGACGCGGCGGGTCTGGCGGTCGAACACTCCGCGGAAGTTCTGTCCGCAGCCGATCGGCCAGTTCATGGGGTAGGTGCCGATGCCGAGCACCGTTTCAATCTCCTCCATGAGGTCGAACGGGTCGCGCGTCTCGCGGTCGAGCTTGTTCGCAAAGGTGAAGATGGGGATATGACGCAACGTGCACACCTTGAAGAGCTTCTTCGTCTGCGCCTCGACGCCCTTTGCGCCGTCGATGACCATGACCGCGGCGTCCGCAGCCATGAGCGTGCGGTAGGTGTCTTCCGAAAAGTCCTGGTGGCCGGGGGTGTCGAGAATGTTCACGCAATAGCCGTCATAGGAAAACTGCAGCACCGAGGAGGTCACGGAGATACCGCGCTGCTTCTCAATGTCCATCCAGTCGGACACGGCGTGTTTCGAGCTGGACTTGCCTTTGACCGAGCCTGCGGTCTGGATGCTGCCGGTGTAGAGCAGGAGCTTCTCGGTGAGGGTCGTCTTGCCCGCGTCGGGGTGCGAGATGATGGCGAAGGTGCGTCGTGAGGAAATCTGATCCGTTAGGGTCGACATTCTGGTTCTTTCTCGTGCTTGGAAATGAAATGCCCTGCTCGCGCGGATTGCGAGCGCGGTGCTCGGCGGGCTCGCAGGGCGACAAACCCATATTGTACTATTCCCGCGTACGAGGGAGCGCGCATTCACGCAGATGACAAGGGGCCGCGGGTGGAGCGTATCGCGAGGCGGGAAGGCGGGCGATACGCGCGAGGGGATGCGGGCGCGAGTCCGAGTGGCGCGCGGGGGTGCGGACGTGAAGGCGGCCGATGCGCGAGGCGCAATGAGGTGCGGGTCCCCGCGCCGTCGGGTGGCTTATGTGCTAGCGACCTAAGATGCTCTTCACATCGTTAAGGTTGCTTGCAAAGTGGACGTGCTTCAGGCGCTCGGGGGTGGAGAATCCCTTCTCAATCATGAGGTTGATCTGGGCTTTCAGATGGTTGTAATAGCCATCCAAGTTGTAGATGATGCAGGGTGCGTTCAAGTGCGAAAGCGAGAGCATCGACATGACCTCTGACACTTCCTCAAGCGTGCCCGAGCCACCGGGGAAGGCGATGAACGCGTCGCCGAGCTCGATCATCTTCGCTTTCCGCTCGGCCATGGTGTCGGTCACGATAAGGCGCGTGATGGTGCCGAGCTGCACGGCTTGGTCGATGAAAAACTGAGGCTCAACGCCGGTGACCTGGGCGCCTGCGTCGAGCGCGCTCTCTGCGAGAATCCCCATGAGCCCGACCTTCGATCCGCCGTAGACAAGGTTGTTGCCGCTTTTCCCGATCCATGCGCCCAGCTCACGGGCTGATTCGGCGATGGACGGGTCGTTGCCTTCATTTGCTCCCAGGTAGACGGTGATGTTCATGGGTTCCTCTCCGCGTGCTTGTTTGTGTCGAGGAAGATTATAGCGAAGGCGAGGGCAAGCGATGAGGTGCGCGTGGGGAGCCCGCGATGAGGGGCGCACGGCGCGACCCCGCGATTCCCTAAAGGTCTTTCGCCTGGAAGATTTGGATGCTGATAAAACAGCTCGCGGCGTAGATGTCGAGGGCGACGATGATGAGGGCGATGAACAGAGGCCAGCTGTACGTGTCGATCCACGCGAGGATCGATTGCATGACGTCGGGGGCGAGGAAGTTCGTCAGGATGACGACGTCGATACACCCCGCCAGGATGAACACGCACATGAGATAGCGTATCCCCTTCGTGTTGCCGAATTTCACAAGGAATGGTTCGGCGATAGCGGCGATGATGAGGACGACCATCGTGGCGGCGACGCTCGACGAGATAATCTCGATCGGCTTGGCTGCCTCGAAGCCTTCGAGAAAGCGGGGAAGCGCCCCGTTGAGCGCGATGCCGAGTACCGAAGCGCAAACGATGACGGCTGCTGCGCATGCCAGGATGGTCGCATAGCGGCTCGTGATGATGTCGCGGCGCGCAAAGGGGAGCGCGGCTCGGTAGCGCAGCCAGCCGTTTTGGTCGTCATACCCCATGAGCGAGAACATGATGAGCATCGGCGTCATGGCGCACACGACTGCGGCGGCGCCCGCTGCGCTCTCCATCGTCCAGCATATGAAGACGAACACGAATGCGAGGATGCCGATGAAGCTGAGGACGAAGGTGCGCACAATAGCAAGTTCGGAGAGGAAGGCGGCTTTCATCAGTTGTTTCCTTTCAAGATAAAATGCAGGTAGTCGTCGATGGAGGTGCGGTCGCAGGGCACTTCGGGGAATGCTTCGGCGAATTCGAAGCGGTTGGGAACGAGGACATCGCAGCTGAACTCACGCTTTGCAGCTCGAGCGCCATCAACGCATGCGAGAATCCGTTGTGCCTGTTCAGCTGTGCAATGCGCGATACCGGCAACATCGGTTATCTGCTCGCGCGGCATGTCGAAGATGATGCTGCCCGCGTCGATGCCCACCACGCGATCGGCGATGCGTTCCAAATCGCTTGTGATGTGGCTCGAAAGCAGCACGCCGCGATCGCCGGTCGAGGCGTAATCGCGCAGCTCATCGAGCAGCTCGTCGCGAGCAAGCGGGTCGAGCCCTGCGGTCGCCTCGTCGAGGATGAGCAAATCGGCGTCGTGCGAGAGCGCGCAGGCGAGCTGCAGCTTCATGCCCATGCCGCGAGAGAGCGACCTCATCTTCTTCTTCGGCTCAAGCCCAAATCGCTCGATTAGCGCCTCAAAACATGTGCTATCCCAGGTGGGAAAGGCGGGTGCGATGCATGTCCCCACTTGGGACACCGTAATCTCGGAGGGGTAGGGGCACGTGTCGAACACGACGCCGACGCGGGAGCGAAGCCGCCGCACGTCGGCGTCGGGGGTGTCGGCGGCGAGGGGTTCGCCGAACAGCGCCGCATACCCGGAATCGAGCTTCAAAAGGCCGAGCGCGGCTCGGATTATCGTGGTCTTTCCCGCGCCGTTCGCGCCGACGAGCCCGACGATTTCTCCTGACTCGATGGAGAGATTGGCATTTCGAAGCGAGAAGGAGTCGCTCACCTGGCGGCTCGCGTCGCGTATCTCGAGAAGGTTTGACATGGGCGTTCCGTTTCCTTTCATCTGGTAGATCGCTTTCACGTGCGCGTTGATCGCGGCTTCATTCGAGATCCTCGGGAGCAACGAGATCGAGCATGTCGTGCAGCTCGGCCCGCGTGACCCCCAGCTCAGCCGCCTGTTCGCCCGCTTGCTCGAGCAGTTCCTCAACTTGACGCAGGCGCCTTTCGCGAAGGAGCTCGTGGTTCCCCGCGGCTACGAAGCTGCCCTTTCCCTGCACGGTTGCGATAAATCCTTCGGCCTCCAAGTCGGAGTACGCGCGCTTGGTGGTTATTACGCTGACGCCGAGGCCGTTCGCGAGCGCGCGGATGGAGGGAAGTTTCTCCCCGCTTGGAAGCGCGCCCGACAGAATCTGGGCTTTCATCTGTGAGGTTATCTGCTCGTAGATGGGCTTGTCGCTCGAGTTGGATAGGATGATGTCCACGGTGAGTCCTTACGTGTGTATATCTGGTAAGCACAGTATATATACACTATACACAGTTACGCAAGCACGATTTTGGACTTTTCTTAAATTTGATGAAAGGGTCAAGCTGGCTGCTCGAGTGCAAGTCCCACGCTAGTTGACGCGCCCCTCGGTCTCAGATTGAGATCGCTCGCGCATGACCTGGGGTAACGTGGCGCTATGGATTGCAGCTTCTGCAGGGCGTGTATCCCTCGTCGATAAGCGTCTGGCGCAACCCGGTGAACTCCTCTTTGTTGGAAGGGGACATGGACTGTACGCTGTCGCACTCGGGACGATGGAATTTGTGGCTCCTCTTGTTCAGAATGTACGTTTGCTGTTCGGCGGTGCTTGCGGAAGAAGACGAGTCGCTGCTCGTTTTCGTGTCTGAGGAACCGGACGGCGCCGCCTGCGCTTCATTCCCCCCTGCTGCATTGCTGGAAGTCGATGAGCCGCTCGTGCCCGAAGCGCCCGCCTCGCGCTTGCTCGGCGCGCTTTGGGAAAGCGCCGCATTGCCATCCGCGCCGCGGGTTGTGGTTGCCTCGCCCTTGGTTGTCACGGCGGGAACCTCGCTCGACTCCCAGTTATCGCCCGTCACGTAGTCGATCTTTACGCTGGGCTCCACGTTGTAGACGAAGACGTTGAAGCGTATGGCCTGCCCGCCGTCTTCCACAGATTCCGCTTCCATCTGAACCCCTCGCGCCACCAGGTCGTTCGCTGCAAAGAGCGGGGTCACGCGATAGAGGACATGGTTGTTCGTGCGGCGGACGTAGTTGCCCACCAACTCCTCGTAATAGGTCATCCCCACGGCGTTCATCGTGCGCGTACCGGTGATGAGGTTACGCTCGTTGGCGTCCTCGCCGCACAGCTGGTGCGCAATGAGATGGCTGCGATTGTAGAGCATCTCGTGGTCGACGAAGCTGTAGCGATGCTGGACCCAGCCCGAAGGGTGGACCTGCGAGATGTCGCCGCGTTCGGCATTGGAGACGGTCTCGGGTCCGATAAGGCCTGTCGCCGCCCCGCAGCGCCCCTCGAAGTCGAGCTCGCTGAATTCCATGAACGATCCGCGCGCCGCGTCATCGGCAGAGAATCCAGGCTGTCCCTGATTGACGTCGATGCAGAGTGCGCCTGAGTACTCGGGGATATCGGATAGCTTCGCGGCGGCACTGCCTGCGGAAACTTGCTGCGAGCTTGCTGCATTGCCCCCGTTCGCGACGCTTTCGGTGCCTGCGCACCCGCTAAGCGAGGGAAGGCACAGGCTTACTGCCAGAAGCAGGGCGGCAAGCGTGCGGACAAGGCGTTCGCGTGCGGGGGAGGTGGTTTGCTGCGTTCGCAAGAGGGTTTCCTTCCGTCAACGGGGCATGTCGTGAATGGCACGCCGCTGCCTCATGATACCCGATACAGGCCACCCGAACGCAAGGGCTGTTCGCGGTTTCTGTCCTCGCTTCTCGTTTGCGTTGCAAGCGGCGGCGAGGGGCGCGAGAGGCGCTTCGGAAAACTCTTCCAGTTGGGCTTCGACTGTCCGAAAGCATGGACAGACTGGTTCGTACGCACGTTCTACAATGGCACCAATCGAGAAAACGACGGGAGGCACACGCATGGCACTGCAGGGCGCGCATCAGCTCTTTGGCGACACGGATGAATCGTCGTGCGTTCCCGATGCGGCATGCGCACCCAGGAGGTCGGGTGCGCGCGGGGTGTCGGATGAGCCCGCCGTGCCCGATGCGGCGTGCGCGCTCGAAAGGTTGGGTGCGCCGGGGAGGTCGAGTTCGCCCGACGCACTCGATGCCTCGCGCGCGAATGGGATGCCAGGTGAGGCTTGCAAGCTCAAAGCGTCGTGGATGCTGGATGCACCGTCTTCTCCCGAGGTTTTCCCCTTGGGCGATTATTTGGCCGACGCTTTTATAGCTTGGGATTTCTACGCTGACGCGCCGATTCCCGATGCGCCTTTCGTCCTGCGTTTCTCCGAAGGAGATCTCGTGGCATATCGGGCGCTGGAAGGCGAGCTTGCTGTCTGGGCGGGAGCGGTGGACACCTCGCTTCCTCCTGCCAGTTTGCGGCGCGACGTCGAAGACTGCTGTCCCGCGTGGGTCGTTGCGGGACCCCTCTCTTGCGCGTTTGGCCAGCGTGCTTGCCGGGTTTTCCGCGCAGCAAAAGATGAATACGTCATCGAGCTGGAAGGGTGCAGTATCCGTCTATTGCTTGAGGGCGGCATGGTTCAAGCCGCTGTCTGCGAGCCGAGGATGTTGGCGGCAGCTGCTTACTCTTCGAGGAGGAAGCGCAGGTAATCGCGGTATTCCTCGACGAGGCTCTGCGGGGCCGCGATGCTCACGGCGCGGCCCATGCTTGCGACCCAACCGAAGAATTGCTGGCTCTTGCACACCTTCACCCGCGCCCGTACCTGCTGCCCGTCGAAGGGAAGGAAGGTCGCGCCCTTGCCGAAGCGGTCAGTGATGATTTCGACCTTGTCGGGGTCGACGGTCAGCTCGCAGGCGGCCTCCTCGCCGTTAAACCGTCCGAACATGATGGCTTTCCCCTGGTCGAAGGCGTAATTGGCAATCTCTTCGTTGCGGGTGGCTGGCGTATCTCGCTCGACGCTCACCTTCGCCATACGGTCGAGCCGGTACTCGGTGAGATTGGCGTGGTGGTCGTTCCATGCGGTCAGGTAGTAGAACCCGTCGTCGTAGGAGATGGCCACGGGGGTTACCTCGTGGCGCTTGCCCTCGCGCGTTTCGTGCGGCTTGCCGTCTGCGCCGATCTTGCGGTAGGCGAACGCTACTTTGCAGCGCAGGCGAAGGGCCTCGTGGATGGCGTCGACGGTCGAGAGCACGCTCTCGCTTTTCGACTTGATGCGTCCTTCGACGTGGATGCGGCGGTCGAGAAGCGCCTGCTCGCGGTTGGTGGCGAGCTGTTTGATGTTGGTGATGAGCATGCGCGCCTGCCGCTCGGTGATGGCACGGCATGATTGAACGGCGTCGACCATGAGCATGAGCTCTTCGAGGGTGAAATCGCGTCGCTCGATGGCATATTCCACGGGGTTGCGCTGGTAGGTTTTGATGTCGATGTCGAAATCGCGCAGCGTCTTGATGTCGTCGTAGATGCTTTTGCGTTCGGCGGATATCCCGTATGAATCGAGCCGCTCGAGAATCTGCGTCATGGAAAGGCCGTGCTCGGCGTCGGTTTCCTCCTGAAGGATTTTCCAGAGATAGAGAACTTTGAGCTTCGCCTTGCTGTTGTACGCCATAACAGTCGCTTTCTCGAGGGGCGCAATAACGATATGCTCCCTTATTGTAGCAGATGGGAAGAAGAGTGTCCCATAGTTTCCGTGTCCGATAGCACGGACAGGCATATTTTGTCGGCCTGATAGAGTGACAACTACATTGATAAGGGACTGAAGAGGAGAAGGAAAGGATGGCTTCGATTATGAGCTCGAGTTCTCGTTACGTCGCGGATTTCAACGTTGCTGGCATGCGTTACTGGAATGGCGCAAAGGTGATTTCCAAGCTCAAGCCGGGCAAGAGGCTGAGCCTTGTTGCGGAGCCGCACAATCCGGCGGATCCCAACGCCGTCGCCATCTATCGCAAGGACGTGAAGCTCGGCTACATTCCCCGCGATCAGAACGACCTTGCAGCCCAAGTTGTTGCGCTTCGGCCACGATGACGTGCTTGAGTGCCGCATTCTTAAGGTTGACAAAAAGGCTGAAACCTGGAATCAGGTTCGCGTCGGGCTTTACATGACCGATAAGGTGAAAGGGGATTAGTGCAAAGCGAGGCGAGCTGTTCGGGAGGGGGCTTTTGGCGGTTTCCGAAGGCTCTCGACGGCATGCCTGCCTTCGGTTTTCTCGGGACGACCACTTGGATTGCGTTGACGGCGCCCTATAATGTCTGCAGGAATATACGCGCAACCAAGGAGGTTCATCATGGAGAAGGAACTGTTCGATTACGTTGCCGAGCGCGCGGGCATCCTCGCCACTGCCGACACGAGCAAGCAGGACACCAAGGACGCGGCTGCTGCCTGGAAAGACGCTGTTGCCGCCGATAGCAGCGATGCCGCTGTTGAGGCTGCGACCACCAAGCTGCTCGACTTCCTTGAGGGGCGTCCCACCACGATCGATGGCGTTATCGCGTTCGCCCAGGGCCCGGCGAAGGAAATGATGGGCGAAGAGGTCGCCGCCAAAATGCTCGAAGCACAGCTCGCGCGCAAGGAAGCGGGCGCCAAGTATTGCAATTGCCCCTCCTGCGCCGCCGCCTCCGAACTGCTTGCGAAGTTCGGTCGCATCGAGCTGTAATACATCTCACGTCGCAAACTATGCATCGAGCGCGCGGGTCCTTCAAGGTCCGCGCGCTTTTGTTTTGGCGCACGATAGGTGCACGATAGGGGGGGATGCATGCGAAAGCGCGAGTTTGAAACCGAGCGCGGGACACTGCGTTATTGGATGTCGGAAAACGACGAGGAAACGGCGCAGCTTGTCTTCCCGTAATACAAACAGGCCGCGTGCATGGGGCACGCGGCCTGTCGAGCGCGCTTCTCGGGTAGCTGCGAAGCGGCTTGTCTGAAAGGTGAAGCTTAAGCCTGAATGACGCGGCGAAGCACTACACCTCTAGATTCTTGAAAGCCTCGGGGACTTCCTTGTAGCCCTTCGATTTCACGGCGCCGATGATGAGGCCGATGACGAGCCACGCGATGCCCACGATGTAGGTCGGCACGTCGAAGCCGGTGAACACGTACAGCAGGATGAGCACGCCCAAGATCGGGCAGATCAGGTACTTCACGATGTCGCCGAAGCTGTTGCGCTTCTTCTCCTTGATAAAGAAGAAGACGAACACGGCGATGTTCAGCAGCACGAACGAGGACAGTGCGCCGAAGTTGACGAAGCGGGACAGCGTTGCCATGTCGAGGAACAGCGGCAGGATAAGCGAGACGCAGCCGATCGCGATAGCGGCGAACCAGGGCGTCTGGAACTTCGGATGCACCTTGCCGAACGCGCGCGGAATCACGCCGTCGCGGCCCATGGAGTAAAGCAGGCGAGCGGACGCGGTCTGCGCGTTCATGATGTTCGCGATGCCCACGGCCACGATGTTCACGATGAGCAGCAGCTTGTAGAAGACGGGGCCGCCACAGGCCAGAGCAGCGTCAAAGAAGCCCATTTCGGGATCGATGTTCTGCCAATCAGGCTGGATGAGCGCGGCGATGTAGGTCTGCGCAACGAATACGACGACCATGATGCACAGAGCGATGATGATGCCCTTGCCGATGGTCTTTTCGGGCTTCTCGGTCTCCTCTGCGAGCGTGGACATGCCGTCGAAGCCCAGGAAGGAAAGCGCTGCCAGCGAGATGCCGGCGGCGATGAAGTGCGCGTCGACCTGGCCTTCCTGGTAAATCGGATCGAGCACGAAGGCGCCAGCGCCGCCGCCGCCCATGATGAAGTTGCAGCCAAGCGCAATGAACGCGATGACGGCCAGAACCTCGATGACGAAGATGACCCAGTCAACGCCGCGGCTCATCTGGATGCCGCGGATGTTCACGAACGTGTTGAAGGCGATGAAGACCACAGCCCACAACCATGCCGGGCTGTTGGGGATCAATGCGGTGCCCCAGTTCATGACCATGACGATGAGCAGGGACGGAACCAGGATGTAGTCCAGCAGGATCAGCCAGCCGGCGATGAAGCCGACGTGCGGGTTGATGCCGCGCTGCACGTAGGAGTACACGGAGCCCGCGATGGGGAACTTCTTGCTCATGCGCATGTAGCTCATGGCCGTGAACAGGATGGCCACGAAGCCGATGATGTAGACCAGCGGCGTCATGCCGTGGCTGTTCTGCTGAATGGAGCCGAAGATGGATTGCGGGGCGATGATGACCATGAACAGGACGCCGTACATCACCACGTCCCAAAGGCCCATCCCGCGGCGCAGTTCCTGCTTGTAGCCGAACTGCTCGATGTTGTCCCCGGCGTTACCCTTCGCCGGAGCTTTCTGCTCTGCCATTTCCCTTTCCTTTCTTTCTTGCGGGGAAAACAAGCATTGCGCAGGGCCAGAAGCGCGATTCCCGGCTCTACGCAATAGCCCGTACTTTAGCACGTTAAAGCGCATGAGTAGAGCGAATATGGCAATTCCCAGCGATGCCGTGCATGATTTTGGGGCCGAAAGGCGGCAAGACGCGAAAAATGCCCGATTCCCTGGGGAAACCGAGCATTTTACGCAAGATATCGAAATCAACGACACCGGAACTGCCGTGTATTTTAGCCTCTGCTAACTAAGGCGAACGGCGGGTTTATGGCGATAAACGGTTGCGCGAACGCATAGCGTTTCGCTCGCTGCGCGGTGCAATCCGGCCAGGCCTTGCCATTTGACCGGAAGCGCCCCGGC
>OLPF01000886.1_pt1 | contig 28045 bp, 18 predicted proteins | sample 1673121 | NCBI WGS metagenome assembly OLPF01 (sample SAMEA3136756, study PRJEB25190) | human gut metagenome
TTTCCATTTCTTCCTGACTTGGCTGTCTTGGGTTTGAGCCTGTGCAGGCATCCAGGATTGCGTTGGCTGCAATTTCCGGAAGTCTCTCTAAAAATACTTCTTCCGGCACAAAGCCATTTTCAGTTGGCATTCTTCACGCGCTTCCAGGTGGAGCATGTCGATACTGCCAAATGGGCCGATTCCACAATAGTGCGCATCAAGAGCACGGTGATGGGGTGCCTGCTCCAGGTGGGCCTGCTTGCCCCGCGCTCGGAAGATCTGCATCCCGTCTTCTTGGACCCAGATCTGCAGGATGCTATCGAGGCCCTGGGCGACGCTGCCGCCATCCAGGCCTTTACCGGGCAGGCGATGTAGCTATGGCAATCAATCGCCGAACACAAGAAGAGCGTGCCCGCGAGGACCTGGAACATCGTTGCCAGGTCTTTCGCGAGCGTCTGGCTCAGCCGGACTTTTTGGCAAACAAGGGCATTGGCAACGAGATCGGCTTCTACACGTTTTGCTATGACCCATCGCTGGAGTTTGAAGTCCGCGCCTATATTGAGGACCTGCAGCGCGATGCCGAGTGCGGCGCCCTTCCGTGCGATCTCAAAGTCATCAACCTATATGACGCCTTCCTGGCGCTTTGCGAGAACAAGCGCATCCTCAAGGCTATCCCCAAGCAAGAGCTCAAAACGGGCACACAGCGCCAGCGCGACCAGCTGCAAAAGATCTGCGGCTCAGCAGCGTTTGCAAAATACATCCTGGAGCAAACGCAGCCTCACAAGCCCGGCGACGTCATCCTTATTACGGGCGTGGGCGAAGTCTATCCCTTCCTGCGCGCGCACGACCTCCTCAACAACATGCTTGCAGACTTTGGAGACGTGCCGGTAGTGATTGCCTATCCGGGGTCATTTAATGGCCAGCAATTCCGACTGTTCAATCGTCTGGGCGCCGATAGCTACTATCGCGCCTTCGATATTTCCTAGGAGTTCACATGGAAATTCGCGACCTTTTTGCCAAAGACATCAACCGTTCCATCAACGGCGTGGTCAAGGTGCAGGACAATAAAAGCGAGTCCGTGCGCCAGGAGCTGGAAGAGTACGTGGTGACGCGCGAGCTCCAGCGCCACTTTGCCGATTTCTTTGAGGTGTACGATCGCTCCCTCGACGTTCCCACCGATAAGGTGGGCGTGTGGATCAGCGGCTTCTTTGGCTCCGGTAAATCGCACTTCCTCAAGATCCTTTCGTACGTGCTGGCCAATAACGAGGTGGCGGGCAAGCGCGTGATCGAGTACTTTGATGGCAAAGTCGCAGACCCCATGGTGGCATCTAAGATGCGCCGTTGCTGCGATGTCCCCACCGAGACCATCCTGTTCAATATCGATACCATGGGCGGCAGCTGGAAAGAGGGCAGCACGATAAAGACGGCGCTGCTGCGCGCTTTTGAGCGCGTGTTTTTTGAGCACCGTGGCTTTTTTGGCGAGGACCTCAAGCTTGCCAAGCTCGAGGATTACATCGATTCTTGCGGCAAGACGCAGGAGTTCCGCGACGCCTACGAGCGCGCATGCGGGGGCTCGTGGGCCGAGGAGCGCGAGACCTACGAGTATCGCCAAGACGATATCGTTCCCGTGCTCATGCAGGTTATGGGCATGAGTGAGCAGGCAGCATGCAACTGGTTTGACGGCACGGAAGACGATGCCATCGCCGTGGACCGTTTTGTGCGCATGGTCAACAGCTACGTCGATGCCCGCACCGCCCAGGAGGGCGGCAAGTTCCGCCTGCTGTTTATGGCAGACGAGGTGGGCCAGTTTATTGGCGATGACGTTAACCTCATGCTGAGCCTGCAGACCCTCGTGGAAGAGCTGGGCACCAAGTGCGGCGGCCGCGTGTGGGTTATGGTTACGAGCCAAGAGGCCATCGACGAGGTGGCTATGGTCGTGGGCGACGACTTCTCCAAGATCCAGGGCCGCTTTAACACGCGCCTTTCGCTTTCGAGTTCCAGCGTAGACGAGGTTATCCAGCGCCGCGTGCTGGACAAGACCCAGGCGGCAAAGACCGTCCTCGATGCCGATTACGAGAACACCTCCACTGTTCTTAAGAACCTCTTTGCGTTCGACGGTTCCCGCAACGATCTGATTGGCTACAAGAGCGCGCGCGACTTCACGTCGAGCTACCCGTTTGTGAACTACCAGTTCAAGGTCCTGCCCGACGTTATGACCGAGATCCGCAAACACGGCGTCAAGGCCAAGCACATGTCTACGGGCGAGCGCTCCATGCTCTCGGCCTTCCAGGAGTCCGCGCAGGCGGTTCAGGGCGCCCAGGTGGGCCTGCTCGTCCCGTTCTGGCGTTTTTTCGATGCGATCTCTAAGGACCTGGAGCACGGTGTGATCCGTGTGATCGACCGCGCGGAGCGTGCCGCCGAGGACGACCACGGCCTTGAGCCCTATGACGTGCGCATCCTTAAGCTGCTGTATCTCATTCGCTATATCGATTACGTTAAGTCCAACGTCGAGAACATCTCCATCCTTATGATCGATCAGATGGATATCGACAAGGCGGCGCTCAAAGACAACGTCAAAGAGTCGCTCGCGCGCTTGGTGCGCGAAAACTACGTGGCGCGCCAGGGCGATACCTACAACTTCCTTACCGACGAAGAGCAGGATATGGCCCGTGCCATCTCCGAGACCCAGATCGATACCGCGCAGGTGATCGAGAGCATCAAGAAGGTTCTGTTTAGCGGTGTGTACGCGGCTAAAAAGCTGCGCCACGGGGCCAACGATTTTCCCATCGACCGCTACGTGGACGGCTCTATTTACGGCACCACAAACGGCGGTATGACGCTCAATATCATCACGCTGGCAGACGATCTTTCGCGCGCGTCCGATAGCGAGCTTGCCCTTAAGTCGAGCGGTCAGGCCCTGCTGGTGCTTTCCAACGAGGCGGATTACTTTGATGTGATCATGAACGCCGCAAAGATTCGCAAGTACGCACAAACCCTCAATCGCGACCAGCTGCCGCCCAGCACGCAGCAGATCTTGGCCAATAAGCTCAAAGAGGCCGCCTACAACGAAAAAGAGGCCGCTGGCCTTATCGAAGAGGCGCTGCTGCACGCTCGCTGCGCCGTCGATGGCCGTATGGTCGAGATTCGCTCCGTCAAACCGGCCGATGTGATTGACCAGGCGCTCGCAAAGCTTGCGGACACCACCTTTAACAAAGCGGGCTACATTACCGATCCCGCTCAGACGGACGACGACATTCGCCGCACCCTCTCCGGTCAGATCCAACAGGCGCTCGACGGCATGGAAGAGCCCAACGCCCGTGCCCTCAAAGAGGTGGCAGACTTCCTTAAGGTGCAAGACCAAATGCACCAGCCCACAACCATGGGCGACCTGCAGCGCAAGTACCAGCAAAAGCCCTTTGGCTGGCGCGAGATCGACGTGGCAAACGTCGTTGCCCAGTTGGTGACAACTCAGCGCGCAACCGTCTCTGTGGGCGGCACCGTTGTGGCACCGAGGGACCGCAAGATGCTCGAGTGCCTGCGCAAGCAGGCGGATAAAGCGCAGGTGCGCCAGCGCATGCGTATGTCCGATACCCTGCTTAAGGCTGCGGCAGACCTGCTGCGCGATCTAACGGACACTCCCAATGTCCCGCGTGACGAGGACGAGCTCGTGGCCTTTGCCGCAGACGCGCTCGAGGGCCTGCGCGAGAAGTGCACCGAGCTCTTTCGCGATAATTACACCGGCATTACGCGCGAGTACCCCTATCCGGGCCGCGACGTGGTGGAGCAGGGCGCCGCGCTCATGAGCCGTACCCTGGAGGCACGGCACGACCCGCAGGCGTTTTTAAAGCAGCTGATGGATAGCGAAGACGACCTGCTGGATTGGCACGAGGACTTCGAGCCCGTCGAGGCCTTCTTCACCAACCAAAAGGCAGCCTTCGATAACGGTGTGACGTTCATGTCGCTTATGAAGGGGGAGGGCTTTTACCTGGAGTCCAACGCGCAAGCGTCCGATGCCGTGCGCAGGGTGGACGAGATCTTGAAGTCCGATAAGCCCTATAGCCAGATTCGCTATATCAACGAGCTCACAACGCCCGTGCTCGATGCGCATAAAGAGCTTGTTGCCCGCAAGCGCAACGAGCTTTTGTCCGCCATCGAAAAGACGGTCGATTCGGTAAAGCAGTATGCGAACGGGCAGGAGGGCTTTGTACGCGTGGCGACGGACGCTGCCGGTGATGCCGACCGTGCCGCTGCCTCCATTCGCTCCAACGCGCACACCGCAGCAACGGCTGTTCGCATCGACGCGCTCAAGCAACAGCTCGATAGCTGGCGTGATGGCGCACTTGCAAAGATTGACCGCGCCGTTGCGGCCGAGCAGGAGCGCATCGAAACCGAGCGTCGCCGCACGCAGGTGACCGAGGGCGGCGAGCGCGTGACAAACATCACACCTGCGCACCTCGAAGCAAAGCCCAAGCCGGTGGCCAAGGTCAAGCCCGTAAAGCTCGCCTCCGTGGCAACGGTATGCAAGCTTTCCAGCGAGCAGGATGTTGACGCCTATCTGGAGCAGCTGCGCGAGCGCTTGCTCAGTGAGCTCGATGGTGTCGACGCCATCCGTTTGAGCTAAGAGAGGGCGTGGACAGCATGAACGATACCGCCATCAAGAACTTCTGCACCTGGGCGCGCACCGCGCTCATCGAGGGCGTGGCCCAGCGCATGGAGCGCTACGACGCCTCCGAGGGCGCCGAGGCCGGCCTTGCCGCCGTGGGCCCGCTCGTGCTGAGCCCGCAGGAGGCCGCCTGGCGCGACGACTTGCTGCGCCTGTGCCGTGAGGAGGGTGCCGGGCGCCTGCGCGACCGCGCCGCCTACACCTGGTTCAACCGCATCGCCGCCGTGCGCTACATGGAGGTGCACGACTTCCTGCCCTCCCGCGTGCGCATGTTCACCCGACCGGCCGCGGACGGCTCCTGGGAGCTGGGCAGTCAGGCCGTGGACGAGGCGCTCGACCTCCAGGTCGAGGGCATCGACCCCGCGCGCGTGGCCGAGCTCAAGGCCGAGGACAAGCTGCTCGAGGCGCAGCGCTTGCAGCAACGAACCGATTACGACCTTGAGCTGCTCGAGACGATGGGTTTTTGCACGGGTATCGAGAACTATTCGCGTCACCTCGATGGGCGCCGCCCCGGAGAGCCGCCTTTTACGCTTATCGATTACTTTCCCAAGGACATGCTTTGCATTATCGACGAGAGCCATGTCACAGTGCCGCAGATTCGCGGCATGCACGAGGGCGACCGTTCGCGCAAGGTGACGCTGGTGGAGCACGGCTTTCGTCTGCCCTCGGCGCTCGACAACCGACCCTTGCGTTTCGATGAGTTTGAGGCGCGTATCCCGCAGTTTATTTATGTTTCGGCAACGCCTGGTGATTACGAGCTTCGCGTGTCTCAAAACAACGTGGAGCAGATTATTCGTCCCACGGGCTTGCTCGACCCCAAGATTGACGTGCGACCGGTGCGCGGCCAGATCGACGACCTGCTGGATGAGATTCGCGAGCGCACGGCGCGCCACGAGCGCGTGCTTGTGACCACGCTCACCAAGCGCATGGCGGAGGACCTGACGGACTATCTGCTTGATGCGGGCGTGAAGGTCAACTATATGCACTCGGATACGGCCACGATGGATCGCGTCGAGATTCTGCGCGACCTACGCCGCGGAAAGATCGACGTGCTTGTGGGCATCAACCTGCTGCGCGAGGGCTTGGATTTGCCCGAGGTGTCGCTTGTGGCGATTCTCGATGCAGATAAAGAGGGTTTTCTGCGCAATCGCCGCTCCCTTATCCAAACGATCGGCCGTGCGGCGCGAAATGCCGAGGGCGAGGTCATCATGTATGCCGACACCGTCACCGATTCGATGCGCGAGGCCATTGACGAGACGCAGCGCCGCCGCGAGATTCAGATGGCGTACAACGAGGAGCACCATATCGAGCCCAAGACGGTGCGCAAGGCCATCAACGACATTTCGAGTTTTATCGCCGAGGCTACGGAGAACGTGGGCAAGCGCGACCGCAGCCGCGGGGATACGCTGGGTCACGGCGAGTTTTTCACGCCGGCGGGCGGGGAGAGCGTTACTGGCGATACGCCCGAACAAACGGGTTCCGAGCTGGTGCAGGAAATGGCCAAGCTGCCTCAGGCCGAGCTTGCGCGCGTGATTGCCGCGATGGAAGAGGATATGCGCGCTGCATCCGAGGCGATGGATTTCGAGCAGGCGGCTAACCTGCGCGATGCGCTCGTGCAGCTCAAAGCGATTGCCGAGGGCGGCACCGAGGAAGAGATCATCGAGCGTCTGCGCGCGGGCGCTCGTAAGGGCTCGGCCTTTGGCGGCGGTCGCCGCCGTACCGGGTTCAAGGGAAAGAAGTAACGGACCCGTGGAGGTGGCGGGAATCCATCGCCTGTTCTCCCACGCGCAGGAGCTTTCGTCCGCTCGCGTGGTCATTGCCCTTGCGGGCATGGAAGGTACATTGGCGAGCGTTATCGGCGGCTTGGTAAGCTGCCCGGTGATTGCGGTTCCCACAAGCGTGGGATATGGGGCGAGCTTCGAGGGGCTCACGGCTCTGCTGGCTATGCTCAGCTCGTGCGCGAGCGGCGTTTCGGCGGTCAACATCGACAACGGCTTTGGTGCCGCTTATCAGGCGAGCCTCATCAATCACTTGGGATCGCGTGACGACGCGGCCCTTGATGTATAAGGGTTAACGAAGGTCTGCGATGAGCGCCTGCGCGCAGCGGATGCCGTCGGTGGCGGCGCTCATGATGCCGCCGGCGTAGCCCGCCCCCTCGCCACAGGGGTAGAGGCCCTCTGCGCCGAGTGCGTGACATGAGGAGTCGCGCACGATGGTCACGGGCGAGCTCGAGCGCGACTCGATGGCAGTGAGCACAGCGTCCGGATGGTCGTATCCGCGCAGTTTGCGCCCGAGGGCGGGGATGCCAAGACGCAACGTTTCTGCAATGTGGACGGGCAGACACGGGTCGATTTCGGTCCAGGTTACGCCGCGCGGATAGGTGGGGGCGACCGTCGCCGCGCCCGTGCTGGGGCGATGCGCCATGAAGTCGCCGACAAGCTGCGCGGGTGCCCGGTATGCGCCGCCTCCGATCTCGAACGCGCGACGTTCGCATGAGCGCTGAAGATCGACGCCTGCAAGGGGATCGTCTCCGGGGAGGTCCTGCGGATTGATGTTGACGAGCAGCGCCGCGTTGGCGTTTACGCCAACGCGGGCATGCAGGCTTGCGCCATTGGTGACCACGCCATGTGCCTCCGATGTCGCCGCGACCACTTGGCCTCCAGGGCACATGCAGAACGAAAAGAGGCTGCGACCGTTTTTGGTGTGGGCGACAAGCTTGTAGGGGGCGGCCCCCAGGGCGGGATGCCCTGCGGCGCTTCCATATTGAGCGCGGTCGATATCGCATTGGAGATGCTCGATACGAACACCCATGGCAAAGGTCTTGCGCTGGAGGGAAAAATCACGCTGGGACAGTAGGGCAAAGACATCGCGGGCAGAATGGCCGCAGGCAAGGATGAGCTGCGAGGCGGCGATCGTCTCCTCGCGTTTGATCCCGTCTGCATCCGCGCCGCCCACGGTGATGGACGAGATAGCGCCCGCTGTGGTGCGTGCGATATCGACCATCTGGGTATTGAAGCGTACTTCGCCCCCAAGGCTTTCGATCTGGGCGACGATATCGGTGACGACGGCGGGGAGGATGTCGGAGCCGATGTGCGGTTTGGCGTCCCAAAGAATTTCGCGCGGGGCTCCGGCTTCCACAAAAGTTTGCAGGATGAGACGATGCAGCGGATTTTTGGTTCCCGTCGTGAGCTTGCCGTCGGAAAACGTTCCGGCGCCGCCCAGGCCAAACTGGATGTTGCTGCTCTCGTTGAGCTCGCCTGTGCGATTGAAGTACTCGACGTCGCGCGTCCGACGTGCGGCATCGGCGCCGCGCTCGATAAGGAGCGGTTCAAGGCCAGCATGGGCCAGAGTGAGGGCAGCAAAGAGGCCCGCGCAGCCCGCGCCTACGACGACGGGTCGCAATGCGGGACGGTGGCCGATTGCGTCGGGCCGCGGGAAGTGCGGCTTGTCACTATCGATGAGATGGATGTTCTTGCGAGCGGATTCATCAAGCGTCTCCACGCATGCGAGCTCTTGGGCACGGTCAGACAGCTGAATGCGTGCGCTTAGGATGAAGTGAACGTTGCTTTTCTTGCGCGCGTCGATTGACTTTCGATGCAGCGCGATACGGGCGATGTCCTGCGATTGGATATTCAGGAGGCGTGTCGCCTCGCGCTTGCAGGCTTTGAGGCACGATTCTTCCGTTGAGCCTTGCTTGAGGCTGGCCTTGATGTTGGTGATCTCGATCATGATGACCTTTCGGGTTATCGGGTCCTGTGGGCTGCGCGTGCCGCGGCCCTGCCGGCGCGGATGCCGGACAGCCACGCCCAGGCGAGGTTAAAACCGCCGCAATCGGCGTCCATGTCGAGCACCTCACCGCAGGCAAATAATTGTGGTGACTGCGGCAGGTCGATGCCGAGCGTGGCAGGGTTGACGACGTCGAAAGGGATGCCGCCGCGGTGCACTTGTGCGGACTGCTCGTCGGCGGTTCCGATAACGGCGAAGGGGGCATGCTTGATGGCATGTCCGAGGCTCTCGAGGTCTGTTTGTTCTTGGGCAACTGCGAAGACAAGCGAGGCGACGGGACGTGCGAGTAGGCCGTCGAACCAGCTGGGATTATGTGCAGTGGACACTGCGCGCATGGATGCCCGACGTTCGAGTTCCGTATGCAGCACGGCGTCGGACAACTCGGGCAGAAGGTCCAATTCGAGTGTGTCGCCTGCGTGTACACGACGAGAGGCGTTGAAAGCGACGATGCCGGAAATGCCGTAAGCGCGAAAAAGCACCTCGCCCGTTTCCGCCCATCCACAGCCGGGAAGCGAGAGCGTTGCATGGATGCGTTGACCGTCAAGCGCCTTAAGAACGCTGTTTTCGAGCGGTAGTCCCGCGGTATCGCATGGCGTTGCCGCGAGAGGACACAAAACCGGGCTAGCGGCGAGGTGCGGTAGGGAAAAGATATCGGCAATGGAGGAGCTTTTGCCGCCGGCGGCGATGATGACGGCACGCGCCTGGAACGCGACGTGTGCCATTTTGGCATCGCGCAAGGCTCTGCGGAGGGCGCGGAGCCTTGCTTTGGCGTCCACGCCTGCCTTGGCCTTGAGCGGTTGGGCGGGGCGCTGGCATTCGAGCGACCAGGTGCGCGCCGCCTTGTCGTATCGTGCGACCACGGGCGCGCACGCGCACTCTATGGCAACGTTCTCGCGTATGCAGGTACCGAGCAGTACGTCGCGAACCGATTCGGCGCGCCGTGTGATGGGGTAGAGGCGGCCATCGATGGATGTCCTGATGAGGCCGAGGGAGTCAAAGAAGTCGGCGATGCTGCGCTCCGGTGTGGGCCCCATTACACGAGACGCGATACCGGGATGCAGGTAATGTGCAGGATCCAGGCTCTCGTTGCTCAGGTTGCAACGGCCGTTTCCCGTGGCGAGAAGGGGAAGCCCCGCTTCGACGTCGCGCTCGATTATGAGAACGCGTGCGCCTTCGCGAGCGGCGACGATGGCAGCGGTAAGCCCAGAGGCTCCGCCGCCGATGATGACGATGTCGTAGATGCTGGAGGGCACAAAAGGGCCTTTCAATGAAACTGAAGTGATTCTGATTGAGTGTGACTATAGCACGCGGTTGACGTTTGCCGACGTTTTGTGGCTTGAGGCGTATTGGCATGAATGCGGGGTATGGTTTTTCGCCGCTCATTCGACGGATGGGTCCTGGACGGATGCCGAGGCGGGCACCGGGAGATCACTGGCGGGTTTACATACGTTTTGCGTCGCTTCAGCGAACGACTGACGGTTTTCGAACGTTTTCCTAGCTCATCGTCGGGAATGAGTGGCAGCTTTTCAATCGTTTGCGAACGACTGGCGGCCCTGCATTCGTTTCTTGGATGGATTCGGCCGCAAAACGTGCGAGATTCCGCCAGTCATTTCGATCCGGCCGCAAAACGCGCGGCTTTCCGCCAGTCATTTTGGGAGCGCGCAATTACTTGCATTTTAATTGGACGGATATTTGGATGTCCATCTCGGGGTGCGCATTGAAAGCCCGGCTGAAGGCGCCGCGGGAGACCTCAGCCGGGCTTCGTCTCGGTTCTATGCACGCGCCCCGACTGCCTCGCAGGCGGTTACCGCTTGGGGCAGGAACTCTGCGGGGAGGCTCTCCTCGATTTTGCCCTCGTCGCATGCGGCGGCGAGGGTGGGGTCGATGGGAAGGCGTCCCAGGATGTCGAGGTCGTACTGCGCGGCTACTTCGTCGAGTTTGCTCTTGCCAAAGACCTCGATTTTCTTGCCGCAATCGGGGCACTCGATATAGCTCATGTTCTCGACGACGCCCAGCACGGGAACGTCCATCTTCTGGGCCATATTGACGGCTTTGGCGACAATCATCGACACCAGGTCCTGTGGGCTTGTGACGATTACGATGCCGTCGACCGGCAGGGACTGAAAAACGGTGAGGGCCACGTCGCTCGTGCCCGGGGGCATGTCGACCAGCAGGTAATCGAGCGGACCCCAGGAGGTCTCGCTCCAAAACTGACGGATGGCGCCGGCGATAACGGGTCCGCGCCAAAGCACGGGGTCGGTCTCGTTTTGCAGCACGAGATTGGATGACATGACGTGGATGCCGCTCTCGGTGACCTCGGGCAGCAGCAGCTTGCCGAGGGCGTGCGCGTGGTGGCCGCTCATGCCGAACATCTTGGGGATGGAGGGGCCGGTGATATCGGCGTCGAGGATGCCTACCTTGTAGCCCGCGCGCATGAGCTGCGTTGCGATGCCGCCGCAGACGAGCGACTTGCCCACGCCTCCCTTGCCGGACAAAACGGCGATGACGTGCTTGACCTCGGAGAGGGTGTTCTCCTCAAACTCCTGCGGCGCGGTTTTCCCGCCGGCTTCGTTAGCGTGTTCGCAACCCATGTGCGCATGCTCCTTTCACTGTGTATATCCGCCTTTGGGCGGACGCGTCGTGTCCGATTCAACAAGCTTCATTGTACCCACCCTTTCGAGGGGCGCGCGGCTGTTGTGTCTACAGCTTTCGTGCGAAGTTGAGGTACTGCATACGGCGAATGTGATCGATGACGGCGGCATAGGGAGAGTCGCCGTCGAGAGCGTAAAGCTGGCCGTCGGCACCTACGTAGCAGACGCCGGAGAATGTGGGCACATCTTGGCGCGTGGCGAGCAGTGCCTTTTGATAGTCGGTAAGTGGGGCGCCGATCAGATCGAACACGCGGGCGGAAAGCTCGCTTGCGCCGATGGCCTCTTGCTGGCTGATTTGCTCTGCGCCCGCGACGTCGTAATTGGCCCAGACGAAATAGTTCGAGCTGTAGATGCGCGCAGTGTGCTCCGGACTGTTTTCGCCCGCATAGAGCTCATCGTTCATCGTTGCCGAGACCGTGGGTTGGTGATCGCCAAAGAAGACGAGCACGACGGGCCGGTCGAGTTCGCGCAGCTGCTCCATGAACGCGGACAGTTCCTGATCGGATTTTTCGATGCAGGTGAGGTAGACGTTCATCCGTGCGCAGGTGTCGTCATCAAGTCCCGCGGGCGCATAGTGCGTCAGGTCCTCGTCCGGTACGGTTCCGGCATCGTAGCCGCCGTGGTTTTGCATGGTGACATCCAGAATGAACTGAGGGCTGTCGCTTTTGTTCAGCTCCTCAAGGATCTTGTCGTAGGTGGCAGCATCGGTAACGCCGGAGTGATAGCTTGGAGCCCCCTGGAAATCATCGATGGAGAGGAACTTCGAGAATCCGAGGCTTTGATAGGCGGTGCGGCGGTTCCAGTTGTCGGGAAGGTTGGGGTGCATGGCGAGCGTGCGATATCCGGCGTCGCCGAGCTGTTTGGCAAGACTGTCGACATGTTTAAGGCTGTAAAGGCTGTAGGGGTATTTGCCTGAACCGATAAAGCCCAAAGAATTATTGGTGAGATATTCGAACTCGGTGTTTGCCGTTCCTCCGCCGGTGATCGAGGTCATGAGCGAGCCGCGAATCAGGGCATCGGGAATCGAGTTGAAGTACTGCGGTCCGGCGTAGCCCGCATCGCGCAGCGCGTCGAAGAAGGACAGATCGCTGAACGTTTCGTTCATGACGGTGATGACGGTGGGCTTGAGCTCGTTGTACTGGGCTATGGCGGCCTGACGCTCGGGGCTCGAACCGCGTCCGGCATCGTACTGGGCGGCAAGCTGCGCCTGGATGTCCTGCGCTTCGATATCGGAGTAATTGTCCGGTTGCTTGATCTCGAGGTTCTGAGCGGTCGCGGTGAAGACGGGGATAAAGCCATATGTCTGGTAGCTGCTGATGGGCCACCAACGGTCATAGCTAAAGTCGAGCGCATCCTCGAGTTTGACATTGGCAAATGCACTTGAGACGCAGGACCAGGCGATGAGCGCGCACATGATGTTGACGCCCACGTTGGCGATGACGTGCGAACGCTTGCTCAGCCGTGGCGGGCTTATCAGTGAGAGCATCGCACAGGCGACGGCTGCCCAGGTGAGCGAGGCGACGATGCTGGTGTCGAATGTAAAGTGGTAGCCCTCGCTCACGGCCATGGCGGTTCCCATGGCAAGAAGGTCGCTGGGAAGCAGGGCTGCTCCCTTGAACTCGATGACAAAATGCTCCGCGATGCCAAAGCCACAACAGATGACGACTGCGATGCAGCACGCACCTCCGCACCTCTGTCCCGCAAAGTAGAGGATGAGCGTGATGAGGAAGACGATGAGCGCGGAAGCATAGAAAAATGCGCTTGGGATGCTTGCGAGATGCGCGCTGTTGCAGGCGGTCTCAAGCGCGATTACCGATATGACGGATGTTGCCGCTATGAGGAGGGCGTCTCGACCGATGCAGATGACATACGGCATGACTCCATCTTGCTTGTCGAGCCAATCGAGAAACGGGCGCCGCAGGATGGGTATGACGCCACAGATGAGCGTGGTGACCGCGTGGATGCAGATAGAAGATGCATCCGCCCGGCAGATGCCCATGATGCCCCAAGTGGCAACGAGGACCTCGGAAGCGAGGAAGGGGAGAGGCCAAAGGATGGTCGAAGGATGGATGCGATGTTTCGTTTTCCATTCGTACCAGACGGCTGCTGCTATGGCGGAGACAAGTAGTATGGCGGCAACAATTGGATCGGTTGCGGGATGCTGAGGGGTGTTTTGAATCATGGGTGCGTGGTTTCTTTAAGGGCTTGCAAATCCTGGCTTTATTGGTACCGACTATATCGTAGCTTGACGGCGGATGTACCGGCGGGGGGTGAATCGAGGGGGGAATATCGCATGCAAAACACGAACATTTGTCCGAGTGGTACGCTACACTGAGAAGCCAAAGAGGCGCCGAGCGTCAGTATCTATCGTAAGAGGAGCTCGATACATGTCCGATTCGTCCATCGTTATCCGTGGCGCGCGAGAGCATAATCTCCAAAACGTCGATGTCACCATCCCGCGCGATAAGCTTGTGGTCATCACCGGCCTTTCCGGTTCGGGCAAATCGAGCCTCGCGTTCGATACCATCTATGCCGAGGGGCAGCGCCGTTACGTGGAGAGTCTGTCGAGCTACGCGCGCCAGTTCCTGGGGCAGATGGATAAACCGGATCTCGACTCCATCGACGGTCTATCGCCTGCGGTGTCCATCGATCAGAAAACGACTTCCAAAAACCCGCGTTCAACAGTGGGAACGGTGACAGAGATCTACGACTACCTGCGTTTGCTGTTTGCGCGCATCGGCGTGCCCCACTGCCCCGAGTGCGGGCGCGTAATCGAGCGCCAGACTACCGACCAGGTGGCGGACAAGATTCTGGAGGCGGGGCAGGGGCGCCGCGCTTTTATCATGGCGCCGGTGGTTCGCGGACGTAAGGGTGAGTTTGCCAAGCTGTTTGAAGACCTGCGCCGCGAGGGTTTCTCGCGCGTGCGCGTGGACGGTGAGGTCCGCTCGCTCGACGATTCGATTGAGCTGGACAAAAAATACAAGCATGATATCCAGGTGGTCGTGGACCGCATCGTGATTCGCGAGAACAGTCTGGGCCGTATTGCCGAGGGCGTAGAGCAGGCGACCAAGCTCGCGCATGATAACGTCGAGGTCTACCTGCTGCCCGATCGCGACGCGCCCGAGGGAACAGAAGGGGACCTGCTTTCCTACTCCCTGGCGCTTGCCTGTCCGGAGCATGGCCATTCCATCGACGATCTGCAGCCGCGCGATTTTTCCTTCAATGCCCCCTACGGCGCGTGTCCCGAGTGCGATGGCCTGGGCTTCAAGAAGGTCGTCGATGCCGAGGCCCTTATCGAGGATCCTTCGCTTTCGGTAGATGAGGGCGTGTTCGGCAGCGTCTTTGGCAACGGCAATTACTATCCGCAGATTCTGCATGCGCTATGCCTGCACCTCAAGGTCGATCCCAAGACGCCTTGGAGGGATTTGCCGCCGCGTGTGAAGAAGGTCTTTTTGGATGGCCTGGGAACCAAAAAGATGCGTGTCGATTACCGCAAGCTCAACGGTGACGAGACGCATTGGGATACCACATTCTCGGGCGTGCGCAACATCCTGTACGAACGCTACATCGAGACGACGAACGAGAACACCAAAGCTCGTTTGGAGAAATACATTCGCGAGGAGCCGTGCCTGACTTGTCATGGTGCGCGTCTGCGTCCCGAAATGCTTGCGGTCACGGTGGGGGACAAGTCCATCTATGACGTTTGCTGCCTGTCTTGCAAGGATTCGCTCGAGTTCTTTGAGCATCTGCAGCTGACGGAGCGTCAGCAGTTCATCGGCGGCCGCATCGTGAAAGAAATCATGGAGCGCTTGCGCTTTCTGGTGGACGTGGGTCTCGATTACCTGACGCTCGACCGTGCTTCTGCCACGCTTTCGGGCGGCGAAGCCCAGCGCATCCGTCTGGCGACGCAAATCGGAGCCGGTCTTATGGGCGTGCTCTACATTTTGGACGAGCCTTCGATTGGCCTGCACCAGCGCGATAACGAGCGCTTGATCGCCACGTTGGAGCGCCTGCGCGACATAGGCAACACCGTGATCGTGGTCGAGCATGACGAGGATACGATTCGCGCCGCGGACTACGTGATCGATATGGGCCCTGGTGCTGGCGAGAACGGTGGCAAGGTGGTCTGCGCGGGCACGCCCAAGGAGATCATGGCCTGTCCCGACTCGCTGACCGGCGCTTATCTTACGGGAAGGCGCATGATCTGCTTGCCCCACGAGCGCCGCCATCCCGAACGCGGTGCGCTTCGCATCACGGGGGCATCCGCCAACAATCTTAAAAAGGTGAATGTCGAGGTCGAGTTTGGCACCCTAACTGTGGTGACGGGCGTCTCGGGCTCGGGCAAGAGCTCTTTGGTTACCGATACCATTGCACCCGCCCTCACCAACGCGGTACATCATTCGACTCGCCCCGTTGGCCCCTATAAGAGCATCGAGGGCATCGATCAAATCGACAAAGTGATCGATATCGACCAGTCTCCCATCGGGCGCACGCCGCGTTCGAATCCGGCGACGTACATTGGCCTTTGGGATGATCTGCGCGCTCTATTCGCCTCCACGCCGGAATCTAAAGCACGCGGTTATTCGCCCGGGCGTTTCTCGTTCAACGTGAGCGGTGGACGCTGCGAGGCCTGCCGCGGCGACGGGCAGATCAAGATCGAGATGCACTTCCTGCCCGATATCTACGTGCCGTGCGAGGTCTGCGGCGGCAAGCGCTATAACCGCGAGACCCTCGAAGTCACCTATCGCGGCAAGTCCATCTCCGATGTGCTCGATATGAGCGTGACGGAGGCGCTGGCGTTCTTTGGGAACATCCCGCAGATCAAGCGCAAGCTTCAGACTCTGTATGACGTGGGCTTAGGATATGTGCGCTTGGGCCAGCCTGCGACGACCCTTTCGGGTGGCGAGGCGCAGCGCGTGAAACTGGCCAAGGAGCTGCATCGTCGTCAGACGGGCAAGACCTTTTATATCTTGGACGAGCCCACGACGGGTCTTCATTTTGAGGATGTGCGCCAGCTGATTGACGTCTTGCAGCGTTTGGTCGACGCAGGCAATACCGTGTTGGTAATCGAGCATAACCTCGACGTGATTAAGGTGGCCGACCGCCTGATCGACCTGGGCCCCGAGGGCGGCTCGGGCGGCGGGCGCATCGTGGCTGCAGGTACGCCCGAGCAAGTTGCTAGCTGCAAGAAGAGCTATACGGGAGCGTTCCTAAAGCCTCTCCTCGAGCGAGACCGTGCGCGGATGGCGCAACAGAAGGATTAGCAGTTCTTCTTATACCGCGAGGGGCGAACAATGAGAGACGGACGGGCGCGGGAGATGATTATCCCACCGCGCTCGCCTCATTTTTCCTTACCTATGGAGTACGGGTGGAACCTTTTGCGACGCTATCGTGAGGCTGCTACTATGGTGTCTACACGTTTTGCCAAGCGGGCCTTGTGCCTTCTTGGCATGGTGACCGACACGAGTGGTGGGTATCGCTCGCCACGCCGTTAGGAGATGTTTATACATGGCGCACCTTAAACGTAGCCTTTACGCCATTCCCGCCGTTGGGCTGAGTTTTGTACTCGCCTTAGGGAGTTGTCCCGTTCCTGCCATCGCGGCAACGTCCGCTGAGCTGCAGACGCAGCTCGAAGCCGCAACAAAGCAGCTCAATACGCTTGGCGCTGCAGCCGAGCAGGCTGGTAACGACCTTGCTACCGTTACTTCCGAGCTCGAGGATACCAAGGCTCAGATCGAGCAGACGCAAAGCGATATCGAAGAGGAGCAAAAGCAGCTCGAGGCCAATCAAAGCGAGCTCGGCATTCTCGTTTCCGATCAGTACAAGACGGGCGGCGCAAGCGTAGTCACACTGCTGTTGAGCTCCGGTAGCTTTAGCAGCTTGATCTCCAATGTGCATTACGCCGACAAGGCTGCAGAGCATCAGCAGAATATGATTACGGAGACCCGTGCACTCAAGGAGTCTCTTGAGCAGAAGAAGACGGATCTTGAGGAGCAGCAGAAAAAGCAGGAGGAGCTCGTTTCCGAGCAGCAGAAGAAGAGCGACGCCGCAAATGCTGCCGTAGCTGAGGCTCAGAGCTATTACGATCAGCTTTCCACCGAGGTCAAACAGAAGATCGCTGAGGAAGAAGAGGCTGCTCGTAAGAAGGCCGAGGAGGAGGCTCGTGCTCAGGCTGCTGCTATCCAACAGCAGGCTCAGCAATCCGGTAATAACGGCGGCTCCTCTGGCGGTAATGGTGGCTCGACCGGAAATGCCGGAAGCTCTTCGGGAAACAGTTCCTCGGGCAACAACGGATCCGGCGGAAGCTCGAGTGGGTCCAGCAGCAGCACGAGTGGTGGCTCTTCAAGTGGCGGCAGCAGCTCTGGCGGCAGCGCGTCCGTTGCCCCAAGCGGGTCTGCGTCCGCGATGGTTCAGCGTGCCTATAGCGTAATCGGTTCCGGCTATTCGTACACCGGCTATAAGTGGACTGGCAGCACGAGCACCTCTTGGTTTACCTGCTCCGGCCTGGTTGACTATGCGATGGGCTATGGTCCCTGGTCTAACAGCCCCGCGACCTTCCGCAGCAAGGTGCGCTACCTTACGTATGATGTGAACAGCCTTTCTTACGGCGACTTGGTATTTTTTAAGTCCGGCAGCCGCATTTCGCACGTTGGCATCTACATTGGGTCGGGTCGGATGATCGATTCCATCCCTGGTGGCGGCGTCGGTATTCGCAGCATTACGTATATCGCCGGTTCCGACTATAGAGATTTTGCGGGCGGCGGCCCCATCTACTAAGCGCGCGCTTACACGATGCAATTGACCCCAAAGCGCCCCGGGTGGTGCTTTGGGGTTGTTTTATGTCAGGAGCTAACACGTGTCGAAGAAAGAAAAGATCCAGAAGACCAACGCGATGCGCGAGCTTGAGCGTGCGGGCGTCGCTTATACCGTTAATACATACGAGGTCGATGTCGAGGGCGACCATGAGCTGGGCGTGCATATCGCCGAACAGCTTGGAGAAGATCCCAATCAAGGGTTCAAGACGTTGGTGACCACGACGCCGACGGGCGACCATGTGGTCTGCTGCATTCCCGTTGCAGAGGAGCTTGATCTTAAGGCGGCGGCGCTTGCGGCGGGGGAGAAGTCTCTCACTATGATGCACGTTCGCGAGCTCTTGGCCGCTACGGGCTATGTGCGTGGCGGTTGTTCCCCTGTGGGTATGAAGAAGAAGTTCCCAACGCTGATAGACGATTCGTGCCTGCTCTATGATGAGATGTTCATCTCGGGAGGCAAGTGCGGGATTCAGCTCAAGCTTGCGCCCCAAGATCTCATAGCTCATACCGATGCTATCGTGGCTCCTATCTGCAGGAAAGGCTAAGACCATATGACTAACGCTGATACCGAGATTACCGACGAGCTTGCTTCGTCCGATTCGGTCGATCTGAATACTCCGTTTGTCGAGCCCGACGTCGTTTCCCCCGCTCTTTCGGAAGAGGGCGCGGCAGCCGATGACGATGAGGCATCTGCCGAGGATGTGGGCAAATCGGCTGCCCTTATGAGCGGCCTTGTGATCGTGAGCCGCATCACCGGCTTCTTCCGCACGTGGGCTCAGGCGTTTGGCATGGGCACCACTATCACTGCGAGTGCGTTCACCATTGCAAATAACCTCCCCAATGCACTTTACGAACTCGTTATGGGCGGCATGCTCGTTACGGCATTTTTGCCTGTCTATGTTTCGACAAAAAAGAAGGCAGGGCGTGAGGGGGCGAGCGCCTATGCGTCCAATCTTCTCTCGCTCGTCACCCTGCTTATGGGCGTCCTGGCACTGCTTTCCTTTATCTTTGCGGGCCAGATTATTTGGACGCAGGCGTTCAATGCATCCTCCGAATTCGATTTTGACCTGGCAACATTCTTCTTCAGGTTCTTTGCGATCGAGATAGTGCTCTATGCGCTCTCGTCGGTTATCTCCAGTGTGCTCAACGCCGAGCGCGATTACCTGTGGAGCACCGCGGCGCCCATTGCAAATAACATCGTGATCACTGCTGCCTTCTTCATCTATGGCGTGCTCGTCGAGACGCAGCCCTTCGCAGCCATCATGGTCCTTGCCATTTCTAACCCTCTTGGCGTGCTCGTTCAGGTGGTCATGCAGATTCCGGCGCTTAGGCGCCATGGCGTAAAGCTCTCGCCGCGTATCGACATTCACGATCCGCTCATTCGCGAGACGCTCTCTATCGGCATTCCTACGCTCATCGTGACCTTTGTCTCGTTCGCCACTACTTCGGTGCAGAGCTCTTGCTCGCTTTCGGTGAATCCGAACGGTGCCTCCATCACGTACTACGCGCGCATCTGGTACATCCTGCCGTATTCGGTTTTTGCCATTCCCATTACGACTGCTATGTTTACAGAGCTTTCGTCGTTTGTGGCAAGCGGTAAGATCGCCAAATTCATCGATGGCATCGCCAATGGCTGCGGGCAGATTCTCTTCCTGCTCATTCCGTTTGCCATGTACCTCATCGCCTTCTCTCCGTGCTTGTCCAACATGCTCAAGAGCGCGCGCATGTCGAGCGAGGATGTCCAGATGCTTTCGACCTACATCGCCTGGCTCTCGGTTTCGCTTCCGTTTTACGGTGTGTGCACCTATCTGCAGAAGGCATGCTCTTCGCTTCGCAAGATGTCGCTGTTCGCTATTGCCGAATGCATTGCCGGCGCGATTCAGATCGTTATCTGCCTCGTGTTCACTCCGATCTTTGGCTTCAATATCGTCGGCATCAGCTCGACCTTCTTCTTTGTGGCAATCGATGCCGTGACCTTTGCGATCCTTCGCCACGAGCTTGGCCGCATTGGTTTTAAGTCCATTTTTGCTTCCGGCGTGCGCGCACTGGTGCTGGGCGCTGTCGGCGCGCTTGTGGGTGCCGGCATCCTGATGCTTCTTCAGATGCTGGTTGGTCCCATCGCGGGCGGCGGTATGATGAGGTCGTTGCTGTATTGCATCGTTGGCGGCGTGCCGGCGCTCATCGTGACGTTTGGCTTTGCCATCTCGCGCCAGATGCCCGAGGTCGCTGTTCTTTCCGCTATGGTCAAGCGCTTCATTCCGCGACGCGCGTAAAGGAGGTCCCGATGGCACGCTCTCAACAGGAAGCATCGATCGCTCAAATCATGGCTTCGCGCACCGGCACCGATCCTGCCGACTGGTTCTTGGTGTTCAAGGCCCGCTATGGCATGCAGGTCGCGTTTGAGGAGATTTACGCCGAGATGGGCCCAGGCGAGGTGGCGACTCAGCTGCTCACCTGCTGCACAGCGGTCGATCCCATCCTGGTGGCAGGCCTTGTGCCTCGTTATTGCGAGGTGTCTTTTGACACGGCCATGATCGACTCCGAAGCGCTTGATGCTTTGGGCGAGCTGCGTGCCGTGGTGGCCCAGCATACATATGGCATTGTGGACGATGCGGCGACTGCCCGGCTGGCGCAACGCGCTCACGATGCCGGCGCTCTCCTTGTCGAGGATTGCGCCCATTGCGTGGGCAGGATGGCAAAGGGCGAATCGGGCGAGCCGCTGGCAGACATCTCGTTTCATTCCTTTGGCATCGAGAAAATGCTCCATACCCTTTTGGGCGGTGCGGTCTGGGTGAATCCCGCGTCCCCCTTCTCGGCTGTTTCGCGGCGCGTGCGCGACCGTTTGTCTGTTCTGCCCGTATCGGGCGCCCGCCTTGATATGCTCGAGCGTCTTTTTGTAAATGAATGCCGTGTATTCAACCATGTGCCGCGTCCCGTGGCGCGCGGTCTGCGTCACGGTCTGGCGGCTCTGGGGCTTTTTGAGCCCGCGGTGAGTACTGCCGAGCAGCGAGGCGAGCTTTCTTACGCGCCCATGCGCCCGAGTGACCATGTTTGTGAACAAGCTCGCGCTGCGTTCGATCGCCTCGATGGCGACGAGCGTCTGCGCGTCGAGGCGACGCGGGCATACTGTCGCCTTTTTGCCGATATGCCCGGCGTGGAGGTTCCCGCGTCGACGCAGCTCGGTCAGCCGCTGCTCAAGTTTCCCATCGTCGTGCGCGATACCGCCACGGCAGACCGGATTATCGAGGAGTGCTGCACGGCAGGGCATTATACCAGCTGCTGGTACCGCCCCGAGCTCGGTCCCGGCGTTTTGGACGAGTCCGCCTACCATGTTCCCAGCGATCGTTCGAACCTTGCCGTGTGCGATCGCATGGTGGCCTGTCTGGCGACGCTTCCCACCAATGAGGGCGCGACGCAGGCGACAGAGGTTGCCGAGGTGGTTAGGCGCGTGGTCTCTTCGTAGAAGCTGGCGGGCACCAAGCCGGCGCATGCCGTCAACAGATATACTTAAGCGCTTGAGTATATGAATCCGGATTCAACGGAGCTGTGATGATGCAGGTTAAGAAGCTGTCCCGCGAAGCATATGAAGAGAAACTCGCCGCGCTTGGCGTGGCGATTCCCGTTGAGCAGCTTCCCGTTTGGTTGGAATTCGAGTCGACGATTCCTGGCCGCAGTCCATGGGGTTATGCCGTCATCGAGGACGAAGGCATAACCATTGCTGCAATTTGTTTTGCTCAGTACGAGACCCATGGGTATCGCTACCTGCGTGCGCACCATGGCCCCATTTGGGTCGAGGAGCCCACGGCCGAGGCGGAGGCAGCTGCGCTTGAAGCCCTGCGCGCATTTGTTCATGCCGAGGACCGTCGCCAGGTGTTTTGCCGTCTTGCAGTGAAGCACGATCTTCCCGCCACGCGACGCTGCCTTTCCACTCTTCCTTACGACACCACGGTGATCATCGACCTCACGGGAGGCGATGACGAGATTCTTGCGCGCATGAAGCCGCGCGGCCGTCGTGATGTGCGCAAGGCGTTGCGCGAGTGCACGCTTACCTTTAGCGATGAGACCGATCGTGCGCAGAAATCCTTTGATGAGTACTATGAAGTTATGGTCGAGACCGGCAAGCGCGACGGGTTCTCGCCCGCCCCGATCGAGGATTACCGCAGCATGCTGCGCATCTTGGGCCCTGAGCACTGCCGTCTGTTCGCCGGTCGCGACGGAGACCAGGTCATTACCTGGACCATCGCCACTATCTCCGGCACGCGTGCAACGCGCTATTATGGCGCATCGCGCTCGTGCGACGCGCGTTTCCTCGCAACCGATCGCCTTATCTATTTTGAGTGCTGTGAGCTCTCCCGCATGGGGTGCACTGAGTACGATCAGATGGGCATTGGCAGCGAGTTTGCGCCCGAGACCCTCAATCTCAATACGTTCAAGACGAAGTTTGCCAAGGATGGCGTGCGCATGATCGCGCCCGACCGTGATCTTCCCGTGCGCGGCGGCTTCTATGGCACGCTTGTCCGCCTTAAGGCGCTGCGTTCACGCCTTCGCTAATCCTTTCTTGTTCCATCCCGCTCTTTTGATTGGTGCACTCATGATTGATACTTCCCAGCTCACCGAATCCGATCTTTCGGCTCGCCTGGTCCCCGTCGCCCTTGGCGGAGAGATTATGTCCTATGGCTTTGCCCGCTGCTTCCATGAGGCATATGGCGTGAAGACGATGGTCATCTCGGCTGTTGACGTCAAAGTTACCTCCTCGAGCAACCTAGTTGATTATCGCGTTGTTCCCGCCATGGGACAGGGAGACGATGCGATCATGGATTTCCTGCGTAAGCTCGGTGCCGAACTCGCGGCGGCTGGCAAGGTCGCCATCATCTTTGGCAGCGCCGATTGGCATGCGCGCATTCTCTCCCAAAACAAGGAAGAGCTTTCCCAGTGGTTTGCTGTTCCGTATAACGATTTTGAGTTGCTCGATGACATCACGCAGAAGGAACGTTTCTATGCGATCTGCGAGGAGCTGGGTATCGACTACCCCAAAACCTGGACGTTCGATTGCGCGGACCCGAATGTTGTGATCGATGCCGAGTCCTTCACCTATCCGCTCATTGCGAAGCCTTCCAACTCCGCCCGCTATGACCTGATGGATTTCCCGGGCAAGGAGAAGGTCTATGAGGTCCAGACGCCCGATGACCTGCTGCGCATCTTTGACCTGCTGCGCGAGGCGGGCTACGACCGCGAGCTCGTTGTCCAAGATTTCATCCCCGGCGACGACGACGCCTTGCGCTCCCTTACGACGTTTTCCAATGCCTCGGGCGATGTGCGCGTCGTGTCCGGCGGTCGTGTGGTGCTTCAGGACCACTCCCCGGCGCGCATCGGCAACCCGATGTGCATCTTGCCCGAGCGCGTCGATCGCATCATCGAGGACGCCAAGCGCTTTTGCAAGCACGTTGGCTATCGCGGTTTTGGCAACTTCGATATTAAATACGATGCGCGCGACGGCTCCTACAAGTTCTTCGAAATCAATACGCGTCCCGGTCGCAACACGTACTATGTGGCCCAGGGCGGCGCGAACATCGCCCGTCTGCTTGTAGACGAGTACATTTTGCATCGTGAGATTCCTTATCAGGAAGCCTATGGCGATACCCTGTACACCTGTGTGCCCAAAAAGGTCATCGAGCGTCATGTTTCCAACCCGGAGCTGCGTGACGAGGTCTTGGGCATGTATCGCAGCGGCCACGCAGGCTATCCGTACGATAATCCCCGCGACACCTTTGCCCATAAGCTCTATGCGCGTGTGACGTTTATGCACCAGGTGCAGAAGTTCGACCGTTTCATGGGCTCCGGCAAGAACGCGTAGCCTATGTCTGAGCCGGATGCCGGCGCGGCGCGTCCGCGCATCTCCTCCTCGCTTGATGTGCGAGCTGCGCACGAGCATGTGAGCGCGTCTGCCAACGGCGCGCCCTCGCTTGCCGAGCAGGTGGCGCATGTCCCGACCGATCCAGGTTGCTATCTATGGAAAGATGCTGCTGGCGAAGTTATCTATGTGGGCAAGGCCAAAAACCTTCGCGCGCGCATGAAACAGTACGTGACGCTGAGCGATGATCGCCAGAAGATCCCCCTTATGATGCAGCTCGTAGCATCATTTGACTACGTGGTGGTCCAAAGCGAGCACGAGGCGCTCGTTTTGGAGCGCAATCTTATCGAGCAGTATCACCCGTATTTTAATGTCGACTTCAAGGACGACAAGAGCTACCCCTATATCGCCGTCACGCATGGCGATGCCTTTCCCGCTATCAAGTACACGCGTGAACGCCATCGGGCGGGCACGCGCTACTTTGGCCCCTATACGGATGCGCGTGCCGCACGTGAAATGATCGATACCCTGCGCAAGGTTGTGCCCATCTGCAATGCTTCCTGCGCGGGATGGAAACATGTGCGCCGTCTGCTCGAGAAGCATCCCGCCGACAGCGATGTTATTGAGCTTGTTTGCGCCGAGCAGGGCCGTCCTTGCTTTGATTACCATGTGGGCCGCGGCCCCGGTGTCTGCGCAGGCATGATTGGACGCGAAGAGTATGCCAAGAATGTTCGCCGTGTAGAGCGTTTTCTTTCCGGCAAGCGCCGTGAGCTGATCGATGAGCTCAAAGGCGACATGGCGCAAGCCGCTGCCGAGCTCGACTTCGAGCGCGCTGGGCGTATCAAACGCCGCCTTGAGGTTATCAACGGCCTTGATGATCGTCAGCAGGTGGTGTTCCCCACAAGCGTGGACATCGACCTGATCGGTTTCTACCGTGAAGAGACTATCGCGGGCGCCTGCGTTTTTGTGGTGCGCGAGGGCCGTACGGTTCGTACGTGCGAATTCATTTTGGATAAGGGCCTTGACGTGGACGAGGAGGAGCTCGTCTCGGGATTCATCAAGCGCTACTACGACGAGACCTCGGATATTCCCGCAGAGGTCGATGTTGCCTGCGATGTGGAAGATGCCCCGGTTATTAGCGAGTGGTTGAGTCAAAAGCGCGGCCGCAAATGCGTCCTCCATCGTCCTCAGCGCGGTGAGAAGCATCGGCTGATGGAGATGTGCGTGCGCAATGCCCGCCATGCCCTCATGCGCTATATGATGCGCACCGGATATTCCGATGACCGTACGAACCAAGCATTGCTGCAACTGGAAAGCGCGCTTGCGCTCGATGCGCCGCCGCTTCGTATCGAATGCTTCGATATCTCGACCATTCATGGCAAGTTCACGGTGGCGTCAATGGTGGTGTTCACTAACGGACACGCCGACAAGAGCCAATATCGACGCTTCAAGATCCGAGCGGAGCTTGAAGAGGCAAACGACTTCGTGTCGATGTCCGAGGTGCTGGGGCGTCGCTACGCGCCCGAGCGTATGGCGGACGAGCGCTTTGGGTCGCGGCCCGACTTGCTTGTGGTCGACGGCGGAAAGCCACAGCTCACGGCTGCTATGAATCAGCTCGAAGCGCTGGGTCTCGACATTCCCGTTTGTGGCCTTGCTAAGGCCGACGAGGAGGTCTTCGTGCCTTGGGACGATACGCCGGTGGTGCTTCCCACGGGCTCTGCCTCGCTCTATCTCATTAAGCAGGTGCGCGATGAATCCCATCGCTTTGCCATCACCTTCCATCGCGAGCTGCGCGACAAGGCGATGACGGTTTCGATTCTTGACGAGGTGGAAGGCGTGGGACCTACGCGCAAAAAGGCCATCATGCGTCACTTTGGTTCCATGAAGCGGCTGCGTGCCGCGAGCGTCGACGAGATCGCCCAAGTGCGAGGCATTCCCGCTGACGTTGCGCAGGCGGTCTACGACACGCTGCGCGCGTGGGGGAGAGACGAGCAAGAACGAGAGGCGTAAGCCCGCCGTGCGTAAGCGCCGTTGCTTTTGTGGCACCTTGCTATACTGGTCGATAGTTGGAATCAACAGGGAGGCGCTCTTATGCCCGCGAGAGATGATATTACCGCGCAGGAACTTGCCGATCGCATACCGGACATTGTGATTATCACCGGCATGGCAGGGTCTGGCCGCACGCAGGCGATGCATGTCTTTGAGGATATGGGCTATTTCTGCATCGACAATTTGCCCCCGCGCCTTATCTTGCAATTGGCGGAGCTCGTGGGCATCAACGCGGGCATCGGGCGTCATCTGGCGGTCACCTGCGACCTGCGAAGCCAGGGCTTGTTCGACGAGCTGCTGGATACGATCCGCACGCTCGAGGACCATGAGATGAGCTGCAAGATTGTATTCCTCGACGCTTCCGATGAGGTACTGATTCGTCGTTACAGCGAGAATCGTCGTCGCCATCCTCTCGTTATGCCCGGCGAATCGACTGTCGACGCCATTCAGCGCGAGCGCGTGCAGCTCGAGAGCATCAAAGACCGTGCCGACATGGTGATCGATACAAGCCGCATGCGTACCTCCAGCCTGCGTAACAAGCTGCGCATGGCCTTCTCGGAGATTCCCGACCAGCAGCTTATGGACGTGCATGTCTTTTCCTTTGGGTTCAAGCACGGCCTGCCGGTTGAGGCCGATCTTATGATCGATGTTCGCTTCCTGCCCAACCCCTATTACGATCCCGAGATGCGCACGATGACGGGCCTGGATTCCAAGGTGTCTTCCTTCGTGCTCGAGCATCCTAAGACCAAGGAATTTTTGGATGCATGGTTTCGCCTGCTGGATGCCGTGATGCCGGGCTACGTTGCAGAAGGAAAGCCTCAGCTTTCCATCGCCGTTGGCTGCACGGGCGGGCAGCACCGTTCCGTGGCGATTGCCGAGGCGACGGCGCGCTATCTTGAGCGTCAGCAATATCACGTGAGCATTTCCCACCGCGATCTTCCGCATGCGAACACAGCAAGTTAGGTGTAAGTATCACGATGCACTGTCAAATGGATAGCCTTGTGTCCCCCTCTCTTTTTCAGAGGAGGCGCCATGTCGTTTACCGCTGAGGTGAGAGATGAGCTCGCGCGCTGCGAGCCTTCCTGTGAATACTGCGATTTGGCGACGCTTGCCGCGCTCGCGCGCGTTTGTGGAACGCTCGTTGCCGGCTCCGGAGGCTATCGTCTGCAGGTTGCAACCGAAACCGGTGCTGTCGCTCGCACCATGATCGGCCTTACCCATAAGATTTTGAAGCTCAAGACCGAGTTTACGGTGCGTAAGTCCGTTTTGCATCGCGTGCGCAACTACCTCATTGTCCTGCCCGATCAGCCCGATCTAGAAAAGGCCCTCGTTTTGTTGGGTATCCTCGATCGCCAGGGAAATCTGGTGGCGGGCATTCCGCACCATGCGGTTGCGCGCGATTGTTGCCGCCTCGCTTATATTCGGGGAGCGTTGATTGCGGGCGGTTTCGTAGCCGATCCCCGCGGCGACTTTCATCTTGAGATCGCCGTGACGGGCGAGCAGTTCGCCTATGCCCTGGCCGATTTGATTTGCCAGGTGGGCATCCGTGCGCGCGTGAACCGTCGTCGGTCGAGCTATGCCGTGTACGTTAAGAGCGCCGAGGACGTGCGCAATCTTTTGCATATCGTGGGCGCGCGTCGCTGCGTCGAGGATATCGAGGACGTGCGCGCTATGAAGTCGGTTAAAAACGACGTGAATCGACTGGTAAATGCCGAGCTGGCCAACCAGGGCAGGAGTGCCGGCGCGGCGCAGCGCCAGCTTGAGCTCATCGAACAGTTGAAGCGACTGGGGCTGCGAGACAATTTGCCGCGTGCGCTTGCCGATTTCTGCGACTTGCGCGAGGCTCATCCCGATCTGTCTCTTCGCGACCTCGGACAGGCCGCTCGGCCGCCGCTTTCAAAATCGGCGCTGTATCATCGTGTGCTTCGTTTGGAGAAGCTCGTTGCCGATTCATCAGGCAAAACACAGTAGATTGGCGTGCCCTGTATGGATTTCGCGATGTTGAAACGCTTCAAAGTAATGAAAAAGCGGAATCTCGCCAATGACGCTACTACCGCGATTGAAAAAAGGTATATTCAGTGAGTGGTTAGTTTGTGGGCCCGAGCGGCAGGCAAAAGAGCCTGCGGGGCCTAACGAAAGGAGACACGCATGGCAGTAAAGGTTGCTATCAACGGCTTCGGTCGCATCGGTCGTCTGGCATTCCGTCAGATGTTCGGTCATGAGGGCTCCGAGATCGTCGCTATCAACGACCTCA
>OLPF01000890.1_pt1 | contig 28013 bp, 18 predicted proteins | sample 1673121 | NCBI WGS metagenome assembly OLPF01 (sample SAMEA3136756, study PRJEB25190) | human gut metagenome
AGGTCGCGGGTTCGAGCCCCGTACTTCCCGCCATTGTTTAGAGAGCCCCGCCATGTGCGGGGCTTTTGCTTTTAATACGCCCCGCTGCGCGATGTAGGTAACATGCTATAGTCTATGCTCAGCTTTTTCGCCTGTGCAGTCATATAACATGGTAAGACAAGTTATCAGGCGTTCGACATCAAAGGGGCTATGATGGACATCTCGAGGAAGACGGACTACGCGCTGCGCATTCTGTCGATTCTGGCTACGAGCGAGAGCGACCTGCTTTCCGTGCGCGTGGCCGCCGAGCAAGTGGATGTTCCCTACTCCTTCGCGCGGTCTATCCAGCATGGGCTTGCTCAGGCCGGCATCGTGGAGAGCCTGCGCGGCGTCCATGGCGGCATGCGTCTTAAGGCCGATCCTGCCGCGATCACGCTTTGCGATATCGTCGAAGCCGTGCAAGGACCGTTCTGCATCAACGAGTGCACCGCGCCTGACGCCGACTGCTCGCGTATGTCTACCTGCTGTTTTCATCCGCTTTGGCTGGGAGCCGAAGCCCTTATGCGCGATTACCTCAGCTCCATCACGCTGCACGACGTTGTGACGTGGAGCCGTTTCCCCGCCGTTGACGCGAAGTTCACCGATCGCAGCGCATTTGCCTCGTATGCCGATTGTGCGTCGCTTCGCCGTCATACCGGTGCGTAGGCTGGTACATGGTTTCAGAGGAATTTCGCTCGCTCATCCGCGCCGAGGGTGCGCGGCTGTACCGAGACCTTCCATGGCGCCGCACGCGCGACCCCTATCATATCTGGCTCTCGGAGGTCATGCTTCAGCAGACCCAGGTGGCACGCGTCGAGATGCGCATGCCGGCGTGGCTCGAACGTTTTCCGAGTGTCGAGGCGCTGGCCGAAGCCCCCACCTCCGATGTGCTCGAGGCGTGGCAGGGTATGGGATACAACCGCCGCGCGCTGGCGCTCAAGCGGGCGGCGCAGGAAATCATGGAGCGCTATGACGGCGCGTTTCCCCGCGAAACGAAGGAGCTCGTTGCGCTGCCGGGCATAGGTCCCGCGACGGCGCAGGGTATCAGGGCCTTCGCGTTCGACCTGCCCGGTGTGTACCTCGAGACCAACGTCCGTACGGTGTTTCTGCATCACTTCTTCCCCGATGTTCCTGCGGTGCCCGACCGGGAGCTCACGCCGTTGGTGGAGGCGACCTGCCCCCTTGCCCCGGAGGGTATTGCGGCGCGGACGGATGGGGCTTCTGGGGCGGAGCGGTTTGCCGTTCCCCAGGATGCTGAAGACACGCCGCGGTCCTGGTATTATGCGCTGCTCGACTACGGCGCGTATCTCAAAAAGACGCTGCCCAACCCTTCGCGTCGCTCCGCGGCGTATACGCGACAGTCCCGTTTCGAAGGGTCGCGTCGCCAGAAGCGCGCAGAGGTTGTCCGGATGCTGCTCGATGCGCGCGATGCAGAGCCAGCGGGCCTTACCTTGCAGGATGTTGTGCGCGAACTCGACCGCTTTGAGGCCAAGGCAGGGCGCGGCCCGGTTGACTCCGGGCTCGCTGCTTCGATCCTCGACGCTTTGGAGCAGGAAGGGTTCTGTTTGGCCGTCGAGCGCGATGGTGAGCGCGTTTGGATGATCGCATAGGGGCTGCTGTCCGCCGGCTTGAAACCCTGTTTTATACCTTCGGTTGAAGCGGGAAGTATCTCGTCAGCACTCTACTAGCGCTTTTGCTGTGAGATATCCGAAATCTACGTTCGGCTGCGGGGGCATGTTGGGTTTTATCGCGCTGTAGCGTTGCATGGGCACCGACCACTTTCAACTTTTGGGCACTTCACGAGGTACCTGCAAAGTAGACAAGTGTTCTGCGAGCGATGTACCTGCGGTCTCTCTGACAAAAAAGTTGCTCATACTTCATAGGGCAGGCAAGAAGTGCCCAAAAGTTGAATAAGCTTCATCTGGCTGGCGCAATGTATGCGATTCTTTCATTTTATTAGAACTAATTCCTATTAAGTAAGAGTATAATCTGCCGCCGAGGGTATAACCTCAGCATAGGCGCGCCATGAGTGCGCGAAGAACGACTGCTGATGCCAGCAGGAGGGGAGAGAGTCCAATGGATTTCGAGAACTCGCAGACTAAGAAGAACCTCGAGACCGCGTTCGCCGGTGAGTCGCAGGCGCACACCAAGTATCGTTACTACTCTTCGCAGGCCAAGAAGGACGGCTACGTCCAGATCTCCGACATCTTCATGGAGACCGCCAAGAACGAGTCCGAGCACGCCAAGCTGTGGTTCAAGTATCTGCACGGCGGTGCGGTGCCGGGCACGCTCGACAACCTGAAGGACGCCGCCGCTGGCGAGAACTACGAGTGGACCACGATGTACGCCGAGTTCGCGCAGACCGCCGAGGAGGAGGGCTTCAAGGAGATCGCCGCCAAGTTCAAGGGCGTTGGCGCGGTGGAGAAGGCGCATGAGGAGCGCTATCTTAAGCTCGCCGAGCGCGTTGAGAAGGGCGAGGTCTTCGAGCGCGAGGGCGTCAAGGTTTGGAAGTGCCTGAACTGCGGCCACCTGCATGTTGGCCCCACGGCTCCGCAGCTTTGCCCCGTCTGCAACCATCCGCAGAGCTACTTCGAGGAGCAGGCGATCAACTACTAGTGTAGGCTTGGCGTTCTAACGCGTCGCCTAGGTTCTGGGGCCGCCCATGCCGTTTGTTGCATGGGCGGCCTTTTGCTTGGCGTTCCTTTGCTTGGCGCCCCTTTGCATGGGCGGCCTTTTGCGTGATGGCGTTTGCGTTGTGCCCTATTTCCGCACGGCCATTTCTTGCATGGTGCGACCTACCCATGAGGCGCATCTGCCGTGTGACGCGGCTTGGTGGGGTTGCCACCGCGGTCGTGCTTGAATCGTGGTTGATGGAGCGAGCTTTCGCTCGGCGTCCTCGGGGCATGCCGTTTATCGATTTCGACGCAGGGCACGCTTGACGTAGACTAATCTCCGTGCCATGCTTGGCCTACCTTTCCATGCATGCCTCTCAGAGGAGGATGTTGCATGGACCTTTTTATCGAGACTCCCAAACAAGTAAATGACCGGTTGGAGCGTGAGCGTCGTTCCCAGGACGCATGGTTGCGCGCCATGCAAGAGCAGTATGCCGCGCAGCAGGCCGGGCTTGGGGCGCCTGTCGTGCAGCAGGCCGGGTGCCGGGTGCCCGTCGACCAACAGATCGGGGGCGATGCGCCCTCCGCGCAGCGAGCCGGGCACGGGGAATTTTCCGAGCGGCGCCGCGCGTGCGAAACGTATGCCGAGCAGCGGGGTGAGCATGAGGCCTCGCACACACCGTCTCAAACGGGCGATGGCTATTCGGTCGCGCAGGATGCGTACCGCGAAGAGCTCGCCTTCCAGCGCCGCCGGGCGCGTCGTCGTCGCATCGGTGCTTGTCTGCGCGTGCTCGCGCTCATCGTGCTCATTCCCCTTGGGCTCGCGGCGGTGTTTGTCGGGTCGTATGTTCTGACCTGCATCATCAACGGGGCCACGCCGGAAGAGGTGCTCGATGTGCTCGCTGCCATGCCCTCGCGCGTGGAGTCGTTCGTGCGCTCGGTGATGGCGATGTGAGTAGGAGCTAAGGACGTGAGCTAGGAGCTAGCAGCGCGCGCTGGGGCAGATATCCGAGAGGGGGCATTCGCTGCAGAGCGGCTTGCGCGCATCGCAGATTTCGCGCCCGAACTTGATCCATTGGTGATTCACGTTGCGCCAATACGCTTTGGGAAGAATCTTGAGAAGGTCCTGTTCCGTTTTGAGCGGCTCCTTCTCATGGGTCTTGGGCGAGAGCTTGAGCCGGTGGGCGATGCGGTTGACGTGCGTGTCGACCGCGATTCCTTCAACGATGCCAAAGCTCACATTGAGCACGATGTTGGCTGTCTTTCGCCCTACACCAGGGAGCTTGACGAGCTCTTTCATATCGGCCGGAACGTGGCCGCCGTAATCGGCAACGATCATCTGAGCAGCCTCAACGCAGTGCTTGGCCTTCGTTTTATAGAAGCCGAGCGACTTGATTACCTCGGCGATCTCTGTGGGTGTGGCACCAGCCATGGCCTCGGGAGTGGGCCAGCGGCGAAAAAGCTCCGGCGTAACTTTGTTCACCTGCGCATCGGTGGTTTGGGCAGAAAGGAGGACCGAAATGACGAGACGGAAGGGGTTCTCGTGGTCGAGAAAACACTCGACGGGGCCGTAGCGCCGGTCAAGCCGTTCGCAGACCTCAATTGCGCGCTCGCGCTTGGCGGCGTTGGTTTCACGGGGCATAGCGAATCCTCTCTGCGTCACTGCCCAACATGCAAGGCATCGTGCTCAGCAAGGTTGTGATGACATGGCCATCTTACCAATGTGCTCCGCCTGTTGCGAGTAGGCGAAAGGGCGTATTTAAGACTTGCCCTTCCGCACGTTATCGTGCGCGATTGATTATCGTCATACAATAATAAGGACAGGTGGCTCAGTGATACATGTGTTGGATAGGATTCATGAGCGACATCCAGAGTTTGAGTCAGATGATGTTCGCAGCGCATGGGAGGGAGCGATTGCATATGCGGTGCATAGCGATTCCCGGCCCTTTGAATATATTGCAATCGGTTTTGACGCAACGGGGCGCAGCATCGAGATGGTAGGCCGGCGCACATCCGATGGCGACTGGATTATTTGGCATGCTTTCACGCCGCCAACGCGTAAGGCGCTGCGCGAGCTGGGCTTAGGAGGTTAGACGATGAGTGACAAGGAGCTGCTTGCCCAAATTGGTATGACCGAGGAAGAGGCAGAGACTCGTGCCCAAGATTATGAGCGAGATTCATGGGACGCAGCGAAGCTGGGCAAGCCTCGTCGTGGCCGCCCGTCGATTGCCAACGAAGAGGTCAGGCCTTTTACCGTGAGGTTTCCCGTATCGCTCATGGCCTATGTGGACGATCGGGCAAGGGCACATGGCCATACTCGGTCGGAGGAGCTGCGACGCATCGTGGTGGAGGCGAAGAGCCGCGCATCGGTATAACCGTGTGCAGCGTGAATGGGATTTGGCATCGATAGGGCGTTAGGAGGTCGCGCCGTTCCCGTGCTCGTTCCCATTGGCAGTGTCTAGCGTCTCTGTGTTTGAATGGATGGGTTCTAGGATTACGCTCTCATCCAGGGCCTTGGCGTAGGAATCACCGTGCTCGCTACTCGCTTCAATCCCAAGGACCTCGGCGGCATCGTCGTCGGCAAGGGCGCTGATGTCGTTGAGCTTGCGTTCAATGACATTGGTGCGCGTCGTGATGATGCTGTCGACCGTGCGGCCCGCTGTGTCAATCTGCTTGCGGGCGCGGCGAAGCGCTTCTTGGTAGTTGGGAAGTTCCGCCTTAACAGCGGCGAGCACGCGAAGCACGTCGTCGGTGCGTTTTTGCAGACGGAACGTCTGGTAGCTCATCTGCAGGCTGTTCAAGAGCGCCGCCATGGTGGAGGGGCCCGCCACGTTGACATGGTAGTCTCGCTGCAGGACTTCGACTAGCCCGGGACGATCGACTACCTCGGCATAGAGCCCTTCGAAGGGCAAAAACATGATGGCGAAGTTGGTGGTTTCGGGCACGCTGAGATACTTGCTCGAGATGTCTTTCGCCTCGCCCTTAATGCGCGTCTCGAGCGCGCGCCGCGCCGCGGCGATTGATTCAGCGTCGCCGTCGTCGAGGGCGTCGCGTAGGTGCTCGTAGGTGTCGCCGGGAAATTTGGCGTCGATGGGCAGCAGAATGGGGTCGCCGCTCTCCACGGGAAGCTTCACGGCAAATTCGACGCGCTCGGAGCTTCCAGGTTTCGTCGCCACGTTTTCCAGGTATTGGTCGGGGGCGAGGATGTCCGAGAGGATGGCGCCAAGCTGCACCTCGCCGAGCATGCCGCGTGTTTTCACGTTGCTCAGCACGCGCTTGAGGTCGCCGACGCCAGAGGCGATGCTCTGCATATCGCCGAGGCCCTTGTAAACAGCTTCGAGCTGATCGCTCACCTGTTTGAACGATGCCGAAAGCCGGTCGTTGAGCGTGCGAGAGAGCTTTTCATCTACCGTGGCGCGCACCTGGTCGAGCTGGCGCGCGTTGTCGGTGCGGATATCGCCCAGCTGACGGTCAACGGTCGTTCGCATCTGGTCCAGCTGACGGCCCACGGTTTCGCGCACTTGGTCGAGACGGCCCTCGATGTTCTCGCGGTTTTGCCCGAGCTGCTGCGTGGTCTCGCGGCGAAGAGCGTCCATCTGGTCCCCGGTGCGGGTGATTTGCTGCGAGACCGTATCGAAGCGCTGCTGCATGAGCGGAGTCGTGGCAGCTGCATGCTGAACGAGCGCACCGAGGGATTGCTGGGCGCTGTCGAGCGCGCGCTGCGTTTCCTGCGCATGGCGCGTCAGCTCCTGCATGTTCGCGCTCGCGCTGCTTCGGGCGTCTTCGGCCCGCGCCGATTCTCGGCGCGCCTCCATAAGGCAGATGATTGCCGCGCCGGCCGCCACAACGGCTGCAAGCGCAGCGATAAGCGCGCAAATGAGCGACAAGTCCATGCCGTATATCCTCCCGTTTTGGTTTTCCGATTCATTATACGCGGCGCGTCTTGGGTTCGTATGGGCGGCTCTGGTTTGCCTGCGCCTTATAGCTTGCGCGGGGCGTTTCTGCTCGGAACGCGACATGTGGCTTGTGCGAAGCGCTTCTGGTTAGAGCGCGGTGCGGGGTAACAATCCGTTTCAAGTAGTGCCAATGCCTAAGGAGGCGAGTACATGGAGTATGGATACGCGCGCGTTTCGAGCCCCGATCAAAACGTTGATCGGCAGCTGGATGCGCTGCGGGCGTTCCCGGTTAAGGACAGCCATATATATGTTGACCGATATACGGGAATGAGCTTTGACCGGCCCCGGTATGGAACGCTGATGCGCCGGCTCAGGCCTGGAGATGTCGTGGTGGTCACAAGCATCGATCGCCTGGGCCGTAACTACGAGGAAATCTTGCGCCAGTGGAGAAAGCTTACCCAAGACAGGAGTGTCGATATCGTGGTGCTCGACATGCCGCTGCTCGATACACGGGGCCAAGCAGGCCTTGGGGAAGATGTGACCCGGACCTTCATATCCGATCTGCTCTTGCAGTTGTTGAGCTATGTGGCGCAAGTTGAGCGCGAGAACATCAAGCGTCGACAAGCTGAGGGTATAGCTGCGGCGCGGGCACGTGGCATGCGGTTCGGCAGGCCTGAGAAGCCGCTTCCGGAAGGTGCGCTCGAGATGTTCGCGGCTGTTCGAGCGGGGGAGGTGTCAAAGACCGAGGCTGCGCGGCGTCTTGGCGTATGCCGTCGAACGCTTGATAAGTGGCTGGCGCGCGAACAGGGCTAGGGGCCGGCGTTCTTCTCGATGAGGGGACAAACGGCTGATGGGAAGGATTGCAGAGGGGGCCGAGCTGCGTCGCGTTACCATGCAATCTCCGAGGCATAAGGTCTGATTGCCAGGGTGTAAATCTGAAATAACGTGAAAACCTTGTATAAAAAGGTAGACTTTTTTGGAGGGTGGGCATATAGTGGGCTAAGCACAACCTGGAGCGGTGTATGGGAATTCGGAAATAGGGGCCTAGCGGCGGAGACGCCGAAGACCATTCGGAAGACTGCACAGCTTCCGTCGGGTGGTAAAAAAGTCTGCCTTTTTAGCAGCGAACAAGGAGGAATGGCAGCATGAAGTTCAACGGCAAACACATCGCAATCACAGCAGGCCTGGGGGCTGTGCTGGCCTTGAGCCCTGTAGTGGGCCCGATGGCCACGGCCTTTGCTCAGAGCAACAACGGTGCGGCTGCAACGCAGGCGCAGGGGCACTTCGTTGGTTTCCGCATCACCGACCCGGAGACGGGCACCCCGGTGGATTTCCCCAATTACACGACGGATGGGAATGAGAAGGTCGACTCGGATAAGATCCCGGCTGTTCCGAGCTACGAGGATTGGGAGTTCGTTGGCTGGGAGGACACGGAGACCGGTAAGGTATACTCCGCGAGTGACCTTACAGCGATGGTTATCTGGGAGGACGTGACGTTCCAGACCAAGTGGAACTACGTTGGCCAGGGCGAGCCCGAGGAGCCTGCTGAGCAGATTAACGTCACCTTCCAATACGACAGCACCTCTGTTGCCACTGTCGCAGACGAGAATGGCAACATCGACGCGGCCGGTCTTGGCCTTCCCGAGAACTACACTTGGTCTTGGACCGATTCCCAGGGCAACGTCCATGAGTTTGGCAGCGATCAGCTCGCTAGCTACATCTTCACGGAAAGCTGCACGGTAACCGGTGTTCCGGCCGAGGACCCCGAGGAGCCCGTTGATCCCGAGGACCCCGTGAATGAGTACATCAAGGTGCGCCTTGTTGACACCGATGGCACTCTCATCCGCGAGGTCGTGGTGCAGAACGGGACCTCCAACTGGTCTGGCGTGCTGACCGACCCCGAGAAGGACGGCTACGTCTTCGTCGGTTGGCAGCAGGAGGGTGCGTCCGACATCGTGACCGATCTGGAGAGCCTGGTTATCGCCGCCGATGAGGGCACCACGGAGCTCACGTTCAAGGCGATTTGGGAAGAGGCTACTCCCGAGCAGCGCGAGATCAAGGTCAACTACTACGACGGCGACGAGCTCCTGGGCACCGGCTCCGTCTTCAACGGCACCTCCCAGTGGAGCGGGATCGCCAGCCCGCAGAAGGACGGCTACACCTTCCTCGGCTGGAAGTTCGAGGGCGACGACGCGGTCTACACCGACGCCCAGCTCGACAACCTGGTCTACGCCGCCGACGAGAGCGTGACCGAGGTCAACCTCTACGCTCAGTGGGAGCAGGTGCCCGAGGATGCACGCTACGTTACTGTGCATTTCTACGATGAGTTCGGCACCTATCTGGGCGACGGCGCCGTTCTGAACGGCACGTCCGACTGGTCTGGCCCCATCGATGCTCCTGAGCTCGACGGCTACACCTTCCTCGGTTGGGCTGAGGAGGGCGGCAGCGTCTACTCGCCCGAGCTTCTCGGCCAGGTGGTCGTTTCCGTGCCCGATGATGTGACCGAGCTTACCTACATCGCTCACTATGAGAAGACGCCGGCTACCCAGACCCACAAGGTGACCTTCGATGATTGCCTGGAGAGCACCAAGAACCAGGTCGTTGAGGTTGCCGATGGCGAGACCGTTGCCCGTCCGGCGGATCCGGTGTGCGAGGGCTGGACGTTCCTGGGTTGGTATACGGATACCCAGCTCACGCAGGAGTTCGACTTCTCCACTCCGGTCACTGCCGACATGACGCTCTACGCCAAGTGGCAGCAGAATGCCGAGCAACCGGGCGAGGGCACCACGGATGATGGCACGGACGATACCACGTCGACCGAAACTCCGACAGCAGCTGGCGAGACCATGCCCCAGACGAGTGACCTTGCAGGCATTGCCGTTGCGGCGACGGGTGCCGCGGGTGCGGGCCTTGCAGGCATTGGCGCGATCCTGGGCAAGAAGCGCCGTTAATCTGCGGTAATTCGAACACGCCACGCTCCGATGAGGGAGCTGCCGGGCGCACGGTCATTGCAAGCAGTGATGGCCGTGCGCCTTTTTTCTGGATGAGTATGCGAGGATTGCGAGAGATTCGATGGTTTCTCTTGATGGTGTGGCCGCACGGAAGGGCAATCGGCACGCGTTCGTGTGGGAGCGCGTCTATGACCTCGTTGCGCGAGATAGCGAGCATGGTGGGTCGAGCCTGTTTACCAAGCAGGAGCTTGCCAGAGCACTCGGATGCTCCGTTCGCTCGGTCGACAGGGCAATACTGCGCTTGAGGCGGGAAGGCTTTATAGAGAGCGTTCCGCGCTATGCCGAGAGCGGAGCGCAGATGGCAAATGCATATCGGCTCGTGAGGTGAGGGAGCCGTTGGGCACCATAGCGCTGGAGCAGGGCTAGGGCTAGCTTAGCGGCTTGGTGGATGAGCGCAGATGAGCGGCGGGCTCGGTGCGGCGAGCGCATGGGCGGCGGGCCCAGTGCGGCAGGCCAAGCGCGGCGAGCACTCAAGCTCCTTTGGAGCACCCGTGACGGCATGCGTGACGCGAGCGCGCTTTTTTGCGGCAATTTATACTATGAGCATGCTGCAGGGCCTGAAGCGGGCCTTGTCGCTGAACGTATGATCCGACGCGCGTGCGCAATGTGTCGCGTACGTGCCGTTTTGCATGTCGAGGGGCTGCGAAGCCGCTCGCATGCGTTGCAGTTAGGAGCTCTATGCTCATCCATCGCATTGCCGCACAGCTCTATACCGCCGAGGCGCCGCAAGTGATCGAGGCCGCGCTCGACGCGGGGAAGGACGCCACGCTCGCCGTCTCGCAGTCCGGCCGAGTGCTCATGCTCGCTGCACAGTTCGCTCGTCGGCCACGGCCTGTGGTCTATATCGTTTCTGGCGAGGAGGCCGCCGACCGCGCCGCCCGGGCGCTCGCGGCCTACGTGGGGCTCGAGCATGTGGCGCGGTTTCCGGAGCGCACCGATTATCCCTGGCAGGACAAGCAGCCCGACGACGCGATCGTGGCGGCCCGATGCGCTGCGCTCGGTCGCATTGCGCGGGGTGAGGCGTGCATCATGGTTGCTTCCGCGCGCTCTCTTTTGCGCTGCGTCCCGCCGGCCGAAAGCCGGTACTGGGCCTCGACCACGTTTGCCGTGGGCGAGGAGCGACCGTTTGAAGATGTGCCGCGCGTGCTTGTGGGCATGGGGTACACCGCGTCCGACGCGGCCGATGTGCCGGGGCTTTTCCGCGTTCACGGCGACAGCGTAGATATCTTTCCTGCGCAGGCGCGAGAGGCGGTGCGCATCGAGTTCTTCGGCGATGAGATCGATCGTATTCGCAGGATGGTCACCTCGACGGGCCAGACCATCGGCGACGAGCAGCAGGTCGAGGTTTTCCCCTGTAGGGAACTTGCGCTTACCGACGACGCGGTGCATCGCATGCATGTCGCGCTGTATCAGGCTTCACGCGACGACACCGCGATCGCTGCGCTTCTCGAACTCGTTGACGCGCGGGTGGTAACGCCGGAGCTTGATCGCTTCCTGCCCATCATGTACGAGGGGACCGTGAGCCCGCTCGCGCACATGAGCCCAGACGCGCTCGTGGTGCTTTCCGAGCCGCGTTCCCTGTTCGACGATTGCACGCGCGCTTATGAGGAGCTTGAGCGGCGCGCCGGAGAAGCGGGGGTGAGCCATCTCGACGGGCTCTACGTGCGCCCGCAGCAGCTCGACTTCGGACGCCAGCAGCGCTTGAACTATGTGTCCATCATCCGTGCGGGCGGCGCGGTTACGGCCGAGCTCAAGATCGAGCAGCCTGCGATCGCTGGATCGGACACGCGGTTCATCTCGCGCATTCAGGAGGTCACGGCGAATCGCTTCGCGTGCGTGTTTGCCGCTCCGGATCGCGGCGCGCGCGAGTCGCTCGAGCTCTCGTTCACCGATGAGGGCATTCCCTTCGAGGAGTCGCTGCAGACGGCCCCCGAGAACGAAGGGGCGGTGAGCCCCGCCATCTCTGTGCGCGTGGCCGACCGTCTCAACCTCAAGCGCATCGAACGTTCGGAGAGCGCACCTGAGCAGGCCCGCCACGCCGCGCCGAACGAGGCTCGCGGTTCGCATGAATCGCAGACACCCGGTGTTCAGCGGTCAAAGACCAGCTCCGGCGGGTCGCGTGGGAGTGGCGTGGCCGTTCCCACGCTTACGCGCGGTCGTGTGACCTTCATCGACCTGCCGCTTCCTTCTGGCGTGGTGGCGCCCGAGGCGCATCTCGCGGTGTTCTCGATAAGCGACCTCAACGCTCGTATGGACGCGCGCCGGGGCCGCCGTACGGCGCGGCGCGTTGACGTTACGGAGGTCACCTTCCCCTTCAAGCCGGGCGATTATGTCGTCCATGCCACGCATGGCATCGCGCACTTCGCATCCATCGTGCGCCAAGAGGTGGCCGGCAAGGAGCGCGACTACTTCCTTCTGGAATATGCGGACGGCGATAAGCTTTACGTGCCGCTTGAGCAGGTCGACCGCATCAGCCGTTACGTTGGGCCGGACGGGCAGAACCCCAGGCTCACGCGCCTCTACACCGCCGATTGGAGCCGGGCAACCAAAAAGGCACGTAAGTCGGCGAAGAAGCTCGCCTTCGACCTCGTGGACCTGTACACGCGTCGCAGCTCGATCACGGGCGTGGCCTGCCCGCCAGACACGCCCGAGCAGCTCGAGATGGAGGCGAGCTTCCCGTACGAGCCCACGCACGACCAGCTCGATGCCATCTCCGACATCAAGGCGGATATGGAGGCGCCCAAGCCCATGGACCGCCTGCTCTGCGGTGACGTGGGCTTCGGAAAGACCGAGGTCGCTTTGCGCGCGGCGTTCAAATGCGTGGACAGCGGCCGGCAGGTCATGGTGCTCTGCCCAACGACGATTCTGGCCCAGCAGCACTACCAAACCTTCTTCGAGCGCTTCGCCCCGTTTGGCGTGGAGGTCGAGGTCCTCAGCCGTTTTCGCACGCCCGGGCAGCAGAAGCGCGCGCTCGCGGCCTTTGCTGAAGGCAAGCTCGACGTGCTCGTGGGCACGCACCGCCTGTTATCGAGCGATGTAAACCCGGCGAACCTCGGCCTCGTCATCATCGACGAGGAGCAACGCTTCGGCGTGCAGCACAAGGAGCAGCTCAAGAACCTGCGCGAGCAGATCGACGTGCTCACGCTCTCGGCCACGCCCATTCCGCGCACCATGCAGATGGCGATCAGCGGCGTGCGCGACATGAGCCTCATTACCACGCCACCCACCGGGCGCCGGCCGGTCATCGTGCACGTGGGCGAGTACGACCCGGACGTGGTGAGCGCGGCCATCCGCCTGGAGCTGGGGCGCAAGGGGCAGGTGTACTACGTGAGCAACCGCGTGAAGACCATCGACGATGCGGTTGACCGTGTGCACGAGGCCGTGCCCGAGGCGCGTGTGGGCGTGGCGCACGGCAAGATGAGCCCGCGCGAGGTTGAAGACGTGATGATCGACTTCTCGATGGGGCGTATCGACGTGCTGGTGGCGACGACCATCATCGAGAGCGGCATCGACAATCCCCGTACGAACACGCTGATCATCGAGGACTCGCAGCGCCTGGGCCTCGCGCAGCTCTATCAGCTCAAGGGGCGCGTGGGCCGCAGCGCCACGCAGGCCTACGCCTACTTCATGTTCCCTGGCGAGCTTCCACTCACCCAAGAGGCCACGGAGCGCCTGACAGCGCTGAGCGAGTTCCAAGAGCTCGGGAGCGGCATGCGCATCGCCATGCGCGACCTGGAGATTCGCGGCGCCGGCTCGCTTGTGGGCGCGGAGCAGCACGGCAACCTGTCGAGCGTGGGCTTCGACCTGTTCACGCAGATGCTCGGGCAGGCCGTGGCGGAAGCGCGCGGCGAGACTTCGGGCGAGGTCGAGGTGGCGAGTGTGGCTATCAACCTGCCGGCAGATTACTATTTGGACGAGGAGTACCTACCCGAGGTCGATCGGCGCGTGCTCGTGTACCGCAAGGTCGCTGCCGCCGATACGCTTGCCGCGGTGGACGAGGCGCAGCGGGAGTGCGAAGATCGCTATGGCGAACTGCCGCTTGCGGCGCGGAACCTCTTCGATCGGGCGCGCCTGCGCATCCGTGCGGAGCGCCTGGGGCTTGAGAGTATCGCACTTTCGGCTGGACGGCTTGTGTACCAGGGGGTTGATGTGCCAAAGGCGGTCGCCTTCGATTTGCGCGATCGATTGGGTGCGGTGAACTTTCCCAAGAGCCGCAAGCTTTCGGTTCCGTATAAGGCTGGTGCGGGCGCCGGGACCGGTGTGGGGCGGGGGCTCGACGCCAACGATCCGGCGGGGCCCGTCGCCGCGGCACTCCGTGTGCTGGAGCAGTTGGGACCCAGCGGGGATGACGACTAGCGAGGGCGCGCGGCGTACCGCAGTTATGCTTTGCGGCTGCGGCAGCTGCGGCAATCGCTGCGCACTTCCGGCGCGATTGGCATCCGCGAAGCGCGGAAGTTATCGCTGAATATGCATTCTTACGGCAATAGTATTCATGCCTGAGCTTGCTACTTTTGGGTCAATGGAAAAAACGGTTAAAACGCCGGAGTTTTGAGTACCGAGCTCAGGCTTTCTACCTGCAAGAACAGTATAAAACTGCTGGTAGATAGCCTGATCAAAAGTATTGCGAAATAACTGGTTTTTCACCGCCGCATAAAGTAGGTCCTATAACCCTATACAAAGCGATGCGCTGACGGGAGCATCGGGCGCACGTTCTATCTTACTCGGCTGCTTGGCGACGGGGAGGTGGGTCCTCGAACAGAACAACAGCGTCCTTTCGGCCCTGCTACCGCCCGTCGTCCTGCATGAGTCCCTGGCGGGAGCGCCGTGCCGCCTCGCGGGCCCGGAGCTTGGCGGGGTCGGGCACAGCGGTGGGCACGGGCTCGTCCACGTGGCCGCCCCACCAGCCGCCTACGAAGTTGTCCGTGCGGAACACGTTGATGACAGCGCCGGGGTCCACCTCGCGCACGAGGCGGACGATGTCCTCGGATTCGTAGGTCGAGACAACGGTGTGCAGCAGGTACATGCGCTGCCTGCTGTAGCCGCCGATCACCTCGGCGCAGCTGATGCCGTGTTGGAAGCTCGCGATGTACGCGTCCATCACGGCGTCGGCGTGCCGCGTGGTGATCTGCAGCGTCACGCGGTCGTAGCGGTGGTAGAAGCTGTCGATAGTCTTGGTTGCGATGAACTGGAACACGATGGAGTACGCCGCATGCTCCCAGCCAAAGAGCGCGCCGAACACTACGAGCAGGGCGCAGTTGCTGGCAAAGATGAAGCCCCAGATGGTCTTGCCGGTGCGGTTTGCCACGAGCAGCGAGATGAAGTCCGTACCGCCCGTCGAGGCGCCCGCTTTGAGCGCGATGGCGATGGAAAGCCCCGAGATAAAGCCTCCGAAGACGACGAGCATGATCTGATCGTCGAGCAACGGCTGAAAATCAAAGATGCGCAGGAACGCAGCGGAAAGCGCGACCTGCATCATGGAGAAGAAGACGAAGCGCTTGGAGATGCGGTTCCAGCAGATGAAGGCGAGCGGGATGTTGAGCGCGAGCATGCCGAGGTCGGTGGAGATGCGCACGCCGAAGAGCGCCGTGATGCGATCGATGAGCACCGCGATGCCGGTGAAGCCGCTGGGGAGCAGGTTTGCAGGGTTCACGAATGCCTGGATGAGAAAGGCCTGCAGCAGCGCGGACGCCACGACGGCACCAGCGGTGATGATGCGGCGAACGAGGGTGAGCCGTGCGAGTTCGAGGGCGCGATCGCTGAGCGATCCGGGCGCGGTGGTCATGGTGGCCTCCTTTGCTGGAACAGGGGTATAGGAGCTTGGTGGTTGGAGCGGCCTCAAGGGCGTGTGCACGCTTGACCTTGGGCGGCGGTCATTATCGCATGCGCCGCCCCGGTATGCAGGACGGCAATAAATCTATACAAATGCGCAGGCTAGAACTGAGCGCGCGCGGGTGCGCGGGCGAGTGGAAAGGACGGGCCGGAGGGGCGGGCGAGTGGGCGGGCGCGCGGGAGGTCGGATGCGCGGGAGCGGAGGGTGAGAGGCGGGTGCGCATGCGCGCGGTGGCTTTAGCCCCCCACACGCACGAAAAAAGGGGACGAGCTTGCTCGTCCCCTTCCGGCATATGCAGTGCATCCACGCAGCTGCTAGGCGGCGCCAGCCGACTCCTCCTCATCCTCTCCTGTCGTTGGAGAATCGGGCGAGGTCGCGGGGGTATCGGGGGTGCTGGTGTCGGGCTCCGGTCCACGCGAGATGGTGATGGTGATGGTGGTGCCAGGCATGGCAGAGCCGGTGAGGCTCTGGCTTATGACTACGCCGGCGTCGACGCGGCTGCTGTACTCGTATTCGCGAGACACCGAGAAGCCCGCATCCTCGAGCGCTCCGGCGGCGCTGTTCTCGCCGTCGCCAACCACATTAGGGATGCTCACGGTGCCGGGGCCGGTGGAAACGGTGTAGGTGACCGTCGAACCCTCCTCGACCTCTTCGCCCTCAGCGGGGCTCTGCTCGAAGACGGTGCCCTCTTCAGCGTCGTTGGACGCCTCGGAGGCAACGCCCACCAAGCCGGCTTCTTCAAGAAGCTTTTCTGCCTCTTCGCGCGTCCTGCCCTTTAGATCGGGTACCGTAGTGGTCTTTATCGGTTCGGGGCCACGCGAGATTTGAATCTCAACCTCATAGCCCTCTTCGACCTGAAGGCCGCCGCTCGGGGTCTGGCTCATGACCTCGCCCTCTTCGTACTCATCGCTATATCCGGACGAGGTTTTAACACCAAGGTTAAGCGACCGAAGTTCCTCGGTTGCCTTCTCCTGCGTGTAGCCCAAGACGTTGGGCACGGTGACCGTCTTCGCTCCGCTGTTGAGGGCGCTGAAGGCAGCGAAGGCGATGACGCCGATGATCGCGAGCGCGGCCACCACGCCGGCAACGATCTTGCCCTTGCCGCCCTTTTTCTTTCCACCGTATGGGTCGGCACCGCCCGAGGCGCTCGAGCTCATGCCGGACCCGCTGCGCACCGCGGTGTTGCCGATGCCCGCCGGGCGCGCCATGGCCTGCGTCTGGTCGCTCATCACGCGCGTCTCGGTGGCGCCGGCGCCGCCCGCGGGTACCGCGCCGATCACGCGCGTGGGCTCGGGGACATCCACCTGGCGCCCCGCGAGGTACGCATTCAGGGTCTGGCGCAGCTCGTCGGCCGTCTGGAAGCGGTTGGCGGGATCCTTCTCCATGCAGCGCAGGATGATGCGCTCAAGGTCGGCGTCGAGGTTGGGGTTGAGCTGCGACGGGGGAACGGGTAGCTCGTTAACCTGCTTCAGAGCAACAGAGATCGCGTCGTCGCCATCGAAGGGCACCTGGCCCGTGGCGCACTCGTACATGACCACGCCGAGCGAATAGATGTCGCTCGTGGGCCCAAGCTCTTGGCCGCGCGTCTGCTCGGGCGAGACATAGTGTGCGGTGCCGAGCACGTTGTTATCTTGCGTGAGGTGGCTGTTCTTGGCGCGGGCGATGCCGAAGTCCATCACCTTGATGTTGCCGTCGGGCAGCACCATGATGTTCTGCGGCTTGATGTCGCGGTGGATGATCTCGTGCTTATGGGCCACGGAGAGCGCGGCGCAGATCTGCGAGCCAATCTGGGCGACCTTCTTGGGGTCGAGCGCGCCGTGGCTGCGGATGCCGCTCTTGAGGTCGGTGCCGCGCAGGTACTCCATAACGATGTAATAGGTGTCGCCGTCCTTGCCCCAATCGTAGACGCCCACGATGTACGGGCTCGAGAGGCCGGCCGCCGCCTGCGCCTCCTGCTTGAAGCGGGCGGCAAAGGTCGCGTCGCCCGCATACTGGGGCAGCATGATCTTCACTGCGACCGTGCGGTTCAGCACTTGGTCTTGTGCGCGGTAGACGGTGGCCATGCCGCCCGTTCCGACTTTATCCTTGAGGAGGTACCTTCCCCCGAGTACCTGCTGCTGCATTTCTTGCTCCTATCACATCTACGTACGCCGCTCACGCGGGCGATTATTACCTAGAAGGGCGTGCTTACGCGGGTTCCCTGCGACCCGGGCCTGTGCGAGCGACTCGGCTCGAGCACCTTAGCTCGCGGCGGGTCCCCCGCGTTCGGCCTCTCGTTCTCGTGCATCCATGGCCACCCCTTACCCTTGCGCCGCGAGCGCAGCGGCGAGGACCTCGCCGGCGACCGAGGCGGCCGAGACGCCGTTTTCGTTGTAGTTCTCCACCACGACGGCGATGGCCACCGTCGGGGTGTCGTACGGTGCGAAGCCGATGAACGTCGAGTTCACGTTGCTGTTCGAGACCTCGGCGGTACCGGTCTTGCCGGCCACCTGCACGCCCGAAACCTGGGCGGCGGAGCCGGTGCCGTTCTCAACGACCTCGAGCATGGCCTCCTTGACCTGCGATGCCGTGGTGGAGCTCACCGCCTGGCCCAGCGAGCGAGGCTGAGTGGTGCTCACGACCGTGCCCTCGGGCGAAAGCACCTGCGAGACCACATACGGGTTCATGACGATGCCGTCGTTGGCAATGGCGGCGGCGATCACCGCGTTCTGCATGCAGGTCGTCTGCGGGCCGGGGGTGTGTCCCTGGCCCACGGGCTGGCCGGCGCCCGCCCAGCCAAGCTCCCACTCGGTCATCTCGCTTGGATCGGGCATGATGGAAGCGGTGGTCGTGAAGTCCTGGCCGAGCGACTGCCCGTAGCCGAAAGCGCGCGCGTACTGCACGAGCGTGTCGGCACCAAGGTCGTTGGCGAGCTGGGCAAACGCGGTGTTCGCCGAGTACGTGAAGGCGCGGCGCAGGCTGATGTTGCCGTACGAGCTACCGTGCATGTTCGTGATGGATGCTCCGCCGATCTCGATCTCGGAGGGCGCGTCGTAGGTGGTGTCGAGCGTGGCCTGCCCGCTCTCGAGCGCCGCAGAGAGCGTGACCACCTTGAAGGTCGAACCGGGCGTGTAGAGGGCCTGCGTGGCGCGGTCGTATTCGCCGCTGCCCTCGCTGCCGCTCTCGCGCACGCTTGCGATGTCGGTGTTGTCGAAGGTCGGCGCACTCGCCTTGGCGAGCACGGCGCCGGTGCGCGGGTCAAGCACGACGATCGAGCCTGAGAGCCCGTCGAGCGCCTGCTCGGCTGCTCGCTGGATGCGCGAGTTGATGGTCAGCATGACCGAGTTGCCGGGCTGCGAGACGCCGGCAAGCGAGAGCATGGCGTTCTCCCAGCTTGAGTAGTCGACCGAGCCGGTAAGCGTGTCGTTCATGGAGTTCTCCACGCCCGAGCTGCCGTAGCGCGTGGAGTAGTAGCCCACGGTGTGCGCCGCGAGGTTACCGTTGGGGTAGGAGCGCACGTAGGTGCCGTCTTCCTGCTGGATCGACTCGGCGAGCGTCACGCCGTCCGAGGTGATGATGGACCCGCGCTGCACGTAGGCCTGCCGGGCGATGGTGTGGTTGTTGCCCGGCATGCTCTTGTAGGTGTCGGCCATGATGACCTGGATGTAGGTAAGGTTGCCGATGAGCACCGCAAAGAGCGCCGTGAAGAAGAAGACCGTGCGGGTGAGGCGTTTGGCGAGAGCCACGCGCCCGAGCACACCGGATTCAGGCGTGTCAAGGAGGCGCCGGCGCATGCGGGAGCCGGGGCGTGCGTGCGATCCGCCGATGGGGCCCGAGCCACCCAGCGGTTTGCCGGTGGCGCTGCGCCCGCCGAAGATGCGCGTGCCCACGCTGCTCAACGCCGGGGAGCCGCCACGTGCGGGGGTCGCGTCGGCACCGAGCGCGGTCATGATGCCCGTGCCGGTGAGCTCGGTCTCGCGGCCGGTCGCCTCGTCGCCCGCTCGCATCAGCAGCGCCACGATGATGAAGCTCGCCAAAAGCGATGAACCGCCCTGGCTCATGAAGGGCAGGGTCACGCCGGTGAGCGGGATGAGGCGGGTGACGCCGCCCACGATGAGGAACGCCTGGAAGCTGATGGCCGCAGTGAGGCCGGTGGCGCTGAAGGCGGCGAGGTCGCTCTTGGCGCGCGCGGCGGTGGTGAGTCCGCGTACCGCGAACAGCATGAAAAGCAGAAGAACCGCCGCGCCACCGAGCAGGCCGCACTCCTCGCCGATGGCAGAGAAGATGAAGTCGGATTCCACGACGGGGATGCGATCGGCCATGCCGCGGCCGATGCCCTGGCCCACGAGCCCGCCGTCGGCGAGCGAGTACAGCGACTGCACGAGCTGGTAGCCGCTGTTCTGCGCGTCGATGAACGGATTGAGCCAGATCTCGAAGCGCGTGCGCACGTGCGCCATGATCTGGTACATGCCAAATCCGCCGATGCCAAGCAGCACGATGCCGATGATCACATACGATATGCGCCCGGTTGCTACATAGAGCATGATGAGGAAGAGCGTGTAGAAGAGAAGCGCCGAACCGAGGTCGCGTTCGAAGGCGACGATGGCGAGGCATACGCCCCATACGACGAACAACGGGGCGAGCAAGCGCAGGCGCGGAATCTTGAAGCCCATGACGTTGTGGTTGGCGATGGAGAGCAGCTCTCGGTTCTCGGCGAGGTAGCCCGCGAGGAACAGCACGATGCAAATCTTGGCGAACTCGCCGGGCTGGATGGTGATAAAGCCCAGGTTGATCCACAGCTTGGAGCCCCAGCGGTCCTCGCCGATGAAGATGGGCAAGAGCAGCAGGATGATGCCGATGAGCCCGAGCGTGTATTTGTAGCGCTTCACCATGTCGAGGTTCTTAACCACGGCAAGCGTCGCCACCATGAGCGCGATGGAGACAAACAGGAAGACAAGCTGGTTGAGGGCCGAATCGGGCGCCAGGCGCGTGACGAAGGTGATGCCCACGCCGGAAAGCACGAAGACGATGGGCAGGATGGCCGGGTCGGCGCCGGGCGCGAAGATGCGCACGCCGATATGCGCCGCGGCGAAGGCGGCGAAGAGGCCGATCGGTACGACGAGCGTGGTGAACGAGAGGGCCGCTCCGGTGGTGACCACATAGAGGGCGTAGAGGAGCGTGACCGGGAAGGCCGCTCCGATGAGCAGCATGAGCTCGGTGTTTCGGCGGCTACCCATTAGCTTTCGCCTCCTTCGGCATCGGCGGGGTCTACGGCGTCTGCGGCGGGATCTGCCGCAGCCGTATCATCGGAAGGCGCGGCGTCGCCCGACGAGCCCGCGCTCTCGGCGCTGGCGTCGCCGTGGATGGCGGCGGCGTCCTCGACGGCTCGGGTCTGCTCCTCGTAGATTTGCTGACGGTACTCGGAGACCGTTTGACGCGCCTGCTCCATGCTCGACTGGCTGATGCCGGCGCGCAGGCGGTTCTGCGTGTCTTCGGGAAGGTCGTCTATATCGATGCCCGTCTCATCGTTCAGGTGGGAGAGCTCGATCCCCATGAACGATCCGGGCACTCCGGTGTAGATGGCCACGCAGCCGTCGTGCACGCCGAGGAACACGGAGTTGGTGATCACGATGGCGGCCGCCGCGCACGCGATCACGATGGCGGCGATGAGGCCCGTGAGGGCGATGAGTAGGTTGCGCCTGCGGCGGCGGGCGAGGTCGCGCAGGCGGCCATCGTCTACTACATCAACCACGACGACGGTTACGTTGTCGGCACCGCCCGCGTTGAGCGCGGCGTCAACAAGGTTGTCGGTGCAAATCTGCGCGGTGGGGGATTGGGTGGCGATGGTCTCGATCTCGCCATCGGAGATCATGCTCGAGAGGCCGTCCGAGCACAGGATGAGCCGGTCGCCCTCCTCGATGTTGAGCTGGAAGTGGTCTGCGTACATCGCCGGGTCAGACCCGAGCGCGCGCGTGATGACCGACCGGTTGGGGTGCACGCGGGCCTCGTCCGCCGTGATCTCGCCCGCATCGACGAGCTCCTCAACATAGGAGTGGTCGTGTGTGATGCGGATGAGCGTTCCCTCGTGCAGGAGGTAGGCGCGAGAATCGCCAACGTGCGCGATGGCGATGACGTTGCCCTCGATGTACGCTGCGGTGGCGGTGCAGCCCATGCCCGCCTTTCCCAGACCGTTGGCTGCGGCCTCGATGATGGCGGCATTAGCAGCTTCGACGGCGGCGGCCAGGCGCGTGGGGTCGGCTTCCTGCGGGGCCAGGCGCGCGATGGTCTCGACCGCGATCGACGAGGCAACCTCGCCGGCGGCGTGGCCACCCATGCCGTCGCACACGCAGAAGAGCGGCGACTGCACCAGGTAGGAGTCCTCGTTATGCGTGCGTACGCAGCCCACGTCGGAGCGAGCGCCCCACATGAGCGAGGTGCTCGTGCCGGCATCGTAGGTGGAGTCGGTGTTGATGCGGTCCTCCGTGATGGGGGCGAAGCTCTGGGTCGAGCCTGGGTCGTCGAGGCGTGCCTCTACGGCCGCGACATCGATTTCCGCCGTAGTGTCTGGCCGCGCGTGCTCCGACGAGCCCTCCTGGCCCGGCTGAGCTACGCTGGCTGTTTCTTCGGCATGCACGTGTTCATGTTGGGGGGCGGGCTGCTCTGCAAAGGGGGTTGGCTGCCCCTCGAAAGGGGTATCCGCAGGCTCTGAGACGGATGCCGCGGCGGTCGCCGCGGGGGCGTTGCCAAAGAGCGTGCTCGACTCAAGGTCGATCGCATCGTCTGCGCCGCCGCTTGCGGCATGGCCGTGATCTGCCATGTGGGCAGGTGCCGGCGCGGGTTCTGCGGCATGGGCGCGGGTGCGCTCATCCGTATGCGCGGGAGCGTTTGCGCGGGTGGCATCGAGCCCCTCGGGCGGCGCCATATGCGCGCCAAGAGGGGCGTGCTCGGCCTGCTCAAGGAAGGAGGGGATGTTCCCGCTATGCTGCTCCTCGGGCGTCATCGACGGTTCACCTTCATGACGACGTCGCCGATCTGCACCTCGTCGCCTTCGCGGAGCGTCGCGGGTTCAAGCAGCTGGCGCCCGTTGACGAGGGTGCCGTTAAGTGAGTTGAGATCTTCGATCATGAGCGCCGGGCCCTGCAGGGAGAAGCGGGCGTGGCTTGCCGAGACGAACGGCTCGTTGATGCAGATATCGGAGCTGGGGGAACGGCCCACGATCACGGGGCCGAGCATATCAACGTGTATGCCGCGGATACCGCGCGGGCCCTTGTCGACGTCGATGGTCCAGATGGCGGAATCGCGTCGTTGGCCGCGCACGAGCCCCACGCCGGTCTTCATGACCGCGAAGAGGAAGATATAGAGCAGGACGACCAGAACGATGCGTCCGATGAAGAGGATGACGTCGATCACTCGCATCAGCTCCTAAATTCGAAGGTGCTGAGCCCGAAGGTGAGCAGGTCGCCGTTGCGCAGCGGGCACCGCGTGATGCGACGGTTGTTCACCAACGTGCCGTTGGTGGAGTTGAGGTCCTCGATGGACCAGTCGTTTCCGGTAGAGGTGAGCTGAGCGTGGCGGCGGCTCACGTTGGGGTCGCGCAGGGCCACATCGGCCACGGCGCGCTCGCGGCCCACGATGCAGGCCGGGCCGTTCACCTGGTACACGTCTCCCGTCACAACGTCGACGAGCTGGGCGGTCGCCTGCGCGGGCAGGGGAGCGCGGTTGCTTGCGGCGGGGACGGCGCCGATTCCAAGCGACGCGCCGGTTGCTGCTGCGCCGCCCATGCCGGCGAGGGCCTCGCGGCCCACGGTCTTGGGCACGGGGATGGGGGATGCGGCATCGTTGCTCGCGAACGGATCGGGGATGTTGCTTGCGGCGACACCTGCTGCGACACCCGCCGCAGCGCTTGCTGCAGCGCCCGCACCGGCAGCGGCGCCCAAGCCTGCTGCGCTGGGGGCGTTGCCTGCAAGGGAGATAGGCTGCGCCGCGCTTCGAACCTCGGGAGCAGCCGCCTGGCGCGGCTGAGCGGGCTGCTGGCGCGGCATGGGCGCCTGCTGCGCGCGATTGACGGCGGAGCGCCCGTAGTTCTGGCTCAGGCTGTTCTGATAGGCGCGCTCTTCCTCATAGAGTCGGGCGAGCGTGGGGCCATCGACGTTTTCGGCGAAGACGGAGAACTTTCCCGGCTTGAGGGCGGGGTCGATCATGAAGCGCACGAGGGGCTCGCCCACGAACCCGTAGCGCTTCTTGTCGGCCTGGGCTTTCACAAAGCTCGTGACCTCGCGTGCGAGCTGCGGGTAGAACGGCGCCATAAGTGAATCGTCGTCGGCAGAGATGAGGATCGTGTAGAGCGCTGGCGCGGTGTTGGCGCCGTTGACCACGAGGGTCTGATCTTCCATCTCGCGAGCCGCCTGCTTGGCGAGCTTCTTAAACGAGAACGGGGCGCGCGCGGCACCGAAGATGCCCGCCACGTGGTCCTCGAAGATGTTCAGGAAGTTCACGATCGATCACCCTCCGGGATGTCCTTGCGATAGCCAAGCAGATATACACACATGCCGATGATTATAGAGGATAGAGCTCCCGCCCCGAGAATCTTGGCAATCGATGCAGTGTCCACGCTGGCAATTTCCATAGGGTTTGCAAGACAGAGCAGCAAAACAACCATAATTCCCGCGAGCGCGCAGGCAACGCCGAGCATGCCGCCGCCGCGCGAATCGCGCATGTTGCGGGCGTGTCGGGAGAGTGCGGCGCTCGTTGCCGCAGCGGTCGCAGCGATGAGCGCGAGCCCCGCGAGGAAGGGCGCATCAGCGAGCGAAGCGAAGGCGGCGGTGCTCTCGAGCGCTCCGCCGTTCTCGATCGCGAGGTCGAGCCATCGGCTGAGGGCAACTCCGAGCGAGCAACTGATGGCGGCGGGCGCTGCGGGCAGGAAATATCCCGCAAAGGCCGCCACCGGACCTGCGAGCACGAGGGGGTCGCCCGTGGCGGCGCCGAGCGCCATGATGCACACGAGCACTGCCGAGGCCGCTCCGAGCGTGCGGCCCCACGTGTACCACCATCCAATGAAAATCGCGCAGAGCACGGCGGCTGCGGGCAGGACGGCAATGAGATTCGTGGTGCTCATGATCATCATGAGGAAGCCCGTGGCTACCAGTGCCGAGCCAATCTGCGGGGCGATGCCGCCGGCGGCGCCGATGGCGATCGCGGCGAGAACGCTCGCCTGGATGTCGAGCCCGAGGGTCGTGAGGATTAGGGCGCAACACATTGCCGTTCCCACGCTTCCGATCGCGCTCGTGGCGAGTGCGCGCGCCCGCGGGGTACGGCTTCCCAGGTAGCCCTCGGCAGGGTCGAGCTCCCATACGCGGCGTTGCCCCGTGGCTTCGGTTTCCCCGGAATCGCCCTCGTCGTCGGCGGTGAGCTTTTCAATCATGCGCGCAAGGCTTTTCCGCCCCTCGCGCGCGTCTCCCAGGTGAGGGAGGAGCCAATCGCTAAAGTCCGCAATACTCGCCATGCGTTCCGACGGTTCGGGCGAGAGGGCGCAGAGCAGGGCTTCCTCGCTGTTTTCGGGAATGTCCGGCAGGAGGCTCGAGGGCACGATGACGCCCTTGTCTATGCGCTTGAGTGAGTCGGCGGGGGTGCCCGCGCGGAATGGCGCCGTGGCGCAGAGGGATTCATAGAGCACGGCGGCGAGCGCGAACACGTCGCTGCGCTCATCTACCGCGTCGCCGCGTAGCTGTTCGGGAGGCATGTAGCCGATGGTGCCGCCCCGTGCCCCGCCGAAGCCGGCGGCGCTCGTGAGCGTTGCCATGCCAAAGTCTGCGAGCTTGACGTGGCCGCTCCGGTCGATGAGCACGTTCGCCGGCTTGATGTCGAGGTGCAACACGCCGTTTTCGTGGGCATAGGAGAGCGCCTGCGCGAGGGCGTCCGCGATGCAGGCGCACTCGTCGTAGGTGAGCGAGTTGCCGTCTACCGTGGCGAGGAACTCCTCGAGCGACATGCCGTCGACGTACTCCATGACGAGGTAGGCGTAAGCGCTGTCGTAGGTGAAGTCGATGACCGTGACGATGTTGGGGTGCTGCAGGAGGCTCGCGGTGCGGGCTTCGGCCAGGGCGTCGGCGCGCGCGTCGTTGGATGCGATTTCAAACGGTGCGGCGAGGGGAATGCGCTTGATGGCCACGCGGCGCTGCAGACGCGCGTCGAGGCAGACCTCCACGCTGCCGAAGCCGCCGGTGGCACGGGTTTCAATCGGTCGATAGCGCTTGAGCAGCGCGGACGCCGTGGCTCCCGGTGCCGGCTGCGGCGCGGGCGCGCGACGGATTGCAGCGGCGCGTCCGGGCATTGCCGGGCGGGGGGCCGCGCTATGCGGCGATGCGCCCCGTGGGGGGCGGGTATGTTGCGAGAAGAGCGGCATGGCCATCCTTGGTGCGTTTGTGATGTGAGTGCGGTATGCCTTGGCGCACATTTTACCATGCGACAATAGCTGCCGTTATGAAGGCTGCGTGACGGGAGGGACCATGACGGATCAAGAACGCTTGGCGGCGTACGAGGCCTTTGCGGCCGAGGTGCGCGAGGAGCTCTCGAGCACGGTTGCGCGCATGGAGGACCTGCAGGCGCAGAACAAGGTGAAGACCGCAACGTACCGGCAGCTCTTTGCCGCGCGCGTCACGCTCAAGGAGATCGACCGCCGGCTGGCGTCCCACGGCTTGTAAGGCTGACGGCGGCTTAGGGGTTGCCTGGCAGGCCGGAGGGGCTGCCGTGCCGGCCGCTCCAGGTGCCTGCTCACCCGGCGGCAGGCTCGCGCTTGCGTGACCGCGCGGGAGGGTATCATGGAGGCACGCCGTTGCCCGGTTGGCGAGCGGCCACCTCGGCGCCGTCGACCGTACTGCACGAAGGAGAATCCATGGAGTCGCTCTATCGTAAATACCGCCCGTTGACGTTCGAGAGCGTGGTGGGACAGCGACATATCGTTTCGACGTTGGAGCATGCCATCACAGAGGGCCGCTTGAGCCACGCGTACCTGTTCTGCGGCCCGCGCGGCACGGGTAAGACAACCATGGCGCGCATCCTTGCCAAGGCGCTGCTTTGCGAGCGCGCCGCCGCTGCTCGCGCCGAGGGCGCCTCTGGTTGCATGCCGGATGGCTCGTGCGAGGAATGCCAGCGCATCGCCGAGGGCACGCATCCGGATGTCTACGAGCTCGACGCTGCAAGCCGCACCGGCGTGGATAACGTCCGCGAGGAAATCATCAACTCGGTGAGCTTCGCCCCGGTGCGCGGCGCATACAAGATCTATATCATCGACGAGGTCCACATGCTCACCACGCAGGCGTTCAACGCCCTGCTCAAGACGCTCGAAGAGCCCCCCGAGCATGTGCTATTCGTGCTCTGCACGACCGATCCTCAAAAGATTCCCGAAACCATCCTTTCGCGCTGCCAGCGGTTCGATTTTCACCGTATCGGCAACGAGGACATTGTGGGCAGGCTCGCCTACATCTGCGAACAGGAGGGCTTCGACTACGATGCCGAGGCGCTCGAAATCGTGGCGAAGCACGCCCGCGGCGGCATGCGTGATGCACTGTCTACGCTGGAGCAGCTGTCGGTATTCGGCAACGGCTCGGTGCATGCATCGGACGCTCGGGCGCTGCTGGGCGAGGTGTCGGGCACGGTGCTCTCGGAGTTCAGCCGGGCCATCGCGGCGCGTGACGTGGCCACGCTCTTCGGGCTCGTGCGTACGCAGGTTGATGCCGGCGAGGACCTCATGGAGCTCACGCGCGACCTCGTGGCGCACACGCGAGATATATATATGGTAAGCGTGGCGGGTGCGCGCCCCGAGCTCTTCGATGGGGCGGAGGACGTCGAGGCGCTGGCCGAGGAGGCCGGGCTGTTCGGGACGGCCGACCGCCTGGCGCGCGCGCTTACGGTGCTTGACGACGCTGCGCTCGAGATGCGCACGGCAGCAGATACGCGCTTGGTGCTCGAAATCGCGCTTACCCGGCTTGCTCGCCCCGAATCTGACCTAACGCTCGAAGCGCTTGCCGAGCGAATTGGCCGCTTGGAGTCCCGGATTGCTTCCGGTGTGCCCGCAGCGCCTCTTGATGCGAGTGGGGTGGCTGCGCTTGCCGGTGTGCGGGGGGCGGTGGCGAAGGCGCCTGTGCCGAATGAGGCCAAGGCGTCCATGCCAACCGGGGCGCCCGTGTCGGCTGAGGCTCCCGCGCCGGCGGGAACTTCCGGTTCGGCTGGAACTTCCAAGCCCGATAAGGCATCCGCACCCGCCGGGGCAGCCGTTTCTGCGGCGGAGCGGGCTTTCGCGCCGGCGGGGGCAAAAACCGCCGAATTTGCGGGAGAGCAGATGGCATCGCCGGTTGAGGGCGGCGCGTCCGCCCGTTCTGAGGCTTCCCATGCTGCTGGTGAGGCTCATCGCCCATCGGTGAGCACGCCGACCGAGGCTGCCGCCGCACATGTTGAGGAGCGTGGCACGGTGCCCGTCGCCCCCGTTGTTCCGCAGGATTCTAGGGTGATTGATCCTTCGGTTCGCGCCGAACAGCGGGAAGCCGACGTGCGTTCTGATCAGGGAGTTCAGGCTGCGCGTGCTGCCGGGCGAGGGTTCGCACGTGCCGGAGGGCCCGGGGCTGAGCACGCTTCCGGTCCCGAAGCTGTTCGCCCGGCGAGCGCAGCGGGG